>JGI24700J35501_10930775_pt1 | contig 23265 bp, 19 predicted proteins | sample TergutTh196P1_FD_35501 | JGI IMG/M metagenome (IMG submission 35501)
TGTCCGCTTGCGGCTGGCGTATTCTATGTCGCTGAATGTCTGCTGGGTTTTCATTCTCACATTATAGCATTTTTTCGGGGATTTAATCAGTGGTTCCTTAACGTACGGCATTAGACTTGCCAATGGCTTTGAAAGAGTTATGACAGACGATACACGCCCTATTATATCTGGCCTTGATAGCACCAGCCGTCGGCTCGGGCACGGTCTTGAAGCCTCGATTGGCTTGGGTTTCAGGATTCGCTAAAACTCTAATAGTTATTCGGATAACTGCCGGGGATTCCGAATAACATTTTCTTTGTACCATAGGTTTTACCATTGGTAAAGCCGGTTTTGTCGTTGGCAAAACCTAAAACGCCTTGGGGCGTGTAATAACAGCTAACGCCCAAGCTGAAAAAATGGGCTATCAAAACAAGGAGGTTTTCGTATGAAAACTTTTGTTAAATTACTTGGGATTGTCGTTATTACTACGACAATCGGATTTTCCATGATCGGCTGTGCAACTACTATGGTAGAAGTAGAGCCGCCGGTAACGGCAATGCTCCAACCCATCAGCCGCGACTTTACAATTCTTGGCATAGTGCAGTTCGAGCGCAGCGATCGTTTTGCAGTATCTTACTCGGAACTGCTGGACGAAGCCAGAAGTCTTTTCCCGGCTGCAAATGCGGTAGTTGACGTAAGGATCGAGCCTGTAGTGCGAACTGGCGCTTTTGGCGGGCGAAGCCAAGTGTTTCTTGTAAGCGGCATTGCCATTCAATATGTTCTTCAACCTGAAACAACTTCAAGCTCCGCTGCTACAGCGCAGTAAAGAGTAAAGTCAGAGCCTGCTTGCAAACACAAGCAACTGCTTGCAAGCAGGCTCTATTCAAATGCCGGAAAAACTCCACATAACACGCCGCCGCGCCGGCACAGGCGATCACTCGACCTAGCGTCGCTCCCATTCATTTGAAAATATGGCCGCGCAAGCAAAGGCCGTTATTGGCATGGAGAAAATAATACCAAAACTGCCGGCCACAGCCTGCAAAACCTCTACCGCAATCATTTCGATATTGAACAACTCCATGAGCGAATTCGTGTAGACGCTTAAAACCAACACAAGTGCCAACGAAGTGCCAATGTATGCAAGAATAAGCGTGTTGGCCATTGACCCCATCATGTCGCGCCCAATGTTAATGCCGGAACGAAACAGCGAATCAAAAGTTATGTAACGCGCCTTTTCCTTTACTTCCCAAAGCGAAGAAGCAATTGACATAGCCACGTCCATAATAGCCCCCATTGCACCGATAATTATCCCTGCAAAAACTATAGCCCTAAGATTGATAGAATGGTCAATAGGAAGCGTTGCCAAAAACCTTGAATGCTCGTCTGTCATCCCGGTTAAAAACAGCAATCTGTCCATAATGACAGTGATTATTACTGTTACCAAAATACCGCCCAAACAGCCTATCCCGGCAACAAGCGATTTTTGGTTAAAACCAATAACAAGCGTAAGCGTTACTATTGTTGTAAACACGCAGACAAAAAGAGCCATAAGATAAATATTCCATCCTGCAAGTATCGATGGAATAAAAACACCGAAGACCCCCCCCAGGGTTAGCCCAAGGGCAATAATGGTATTAACACCTTTTCTACCGCCCAAAAGCAAGATAAAGACAACAAGCAAAACCCCCAAAACAATCAGTCTGGTGGAAAGCAAATGCCCGTCGAAAAACCATCCCATGTTGTTATTAATCAAAAGAATTCGGTCGCCTTGGGCAACTTCCCTTGGCACGACTCCCCAAAAACTGCCCAGACTTTGTTCGGCAACAATAACCTGGCCTCTTCTTGGGCCGGCGTTTATTCTGGCTTCAAAAACCAGCCTTTCGCCTAACATTGCCAACAAATCCAAGGTTTCTGCCGGGTCGTCAAAGGCATCGAGATAAATATCTGGCAAGGTTCGGTCTACAACTCTTTGCACTGTAGCTCTTGCAATTTCATGCGGCTCGTGCTGAGGCAGGTTTATGCCTTGTACTGCTATTCTATTTCCTATAAAAACCACAGCTACATAAAAAAACACCACCAGCAAAAATAATGGTTTTTCCTTCATCAATTTTTTCCTTATAACGGGCTTTCTAAAAAGCAAACTGGGCATTGAACAAGTTCATCGCCTTGAAATACGGCTTACTTTACATAAAAAACGCAAATACGCAAATGGTTACAGTTTAGAAAACATTACAGTTAAGAAAGAAGCGATACAAAACCAGAAAAAGCCCCCAAAACGAAGGCACTTAGCTGGCTCCCCCGGCGACTTTTTGCCCATTAGCGGATATTTTTGTGTAAGCCTATACAAGCCATAGACTTACACAATTTTGGGGAGTGGAGGATTCGAACCTTCGAAGGCGTAGCCAACAGATTTACAGTCTGCCCCATTTGACCGCTCTGGAAACTCCCCAGTTTGCGGCGTTCAAAAGCTTTTTTCAAACGCCACTACTTAATTTATACACAAAAATTCGATTTTGCGCAAGGGGGTAAATGCATTTCTGCAAAAAAAATCGAGCTTTTTTGAAAAAGAGGGCGCAAAACCCGATTTCAGGCTGAAAAAGAAGGGGGAGGTTCCCCGCCCGGCACGGGTTGCGCCTCCCTCTCCGCTTTTCCAGCCCCAGCCGGCTGCTTCGGGGCTTGAACGCCTTGGCCGAACAACCGAAAGCCCTGCCCCGACGCGCCGCCGGCCTTTAGAACGTTAAAATCTGCCAGTTTTCACTTGTATCTGGCATTGTACAGCTTTTTATTGAAGGGCATACGCTTAAATGCGGTTGAAAAGTCTTCCTGCGTTAAATCTGCAACGATTTTATGCCCGTCAATGCTGTTGTCGAGCAGCTTCCCATTTGAGTCGATGATGATATACGAATCCTGAACTGAAAGCTGTTTATCGGAATCGAAATAAGCGAAGCAATGTCTGCAACGATAATTACAAGCTTCCAGTAAATGCAAGTTAGCAACATAAGAGTTTTTGCGAAGCTTGACAGAATTTGGGCCGTTGTTTTTTAAGCATCTTTTTTTTCTTTTGTCATAATTGCCTCCTTGATGAAAAAGCCTTGAAGAGCACGGAGCATTTCTTCTGGGCTTTGTTTTTTTTCTTGCCCGCTCTGTTCGTTATTCTGATCTTCTTGTGCCATCTACACTCCTTGAAAAAAGATTTGTTGACGAGTTTCCTGCGAAAAAGAACAGCCCTCTGCACTATGGCAGAGGGCAAAGGCTTTTAAGTTTTCTTCTTTGGTTTTTTCAGACCCCTCGATTGCCAATACTCGTCGTTGTTAGGATTCAACTGATCTGAACGACGGTCCAAAGCAACTTTGTGTTTTTCATTATTCGGATTAAGTTGCTCCGAATAATCATCCAATTGCTCTTTCGTGTGCGTTTTGTTGCTTACACTCATACTCAACCTCCTTGTTTGGGCGGAAGATTGTTTCCCCGGCCTTTCCCAGAAGGTTTCCCTTCATTCTTGCTGGGTTTGTTGTCGCCTGGTCTTGGAGGTGTCCATACCCTAACGACATCTTTTGAATCTTTGCTTTTTTCCATAATACTATTCCTGAAAAGTGAAGTTTTAGCCACCATTTGTAGCTTTTTCTCGATTGGTTTCAATATGAACAATTTGCAAGTTTTCCTTACGGTCTGTCCCTCCAAGCGCTTTCGGCTGAATATGGTCAATATTCCAACCAAATTGCGAGCCATCCTGCCCGTAAGCGGCTTTTAATATGACTCGGCCTTTAAAGTCAGAAGCTGTTGTTGCTCCTCCGAATTGCCTATCCCACAACTTCATAGCTGTTTCTCGTTTGATTTTCATTTCAGTTTCTCCAGAAAAATGATTTTTTGTCTGCACCTTTTGAAAACTTCAAAAAACGGTACAGAACTAGGCAAAAAAGGTCATTTTTAGAAATGTTTGTGATTAACCTCCTTACTTTCCGCTTTTTGGCGGAAGATTTCCCCTGCCGCCGCCAGACGTATTTTTCGTTGTGCTGGGCTTGTTTCCACCGGGTCTTGGAGGAACAAACCCAACCCCGCCTTTTCCGCCTCTGGGGGCAGAACCGCCCCCTTTTGAACCGTTTCCTTTAGCCATAAGCTACTCCTTGAAAGTGAATTTTCCCCCATCTACGATGGGGGGCTTACAATAAATATATCCCAGTTTCTCCAAAATTGGGACTTTAAAACAGAGACATTTTTTCCCTACGGTTTTGGAGGCGCATTGTTTCTGCCGCCCCCAGACGGATTGGGCGTTGTGCTTGGCCAGCCCGCTGGGTTTGGCCCATTGTTTGGAGGAATGGGGGCTGGCCGCCCGCCTCCGCTCGTTCCTTTTCCGCCGCTTTTTGAACCGCTTGCTTTTGTCATAATCTACTCCTTGAAAGTGAATTTTTCCCATTTACAATGGGTCTATAGTAATTATAGCCCTATTTATATCCTAAAGTCTGGAAATTTAGGCGACAAAAATCTGTTTGGCGTTGAGACTGTATTGTATTTTGCTCAAGTTCATGATATTCTGTATCAAGTATGGAAAATGGCAAAGAAAACCAAAAAATAGACGAATTCGGCAACATTACCTTTGGTGAAGCCTCAAGGCTCTTGGTTGGTATTATAGGGCAAAATGCCATTCTTGATTTAGTGCCTAAAAAAGGGAAAAACGCTTACGAGCGAAATTTGCAAAGAATGTACAATGGAGAAGTCCCTTATTCTGGGCTTGCAACTACAGAGCGAGGAAGCCCACAATGGTATTTTGCACAGTTTTTTGAAGGGGCGGAAGGTATTGAAAAGAAATACGGCATTCCAAAATTTGCAATGAATACAATTGATTCTTTTACTTGGCAATTTTTTAATGCACTTACATTGACGCCACCTTTTGAAATACCCAAAAAAGAAATCGCGTACAATCTGGCAAGAAGACAATTGTTGAATTTTATAGATAAACAGCTCCTGCGCGGCGATATTTGTACAGGTGTCGATACTTCCAAAGTTTCTGGAGGGTCAATTATTAAATTCTTGACAGATAGTTATGAGCATATTTTTTCAGACATCGATACAAACTTCAAAAGAAACAAACAATCGTTTTACGAAAAAACATCAGATGATCTAGATGAAGAATATAAAAAGAATATCACTAATTGGCGTAATGAAAACGTATATAATCCTAATTGGCAAACACTCGTGCCTGTTCTTGATTTTTTGCACAAGAAAGATAAAACGCCATTTGTTCATCGACTGATCGGGTTATATTTGCGAAAAAATGCTCAAAGTGCTATTAAGGAAAATCTTCATATTTCTGAAACTGCCCAAGAAAAAATAATTACAGATATAGTAACCATGATTATGGGAAAAAGTCAACCAGAAAAATTTTACATTGAAGTATATAGCGAAGATTTTCAAAAAGACTGTTGGGAACAGAGTATTCTGATACCTATGGCTCTTGCATATCAAAATTTTTATACAAAGTATGATCCAGTGAAATTTCAATCGATTTTAGAAGCCATTAAAGACAAATGTAAGCACTCAAAAATATTTTTCAAACCGTGGCTGAAATCAAGAGCAATTATTTTTGAAAACTTTGATTCTCTAAAAACTCACAAAGGGAAGCAGAAAAAAATAATCCAACAATATAGAGAAGCCTATGATAAAGGCGTTGCTTATGCTGGCGAGTATTTGGGGCAGTTTTTATTAGAAGCTATAATTATTAATAATGCTTTTTATCCAAGACAGGTAAAGGCTGCAAACGACTATCACGGGTACGGTTATGCGCTGGAAATATTTGGCTCAGATAAAAAAGCGTTACTAGATTTGCTCAAAGAAGTAAAGGATACAGACCTTCGCGAAGATATTGTGAATTTACATTTTAATATTCGCTTAAAAAAATTTGGATTAAAAACATTGTCTTTTGATGCTATTCACAATAAAGCAATATTGATAAACGATCAAGGACTTGAGTTTGGAAAATTGAATAGTCCTATAGGCGATCTTTCTGCAATAGAAGCGTTTTTAAAAGCAATAGAAATGAATCCTATTTATGTAAATGCATACAGCAATAGAGGTAATGTTTTCAATAAAATTGGAGAGCAATTCATTGAAAAAGCTTTGATTGATTTCAATATGGCACTTTTACTTGATCCAAGTCACGAAAACACTCTTTACAATAGAGGTATGCTCTTTTTAAAAAGCAGTCAATTCGATAAAGCAATTGTTGATTTTTCCAAGCTCATTGAATTGAAACCTAATGACCATGACGCATATTTTAATCTAGGAATTTGTTATTTTGGCATGGATAATTTTGCTCTTGCATTAAAAAATTACAACACTGCTATAGAAATAAACTCACGCTTTGGAGAAGCTTATTTAAACCGAAGTAATTGTCATGTAAAAATGAAAAATTATAATCATGCATTGGAAGACTGCAATAAAGCTATCGAAATAAATCCATGCTTTGCTGAAGCGTATTTTAATCAAGGAAATTGTTATGCTATTATCAATAAATTTGCTCTTGCATTGGAAAGTTACAATACGGCAATAGAAATAGCTCCATCTTTCGCAGAGGCATATATGGCTCGGGGTTTGGTTTACAAGTGTTTAGGCGATGAAGATAAAGCTAATAACGATTTCGCTATTGTAGATAAGATTGCTAGGAATTTTGTATAAAGGACAAAATTTCAATAAGAATAAAGCCCGTCTCTCAAAGCCGTATTGACAAAATCCCCCCACACCAGTATAGTTAAACCATGACAGAAAATCAAACGCTTATCAAAGCACCCGTGGAAGTGCAGTTCGCTGGCGAGCTTCAAGCCCTGCGGGAAAACGATGGGAACAATCCCAAGCCGGAAAACTGGCTTTTAAGCCCACGGGCAGTGCGCACATTCATTCTGGGCAGCCGGGACGACAAGGGTGGCAAGCCGGAGATAACCCAGAAATACTTTGGCGACGATGCCCTTGTGGAGCGTTGTATCATCACGCTGGCGGGGAACCGGGGGCTAATGCTGGTGGGGGAGCCGGGAACCGCAAAAACCATGCTTTCGGAATTGCTTTCGGCGGCGATTTCCGGCACAAGCGTCAACACCGTGCAGGGAACGGCGGGAACCACGGACGACAACATCAAGTATTCGTGGAACTATGCGCTGCTTTTGGCAAAGGGCGCAACTAGGGAGGCGTTGGTTCCCGCGCCTCTTTATATCGGAATGGAAAAAGGCATCATCACGCGATTCGAGGAAATAACACGCTGTGCGAGCGAAATTCAGGACACGCTGATCAGCGTTATGAGCGACAAAGTTCTGTCAATCCCAGAACTTGGCGAGGCGGGTTTTCTTTTTGCAAAGCCGGGTTTCAATATTATCGGCACAGCAAATACGCGGGATCGCGGGGTCAATGAAATGTCCAGCGCGCTCAAGAGACGCTTCAATTTTGAAACCGTGTTTCCAATTAACAATGTCGCGCTGGAATGTCGCATAATCGAAGAACAGTGCGCGGCACTTTTGGGCGACAATGCGCAGGCGCTCATTGATAAAGATATTGTCAATTTGATTGCCACCACCTTTCACGAGTTGCGACAGGGGCAAAGTGCGGCTGGGGCGAAAATTGATCAGCCTTCTGCGGTAATGAGCACTGCCGAGGCGGTGTCGGTGTATTATCAAAGCGCGTTAACTGGGTTTTATTACGACGGCGGCAGTATCTCTGTAGATACTTTGGTGCAGAATCTTATGGGGGCTGTGGTAAAGGAAAACCGCGAGGATTTGCAAAAACTTAAAGCGTATTTTAACTCTGTGGTTAAAGCGCGAGGCAAGGAAAAAGGCGGTTTATGGGATGCTTTTTACGAAGCTAGAAAATGGATAAAATAGAACTTTCGCACATTTTGCATAACGTATTTTCCCTTGATGCCCCCGTGGCGTTTTTCCCGATCCGCCACCATAGCCCTGCCTGTTCTTACCATGTAAAAAAAGCTATCGACATATACAAACCCGATTGTGTGCTTATAGAAGGGCCAAGCGATACCGACTCTCTGATTCCTTGCTTGAACAATGCCCAGCCGCCGGTTTCGATCTATTATTCGTATCAAGATAGCGAAGGCCGTCATGCCTGTTATTATCCCATGTTGGAGTATTCGCCAGAACTTGTTGCGATGAAAACTGCAATCGAAAAAAACACCCCCGTGCATTTTATCGATCTGCCCTTTGGCAGCCTTGTTCTGGGTGAACGCGAACATCAGAGTAAAATGGATAGCCCGCAGACACCAGCTGGCCGTAAAACATATTATGACGATTATTTCCTTGAGCGCAGTCGCTACATCCAATCGTTGTGCGAAAAAGAAAATTGCCGCAATTATGCCGAACTTTGGGAAAAACTTTTTGAAATTTCTGCCGCAAGTATTAACACGCAAACTTTTATAAAAAACATGACAAGCTTGTGTTATTTTTCCCGCATTGATTATCCGCAAGAACTACTTGTCGAAGAGCAAAATCCGCCAAGGGAAGCGTTTATGGCGCAAATGATAATCGAACACAGCAAACAATACAAGCGTATTCTTGCTGTTACAGGCGGGTTCCACACAGCGGCTTTGATGCAACTTGTTGACCCTGCCTACGAAAAAGCAATCGAAAAAGTTAAACCAGTGTCGGGTAACGCTTATCTTATCCCTTACTCTTTTGAAGAGTGCGATCAGTTGAAAGGGTACGAAAGCGGGATGCCTTACCCTGGGTACTATCAAATTTTGTACGACAATTTAAATTCACGCGAAAATGATTTTTGCCGCAAGACTGTTTTGCTGTATATCACAAAGCTGGCAAAGGCCTTGCGGAAGAATAGGGAAAACATTTCTTTGTCAGAAGAAGCCGCAGCTTTTGCGATGGGTTTAGGGCTTGCTGCCCTGCGCGGCAAAAACCAGCCGAGTGTTTACGAATTTTTGGACGGAATACGCTCTTGTTTTGTCAAAGGCGAGCTTAACCTTTCCACTTCATTTATTTTGAGCGAAGCCGCCAGGCTCTTGCGTGGCGAAAAAAACGGCAAGGTTGGAGCCGACGCGCCTGTTCCGCCGATAGTTTTGGATTTTCAAAAGCAGGCGAAATTATTCAAAATGGACATATCAACATCAGCCGCTAAAAGCATTACATTGGACATTGTTTCAAAAGCGCGACACCGCGAGCAGTCGGTGTTTTTGCACAGGCTTTGCTTTTTGGAAAACCCGTATGCGAAAAAAACTTACGGCCCCGATTATGAAGGCCGTAGCGACACAGAGCTGATCCGGGAAAAGTGGGATTACGCCTATTCCGGGCGGGCGGCCTCGGCGCTTATCGAAAAATCGCACTTGGGTGGCACTATTGCAGAGGCTTGCGAATCCCAACTTGCCGATCTTCTAAAAAATCATTGCCATTCTTGCGCGGATGCCGCCGCGCTCCTTGTCAAGGCAGGAGTGCTGTCGCTTTTTTCCCACGCGCAAAGAGCTATCGATGTGTTAAGCGAAACTATCGCTAGCGATCATTCTTTTGTTTCCCTTGCGGATTGTATCAAAAGCCTGTCATTCTTGCGCGGAATCGAACACATACTTCGCATAGACAATTTGGATGCGATAAAAACAGCAGAGGCGCAGGCACTGCATCGTATAATTCCTATGATCCCTAGTTTGAGTGCCGGCGATGAAAAAGAAGACTTCGCCCTTGCCCAGTCGCTAAAAATGCTGTATCAGATTGCGGCAAAAGAAACCGGTAATGGTATCTTGAACGAAGCCCTGCCAGAAATTTTGTCCGAGGCGTTTAGGGATTTAATCGCAAGAAAAAATGCACCGCCTTCTGTGGACGGCGTTGCCACCGGGCTTTTGTACAACGAAGGCAGTCTGCCCCTTTACGAAACATTACAGCGTTCAAACGCATATTTTAGCGCAACGGGCGACATACAGGCTTTGTCCGGCAGGTTTCTGCGAGGCCTTTTCCTAAGCGCAAAAGACTTGGTGTTTTACGACAACGGTTTTATCGAAGGCTTGAACGGCATAATCAAAAATTTGCCATACGATGAATTCATAAAACTGTTACCCGATCTGCGCCTGTCTTTTACATCTTTTTCGCCAAGGGAGATCGATCTTGTGGCGAAAAAAGCTATGGAAATCTTGGGGCTTGCAGAAGGCGACGGTGTAAGTTTAACGGAGCTTCCCGCCATTGACGAAAATGTGTTGAAAATAATGCTCGACATAGATCGCCGGACAATGGATTATTTGAAAAAGAAGGGTTATGCGACATGATAACAGACGATAAAACAACAGACAGAGAAGCTGTCAATCGCTGGCGGCTGGTACTCGGCTCCTTTTCGGGCGACTCCTTAAGCGCCGGCGGCAGTGCGGCGGAGGCTTTTGCCTACCAAGAAGTAGACGAGCTTATGGATTTTCTCTATGGCAGGGAATACGGTGATGACAGAGGTGTCCGGCAGGAAGGCTCGCTTGACCCTTCTCAACTTATCGTACCAGAATGGATTCGCAAAATTCGCAAGATTTTTCCCAAAGAAGTGGTTGAACGCTTGGAAAACGATGCGCTTGACAGGTATCAATTGGCCGAAATTTTAACGGACAAAAAAGTGCTGGAAAGTATGCAACCGAACATGAACCTGTTAAAAAATATTCTTGCCCTTAAAAACAGAATGCAGGGCGAAGTGCTTGAAACGGCAAAGCGCATTGTCCGACAGGTTGTCGAAGAATTAATGAAAAAACTTGAAAGCGACATACAGCGCAGTTTTTCCGGGAAAATAAACCGCAGCGAAAGCACGACTCTTCGCACAAGCAAAAACTTCGACTTCAAAAAAACCATCCGTAAAAACCTTAAAAATTACGACAGCGGTTTACAAACGATTGTTCCTCATCGCATTTATTTTAACCCACGCATCAAGCGTTATAATCCTTGGAACATTATCATCTGCATAGATCAAAGCGGGAGTATGTTGGAGTCGCTAATATATTCCAGCATTATGGCAAGTATTTTTGCAAAGCTGCCGATATTGAAAATAAGCCTTGTAATATTTGACACAAACATCGTAGACCTTTCCGGCTATGTGGACGATCCTGTAGATGTGCTTATGAGCGTGCAACTTGGCGGTGGCACCGATATAGGCAAAGCAATGGCGTATTGCGAAACCTTAATCGAAACACCGGCTCGTACAATGATGGTAATGGTAACAGACCTATGCGACGGCGCAGGTTACAAGCCCATGTATGCCTCGGCGAAACGCATTATCGAATCGGGCGCGAAACTTTTTGTCCTTACCGGTATGGACGATCAGTCCCAAGGCATGGTTGACAAAAATGCCGCAAACATTATGGCGGCTCTTGGCGCAAAGGTTGCCTCGGTTACACCCGGCTCGCTAGCCTTGTGGGTTTCTGAGTCGATGAAATAGGGGTGTTTTATGCAATCGCTTAAAGAACAGATTAGCATTATCGACGAGGATTACTTAGCCGGCATTTCCAACCGTGGCATTCTAAAGCGCGCGCAAAAGGACTTGGCGGAATCGAGAATCAGTGTTAGCTTGAGCGATAATGCGCTGGAAGCAAATTTTGCCGACGGCACTGTTACAAAAATAAACGATGCGCTGGGCAACTTCCAATGTACTTGCCCCTCGCGCACTATTTGCAAGCACGTTATTATGGCACTGATACAAGCGTCGAGAGATTCCCCAGCAGAATCGCCGGGGGAACCCTCGTCGGAAAATCCGCCAGAAGCCCCCGCAGAGGCAAGCACGTTTGACTACTTGCTTGCGTACAATCAGGAGAGCCTTGTCAAAGATTTTGGCAAAACTTCGTATAACGATGTTTTGTTTAAGCTTATGGCTGGGGCAACTTGCGAAATTGAAGAAACATCCATACTTGGCATAAAAGTAATGGAAGGCGCATTTACCGTGCGCTTTCTTCCCAATACCTCTATCGCAGAATCTATCTGCTCTTGCAAAACCAAAAATTGCCGCCACAGGCTTGAAGCTATCATGCACTACATAAAATACAAAACAGGCAAGCTCGACATGGAACTTGTCAAGGCGGACAGCGATGTAAGTATTGATGTAATAGTGCCTGTGATAAATTTTATCGAAGACATTTTTCGCACTGGCCTTGTGCGTTTGCCGGCGGAATACTCGGAAAAATGCGCTCAGTTTGCCGTGCTTTGCCACGGCGCGGGCTTTGCGCTTTTTGAACGGCTCTTTGAAACTTGTGGCAAGGAACTTGCGCTTTACGAGCAAAAAAGCGCGCTCTTTAACAGAAACGCCCTTGTTAGGAATTTGTCGCGCATATATCAAATGTGCCGGGAAATTCAACAGGGCGGGAATGAAAAGGCGGCGGCTCTTGCGGGAAAATTCCGACGGCAGTACATGGAGTTGCCAACCCTGCGAATTCTTGGCATGGGCGCTTATCCGTGGTATGCGAAATCAGGCTTTTGCGGAGTAACGGCCGTATTCCATGCCCCAGAACTTGGGCAAAATTTCACCTTCACATTTACCCGCCCGGTAACTAGCGAGGCGGAAGCTGTCGCCGGCATTAAACAAATTTGGCAGTCACAGTCCGCATGGAAACTGCCGCTCGGCTTAGGTCTGGCTGCAAAGGGGGAGCTTTCCCTAACAGGCGCAAAGATCAGCGAGGACGGCAGGCTTTCTTCATCGGAAGGAACCAGTGCCTTTCTTGTAAAGCCGCAAACAGCGATTGAGTTAGGCGAAATTGATACGGTGGTTTTTGACGATTTTACGGCTGTCAAAAATTTGTTTTTGTCGAAAGATTTACACGATGGTGCTAGAACCCGGCAGGCTGGGCTTGCCAGGCAAGCCTATGCGGTATTAAAAATCGCAGGCTTGGCCGATGACGATTTTAACCGGGTAACACAAACTTATACGATTAACCTAATCGACAAATTTGAAAACCGCATGGCTTTGTCTGTAAAATACTCAAAAATCAACGAGACCGCCATTTTAAACCTTGAACACCTTGCCGCTAGCGGAATAACCCCCAATGCGATAACCGTAAGCATCGCAATCCCAGACGAAGGTTTTCTGGCAAGGGTTTTCCCAATCGCCCTTTGGCTGGACGGCAAACTTAAAAACATCGATGAAGAAAAACTGTTCCCCGACGAAAAAAAATCTACCTACGCAAAATTCTTTGAGTAAAGCTGAGTTCGGCGAGCTAATATCGGGTAAAGCCAAATCGCCCTTCTTTCCGAGAACCTCCAAAACAATTTTTTCTTGACGATGCGCTTGAAATTTCATATATATTGTAAGTAAGTAGTAACAAGCGAGCTTCTATGAAATCGGTTCTTTGGCTGCCGGGCCAGTTTTAGCAAATGCCCGGAGTCCATGTGGAAAACTTGGACAATAATTCACCTTAAAGGATTATTATATGGACAATGAAACTTCAGCAAGCACTCCCAAAAAAAGACACTTGTCAGCTTTTGATGGACGGTCTTTTGTTTTGGGTACAATGCTAGCGATACTTGCCGCGATGATTTGTATGCAGCTTATAGGGCAGGTTGGCGTTACGCCAAACACATCGCTTATAGGGGCCATATTCGCAATGGCTATAGCTAGGATTCCGCTCCAAATAATGCGCGGGTATCGCGACCTTGAGCGGCAAAACTTGGTTCAGACGATTACATCATCTGCCGGTTTCGCGGCGGCAAACTGCGGGTTTATCGCCATTGCTATTGTGTTCCTTATGGGCAGGCCGGACCTTATTATCCCCGTGTGCATAGGCGCTCTCATCGGATGTATTATTTCAATGTTTATGCTCGGCAGGCTTTTCGATTCGAAAATTTTCCCGGCATCAGGCGCATGGCCTCCTGGTGTCGCCGTTGCCAGAACCATCGAGGCCGGCGACGAAGGTGGCGAAAAAGGCAAACGTCTGTTACAAGGTATAGGCGTGGGCGTTGCTGGCAGCATCTTCGCCATTCCTGTTGCGGCGATAGGGATCGCTTTTATCGCGAATGTTTACTCTATGGTAGGACTTGGCGCAGGTCTTGTATTGCGCGGCTATTCCGAGCAAATCTTTGGCATAAATCTTGGCGCGACAAGAATTCCTCAAGGCTTTATGGTCGGCGCGGGTTTGATCGCGCTTGTGCAATCCCTGTTCATCATATTCAAAAAAAGAGTGGAAAAAGCCGAGGAGCATAAACATACAGTATCGGAGCGCAGCGCAGTTATAACTTTGGTTATGTCTTCCGGCCTGCACATAGGCGGGGCCGTTGTACTCGCTCTCCTGACAGGCGTGTTCTCCGGCATGAGTGCCGGGCAGTTAGCTGTCTGGGTATTGTTTGCCGGGGTTTCATCCACAATCGCAATGGTTCTAGTAGGCATGGCGGCTATGCAGTCGGGCTGGTTCCCGGCATTCGCAATTGTTACCATATTTCTTACCTTTGGAATCCTGCTTGGCATTGAGCCGCTGGCGTTAGCGGTGCTTGTAGGATACCTCTGTTCTGTAGGCCCATGTTTTGCAGATAACGGCTACGACTTGAAAGCGGGCTGGCTTTTGCGCGGCAAGGGGGCCGATCAAGATTACGAATTGGACGGCCGCAAACAACAGATCAGAATAAGCATTTTCGGCGCAGTGATCGGCATTGCCGTAGTTATGGTTTTTGGGATGATACTGCTTAGGGAAAACATCATGCCTCCTATAAGCCATGTATTTGCCACAGCAGTAATGGCCGGAAGCGATCCGGGCATTGTGCGAACGCTCTTGCTTTGGGCTATTCCCGGGGCGATTATACAAGCCGCCTTCGGCGCAAAGAGCGTGGGCGTACTTTTTGCGACAGGCCTTTTGCTCAACAACCCCATCTACGGCATAGGCGTATTGATTGCCGTTATAATAAGGCTGATTGTCGGCAATAAATTTATGGAAGTTCGCGATGCAGGACTTATAGCCGGGGACGGTCTTTTCGGCTTTTTTAACAATGTGTTTCGTGCGCTTTTCTAGGGGGGGAGGGGGTAAAGGTTTGAAAAAAGGTATCAAACTAGACCGACAAACACTCGAATACGCCGTTATGGGCGGCTGCATCTTGGGCGGCGGCGGTGGCGGCGATATGACCAAGGGGCTTGCCGCAGGCAAAGTTGCTGTAGATTATGCCGACTTGTATCTCTACGATATAAACGAGATGAAGGGCAGCGATATTATCGTGTGCGCTTCTGCCGTAGGCGCTCCCAAAGCCCCGATGCAGTATTACACGCCCCGTGATGCCGTGCGCTCCATGGAGCTATTTATGGAAAACTCAGGCGAAAAGGTTTGCGGGATCATATCCAACGAAAACGGCGGTATCGCAAGCGTAAACGGCTGGATGCAGGCCGCAGTGTTAGGCATACCGCTAATCGACGCTCCCTGCAACGGAAGGGCGCATCCCACGGGCGTAATGGGTTCCCTGTGTCTGCACAAAGATCATGATTACATAAGCCTGCAAGCCTGCTGCGGGGGCAATGCGGAGGCGGGGCGTTACATCGAGTGTTTTTTTTCCGGCACGGTGGATCGATGCGCTACCCTTGTCCGCGCCGCCTCTGTCGAGGCCGGGGGCATGGTATATGTTGCGCGTAACCCCGTTACGGCGGAGTATGTCAAACAAAACGCTGCGATAGGCGGTCTTTCCCATGCCATTGAAACAGGGCGTGTTTTTAAGCAAGGGCTTGAACGCTCGCCGGGGGATGCTGTCCGCGCTGTAGCCGACTTTGTTGGCGGCGAAATTTTCGCTAAAGAAAAGGTACGCGAATTTCACATTAAGACTGAAGGCGGCTTTGATGTCGGCATCGCTAAAATAGGCGACATGGAACTTACTTTCTGGAACGAGTACATGACACTCGATTCGCCTGACAAACGCATTGCCACTTTTCCAGAGCTTATTATGACATTCGATGCCATAAGCGGCCAGCCGCTTACCACGGCGCAAATGGAACAGGGGCAGGAAGTTTATATCATGACCGCGCCAATGAGCGCAATGAAGTTGTCATCCACAATGTACGAAACGGAACTGTTACAGCAGGTTGAGGGCATAGTAAACAAAGAGCTTGTGAAACATTTGCCCGCCTGCAAGGTGCAGTAAAAAACCAAGGAGACTTATATGCTGATAAAACAAATCATCGAAGTATACGACATACTTGACAGCGCGAATGCCAGCGGCGCACAGGTCAAGGATTATCTGCTCTCGATAAAAAGCGATGCCGATATTGAAGTGTACGAACTTAAGGGGCCGAAGGGCAAGACGGACATGGTAAAGGTTCGCATACCCGGCTCCAAAGGAAAAACCCGTGGAGGCCCCTCCCCCACCATAGGATTGCTGGGCAGACTTGGCGGGCTAGGAGCGCGGCCAGAGCGCATAGGCTTTGTCTCCGACGGGGACGGTGCGCTTGCGGCAATTGCTACGGCGGCAAAACTTTTGGATATGCAAAACAAGGGCGATACGCTGGAAGGGGACGTTTTCGTTTCCACCCATGTCTGCCCGAACGCGCCGACCAAGCCGCATCATCCTGTTCCCTTTATGGATTCCCCCGTGGATATGGCGCAAGTAAACCGGGAAGAAGTTTCCGATGACTTGGACGCCATTCTCTCCGTGGACACCACAAAAGGCAACCGCATAATTAACCACCGGGGCTTTGCAATATCGCCTACCGTTAAAGACGGGTACATCCTAAAAGTCTCGAACTCACTTTTGGACATTATGCAAACAGTTACCGGCAGGCTGCCGCAAGTGTTCGCGCTTAGTATGCAGGACATCACCCCCTACGGCAACGACATCTATCACCTTAACAGCATCCTTCAGCCTTGCACCGCTACAAGCGCGCCCGTTGTCGGCGTGGCGATAACGGCAGAAACCGCAGTCCCCGGTTGCGCTACAGGAGCGAGCCACTTTACCGACATTGAAGCTACCGCGCGGTTCATGCTTGAAGTTGCCAAAGAGTTCGGCAGGGGGGAGTGCCACTTCTACGATAAAGAAGAATTCGCCAAGATTATTTCGCGTTACGGTTCGATGAAACACTTGCTAACATTGGGAGGCAAATCATGAAGATAGGCGCAATAACGATAGGGCAGTCGCCCAGAGTGGACATTACGCCGGAAATTCTTGAGTACATGGGCAATGTTGAAGTTATCGAGGCCGGCGGTCTTGACGGCCTTAACAAAGAAGATATTGCCCAGTTCAAGCCTGCCCAAGGGGATTATGTGCTTATTTCGCGCCTTAAAGACGGCTCTTCGGCGGTCTTTGCCGAAAGGTACATTCTGCCGCGGCTGCAGCAGTGCATCTACGATCTGGAAGAGAAGGGGGCGCGGCTGATTGTTTTTTACTGCACCGGGGAGTTCCCGCAGTTTCATTCCAACGTGCCGCTATTGTTCCCCGATGCCATGCTAAAGGGAGCCGTGCCGTCGCTTGCCAGCGACAGGTCTGTAATCATTGTTACGCCTGTGCCGGAACAGATCGAGCAGAGCCAAGCGAAATGGGACTGCATCCCCAATGTAATAAGCATTGCGGCCTCCCCTTACGGCGCATGGGAAGAGTTGGAGGCAGCCGCTGAATCTTTGCGAGGCACGGATGCCGGGCTGCTCGTGCTTGACTGCATGGGTTACACGAAAAAAATGAAAGCGCTTTTTGCCGAAAAAACAGGCGCACAAGTTGTGCTGTCGCGGACGCTTATGGCGCGGCTTATCGGCGAGCTTGTGTATTAGCTTAGGCAACCAATGATTAACTCGAAGTTAATCATTGGACTTGTTTGAAAACCCGATTGGTTTTCAAACAAGTCTCGCATTTTTTAGGGCGTAGCCCTAAAAAAGTGCTTTTTAAAGCTGAAGTTGTTCTGAAACTGAAGTTTCCGAATAACTTTATTGGTTCCGCTGGTTATTACCGTCAAGATCATCCCAAAACTCGATCATCTTTTTTGCAAAAAGAAGCTCTTTGCCAGTCCAGCCGTAGAGAATATTTGTTCGGTAGCCGTATTCGGGAATACAAACATTGTTATACCCGGCCGTCTGAACGCTAAAAACATTAACCTTGGGGTTTACTTTTTTTCTGTAGGTAGCAATCAGTTTTGCAACATCAATATACCTGTCGTTAACCGCATAGCCGTTGCTATAGATTCTTTGAGCCTCATCAGTGCCGTAAAGCCTGCCGTGGCCAGCCTGCTGATCCGAGTAAATAAAAATGTTATCCCAGTGTTCTTTTTTGTTTATCGCATTGTAAAAAAACAGCCAAATACCGTTTTCCGTAGAGCCGCCGACATCACCATCTCGCTTTTCAGTTATCGCTTTGCTTTGGCTTAAAACACCGTTCCGTTTTAGAACCGGCGTAACAATAAGCCTGTCGCCAAACTTGCCCACATAACCATCCTCGGAATTTTTCGCAGTGATCACACTGGAAAGATTATCGATCTCTGCAATAGTAACAGAACCGTATTCGGAAGTAAACGCCCCCCAAGCGGAACCCGAGTTGTCGGACAAACACATCGTTTTCCCGTTCAAGCGCGGAAGCTGTTCAGTCGCAATGTCCATACATTCTTCCAGCGCATCCAATATAACAGACTTATGATGCACCTCCGCCGAGCCAACGGCCTTCATAGCAGCCCAGTAGCCAAAGGGAAATTGTTTGCCTTTGGCTACACCGCTTTTTAACTTTGCCAAAAGCTCCCGGCAAACATCAATATCATCGATCTCTCCAAAAATGCCGCGTAAATTTCTTAACAGCGCCATGTGCGGTATATCGATCTGCTTTATAATTTCCGCCCACTTCTTCCCGGACGAGCGCAAAGCTTCCCATGTAAGCTTATCTTCCTGCATCGCGATAGTCCCGGTTCGCATAAGCTCGTCAATATCTTTGCTTTTGGCATGACAAATTCTTACGGTGTCGATCATGCCAAGCCCGGTATTTTTATATTTGAAAAGTTCGTAGCGCGATAATGACGAAAGTTTGTTCGCCCAGCTTCTTTTCAAAATGGAAGGGATTTTTTTCTTGCCGGAGTTTTTGTAAATCCAGTATGTAAGCTGTGTGGCAGGCTCGTCCGCTCTGGACATAACCTGCCTGTTTATGTTGGCAAACTCGCCCGGCTTGTCTTTTGAAAATGCTATTCTTTTGGGATGAACGGCCGCCCGCACCATAATAACCTGCGGGTTAAGCCGCATAAGGTAATCGTGCCGCAACGTTAGCGCCCATCGCAACACCGCTTCGTAGTCAAAGTCCAGCGCATCGTCGATCAGCTTTTCCATAATTTGCGATGTCGTAAGCCCTGCGAATTTATCGCTGATAATGGAATAATCCATAAACAACTGATGCACGGAATACGTGGCATCGAGGATTCGCGCACTTGCAAATTCGCCGTTTCTGTAGTACGAAGGCTCGCCAAAAATCGAGGATGCGCTTATCATTTTTAGCGTGTCCAAAGGATTTATCGTATACGAAACCCCGCCCATAAAGTTCGTAACCTTGTCCTTGCCTCCCATCCTGTTAAGAAACTTGTTCATACCCCACCCCCTAATCAGCAACCCCGCCGCAAGCAGCGGGGTTGCTGTTCTTATATGGAAATTGCACTCTGGGTTTAATACCTTTTTAAGCGCCCTAAAGGGCGGGGTATTAAACCCCTCGGCACGAATAAAAAACCGAGAATATTTGGGCGCGGAGCTTCACCCCACTGGGGGTAAATTCAATTGACAGTTGATGTAACCGCACCCACCGCTTCGGCTCATTTACAAAAAAACGCCTCCGTGAATCCCAAAAGCAATGTTTTCACTCACGCTCTACCATTGAGCTATTGGGTTACCCCAAGCAGGAATCGAACCTGCAACCTTGCGTCCGGATGTAATTGCCTTACCGCTACAGAAGCGCAAGATCACTCTAGCACATTTTTCTATTTTTAGCAAGCCCCAATCGGCCAATTTACAAAAAAACGCCCCCGTGAATTCTAAAAGCAATGTTTTTGCTGCTCTACCATTGAGCTACCGGGTGTTACCCCAGGCAGGGGTCGAACCTGCAACCGGCCATTTAAAGGATGTAATTGCCTTACCGCTACGGGAGCGCAAGATCACTCTAGCACATTTTTCTATTTTTAGCAAGCCCCCAATCGGCCAATTTACAAAAAACGCCCCCGTGAATATCAAAAGCAATGTTTTTCATGCTCTACCATTGAGCTACCGGGAGTTACCCCAGGCAGGGGTCGAACCTGCAACCTTGCCATTATAAAAGGTGTAATTGCCTTACCGCTACGGGAGCGCAAGATCACTTTAACACATTTTTCTATTTTTAGCAAGCCCCAATCGGCCAATTTACAAAAAACGCCCCCGTGAATATCAAAAGCAATGTTTTTGGGCGTCGTGCTCTGCCATTGAGCTATCGGGTATTACCCGCAGGTGTTACCCAAGCAGGAATCGAACCTGCAAACCTTGACGTGATGTAATTGCCTTACTGCTACGGAAGCGCAAGATCAATCTAGCACATTTTTCTATCTTTAGCAAGCCCCCAATCGGCAAATACAAAAAACGCCCCTGTGAATACCAAAAGCAATGTTCTGAGCGCCAGCGACACAAATCGCAGGGCCCCCCTCAGTGCAGGTTTCCGAGCCTGCATAAAATTCTGCCGGATGTAATTGCCTTGCCGCTACAGAGGCGCAAAACCAGTCTAGCATACCCCCCTATTTTTAGCAAGCCCTTGCTAATGTTTTTTTCAAGCTCCCGGGGCTTGCTTTTTCGGGATAAATTCACTATGTTTATTGGCAAGAGGAGAAAAATGTCGTTGGTGTATACAGATATTACCCTTAAAAATGCCACGGACGTGGCAAATGCCGCTTCTGGAATTGTAGATGCCCACAAAATCAGGCAGACCACTGTTAGAGCCTTGGCCGATACCGGGGCATGGACTCTGGTAATCAGCGAAGCGGTGCGTGCAAAGCTGGGTTTGCGGATAATGAAGAGCGCGAGAGGCACACTTGCCGACGGCTCAAAATCAGATTATAACCTTGCGGGGCCAGTGGAAGTTATCTGGCGAGATCGAAGCACTAATTGCGATGCCATTGTCCTGCCCCAAACCGATGAAACTCTGTTAGGTGCAATTCCACTCGAAGGAATGGACTTGATGATTCACCCCCGCACCGAAGAAGTTGTCGGTGTCCACGGGGATGAAATAGTTTATTCTCTTAGGTGAACACAAACGGAAGACAGAGTGAAGATGGGCTTTCTGCCACCAGCAGGCCACTGCTTGCCTGCCGGTAGGCAGGCAAAACATATATACTGCTACAACATTAGGTTGGCTAGTATAAAATTTTTATCCCTTTGCGAAAACGTTTCTCCCTAAGTGTGTGTCTGAACATCATCCCAATCGGCACCTCCGTTTGCGCCAATAAGCCAGTTGAAAACATAATGCCGCTCCTGAACAACGCCGCTGTCTAAACCGCCGGGGCTTTCCTGCCCGTTTATGCGAGCGTCCACGCAGGCCCAGTTGTGGCGTAACGCCAAATCGGCGGCATCCAAAATTTCGGCAGGCGAGCGCGGCTTGGCGGTTTTCAAAAATTTTTCAAGACTTCCAGCATTCCACAGTATTTTTGCCATAGCAGAAACATCGCATATATTATCTGGAAAACTCAACTCCTCGAAAATTCCAAGCGCCCACATCAAAACATAACAACACTCATAACGCCAGCTAAAATTTGCAACATCTTGCTGAGCCGGCTCCTTCACAATCAAAAACTCTTTTTCCGCCGGCGACAACAAACCGTCCAGCCTGCCGCCCAAAATATCGTTGCCGGCCTGCAAATACTTTTGCGCCTCTTCCCAAGAGTCCCCGCCAGAGCGGCCTTCGCAATAAACGCTTACCGTAAATATTGGAAACAAACGTTCCGCGATTTCCGCCGGCGAGCGCACTTTTGTATCCGCCTCCATTACGGCCGAAAGCAACTGGGGAAGATGCGGAATGTTTTTACTCTTGAGAATTTCCAAAGAGCGTTCCCGGCGGGCAGTGTCGGCAGGGGATTCCGTTTTGCCTTTGTCCAAAACGTCGGCGTTTCCGATAGGCGTGTAACTTTCCAAGTCGCTTTCCCCTTCGAGCGAAAGAACCAGCTCGCCGTCGTAGTTGTACAAACTCATGTTAGGCATAAGCACAAGGGCGTTTATATCTTTGGCAACGTCAAGTATAATATTGATAATATCATTGGTGCGATTGTCATCGTCGGTTTCATCAAAGGGAATGCCGACAATGCAGTTAAAAACTTCGATTTGCCTAAGCACTTTTCCATGCAGTTCTTTGTTCTCGCAAGGAATTTTCGCAAAATAATTCGCCATCCCGGCCATTTGCTGCGCGACATATTTTTGATCGGTTACTATGTGAAACTCGATTTTTGTATCATCCTGCAACTGAATCCAAAAATCCTCGCCAATGTCGCTTGCGCTTGAAGCCCCGACATCTTTTGCAACGGCAGAAAAATGCTTTTTTAGAGCCTGCCCTACCCGTGTAAAATCGCCAATGTAAGTATAAAGCGAAACATTCATCTTTTTCCTCCTATGGAATATAGCACTAGAGCCGCAACCTTTCAGCCGGCGGCCAACACCATATCCCCCCTCAAAATAAAAAACCGAGAATATTTGGGCGCAGCATTTTTTCAAACCCTAATTGATGTAACCGCGCCCACCGCTTCGGCCGTTTTACAAAAAAAGCGTTCCCGTGAATACTAAAAGCAATCTCTGAAACACCCCCACGGGAGAGCCACAGGAGCCGTTCCAGCGCAGGAATTGAACCCGCTTCTAAGTCTTGCAAACTTATTTTACCAGATGTAATTGCCTTAACCGCTACGGAAACGCATGATCATCTTAACACGGATACGCTTGGTTCTGCAAGGACGTTGCTCTGGGGGGCATAAACCGCCGGCTCTTCCTGCACTAGGCACATCTCATCATATTCACGCATTTGGGTTTCGGAAATTGCTCCTACCTCAAAATCGGCAACTGCATCTTGATGTACAGCCTTGAAAATTTCACTTTTGTATTTCATAGCAAACCTCCTAAAAAACTTCTGTAAGAGTTCCTCTCATTGTTCGTTCTTTAATTTGCTCTTCGGACATTGAAAAAACGTCCTTCGCCCTGTGTTTAAAAGCGCGTAGCTCGTCTTGTTTTATATTGCCTTTATCGGATTTGGCAAAACCGTAAACAAAAAACGCCCTTTCCTCGCTCTTAAAAAGCACTATTACCCGGAACCCACCCGATTTTCCCCCGCCATGCCGGGGAATTCTTACTTTATAGACGTTGCCCCCTAAATCGGCAGCGGCTTGCCTCGCTTCAAGCTGGTTTACTGCTTCCTTTAGCTCGCTGTCTGC
>JGI24700J35501_10930774_pt1 | contig 23204 bp, 17 predicted proteins | sample TergutTh196P1_FD_35501 | JGI IMG/M metagenome (IMG submission 35501)
CACATTCACTTCAATGCTTGAAAACAACGATGGGCACGAGCCTGTAAAAATTATGAACCAAGTTGTTTATGTTACGGCAGGGAGTAACTTTGCAATGGCACTAAGAGAAGACGGTACTTTGTGGGCTTGGGGCAACAACAGTGTTGGGCAATTGGCTAGGCCCCCATTATCAACTTTTGCATTTATGCAGCTTGAACCCATGAAAATTATGGAAGATGTTGTTGCTATCTCGAGTGCAAGCCATCTCTCGATGGCTATAAAAAGTGATAATAGCCTATGGGGATGGGGGTGGAATTTTCTTTATCCTATACTTATAGGGCTAGATGTACAAATTAATGTGGTTCAATATGAGCCGACTCATATTATGGACGATGTAAAATCTATTTCTCTAAGTGATGATAGAGCCACTGTAATAAAAACCGACGGAAGCCTGTGGATTTGGGGCGGTATTTGGCAAGGAGATATATATACTTCCATCTTTGACAGTTTTGGCATTTTTAGTGCTACAGACCACCCAATACTTCAAGGCACAATTGAGCCTATAAAAATAATGGAAAATGTTAGATATGTATCAGTTGGCAATCTGCATTTGATGGCAATTAAAGACGATAATAGCCTATGGGCTATGGGTTGGAACGAACACGGACAACTAGGAGATGGCACAACAACGCATCAAACCAAACCCATACACATAATGGATGATGTAGCAAGGGTATCTGTTAGTCCTGCCGCTAATATTAGAAGTGTAAGCTATACATTAGTTTTAAAAACCGATGGCACGGTATGGTCTTTTGGCTCTAATAGCTTTGGAGAGCTAGGAACTGGCGAAATTTCAGGCATTACTGATGCCCACCAAGTCCCCCAGCAAATATTAGAAAATATAATATATATTTCAGCAGCAGATAAAAGGGCTGCAGCAATAGATGCCAACGGAAATATACTGGAATGGGGAGACCACTAACGTAAGTTTTGAGATTTTTCAGTGTAATAAAAAACAATTTCTTGGGATGTTTGTGCTTGCGAGTATATTGTAACAGTAAATCACAAAAACTACAAACCCATTTCCTCAAGCCACTGGGAAAGGTGTTTTTCTCGTGCCTTGGGGTTTTGTTCTTTATTCGATTTACCTAGCCGACATTCACCCTTAATAATCCCGTCCGCCATGAAAAATACTCTCTCCGTTCTTGCTGCAACCTTTGCATCGTGAGTAACAAGCATAATTGTCGTACCATTACCGTTAATATCGGTTAATATATCCATAACGTCATTTGCGGCTTTAGAATTGAGTGCCCCTGTCGGCTCGTCCCCGAACAGGATTATTGGGTCGTTTATTAAGGCACGGCATATAGCCACTCTTTGTAGCTGACCGCCCGAAGCCTGTGTAATGTCGTTGTCTGCAAGAGCAGATATACCCATTCGGCTCATTAGCTTTTTGGCGGCAATAACTATATCTTTGCGATTAACCTTTTTAGCTGCAAAACCGGGGTAGACTATATTGTCTAAAATATTGAGATTTGCAAGCAGATTACTTTGTTGAAAGACAAAGCCCATTTTTTCGAGCCTTAACGCCGACAAATCATCTTCGCCCATAGTGCTTATCTCTTCATCACAAAGGAGTATACTGCCCGAAGTAGCTCTATCCATACCGCTGATATTATATAAAAGCGTGGACTTTCCGGAACCGGATGCCCCCATAACGGATACAAATTCGCCTTGTGGTATGGAAATTTCCACATCACGCAAGACTTGCAAACTGTTCTCTTTGCTAATTTCATACACTTTGTTTAACCTTTTCGCTTCCAAAATATTTTTCATAAAAACCTCTCTAACGCTTCTATCGTGTCATTTTCATAACACTTATTTTTTTAACCGATACGCAACTTACAAACACAGTAACAACCACAACCAAACCAAGAGCAACAGGGCTAACCACATAGCTTAACACAGGGTTTATTATAAACCGCATGGTAGATACACCGGGTATAAGCATACCTGCAAGCTCCTGCCCCAAAACCACTGCGGCGATACTGCCTATTACAAGGCCGACAGTCAGCACAGTCGCTGCCTGTGCAACATATTGCAAACATATGCTTCTATAAGGTATTCCTATGCTACGCATTATGGCAATTTGCGATATATCTTTTGCAATCAACATTTTAAAGAGCATGGCAGTAATTAGCGCCGATAACAGCAAGCCCAAACCAAACCCCAAAATTGCCACAACGGATAATTGTCCTATCAACCCGCCCATAGTCTGGGATATATATTCATCTATGCTTGTAATAGAAACATTAGGAAAAATCATCCCAAGTTCTTCCACAAGCATAGGTACAGATACGCTCTCTGCAACCGCTATGTTGATAACCACCCATAAGATATTTTCGGGCAGATAGGGCAACAATCCCTTTGCTGTTCTGCCACCATATGTGATGTCGTTATAGATGCCAACTACGGTCAAACTATGCTGTTCATCTCCAACAAGAAGTGTGATTGTATCGCCTATATTAACACCAAACTCCACTGCATTCATATGAGAAAGTGCGATTTCACCAGGTGATGTGGGTTTGTGTCCTGCGGTATAATTGAGAGGAAACGCCGAAAAATCGCCTATCTCCACCCTTATGTTTTCAAATAAACCATCTTGGTTCAATACCCTATACGCCGCCGTTACCATCACCGCATGATTTGTTATACCGGTATGACTGCTCAAAAAATAGTCTATTTCTCTGTATCGGATTACAATATCCTCATTTTGCCTTGTGGCTATATCCATGCGAATATCACTACGCCCTACACCCATATAAGTAACAAAGTCGGGGGATTGTAGTGTGTTCAGGAGATTAATGGGTACAACCATCAAAAATATCGCAGCAATGAATATAAAGCATAAAATCCAATACATCCTAAATCGGTTCAAGACAGCTTTAACCCCCAAAAAGATATGGATATTTTTAAAATTGCTACGGCTTAGCCGAAAACTCCCGACCGCCTTTCCTGTAGCCACTTTAATATCCCGCATAGCCTCAACCGCAGATATTTTCTTGAATTTGCGCAGTATCAAGGAACAGAATGCCGTAACGGTCAAAAATACAACCAAAGCACCTAAAGAAGGTAACGCTCTGCTCCATATGGTTTCGGGCAGACTGCCCATATAGAGAGCTATATTTGCTGTAAATAACCCGCCTGCAAAATACGCAATGCCATACCCCAAGATACAGGCAACGGTAGCTATTGCCATATATCGCACCATATATAAACGCCGAATTTCCTTGCCATTTATACCGATTGCTTTCATAACCCCAATTTCTCTAAAATCCTCTTCAATAGACGCGATTAGGGTAAAATTTAAGCAAAGCACAGCTATAGTTACAAGTATTAGGCTGATTAACGCAATAGCTGCTGCCAAAACCCCATCTGTAATGGCATTTAACATACGAAAAAGAGGGTATGTTATAGCTATGCCAGTTTGTGGCAGATTGCTTGCTTGATACATAGCTTCAAATTCGCCTATTGCGGCTCCATCGTGTAGCCGAAAAGAAATTAGATGTTCCATTTCGGGAGCATTGTAATACAATTTTTGCCAATCACTTTCGCTTATAACCCAACGCTTTGAAGTTACAATCGACGGATTCATCTGCGCATCCCGAACGAAGGCAGTAATTGTAAAGGTCATATCAAAATCGCCGTCTACAATCCTAACTGTATCGCCAATCTGCAAATCATATTGTTGCATATGAAAAATGGGTGCGGCTATTTCCCCATTGTTTACTTGAATTATATTGCTGTCGGTATCAAGCAAAAAATCAAATAGGCTGTTTTGTATAACAAAGCTATTATCTATGATACTTCCTCTTTTGGACTCCGTATTATTTCCTATATAGATATTTGCTCCATCAATCCCAAGTAAATCAACCACCTGATGACTTTCAACCAATGGGTTGTTTTGTGCAAATATATCAATTTCGTATCGGTTAATTTCCTCCGAAGTCATTTGTACAAAATGGGGCGGCCTAGCTTGTTCAAATAGGTTGTCTATAGAGCCAAACAGCGTTATAACAATGTGTACCGCACTTGATACAAGCATTGCCGAAACCAGTATAAACAGGAATAATGTCGCTGTTATTACCTTGTTTTTTAAAATATATTTTATCAATAGTCTGCCAAACATTGCGTAATCCCCCTTCCATCTTTTTGACTGAACGACAGTCAGTAATGTTCAAAAATTATAGGGATATGTCCATACCGAACATTTATCCCATAATTAGTTTTACAATTTCGCTTAAATCACCTTTTTTTGTACCAAGTGCGGCTTCTGCCATGCTGACAAAAGCAAAGGCTTTTTTTGTTAGAATTTCCTTTTCATTCGGAAACAACCCACCGTCAAATATGACAACAGCAGAAGCAAGCAGTAATTCTACTGTTTCATAGGGATATTCCACAGCCATAACTCCTTCGCACACACCCTGCTCTACCACTTGAGATAAAATGGGGGCGATGTGCAAAACAGTCATAACCAAACTTTTTTGGTGCATCTCTGCATTATCCGGCTTATGCAGCTGGTCGATTATTTTTTCTTTGCTATCTTTATTATCAGCCTTTAGTGAAAACAAAATCTGTAGTATTTTTGCAAAGCACGACAAACTATCATCATGAGCAATGGCTTTGGCAACAGCCACATTTGCGTTTACAATACGCATAATAATAGCATCCATCATCTCTTCTTTAGATTTAAAATGATAATATAGAGTCCCTCTTGCAACGCTGATTTCATCCAAAATATCTGATATTGTTGTTTTGTTATACCCCTTTGTGGTAAAAAGGCGTTCGGCAACGTCCAATATTTCAGCTTTGCGCTCCTCTGGATTTTTACTTATCCGCATATAATTAACCAATCCACATAATCACATCCTTTGTGCTTCTTGCAGCTCGGACGTTAGTAATTCAGCCATATATTCAAAGCCTTGCGTATGAAAGGCTTCATATCCGTCTAGCACCTTCTTAATAAACCCATATGTATTTAGAAGCCGTGCGGTTTCAGTTATGGGCTTTTCAAGTTCTTCGGCTGTGTATTGTATGACATATACAAGCCAAAGAGCTTTTTCAGCTTCTGTATGGCCTGTTTTATGTGTTTGTACAGTTTCGAGCATGTGAATACCTCATTTTATATCTCTTAATTATATGATATACCCTTGAATAATTGGGCATGCAGCTATTCATCCACATCTATATCAAATCCTACAAAAAAAGTGAGATTTTCCACGAGAAAATCTATAATGCGGCTGTCGTTCCCACCATAAAAAACAATCAGCAAATCTCGTTTGAACCAACGCGGAGAAGCCTCAGGCATCCACGTTACCATAAAAGTTAGGAAGCCGGGAAAATCTGGGTCGGCTACACCGTGTACGCCAATCAAAGATGCCGCCCTTTCCATAATTTCGTTTGAATCGTAAATTTCAACTCGGAGCATTTCGTCGTCAACATAAACAAATCTTTGCACAGTGGATAACGGCGAGTCTATTGTGCCACCCCGCCTTTCCTGCCCCTCTTCCACCAAAAAGCCGTTCGCCGCCAGCAATTCAAGAAAACCCGCATAATCCAAGGCATCGTCTTGTGGCAACGAAAAATACTGCTCCATAACGTAAATGTCAAAATCGTCCAGAGAGCGCCAACGTCTAATCTCTGTTTGAATTTTGTACTCGCCGTCCGGCAATTCCCCAAGCAAGCATTGCCAGTCAATCGCCCTTATTTCCGTTTTTGAGTGCGGAAAAAGGACAAGTCCAAGGGCAGGAAACATCGAATTATCAATTATCGGCTCAACAGGCTGCCACGCATTATCTCGGCGGACATATAGCGTGTAGACTGGGCTGTGGGTATACGCCCTGTCCGAGTTATTTTCAAAAAAGAACGAAAGTCCGCTCGGCGTGATGTCTTGGAGCGTCATTGTTACGGATAAGCTGTTTCCTTGCATATTACCCTGCACGGGCGGAAAACTCCCCCACGGTGGTTGGTCAGGAAACCGTGCTTCCGTAAACACAATCGCCACATTGTCAAATAATGAAAAACGCCCCTCCCTAACGAAAACGTCAAAATCGCCCGGGCTACGCAAAAATATAATCTCTTTTTGAAATTTGTACACGCCGTCCGATAATTCTCCAAACAGCCATTGCCAGTCAATCGTCCTTATTTCTGTTGTCGAGTGCGGCAAAATGCCAAATACAATGTCAGGAAACAACGCCCAATCAATTATCGGCTCAACAGGCTGCCACGCATTGTTTTGGCGGATATATAGGGCGTATCGAGGGAAGTATATAAATTCTTTGTACGTGTTGTTCTCAAAAAAGAACGAAAGTCCGCTTGGCGTGATGTCTTGGATTGTCATTGTTACTAAGCTGTCTATTGGGATACTTATCGGAAAACTCAAGGGTATTGGTTGGTCAGGCGTTGCGTCCGTAAGCAAAACAGGAGCAACCGCACTGTCAGCTTCGTTTTGCTGTGCTGCGTGGTAAACGCCCCCTATGTATACCCCATTTGTGCAACCACTCAAAAGAATGATTACTATTGTCATGCATAAACTCAATATCATTTTTTTCATAAAAACCTCCCTATTAGGTTAAAGACTGCCCCTGATTCGTACACCATGCACCCTTGGGCATTTTTTCTTTGTATGTGAAATTTATTATACACATTTACGGTGCAGAAGTAAAGAGCGTTTGCTATAAGTAATTTGCTATAAGTAATAAATCAAGATTGCGAATTGACTTTGACTTTTTTTGCACTTATAATTATAATACCATTAAGAGCCTGTTGAAAAATTTCGATGGTGGTGGCGTAAAAAAGGAGGTAGACGTATGAATATATTAGCAAGTTTGGGTTTTTCGATAGTTTTTTCGGTAGTTTTCGGAGTGATTTTCACCTTAATAGCCATCAAATTGCGGTATACAGAGAAAGTTCTTTCAAAGCTGGAAAACCGGAGGCATAGGATTGTGCTGTTTGTGCTAGTGGTTGTGATAACGGCTGTTGCTAGCACCGCAGGTGGTGTTGCATCAGAAAGAATTTTCGGATTTGACAATGAATTGTTGTCAACGATTGTGCGATGGTCTATTTTTGGGGCGATTTTACCTTTTGCAATAGGCATACCGATTGGGAGAAAAGACGAAAAGGAAAGATAATGGAATACGGCATTGCTATATAGCGATGCCAATTTTTTTGTCATCAAATCAAAACTCAACCAATGGTTTATTGAAAAACAAATCCTCTTTTAATATAATGAATTCATAGATACATCTAGAAATTGGGTTACGTCAAGGGGCTAGTCCCTTGACACAACCACACAAACAATCAGAAAGGAGATTGAACCATGTTGAAAAAACTGTTTAAAGACAAAAACGAAAAGCCGAACAAACCAAAAATAATGATGGCACAACCAAAACCCGGTCAAAGCCAAGCCGAATTTATTGAGGAGATGAAACAAAGGTACGGTGATACAAAAGTGATCACAGCTAATCCGGAAGATTTGGCAAAAATTGCTGAAATGACGGGAATGGACACGTCCGAACTTGATGACATTATAGCTGCAACTAAAGGCGATTAGATGGTATAGCAAACGTCTTTCCAATCCGTGGATGCGAAATAGCTTAAAAATCGTTTATCGGTTTTTAAGTCATTTCGCTATAGGTATTTACTATGAAAAAATATTTATTTGCACACCCATGGTTATTTGCCTTTACAGTGCTTGCAGGTATTTTGGGTCAGAGCATCGGAATTTTAACACCACTTCTTACAATGCACATAATAGATGCTATTGTAACAGAGGACTTAAATAACCTGTTTGCAACTATACCATACATGGCAGGATTTGTTATCCTATTTGCAATATTAATTGCAGTTATGGCACGTGCAGTTTCGTTTTTCACAAGCAAAATGAAATTCACAATTCGCACGGACTTGTTTAAGGCTTTATTGGGTACAAAAATATCGGATTTTAACCAAGAAAACAGCGCTAAATACATTTCGGTTTTAAATAACGATATAGAAACAATTTCGCGAGATTATTTTTCCGCCATAACGGAAACGATAAAATTTTCCTCAATGGTTGTTATAGCAATTGCAGCTATGGCAGTTATACACCCGGTAATAGCTGTAATAGCTGCCGCTGCCTCTTCTTTAACATTACTGGGCCCCGTAGTGTTTTCCAAACAACTTGTAAAAGCACAAACAAGGCTTAGTATGAGAAACATAGTGGCAAATCAAAAGGTAAAAGACTATTTACAAGGTTTTGAGGTTATAAAAACTTTTGGAGTGGAAAAAAATATAGAACCGAGATATGAAGGGGTTGCAAAAAGGCAAATGGAAGCCTCTCATGATGTTGGTAAAGCAAGTGCAAATATTGGAACGTTGACCGGCGGTATTGCAATGTTATTGCAGTTTTCTACATATCTGGTGGGCGGTTATTTTGTTTATTTAGGAGAAATTACTGTAGGTGGTGTTGTAGCTATAGTAGGGCTTAATGCAGGCATAATTAGCCCAATGAACCTTGTTTCTCAATGTGTTGGCCAAATAAAATCCGCAAAAGAAATAAACGAAAGAGTCATTTCTATGATGGAGCTAAAAGACACAACGCCAAGACCGCAAAAAATAGACAACGAACAAACTGATATATTAATCAATAATTTAAGTTTTGATTATGAATCCGAGCAAACGGAAAGCACAGCACTAAAAAATGTTAGTTACACATTTAAAGCTGGGAAAAAATATGCGTTGGTTGGTCATTCCGGTTCCGGAAAAACAACACTAACAAAGCTCATAATGGGGTATTATGATAACTACACCGGAGATATACTAATAAACAACCACAATATCCGTAATATAGATAGGGAAAGTTTGTATAACAATATGACAATGATGCACCAAAGTGTATTTATACTGGACGATACACTCCACAATAATATTGTGTTGTATAATCCGTATTCTGATACAGAGTATGAAGAAGCAGTAAAAGGTGCAAATTTGGAGAATCTTATAGAAAAATTGCCGAAAGGTTCTCAAACAAAGTTGGGGGAAGCAGGAAACAACCTTTCCGGCGGGGAAAGACAGCGTGTTGCGATTGCTCGTGCATTAATAAAAGGCAGCAAGTATATAGTTTTAGACGAGGCAATGTCCAATTTAGATAGCGAAACCGCCCATAATATAGAAAAATCCCTGCTAAACGCAAAAAACATAGGGTGTATTTCTGTAACACATCGTTATTCCAAAAACATGTTGCAGCAGTACGATGAAATATTGGTTTTACGTGATGGGGAACTCATAGAGAATGGCACATTTGATGAGTTATATGCACAAAAAGGGTATTTTTATAGCTTGTACACAATAAACGGTGTAATATAAATCCATTTAAGATTGTGTAGGTTGCCTATATTTTAAAAACATGGTAGAATATTAGACTAAGGTGTAATAAAATTATAGCACTTTTCCCGGAGGTTGTCCCATTTCAAAAACAACAAAAGTGCTAAATTAAGGTTCTAACATCAAAGGAAAGCAAATTAATCTTTCTGAATTTAAGAGGGACAACGAAAAGTTAATTTGCTATATTAAAAACCAAAAAAGGGAGGTTCCATGGGTGAAAAAACTGCAATCCTTACGTCTTCAAACATGTTAGATGTGCAAACAATTGTCAAAAACCAGCTTATTGTAAACGGTATTTATAGCGATGAAACCGAGAGTTTCCTTTCTCCTCCTGAACCAAAACAAGGGCAGCCTATTACATTTACAATACGCACAATAAAAAACAACCCGGATGCAGTCTATCTGCACATAAACGGCTCTAAACACGAAATGATAAAAGAAAAGCCCCACAGCAATCTATTTGACACGTATACGTACAAAATAGCCCTTAACGACAGCGCTCTTTATTACTACTCTATCGTAAAAAACAACGAAACATACTACTACAACAAGCAGGGTACACAACCTAGTTTGGACCATATGTATAATTTTAAAGTGTTTCCCGGGTTTCAGTCTCCCCAGTGGGCAAAAGGGGCTGTTATGTACCATATTTTTGTTGACAGATTTTACAATGGGGATCTTTCCAACGATGTAATAACAAAAGAATATTCCTATTTGGGGATTATGGCAAAAGGTGAAGATAATTGGGAAGCTCCTCTTACTAACCAAGATTTCGTCACATTTTATGGCGGAGATTTGCAGGGTATAATAGACAAAATGTCGTACCTAAAAAACTTGGGTATAGACGTTATTTATCTTAGCCCCGTGTTTTTATCTCCCAGCAGTCACAAGTATGATATTCAAGATTATGACTACATTGACCCGCATTTTGGCGTGATTTTAAAAGATGGCGGCAAAACCGTAAGCCCCTTTGAACCGGACAACAAAAAAGCTACCATGCACATAAAACGCACAACAGATATAACCAATTTGGAAGCTAGCAACGAGCTATTTGCTAAATTAGTAGAACATGCCCACAATGCCGGTATTAAAGTCATATTGGACGGCGTGTTTAACCATTGCGGTGCATTTCACAGATGGCTCAACAAAGAGGGGATTTACAAAGAAAAAGGGGCATATGAAAGCAAAAGCAGCCCATATGTGGATTACTTTAAATGGTACGATGATGCCTGGCCAAACAACATAGCCTATGACGGTTGGTGGGGGCATTCTAACCACCCTAAACTTAATTTTGAACAATCCCAAGAGTTATACGACTATATGTTGGAAGTAGGCAAAAAATGGGTAAGCCCACCCTATAATGCAGACGGATGGCGGTTGGACGTGGCAGCAGATTTAGGGCAAAGCCAAGAGTTTAACCACAAGTTTTGGCGTGATTTTCGCCGTGTTGTAAAAGAAGCTAACCCGGATGCAGTTATTTTGGGAGAGCATTATGGAGATTGTCAACCTTGGCTTAGCGGCGACCAATGGGACACAATAATGAACTATGATGCTTTTATGGAACCGCTCACATGGTTTTTGACGGGAGTGCAAAAACATAGCGAGGAGTTTAAAGGCGATATGTTAAACAACACTGCCGCTTTTGAAGGTGCAATGCGGCATCACATGGCTCGCATGAGTTACCAATCTGTTTATACTAGCATGAACCAACTTAGTAACCACGACCACTCTCGTTTTTTGACCCGCACAAATATGCGGACGGGACGGCTACACACTGTTGGAGCAGAGGGTGCAGATATGGGTATACAAAAATCCATATTATATGAAGCCGTAATTTTTCAAATGACATGGCCCGGAGCCCCTACCCTGTATTACGGAGATGAAGCCGGTCTTACAGGCTGGACAGATCCGGACAACCGCCGCCCGTACCCCTGGGGCAAAGAGGACAAGAGCATGATTTCTTTTCACAGGGCAGCCATTGCTCTGCACAAAAATCATACTGCTCTTAAAACAGGCTCATTGGAATATTTGCACAACGAGCATGGGGTAATATCTTACGGTCGTTGGGATAAAAATGAAAAGCTGGCGGTAATAATCAATAACAACAACCACTCTGTTGTCATTAATCTGCCTGTGTGGAAAATGGATATTATGGATGGCTCTATGAGTACCTTAATATACACCGCCAACGAAAGTTTTAACCTGGACAAAAAGTCCTATTGGATTATAGACGGTTTTATGCAAGTATTTATGGATTCACACTCGGCAATGGTTTTACAATAAGGATAATAGCACAATGGAAAAAAGACGCATAAAATCCCATTTACCCTACTACACAGTTGGTTTAGTTTGGTTTGTTGTAGCTCTTGTTATGCCTGTGTATACACTAGGGGCTTGGCTTGTGGCAACCTTTGCATCTGTGGGTATACTTATTTTGACAAGCATAATAGCCCCGGACAAAGTTGTCATGGTAAAAGCAAAAGTGATACCAACAGGAGTGGAGCTAGCTGATAAATATATACAACAAGGCAAAGAAAATGAAACAAAAATCGAACAAATGCAGCTACAAAACACAAAAATCGGCACACAAGCTCGGCAAATAGCCGAAGTTTTGAGTAAAATAATTGCTTTTATTCAAAAATATCCACAAAAAGCACGAAATCTAAACAGCTTTATGGATTATTACCTGCCCACCACCATAAAGCTAATGGAAAGTTATCAGCATCTGCTATCTCAAGGTCAGTCCGGCGAAAATATTTCTACAACAAAGGAAAAAATAGAGGGCATAATGCCTACTATGGTAAAAGCCTTTGAAAACCAGCTTGATTCTCTGTTTGAGGACAAAGCAATGGATATTTCCGCTGAGATAAAAGTGCTAAAAGATTTTTTGGGAGACATATGATATGGACGAAATAAACAAAATACGAAAACTGAAAATAATTGGCATAATATTTAGTGTTACACTGATTTTGCTTTCTATTTTTGTTTTGGGTGGGCAGGGGCTTTTAAATAGTAGGCAAAATGTGGTACAATACTTTTATGAAATTGAAAACGAGTTTTCAATACAAAGCCAGTTGAGTTTTATTTGGGGTCAGGGTCAAAATATGCTGTTGATAGCAGAGCGAAATTTGCAAGCAGATTCCGCACCTCTTGCTCAGGCACTGATGATTTTGCAAGACATTGCTGATAGCAACATCTCTAATGACTTTGCCTTGCGTTATCAATTAAAAAACAATGTTGTTTATGAAATTAGCCAACTGGCTAATAGCCCAGGCTTTGCAGCAGAAGATGAAGCACTCACCAGAGCAATAGAATCTGATGTGCTGTCTGCTGTATTCATAACCCAAAACAGTAGCTTTAACAGCTTGGCATCAGAATTTAACGCAGGAACATTACAACAGTTTCCCGCAAATATTATTGCTGCTGTTCGTGGCATAAACAACATAGAACTATTTGAATAGAACTATTTAAAGGGGGATAGATACAATAGTATGATCAAAAAACTACTAAGGCAATCTCGAAAGTTAGTTACCTATACGGCTTTTGTTTTAGCGATTTTGGTATTGTTACCATATCAAGCATTTGCCGGGGCAATACCGCAGCATACCGCAAATTTTTTTGTGAACGATTTTGCCGGAGTGCTTTCCGGTGAAACTGCGAATCATATAACTGAACGCAATTTGTATTTGAGCCAAATATCTAACGCACAGATAGTAATGGCTACAGTACAATTTACTGATGGTGTGCCGGCGGACCAATTTGCCACAAACATGTTCAACCAATGGGGTATAGGTGATGCCACAGCTAACAACGGCGTGTTGATCCTGTTCATAACCCAACAAGATGACTATCAAATAAGGGTTGGGGATGGTATTTTGCCTGTGTTAACAGCCGGAGAGTTGGACCGCATAGCTTTTAACTACATAGAAGCACCGTTTGATGCAGGGAATTTTGATCAAGCTGCTATGGCTGCATTTGACAATATTTTCAATATCGTTCATAATCATTATGTTCTGAATCCTGTGCAAACAACTGCAATAACACCTTTTGGGGCAGATGGCGTACAAACACCCGCATTTACAGAAGTAGCACCAGCTGCCCCCGCAAACATTTCCGGTCCGATAATTACCGTGATTATGATAATGATTTTTGTTATACTGTTCATTACCATATTTGGCGGGAATAGTCGCAGGCGGCCGATGGGGATGGGGCGTAGGCGCGGTGGCGGTTTTGGAGGTTTTTTGGCAGGGTGGCTTATGCCAAGCCCATTAAACCGCAGGCGACCACCTGGGAGCGGTGGCGGCTTTGGCAACAACACACCCACATCACGCCCACCAACCAGACATTACACCGGTCACAGCTCCCCGTTTGGCGGTGGTGGTCGCTCCGGTGGCAGCGGTTTTGGCCGCAGCAGCGGTCGCGGTGGCGGCGGTGGCCGCAGTAGCGGCGGCGGTTTTGGTCGCCGAAGATAAATATAAGCAACGATAAAAAACAAAAAACAAACATATAGCTTGAAAGGAGCAAAAAATGAATAACCTAAAAGAAGAAAGACTAATGGTTTTGGAAATGCTAAGAGAAGAGAAAATAGATGCAGACGATGCTATAAAACTACTGGACTCTTTGCAAAGCGGCAAGGGCAAATCTTACGAAGATTTTGACAACGAAAATGCGGAAGATTTGGAAAGAAAGTTTGACAAGTTCTATGCATCTGTAGATACTTTCGCAAAGGATCTAAAGCAAAAATTGGACAAAGCGTACAAAGAAACAGAACCCAAGTTTAAAAAAGCAACAAAAGTTGCAATGGAAAAAACGGCTGTTGCAATAGAAAATTTGTCCAAAACCCTAAACGAGAGCGCAAAAAAAATGGACGAACAGGCAGAACGCTCTGACACCAAAGATTCAGAATGCTGCAACTCTAAAGATGAGGACCAGGACACAAAGTAATAGATTAGCTTAAAAGTTGCCGGCAAGCAAAATGGTTTTATCCTGGGAGTGCTGAATAATTTCACATTCCCACTTGTCGGCAACTTTTTGTTTGAGGTTAACCATGATGAATATTGACACAGCCTGTGTACACGGTTTTAAGGATAAATTTAATCAAGTAGGTTCAATCAATGTGCCTATTTTTCAAACTGTGCCTTACAAACACAAACAGATAGGAGATTTGACGGAGTACGGCTATACTCGTCTGCACAACCCTACAAGAGAAGCCGCAGAAACCCTGGTTGCCACATTGGAAAATGCGGTAGGTTCACTGGCATTTACTAGTGGCATGGCTGCTGCTACCACACTTTTTCAACTTTTTGATTCTAAAGACCATATAATATCTACAGAAGATTTGTATGGTGGTACTATTACCCTTTTAAACAAATATACTGTCGAAAAAAACGGTGTAGAAATTGATTTTGTGAACACAGGCAATATCAGCGATATAAAAGCTAAAATAAAGCCTAACACAAAAGCAGTTTTTATAGAAACTCCAACAAACCCAATGATGCACGTGACCGATATAGCGGCAGTAAAGGCTATAATGCCAAAAGGGGCGCTTCTTATTGTGGATAATACTTTTCTTACGCCATATTTTTTGCAACCCCTTGGATTGGGGGCGGATATTGTCCTACACAGCGGCACAAAATATTTGGCAGGGCATAATGACACCCTCTGCGGTTTTTTGGTTTTCAAAGACACAGATTTGCTTGACACCATAAAACTTATCCGCACCACATTTGGCGCACCATTGGCTCCCATGGACAGCTTTTTGCTAATACGCGGGGTAAAAACCTTGGCTCTGCGAATGGAAAGAGCTCAGCAAAATGCGATGGAGCTTGCTCAATGGATGACCACGCACCCAAAAATAAAAAACGTATATTATACAGGTCTGCCTAATCACCCCGGGTACGATATAATGAAAAAACAGGCATCCGGTTTTGGGGCGATGATATCTTTTGAGGTAGACACGGCAGAGACTGCCCACAAGGTGCTTTTGGGGGCTAAAATTATTACATTTGCAGAAAGTTTGGGGGGGACGGAAACATTGCTGACCTACCCAATGGAAAATACCCACGGTGAAGTGCCGGAAGAGGAGCGGTTAGCCCGCGGGATAAACGATAGACTCTTACGCTTGTCCGTTGGTATAGAAAATATTGCTGATTTGAAATCAGACTTAGAGCAAGCATTAACTGGAATAGCAATATAGCGGTTCCGTTGTTTTAAATAGCCTTTTAAATCCACGATAAAACCGCTGAATTTAGGAAGCTATTCCACTTAATTTTTTTAAAAAGGGCTAGAATTAAGTGGAATAGCAGTATAGGCGATATTAGGAGGTTTTTATGACTTACAATTTTAATGAAATAATTGACCGTAAGAACACAAACTCTATAAAACACGACTTTCCCTCACGTTATGATGCTCCTGACGATGCGATCCCGATGTGGGTTGCAGACATGGATTTTTGTATGCCGGAAAATATAAAGGATGCTTTAAAAAAAGTTGTGGAGCATGGCATTTTTGGGTATAGCGATGCAACTGACGGCTATTTTGAAGCCGTACACAGCTGGTTTAACAGCGGCTTTGGCTACAGTCCAAAAGAAGATTGGCTCGTGAAAACTCCGGGGGTAGTTTTTGCTATTGCAATGGCAATAAAAGCCTACACAAAAAAGGGGGATAGGATTTTAATACAAAAACCCGTGTATCATCCTTTTGAACACACTATCCGCATAAACGACCGCATAGTGGTGGACAGCCCACTTATATATGACAATAATAAGTACACAATAAACTTTGATGATTTTGAAGCAAAAATAAAAAGCAACAATGTACGCATGTTTATCCTTTGTTCCCCCCACAACCCTGTTATGCGTGTTTGGACAAGAAGTGAGCTTAAACACATGGGGGATATTTGCAAGAAATATGGTGTTATAGTTCTTTCGGACGAGATTCATTGCGACTTTGTAATTCAAGGGCAACACACGGTTTTTACTGATGTGGACCCATGTTTTGCGGAGTTTTCTCTGGTAAGCACTGCACCTTCAAAAACTTTTAATATTTCCGGTTTACAAGTATCTAACAATTTTATACCAAATATATATTTGCGACACAGACTTAAAGATGAGATAGATAAAAGCGGCTACCATCAGCTTGGGATAATGGGGCTTGCCGCTTGTCAGGCTGCTTATACACACGGTGGCGATTGGCACAAACAAATGTTGGATCACATACGAGGAAACATTGAATTTGTGCAGAATTTTCTGCAAACAAATATGCCTCATATTACCCTGCCCCCCGTAGAGGCTACTTATTTGCTGTGGCTAAACTTTTCTGCTCTGAAACTACCGCAAAAAGAGATAGATAGCATAATAAAAACAAAAGGCAAAGTATGGTTGCATAACGGCACAACTTTTGGCGAACAGGGTGTTGGGTTTATGCGAATGAATATAGGTTGCCCATTGCCGGTGGTAGAGCAGGCAATGGAGGGGATAAAGAAAGCCATAGGGTAAGATTTCGTATTTTATTTTCTGTCTTGCGAATGGGATTAATCTGTGATATTATATCATTATAGCTATTCCGCTTAATTTTTAGCATTCCTAAAATGAAATTAAGTGGAATAGCTTCCTAAATTCAGCAGTTTTAGTGTGAATTTAAAGGGCTAATTTAAAACGGAACTGCTATAACAGTATATAACAACAGGGAGAATACAAAAATGAAAAAATTATTAGCTATTGACGCAGGTGGCGGCAGCCTAAAATATGGCCTATACGACAATGAAGGCAATGTGTTGGACCAGGGTGGTCAAATTGCAATCGTGTGCGACGATACAGACATGGTTTTGAAATCTTTTGAAGAGGCCATTGAGGGTTATGAAAGTCTGGATGGGATTGCCCTAAGTTTACCCGGTGTGTTTGAACGAGATACGGGCGTTTTAATTGAGAGTGGTGCTATTTCCGGACTAATGAAAGTTACAAATTTCCGTTCAATGTTAGAAGAAAAATATCGCATACCCGTTTCTTTAGAAAATGACGCAAACTGTGCAGCATTGGCGGAACACTGGTTAGGTAACGGTCGTGATTGCGACAACCTGATTTGTATAACAATCGGCACAGGCATTGGTGGCGGTATAATAATAAACGGAGCATTGCACAAAGGTAGCCACGGTCGTAGCGGTGAGTTTCACGGAATGCTAATGTATCCGGACAGTAGAGCACTCTTTGGCGGAACATCTACAGCCTCTATCGTGTGGATCGCAAACAACCATACATCTTTGGAAATCGCCAACGGAAAAGAATTTTTTGATAAAATCGATGATCCCCAGATAGCAAAAATTTATAGCCAATGGATTAACAACCTGTCTTGGGGGATTTACAACTTAGCAACTGCCATAGATCCACAAAAAGTGCTTTTGGGTGGTGGGGTAAGTGTTCAAAAACGCTTTTACGAAGATATACCGGTGCAGATTAACAAAATAGCTCGCAGTGTTTGCAACTGGACCGTGGAACCATGTTTTTTTGGCAACGATGCAGGGAAGATTGGAGCGGTGTATAATTTGTTAACGACCAGGTTTGGGCAGAAAGGTTAGCTTTAATAATATGCAAAACAAATTTTTTGAAGTTTTTGCCGATGTGGCAGACGAAGCACAAATTCCACAAATTCCTTGCAAAGATGCCGTTGTGACACGTATTGTGGTTGAAAAAGCAACAAAAACAATGGATGTTGACCTTCTTTTTTCAAATATTGTGGATGAACATCTGTCTGTGTGGGAACAGGCTCTGTGCAAAGGTATCCCATATATTGAACGGGTTAATATTAACCTCAGCTATTCATTACAAACAGGGGATACAAACGCAATATTACAAATGTATTGGGAAAACTTAGCCAACCACTACCGCAGTAAAAGCCCATTGCTTTATCAAGCATTAAAAGAAGGGCATTGGCATTTTGAAAATGGAGTGATAACGATATATGCCGCAAACGCCGGCATGTTTAATGGAGATGATGTTGCCTTGTTTTTGCGTCGCCGTCTAGGCATTGATATTGCGGTAAAGTTTACAGACGAAACAGAGCAAAAACGCAAACAGGAAGAATATGCCGAATATATTGCTAACGAAGAAACCCAAATAGTACAGAAGATACGGGAACGTCAAAAGGTTGCGGCAGAAAAAGCCCAAAAAACCAATAACAATAACCAATCGGGCTACAAAAAAAATGTCGGCAAACGGTACGGTGGGATAAAAATTGTGGATACAATTAAAGCTCCCATTACCCCCCTAAACACAAAGTTGGAAGAGATGGACATGGCTTTGCAGGGGCAGATATTTTTTGTGGATATAAAAGATAGGGGAGATATAGTTGTTTTTACGTTTTCTGTTTATGATGGCAACGGATCTATCGATGTGAAATTTTTTACAAACTCTGAAGATATTAAAAATTATGCAGATATAATAGCAGTAAAAAAGCACGTTATTGTGAAAGGGCGAGCCAAGCAAGATAGCTTTACAAAAGAGTTGGTGCTTATGGGAAAGGAGATTTGCTCTACAACTGTAAAAGGAAGGGAAGATAATGCTCCCAAAAAGCGAGTAGAGCTGCACCTTCACACAAACATGAGCCAGATGGATGCAGTAATACCCGCAAAAGCCTATATAGAACGGGCAAAGGCCTGGGGGCATACCGCCATTGCCATTACCGACCATGGAGTGGTGCAAGCCTATCCGGAGGCTAGTCAGGCAAAAGGTATAAAAATAATTTATGGTATGGAGGCCTATATTGTAGATGATCAAAGTGCCATTGTACAATCCCCAAAAGGTCAAACTTTGCACGATGAATATGTTGTATTTGACATAGAAACAACGGGTCTCTCCAAAGAAATCAACAAAGTTATTGAAGTGGGCGCTGTAAAAATCCGCAACGGAGAAATTATAGACAGTTTTTCCAGTCTGATTGATCCGCAGGAGCCTCTTAGTGCAAAAATTATAGAACTGACAAATATTACAGACGATATGCTAGCGGGACAGCCGAAAGAAAAGGATGTTTTACCGCAGTTTTTAGAGTTTTGTGGCGATGCGGTGCTTGTGGCTCACAATGCGGGGTTTGATGTGGGGTTTATACGAACGTCTGCCAACCGTATTTTGAACAAAAGGCTAACAAACACTGTGTTGGATACGGTAGAGCTTAGCCGTTTGCTTGTTCCTAACATAAAAAACCACAAGCTAAACACTGTTGCAGAGTATTTTGGTATACCGTTAAAAAATCATCATAGGGCATTAGATGATGCTAAAGCAACTGCTGGTATTTTTTTGGAATGTGCAAAAATATTGCAAGGCATGGAGATAACCCATATGGAAGGGATAAATAGCTATGCCAGTCAATTTTTTGACACGACAAAAATAAAAAATCATCACCATACTACAATACTTGTTGCTAATCAGCAGGGTTTACGCAATTTATATGAGCTCGTTAGTCTATCCCATGTGAAATATTTTTATCGCAATAACCGCAGACCAAAAACGAGTCGCCCACGCATACCAAAAGGAGAGTTGCACCGTTTCCGAGAGGGGCTTATTTTGGGTACAGCTTGTATAAGGGGGGAACTGTACAACGGCATTTTGGAAAATAAGCCGGAAGATGAAATACACAAAATAGCCGACAAATACGATTTTTTTGAAGTGCAACCGCATACAAACTATGACCATATTGAGGGGCATGATATGCGTGAGATCAACAAAAAAATAGTGGATCTTGGGGAAGAGATGGGAAAACCCGTAGTAGCCACGGGAGATGTTCATTTTCTTGATCCGGCAGATGATATATACAGAAAAATAATTTTGTTTGGAGAAGGGTTAGGGGATTTTAGCCCACCTTTTTATTTTCGCACAACAGAGGAGATGTTGGAGCAGTTTTCTTATCTACCCCCAAAAAAGGCGGAGGAGATAGTAATAGACAACACAAACAAAATTGCGGATATGATAGAAGATGTGATTCCTATCCCAAAGGGTACGTTCCCCCCCGCTATAGCCGGAAGCGAAGATGAACTTCACCGTCTTACAATGGAGAATACCCATGCGACCTATGGTGATAATTTGCCCGAAGTTGTAGCACAACGGTTAGACAAAGAGCTAAATGCCATTATAAATAACGGGTTCGCCGTTATGTACATGGCATCTCATACTTTAATAAAACGCTCTCTGGAAAATAAATACGCAGTTGGCTCTCGTGGCTCTGTTGGTTCCTCTTTTGTGGCTACAATGTCAAATGTGACGGAGGTAAACCCCTTGCCTGCCCATTATTTGTGCAAAAACTGTTGCTACAGCGACTTTGACTCGGCAGATGTGCAAGAGTTTATCGCAAATAATCCCGGGGGTAGCGGTTGCGATTTGCCCAACAAAAATTGTCCAAACTGCAATCAAATTTTGGAAAAAGAAGGGCATGATATTCCCTTTGAAACTTTTTTGGGTTTTGAAGGGGACAAGGAGCCGGATATAGACCTTAATTTTTCCGGAGAATATCAGCAGCAAGCACACGATCACGCCCAAGAGCTTTTTGGTAGCGACAAAGTATTTAAAGCCGGCACCATAAGCACTTTTGCAGACAAAACCGCCTATGGTTACACAATGAAATATTTAGAAGAAAAGGGGCTAAGTCTTAGCAAGGCGGAGATAAACCGAATAAAACTTGGTGCAACGGGGGTTAAACGCACCACCGGTCAGCATCCCGGGGGGCTTATGATTGTTCCTCAAACCCATTCCATTTACGACTTTACTCCCGTACAGAGACCGGCAAACGATGTAAGAGCGACCGTAACAACGACCCATTTTGACTATCGTTCTCTAAGCGGTCGTCTGCAAAAGCTAGACCTGTTGGGTCACGATGTTCCTACTGTAATACGCATGTTATGGGACTTCACGGAGATTGATCCGCACACTGTTCCCCTTACCGAAAAAAGCGTGCTGAGCCTGTTTAGCGGACCGGAGGCTCTGGGCTTAACAAAAGCGGATATAGACACGGGAAGTTTGGGTATACCGGAGTTTGGAACGGGGTTTGTGCGTGGTATGTTGATTGATACAAAACCAAAAACCTTTGGGGAACTGGTGCGCATATCGGGGCTTAGCCACGGCACCGATGTTTGGTTAAACAATGCTCAGGCTCTTATCAAAAACGGTACTTGTGTTTTAAAAGACGTTATATCTACCAGGGATGATATTATGGTGTATTTAATATCTAAAGGTATTGATAAAAAAATGGCATTTAACATAACGGAGGATGTGCGTAAAGGTAAGGGGCTAAAACCGGAATGGGAAGAAGAGATGAGAAAGAACGATGTGCCGACATGGTATATAGAGTCTTGTAAAAAAATAAAATACCTTTTCCCAAAGGGTCATGCTGTAGCATATGTAATGATGGCGGTGCGTATAGCCTATTACAAGGTGTTTCATCCGTACAGTTTTTATGGAGCGGTGTTGTCTATGAAAACGGGGGATTTTGACTATGAGTTAATGTGTGTTGGTCACGAAAGGGTTATAGAAGAACTGAAACGTATAAAAGAGATACCCGACCCAACAGCAACGGAAAAGAATCTGCAAACCACTCTGGAACTGGTAAACGAAATGTATTTGCGAAAGCTAAAGTTTGTGCCGTTAGATATTTATAAAGCCAACGTGAGTAAGTTTATAGTAACGGAAGATGGGCTTATGGCACCCCTTGCATCGCTTAAAGGGTTGGGGGAAACGGTGGCGCAAAATATAGTTAACCAAAGGCTGGAAGGGGAGTTTACATCTCTTGAAGATTTTAAAGAAAGAACAAAAGCAACTAAAACCACATTGGAGCTGTTGGTAACACAAGGAATATTAAAAGGGTTACCCGAAGGACGGCAACTAACGCTATGGTAAACAGGTGTTGTGTTGTGAAACCGTGGGGCCGCTGCCCACGCCCCGCAAGGGGCTAGCTCTTTGATCCTGTTTTTTGAGTTTTAGTATTTTAACTTACTTATGATACGTTGAAAAAATAACCGCCGCTTCTGTTATATGAAGCGGCGGTTGTGCGTTTAGAAATTGATAAAAATTGCTTCTAAAAATATTATTCTAATGCGAACTTTGAAACTCTCTATGTCACTCTCTATGTCACTCTCTATGTCACACCCTATGCTAGACTCTATGTGAGAAAAAAATAAAAAGTCCTGTGATTGAAAAGATAACCCCATTATATAGCATGTTCGTTATCGAAACAAGTGGAAAATGTCCGTGTGTCTGATTGGAGTGCATAAGCTGAGGGAACGCAGAAGAGGCAAGAGAGAATAACGACTATAAAAAGGTCTCCAATCAACTATAAAAAGGTGTACCTTTTTATAGTTGATATTACGAAAACATACTCATCTTACCACACTCAAAAACGATTTACAATCCCTATTTTATTACCTTACACGTCCGTTTCATAAAATTTTTGCTATAAACACATTTGTAAGCTAGCACTCATTTGTGTATATAGTATAATCTGCTATCATGCCTTTCGCAAAATACGCAATAAAGGGAACGTTTAAATAATGATTATGCACATTTTTGGTGAAAGTTGCACAAATTTATTACAGGGCAAAAAATCTTGAAAAAACAACTAAAACTTTTGAGTGTTAGGCATTTACCTTTTGTAAATATCAACTATAAAAAGGTACACCTTTTTATAGTGGTATGGTAAAATAGATTGTATGGGTGCAAGCATTACATTGGGCACAAGACGAATTTCTTTTTTACCGGGACACCCTATTGTCCGGCTTTGATGATATTATATTTATGGACAGCAAAAATACAGATGGAGGGGTATAT
>JGI24700J35501_10930773_pt1 | contig 23185 bp, 18 predicted proteins | sample TergutTh196P1_FD_35501 | JGI IMG/M metagenome (IMG submission 35501)
CTTAATTCTAGCCCTTTTTAAAATAAAATTAAGTGGAATAGCTTCCTAAATTCAGCAGTTTTAGTATGAATTTAAAGGGCTAATTTAAAACGGAACTACTATACTACATCCGTTGTGCTAAACATCTCTAATGCAATCTCTGATAGCGTTGCAAAATTTATCCTCGTCGGGAATTTGTACAGTATACATCGTGTTATCTCGTGTGTTCCACAAAATGCCTTCCGGTCTGCCTAGTGCCAAAATATAGCAAGCACATTGCAAAAAATGCTCATTTTTTAACTCTTTAACAAATTTCAACTCGTATGGAGTGTTGTTATAAAAGACATCACACAAGCCATTTACGTCAAAAATGCCGAAATCTAACGGGGACGGCACTTGCACGGGTGCATCAATAGGCAATATTGCACCGATACGTTTGTGCAAATCTCGTTCCGCTTCATATTCCATAAAGTCTACTTCGACTTGATCGCAATAACGTTGTTGCCCTGTTTCGACGGCTGTCAAGTACATTGCGTACTCCTTTGTTGTCGTCATTTCGGTAATAAATTTTCGCGATATTTTATCCTTAAATTCTGTGCGTCTAATGCTTTTCCATTCTTTTTTTATGTCGAAATTTTTGAAATACGAAACCTCTTGATATATGCCCATGCACGGTGTTAAATCTATAAATCCGTCATAAGTTTTTGTTGGAATAATTTTGTGGTCCGATTGTTCTTTTTTTTGCGTTTGTAGCAACTTAAAACATTTGTCTATGTTCTCCTTCTTTTTGAAATCGAACATTGTTGATATACTGTAGCTCTTACGATATGTTGTATCAAAACGTTTTTTTAGAGTTGACTCATCTAGCAAATCTTTGGGGTTTTCTGCAACAAAATAAATTTTCTCTTTGCCGCGGCTTGCTCCCACACAAAAAAGATTACGCAAAATCTCGTATTTTGTATCTTGGGTAGAACGCAGTGACCAATAGGATTTTGTGAAATCGCAAATAAAACAAATTTTCCGCTCCATTCCTTTGGATGCGTCAAAAGTCGTGAAAACCGCCGCTTCTGAGGTATCTTTTGTAGCGTTGCCGTCCTTTTCTTTTATGTCGGAGTACAAAGTGTACTTGTTGAATTTTTGCGGATATTTCTCTTCCAACTGATTTTGTAAATCGTTGCGTAAGCCAGCTTTGCCGCCCAAGCAGAGAATATCTTCAATGTTGTAATTGCTCGCCAATTCAACGGCTTTTGCAAGGTTGATGTGTTCTATTTGGCAATTTTCATTAACGCCGTTTATTGGCTTTTCCCAAACCCTGCCGAGCATTGCGGCGTGGTTTTTGCTAAGCCGAAAACAGTTGGTAAGGCCAATTTGCACGTGTTTGCCGATAAAACCCTTTAACCAGTGTTGCACATCTAAAGAAGTGTTATCGTATATTTTTTGCATCATATCGCCAACCGCCAAAATTTGTATGCTCGGGTTGGCTTGTTTAACGCACTCCAAAACCTCCGCCATTCCCTCGTTAATATCTTGGTATTCGTCAATCATAACTAAATCCCAGTTTTGCGGCAATACGATCTGTCCACTTCTAACATGTTTCACAAAAACCCCCAAAAATTCATCTATGGGCGGCAAATTTTCCTTTAGACCTTTCAAATACGACATGACAAAACTGTGATAGTTGGTAATAATGCTGCCTTGCCGCCATTCCAGACGCTTTCGAGCTTCCTCTTTCAGTAGCTTGTTGAATGTAAGGTACAATATTTTTTTGTTGGGATTTTGTCGATAAATCTCTGCTAAAACAGAAGTCTTTCCGGAGCCTATACAAGCGTCTACTAATATATTTTTGCCAACCGCAACGTTTGTCACAATTGCTTGCTGCTCTGATGTTAGTGGCAGTTGGGTTTGTTTGTTTTGCATGAAAATACCTCTTTTATTATTGTGTGATGGTTTCCGGGTTGTACCAAGTTTTTTAGGGGAGTGCGGTTGAGGTTGTAATTTTGAACTGCACTCCCTTTCTGTTTTGGTGGGTTTGAACTTATTATTTTGAGCTTATTATATCGTGTAAAGTTTAAATTGTCAAAGTTTAGAAAAAATTGCTGTCATCATGTGAAATATCTCGCAAAAGTAAAATGATTTGGGGAAACTCATCGCACCTGTTCGGTGCTTGATGTATAGTCGGTGGGAAGCCGGCATGGTAAGGATTAGCCACCCGCCATTATCCAGTCTCTTGAAGCCGAAGCGGTAACGTTAGGTTTAAGCATAGGGCGGTAGTGATGCCGTCCCTCTGCCCGGAAAAAACATAATTATTGCAAAAACCCACATAGTTATTACAATATCTTGTAAAGGGGTAAAATTTTTTGGTAGAATATAGCTATTCCACTTAATTCTAGCCCTTTTTAAAATGAAATTAAGTGGAATAGCTTCCTAAATTCAGCAGTTTTAGTGTGAATTTAAAGAGCTAATTTAAAACGGAACTGCTATAGCGTGGTTGGAATTTAATTGAGGAATTATTACTTACAAAAAATTGCTGTCATCATGTGAAATATCTCGCAAAAGTAAAACGATTTGGGGAAACCCAAATTACTTGGCAGTAGACAAAAAGTTAATCATGGGTTATAATGTTATCATGCTTCAAATATCCCCATATTGTTGGTGTACCAAAAGCAAATTGTTGAATGTGTATCACAAGATGCCGTAAAATAGACCGGGAGGTAAATATGCCAAAAATAGATATGCCTTTAAGTAAACTTAAAACCTATAAGAGTACAAGCCCAAAACCTACTGATTTTGATGCATTTTGGGTACGTGCACTTGATGAAGTGAAAACCACACAAGCAGCTGTTGAAATTAAGCCCGCTGCATTTAAGCTCAACGGCTTTGAATGTAGCGATTTATATTTTAACGGGGTGCAAAATGGGCGTGTTCACGCAAAATTAATTAGACCAGCAAATCAAAACAATCTCCCTGTTGCCTTACATTTCCACGGCTACACAGGCAGATCCGGCGATTGGATTGAATACATTCCTTTTGTCGCCGCCGGGTTTTGTGTACTTGCGATGGATTGCCGTGGGCAGGGCGGTGCCTCAACAGACAGCGGGGGTACTTCCGGCAACACTTTGCGCGGACACATCATACGCGGTCTGGACGAAGGACCGGAAAAACTTTTGTTCAGGCACATTTTTTTAGATACGGTGCAGTTGGCTTCGGTTGCGATGGCACTCGACTTTACCGATGAAACAAAAATATGTGCCTATGGTGCTTCCCAAGGTGGTGCTTTGACGCTAGCTTGTGCTGCGTTGGTTCCGCAAGTGAGCCTGCTTGCATCTGTTTATCCGTTTTTGAGCGATTATCGTCGGGTATGGGATCTAGCCCTGCCTACATTGGCATACAAAGAGCTATACGACTATTTCAGAATGTTTGACCCTCTTCACAAGAGAGAAGATGAGATTTTCAACACATTGGGATATATTGATGTTGCCAATTTAGCAGATAAAATTAAAGGCGAAACATTGTTTGCAATCAGTCTTAATGACGATGTATGCCCGCCATCCACCTGCTTTGCCGCATTTAATAATATTACTGCAAAAAAGGAATTGTTTATATATCCTGACTTTTCTCATGAAGCACTACCGGGGTTTCACGATACGGTTTTGCAAAAATTTCAGCAAACATTGGTTGTTTAGAAAATTTAGAAGGAGAAAAATGACTTTATCAATCAAAAATATCACGAAAAATTATGGAACAACGCAAGCCCTGGCGGGGATCAGCTTGGAAATCCCCTCCGGTGGCGTTTTTGGGTTGGTCGGGCCAAACGGAGCGGGCAAAAGCACGCTTATGAAAATTTTAGCGACCTTGATCGCTCCAACGGCGGGCGATTGCGACTTGGATGGCGTTAATATTCAAAAACAGCCAAACGCAATGCGTCGAGTTTTGGGTTATTTGCCGCAAGATGCCGCTGTTTACCCGAATCTTACCGCTGTGGAGTTTTTGGAGTACGTGGCTACATTAAAATCGCTTGACAAGCAAGCGGCAAAAAAGCAGATTCACACCTTGTTGGAGATTTTCAACTTGGCACAGTATAAAAAGCGGCGTTTGTCTGATTATTCCGGTGGAATGCGACAGCGAGTGGGCATTTCTACGGCATTGTTGGGCGATCCGCAAGTGGTTATCGTGGATGAACCGAGTGTTGGACTTGACCCGATTGAACGAATAAATTTGAGAAATTTGCTGATGGAACTGGCAAAAACTCGGATAATTCTGTTATCAACACACATTATCTCGGATATTGAGCAGACGGCGACAAGCCTTGCACTTATCCAAAAGGGGCAGCTATTATTCAGTGGCTCACCTGCAGATTTCACAAGTGAAACATCAGGCGACATGGAACAAGCCTACTTAAATTACATGAATGTTGGAAAGATAAGTGCTTAAAAAGAACGGCTAAAGGGGCTTGTTCTTGCGGGGGGGTGGGGAAGCGTCCCACGGTTTTAATCTTATGATCTTGAAAGGGGAATTTTTATGAGATTTGTTTTAGGGCAAGCAAAAGTGGACTTTTTGGAGAGTTTTCGGAAGTTTTCTTTTGTTGCTATGGTGGCACTGGCGTTGTTTGGTGCGGTTTTCTTTGTGCCGGTGGCGGAAATTGGGCGGTTCTCGTTTTTTGAGCTTATGCCCAATGTGATTTTGCAAACGTCCAATGCGACTTGGATTCCACTTGCCAGTGCCATGGGAATTGGTTTTTTTCTCACAATCACAGGTTTTTTCTACTTACGTTCCGGGATTGGCAATGACGAAAAATTGGGTATTTCCGAGATAATTTTAGCGTCCTCTGGCAAGATTTGGGCGTATCTGTTCGGGAAATTTTTGGCAGGCGTGGCACTGCTTGCAATTTTTACGGCAGTGGCGATTTTTGGGGCGTTTGTAATGGTTTTGGTACATTTCCCCGGAGCATTTGCGGCGGAATATTTTTCGGTACGCACTTTTTTTGTGCCGTATGCGTTTTTGCTTGCCACGGTGCCTATAACTTCAGCATTCGCAGTGCTTTTCGGCAGTTTTAAGCTGTTGCGTGGTGCAGTTGGCTCTACTGTTTTCGTTTTTGGCTCGCTAATGGCACTTAACCCGCTATTAGACGCGAATGCACTGCCTCGTTCATACCCTGTTTTGTGGCGTTCTTTTGACTTCATGGGAATGGTCTACTTGCAAGACATAATAAAATTCGCCCTCTATGAGCAGACAGGCGACCACGCTATCCGAGGAATGGCGTTTTTGGGCGGTTTTATCACGGAAATTCCCGTAACAGCATATATAAACCTATTTTTTACAACAATGCCGCTAGGAGTTTATGAGTTTGCGGGGTTTGGCTTGACAGCTGTTTACAGCTTGGGAATGGTTGTTTTGGCGGCTCCGCTTTATGTACTGTCAAGGCGGTTTCGGGGGGCAAAATTTGGTTTGCGGAAATCTCGCAAAACGGTTGTTGAGGAGTACGGAACGGTAGGTGAAGTTGCGTATTTTTCAGCAAAATTAGCAAAAAATCACAACCATTTAGCAGGGATAATTTCGGAAATGAAATTGATGTTAAACGGGCGGTCTTTGGTTTGGCGGATTGGGGCTGTTGCCGGGATTGTGGCTACCGTTTTTGCACCGTTGCCGGCCGTGCAAATTTACGTTGTGCCGCTGTTGATGTTGTGGTTTATCAACGCATTTTCGGGGCTTGGTTGCAAGGAACATTCCCACAATGTTTTGCAGATAATTTCCACAGTAGAGCGTGGTAAATTTCGACAGGCTGTGTACAGCTACGTTGCAGGGCTGTTTGTGGCAGTTTTGTTGGTGTTGCCCGTTGCACTCCGGATGGCGACGGTTGGCGAGTTTGCGGGCGTTGTGGCAGCACTTTGTGCCGCTGTTTTCGTGCCGTCTTTGGCAATCTTTCTCGGAGAATTCAGCAAAAGCAACCGCTTTTTTGAAATGTTGCTGATTTTTATGACTTACACAGCGGTTAACAATATCGATGTTATCAACTATATTGCACTGCATCCCTTGAATGTATCGGTTGTGCGAGCGATTGGGTTGTTGGCGGTTGGGGTTGCTGTTGGCTCTGCAACGTTGTTGAGGCGTGTTTGAGTATAAATCTCACAAATCAAAATAACATTTTACCTAGACAATTACACAAAAATAATATATAATTGCTGTGTGTGATGTGATAGGAGATTGATAGGAGATTTTTAAAGACTTACAAAAGTGGGAGAAGAGATAAAAATATGGACGGTAACACGCTTATAAAGATTGGCACAGCACTACCGACGGGAACAAAAGAGGAGTGTACGGTAGAAAGTTTTATAGGGGGCGGCGGTCAAGGTGAGGTATACAGAGTACGGACAAAAAAGGGGCTGTTCGCTCTGAAATGGTACTTTAAACGAAACCAAAAAAAAGTGTTAAAAGATTCCTTACAAAAACTCATCGTGGCAGGTTCTCCAAGCTCAAAGTTTTTGTGGCCTCAGCAATTGATAGAATACAAAGGTCAGTTTGGTTATTTGATGGATTTGCGACCGCCTCATTTTCAGAAATCCCAAAAGCTGTTGGATAGGGTGTTTTCTCTTAGTTATACCCAAGTGTGCAACGTGGCACTAGAGTTGGCAGACGGTTTTCGTAAGCTCCATGTTAAGGGGCTATCGTATCAAGATATATCTTGGGGCAACTTATTTATAGATCCGAAAGAGGGCAGTATACTCATATGTGATAATGATAACGTTTCACCTCACGGAAGCAGCAGCATAGGTATTAGCGGTACGTATGGTTTTATGGCACCGGAGGTGGTGCGAGGTGAGCACAAACCGGATCAGTACAGCGATTTATTTTCTCTTGCGGTGTTGCTTTTTCAGGTTCTGTTTTTGGAACATCCGTTAAACGGTAGGCGTTGGGCAAAAATAGCGTGTTGGGATGATTTTGCAAAAAAAAAGCTGTACGGCACAGAACCTATTTTCATATTCGACCCCAACAACAATGAAAACAGACCAATGCCCGGGGTTCAAGACAACGCCACCATATTTTGGGGAATGTACCCAAAATATATAAAAGACAACTTTACAAAAGTTTTTACAACAGGGCTTACAGACAGAGAAAATGGACGTTTGCTAGAGGAAGATTGGATAGATGCTTTTCGCAATTTGCGGGAGCGGATTTTTCCTTGCCCGTACTGCAACAGAGAAAATATTTTTGAAGAAGATATAGCCACCAACATAATTTGTTGGGGCAGGAGCTGTAACAAAAAAATAACACCACCCCCCCGTTTGAAAATAAAACTAGGCAAACGAGAGCGAAGCATTATATTGAACCCGGATACGAAACTTTACGCATACCAACTTGCAAGCCACGAGCATGATGTAACAAAAGGCGATAAAATAATAGGAGAAGTTGCCAAATCTCCCGGCGGTAAATGGGGGCTACGCAATTTAACAAAAACCAACTGGCACTATACAACAGATGACACCAAAAAAGAGGTAGAACCGGGAAAAGCCTTTGTGTTAAACAATAAACTAATGGTGGACTTTGGGGGTGCCCAAGGAGAAATAGAGGTATAAAAAATTTATGCAAACCTTTAAGAGGCTATATAAACTAACAAAGGGCAACAGACACTTGTATCTGTTGGCGTTTTTGTGTATAAGTATTACTGTTGTTATTGCTCTTATTCCCCCACTCATAATCAGTTTTACACTGGATAATGCAATAATGGGGCAAGAATATACAACTTTTGTACATAGGATTTTTGCTGATATACTTGGCACAGAAAATGTTCGTAACAATTTATGGATACCTTTGGTGGCTATCGTAACAATTACACTGGTAAGAAGTTTGTTAGGCTATACAAATAACCGTCTGCAAGCTCTTGCAGTCGAAAACATTATACGCACCATGCGCAACACAATATATGACCATTTACAAAAACTACCGTATTCATACCACGTAAAAGCACAAACAGGGGAGCTTATACAACGTGCAACATCTGCTGTTGACAACATACGCAGTTTTATAGCAGGGCAAGCAAGCGAAATGATGCGTACCGTTTTACTTGCAACCATAGCCCTTGTTGTTCTTTTCAACTTGCACCCAACCCTTGCCGTTATTTCATCTGTAGCGTTGCCTGCCATGTTTGTGGCTTCCTACATATTCAACAAACGGTTCAAAAAGGCTTTTTTGAAACAAGATGAAATGGAAGGAGAGCTGTTTGAAACAATACAAGAAAACTTGAGTGGTGTTCGCGTTGTTCGAGCCTTTGGCAGAAGTGCCCATGAAATGGAGAAATTTTCAAAAAAAAATGATAAGTTTCGTGGATTTGGGCAAGCTCTGTTTAGGCAAAGGGCAATTTATTGGGCTTGTTCAGACTTTGTGGGGCTTGGTCAATTGGCGGCTATTATAGTTTTTGGTTCACACTTTGCTATACAAGGGGAGATAACGGTAGGCACGCTAATTATTTTTACGATGTATGCAAATAACCTGATATGGCCGGTGCGTAATATGGGCAGGATTTTGGCAGATATGGGTCGCATGGGTGTTTCTCTCGATCGTATAGAAAACATTTTGGATGAACCACAAGAAACTGATACACCGGGAGCGATAAGCCCGAGTTTAAAGGAAGATATAACTTTTAGCGGTGTTCACTTTTCCTACGAGGACAACAAAAAAATTCTTAACGATTTGGATTTTACCATAAAAAACGGCGAAACTGTTGCCATACTTGGTTCAACGGGCAGTGGCAAATCTACAATAGTGCATTTGCTGTTAAGACTTTACGAATACGGGGAAGGGTCGGTAAAAATCGGCACTAACGAGCTTAAAAACATATCAAAAAGCCACTTGCGGAAAAAAATTGGTTTAGTTCTTCAAGAGCCGTTTTTATATTCCAAAACAATACAACAAAATTTGAAAATGGCAAAGGACACAGTTTTGGAAAGAGAGATTTTGGCGGCGACAAAAACTGCAAAAGCACACGAGTTTATAGAAAGTTTTGAAAAAAAGTACGAAACTATGTTGGGGGAGCGCGGTGTTACGCTTTCCGGCGGGCAGCGACAGCGTGTTGCTATAGCCCGTACCGTAATTAAAGATAGCGATATACTTATTTTCGATGACAGCCTAAGTGCAGTTGATACAGAAACAGATGCCCAAATACGAGAGGCTCTAAAAGAAAAAAGTGAGGATACAACCACAATAATAATATCTCAACGCATTTCTACCCTGCGAGAAGCCGGCAGGATTTTTGTTATGGAACGGGGACGCATAACAGATACCGGCATCCACGAAGAGCTTATAGCCAGAGAAGGGCTTTATAAGAAAATTTGGGATATACAAACCATGTTGGAGGATGAACTATCTAATGAATGAATTTGAAGATCAGGAATATAGCTCGGATTTTGAGTTGGGGCTGTGGAAGCGTTTATTTTATCATATTAGGGAACACAAAAAACTCATTTTTAAAATAATGTTCCTTTTTATTTTGCTTGCCGTTGTTGAAACGGCATTGCCAATGTTTTCAGCATTTGCAATCGACAACTTTATAGTTGGTGGCACATTAGAAGGGCTTCCACAATTTATAGCGTTATATTTTGTTGTTATATTGGCATTTTGCTCTCTTGTTTTTGGATTTGTTTTAACAGCTGGCAAGCTAGAAACCAGCATAGTGCATACAATACGCCGCAAAGGCTTTGAAAAACTACAGCAATTGAGTTATTCTTTTTATGACACAACCCCGGTCGGTTACATAATGGCAAGAATGACAAGTGATGCACAAAGACTTGGAGATACGGTTGCATGGGCAATGATGGAGCTTGTTTGGTCACTTGCCATGATGCTTTTTATGATAATAGTAATGCTTGTGATAAGCCCGTTTTTAACAATGATAGTGCTTGCTGTAATGCCTCTTTTGTTTATTATAACCATACTTTTCAGAAAAATAATGCTTAAAAACCAACGGTTAATACGCAAGCAAAACTCTAAAATAACAGCGGCAATTGCAGAAGGGATAAATGCCGCTCGCACCACCAAAACTCTTATAAGAGAAAGCAAGAATTTTGAGGAGTTTGACGGTCTTACAACAAAGATGAAAAGATTGAGTGTTAGGGCAGCTGTGATTTCTGCTGCATTTTACCCAATCATAGTGCTTATTGCAAACGTTGCTGTGGGGCTTGTTGTATGGAATGCCGGAGGGCAAGTTTTGGTAGATCAAATAAGTTTGGGTACGATGTCGCTTTTTTTGAACTTTACCATGCTGATGTTTGAACCGATAATGCAAATGGCTCGTGTTTTTAGCGAGATACAAAGCGCCCAAGCAAGTGCAGAGCGGACTATAGGGTTAATAGATACAGAGCCGGATATTTCCGATACTCCGGAAGTAGTTGAAAAATACGGCAGCCTTCTTCATCCAAAACCGGAAAATTGGCCTGTTTTGCAGGGGGATATTGTTTTTGACAACGTTTCTTTTAGTTACAAAACGGGGGAGCAGGTGCTTGAGAACTTTAATCTGCATATTAAAGCCGGTGAAAAGATAGCTTTGGTAGGGGAAACGGGTGCAGGAAAATCTACTATCATAAACCTTGTGTGCCATTTTTATGAACCTACCGGAGGCCGCATTTTAATAGATGGTGTTGATTACAGAAAATACAGCCAAATTTTGCTCCAATCAAACCTCGGCTATGTGTTGCAAACTCCACATCTTTTTAGTGGAACAATAAAAGAAAATATACGCTACGGCAAGCTGGAAGCCACTGACGAAGAAGTTGTAGAAGCAGCCAATACTGTAAATGCACATGACTTTATTAGTAAGCTAGAACACGGCTTTGACACAGAGGTAGGTGAAGGGGGTTCAAAAATATCTACAGGAGAAAAACAGCTCATATCATTTGCACGAGCAATATTAAAGAACCCCAAAATTTTTGTGTTGGACGAGGCGACATCGTCTATAGACACAGTTACAGAACAGCTTATACAAAAAGCGGTGGACAAAGTGCTGAAAAATCGCACTAGCTTTATAGTTGCCCACAGGCTAAGCACAATACGGAGTGCCGATCGTATTTTAGTTATAAAAAACGGCAAAATATTTGAACAAGGCAACCACAAAGAGCTAATCAAAAAGAGGGGCTATTATTATGATCTCTACACTACCCAATTCACAAAAGAGGAGAGCGAGAGAATTTTAAATGTAGCAGATTAAAATCGTAAAAAAAATAAAAAAAGTCATTGCGTAGCTTAGTGATAGGTTAAAGTAACTACGCAATGGCTTTTATATAGCCATAGCTCTAAACTTCGGTTGTGTCATAAGCAAGTTGAAACAATAAAACTTAAAACTATAAAAACCCCAAAAAATGGGGTCAAGGGGCTAACCCCTTACGGGGTGTGGGGCAGAGCCCCACGGTTTTATGACACACTCCTAAACTTCTATTTCCGGGTAAAGGGGGAACTTTGCAAGCAAGGCTTTCACTCGCTCTTTACTTTCGGTAGCTACCGCCGGGGTTGTTTCAAACTTAGCACGGCTTTTTGCACCACTTGCAGTTGTGGTTGGTTTGGTGTTTTTTAGTATGTTATGAACAATGTCTGCTATTTCCAGCATTTCTGTTGTACCCATACCCAAAGTTGTAATGGCAGGTGTACCCATACGTAAACCGCTTGTGTACCAAGGTCCGTTTGTATCGAACGGCAAGCTGTTTCGGTTTAAGGTTACCCCGCCGGCTCGAAGGGCACTTTCCCCTTGACGACCAGTCAAACCATACGTTGCGGCTACGTCTACTAACAAAAGATGGTTGTCTGTACCTCCCGTAACAACTTTTGCACCTTTTTCCATAAAAGCCGCAGCTAAAGCCTGTGCATTTTTTATTATATTGTTTGTATAGGTCTTAAAATCATCGCTCAAAGCCTCTCTAAAAGCAATGGCTTTGGCAGCCATAACATGAGGCAAGGGTCCGCCCAAAAACTGTGGGCAGCCTTTCTCCATAAATTCTTTAAACTCGTTTTTGCAAAGGATTAAACCGCCTCTAGGGCCCCGCAATGTTTTGTGGGTTGTGGTTGTAACCACGTGGGCAAAAGGCACAGGGTTGTAATCTCCTTTAAATGTGCCACCGGCTACCAATCCGGCAAAATGAGCCATATCTACCATTAGCACGGCACCCACATCGTCGGCGATTTCTCGCATTTTAGCAAAATTTATGTGACGAGAATATGCACTGTAACCCGCCAAAAGTATTAAGGGTTTTACTTCTTTAGCCTGTTTGTGTAATTTATCCAAGTCCAATAACATTGTGTCTTTTTCAACATGGTAACTGTGTACATCAAACATGATTGCAGAAACATTGAGGCGATAGCCGTGGGTAAGGTGTCCGCCGGAGTATAAATCCAGTGCCATTAGCCGTTGGTTACCATATGCCTGACGTATTTTATTAAACTGTTCACGAGTTAGTTTGTTTATATCGTCCCCCATGTCGTCTAGCATAGGCTTTTGAACCTTTGCAGCCAAAATAGCCAAAAAAGCAACTACATTTGCGTCTGCCCCGGAATGAGGTTGTACATAAGCATGTTCTGCACCAAACAGCTCCTTTGCTAGATTTGCAGCTTCGTCTTCTATTTTGTCTACATTTTCGCAACCTGCATAAAAACGGTTGTACGGATAGCCTTCTGCATATTTGTCTGTTAGCAAATTGCCCATAGCCCCTTGAACAGAAAGGCTGGCAAAGTTTTCGCTAGCAATAAGTTTGAGGTGGCTACGTTGGTCCAAAAGTTCTTTCACGATACTTTCCCCAATACTTGGGGATACTTCTTTCACTTTTTCTAAATTTGCCAAAAAGGCAATTGTCCCGGCATTAAGCTGGTCTTGCGGTGTTTTTTGCAAATAGTCTAATAGTTGGTTTTTTCCAGTCATTTAAAATATTCTCCTTAGTTGGTTTCATTAATTCGGTGTTTAGCTTAAAAATCGCTTGCTACCGATTTGCCGATTTTTAAGTTAAACTGCTATAACTATATTCTACATCCCATAGAAATTTTTGTCAATTTTTTGTTTGTCAACCCACAGAAATTTAGAGTCAACGGTCTCGGATGGGTTTGCACTCTTTTTTGCCTTTGATTCCAATTTTTAATCACCTTAAAACCCATACACCACAAGGCTTTGCGCTATACCGCTTGATACGTTTTGGGTACTTAAAATTTGCTGCATATTGACAAAAGAATATAAGTTTGTTACAATATCACAATCTATTGACATGTGAGCAAACGTTCAATTGTGCGCGGAGGTTTTTATGAAAAAGGAATTTGTTTTACAGGGGTTAACATGTGCAAATTGTGCACTTAAAATTGAAGATTCTATAAAAAAAACTAAAGGCTTTTTGTCGGCAAACCTTAATTTTACAACAGGTGTGCTACAGTTAGAAATATTGGATTCTTTTCCGGAAGATATTCACACAAAAGTGGAAGGCATGGTACACTACTACGAGCCGGATGTTCTTGTTTTGGGAAGAGAATCCGCAACGCATATCAATCATGCTATAACCCAAAAAAGCAAGCTACTGTGGTTACTTGTGGGTGGAGCAACATTTTTTGGGGGTGTGATTTTTGTTTGGCCATACTATTTGAACAGTTCCGTATCCTTTGTGCTTTTTGCTATAAGTTATCTCCTTCTTGGCACAAAAGTTGTGGTACGTGCTTTAAAAAATATAACCCGAGGCAAAATTTTTGATGAAAATTTCCTTATGGCAATCGCAACTTTAGCCGCTTTTGCCATTGGTGAATATGCAGGAGCTGCAACAGTAATGCTACTCTATCAAATAGGTGAATATTTTCAAGAAAGAGCTGTACGAGCCTCCAAAAAAGAAATTTCTGAGCTTATGAACATTCGCCCGGACTACGCAAACTTGCAGGCAGGAGAAATCGTTAAAAAAGTCGCTCCGGAAAGTGTTGCGGTAGGTAGCACCATTATTGTTAAACCGGGAGAAAAAATCCCGATTGACGGCATCGTTTTGGATGGAGAGTCTATGCTGGATACGTCCGCTTTGACAGGAGAAGCGGTACCCCGCAAGGCAAAGATAGCAGACACGGTGTTATCGGGCTGTATAAACCAAAACGGTGTACTAACAATAAAGACTACCCAAACTTTTGGCGAATCTACCGCAAGTAAGATAATTGATCTAGTGGAAAACGCTGCTAGTAAAAAAGCAACTGTAGAAACGTTTATAACAAAATTTGCAAGATGGTACACTCCCACGGTAGTTTTTTTGGCGGTTTTGGTTGCAGTAATTCCGCCGCTGTTTTTTGGTGGCATGTGGCACGACTGGATATACAGGAGCATTGTTTTGTTGATAATTTCCTGCCCCTGTGCCCTCGTACTCTCCATACCTCTTGGCTTTTTTGGTGGTATAGGTGCGGCTTCCAAAAGGGGGGTGTTGGTAAAAGGCGGTAATTATCTCGAGGCCTTAGCTAACTTGGATATGGTTGTGTTTGATAAAACCGGTACATTAACGAAGGGAGTGTTCGATGTTGTGTCTGTACAGGGGGCGAACGGCTTTTCCGAAGAGGAGTTGATCGAGCTTGCCGCCCATGCAGAGGCTTTTTCCAGCCATCCCATCGCTATATCTATATCCAAAAAACACGATGGTACAATAGACAAAAGCCTGTTGGAAAATTACAATGAAATCTCCGGGCATGGCGTTAGTGTTGTGTTGGGCAAAAAAAATATTTTGGCAGGCAATGAAAAACTGATGAAAATGGAAGGGGTGTATTTTACCGAAAGCCCGGATTTCGGCACAAAAGTATATGTAGCTGTTAATGGGGTTTATGCAGGAGTTATTATAATATCGGATAAAATAAAGGAAGATAGCGAAAGCTCTATTAGAGGACTGAAGGCTTTGGGGGTTAACAAAACTATAATGTTGACCGGAGATAGCCAAATGGTTGCAGAAGCTGTGGCTAAAAAGCTGAACATTGATCAAGTACACGCAAGTTTGCTGCCACAAGAAAAGGTAGAGCATGTTGAGTATTATATTAAGCAGAAAAACCCTAAAAAGGCACTCGCTTTTGTGGGGGATGGTATAAACGATGCCCCTGTAATAGCTATGGCAGATGTTGGTATAGCTATGGGAGGGCTAGGGAGCGATGCGGCAATTGAAGCCTCTGACGTGGTACTGATGACAGATGAACCGCAAAAACTGGTGGAAGCTATAAAAGTTGCTCGGTTCACCAAAAAGATAGTTTGGCAAAACATTGTGCTTTCGTTGGGGGTACAGCTGGTGTTTCTTGTGCTTGGCACACTCGGTGTTGCCTCTATATGGGAAGCAATCTTTGCTGATGTTGGCATGTCGCTTTTAGCTGTGTTTAACACAATGAGAATTTTGCGAAACTAAACTAATTATAGCGAATTAACTTTTCATTGCCTTTTTAAAATCGGAAAAGTTAATTTGCTCCAGCAAACTAACTTTTCGTTACCCCTTTTAAATCAGAAAAGTTAATTTGCTCCCTTATCAAACACATTAGATTTAATATGTTGTTGTCGCTGTTGTTGTTGTATAAATACTAACATTTCGTCAAAAACTTCAATAAATATATTATCGTCATATTGTTTGCTTACTTGCCTTTGATAATCAGCGTTTTCCCTACAAGATTGCCAATAAGAAATATCTCGACCTAGCTCGTGTAAACCAGTGCAATTTACATATTGTTCCCGTATAAATTTATGTTGAACATTGTTATCAATGTTTTTATTATAAACAACAAATAAAGTATCACATATACAATGTAACACAGCGTAATACAAACGACCTACAGCCAAATCATATTGTTTTGAAGAATATAAAGCTAAAGCCGCCTCATAATGTTTTTTGAATTTACCCATTAAAAACCTCTTTCAAAAATTTTAATTCGGAAGGAAGAACAAATTTAGGCGCTGTGTGTATTTCTCCTCCAGTATGAAAATAAATAGAGCGAGGTATAGGAGTATTCGCAACAGAAGTATAATAAACAACTTCTTCTTCTTTTTCCCGTTTGACAATTATATAATCCAATATAAGTGCCTGATTTTCCTTTAAAAAATACTTGTTAGATGTCATAACTAATCACCTTCGGGTTCACTAGAATATGTGGGGGTAACCACCCTAAGTCTTCGGTAAATTTTAAAATTTCGTAATAATTAAAAATATTATAATAGTGTAAAACATTTCCTCGTATAATTATAAATAAACTTCGTACTTTTTTATCTCCCCAAATAGTTATATTATTTATATCTGTCCCATACCCCTCGGAAAGCATATTTAATAACTGTTCATCTTCGATTTTAATATAATTTTCCATGACTACCCCCTCCCTTTGAGTTTCCTAAAGATATAGATTAACGGCGGAAATATTCTGCACAATATTTCCGCCATTTCAAGCCATATTCTTCTTAGTTTGCTCCTGTATATCAAAAAAGTAGGTTACTTTTCTATCTTCGGTAAAAAAACAACACGTACAAAAATAATTAGAGTATCATGGCGGCAATAGCCCCAAAGATAAACAATGGTATATCAAAGTGGAGGAATGTGGGAACACAAGTATCCCAAATATGGTTATGCTGACCATCTGCACTCAGCCCCGCGGTAGGTCCCAACGTAGAGTCAGAGGCAGGAGAACCGGCATCACCCATGGCACCAGCTGTGGCAATAAGTGCAACAGTTGCGGCAGTGCTAAAGCCCAAAGCAGCAGCCAAAGGCACATATATTACAGCAATAATAGGAACAGTACCAAAAGATGTACCAATCCCCATAGTAATAAACAACCCGATAAACAACATGGCTAACACAGCCAACAACCTAGAGTCTTCGATAAAAGGAACGACACCATAAACCAAATAGTCAACGCCGCCTGTTTCACGGATTACAGCACCAAAACCACTGGCAACAAGCATTACAAACGCAATAAAGCCCATTAGCTGAATACCGCCTTTTACAGTGTGGTCAAACTTTTTGAACTGTATTGCACCGGTAGCCAACATAATGAGTATACCAAGAGTTGTGCCTAGTGGCATAGCCCACATTGCGGCCCCCCCAAACACCTGGCGTGCAACAAGTTGGACAACAGCTGCGGTAACAGCACCAATCAAGGCTCCCCAGTGTCGGATTGTAAACCCTTCTTCAGTTTCTTCTGCTTTCTCCTTGCTTTTTGTTTCGGTTATTAACGGTAAATCTTCATACTCTCTTGGTTTTCTGTAGCTAACAAAAAAGGAAATTAACAAACCAACAAACATACCAAGCACGGGCAATGCAACAGCGGAGGGTATTATCCCTGCATCTATCGGCATACCGTTAGCTGCCATATTTTCCGCAAGTATATTGTGAAATATTGCGCCAAAGCCCATCGGTATAATAATATAAGGTGCTTTCAAACCGAAAGTTAGTGCACAAGCCGCCATGCGGCGGTCTAGCTTAAGTTTGTTCATTAGTTTTAACAAAGGTGGTACTAAAATAGGGATAAAGGCTATGTGTATAGGTATAACGTTTTGGGATAAACACGCAACAAAGGTTAAAACAATAATAAATATTTTGCCGGTTTTTCCGAAAATTTTTTCGAGTGAGTTTGCAAATTTTCCGGCAAGGCCTGTGTCCGATATACCAAAAGCCAGTGTTCCCAACAGTATATACGATAGGGCAACCTGGTTGCTACCACTCATACCGCCGATAAAAGTAACCATTATAAAATCTAGGCCAAGACCGGCGATAAGTCCGCCAAAAATGGCGGAAACTATAATTGCTATCATTACATTGAATTTTAACAAGCAAAGTACACACATTAAAATTACAGCTAAAATTACGGGGTTAAACATGATTTTTCTCCTAAATTACAGATAACATTTGGGTCAATAGACTTCTGCAGTATTTGTCTAGCGACCGCATTTTGGCTTGAATTGCCATGACTGTCATAACAATTCAAGCCTGCAATCGCACAATTTCTGATGAAGTTTAGTTTATAACGGGGGATGGTGCGCCGGCTGCAACTGTTCCTGCTATAGCTCCGGAAGAAATAGCTTGGGAAAGAGCTGTTCCAGCTATGTATATTTGGTTCCAATATGGTCTGTTAGACATTTCGCCAACCGCAAAAAGCCCGGGTATTATGTCGTTGTTTTCGTCCAAAACCCTGTATTGCATGTCGGTTATAACTCCGCCTTTTGTGCCTATATCATGTGTTACATAATGTATAGCAAAAAACGGTGCCTGTGTAAGGCTAGTTGACTGCGCGGAACTGCGACCAAAAGTATCCGCTCTCAAACTTAGAGCCACCGTACCAACATCGTTGTTAGTAGCTATAAGATTTTCCGCAGGGATCCCGATGGCTTGAGCAAGCCCTGCTAACGTGCTGGCATAAAATATGTAGTCAGAATCTATATTTTCTTGTGCTATGGCAACCCAGTCTACGCTTCCGTCTGCTCCTCTTGCTGTAAAAGCTGTGCTTGAGTCAAATATTTTGAAAGCACCGCCGGGAGCGTGTTCGATCATAGCGTTGGATAGTACAGAAAAAGCAGCCTGCTCATTAACGAAACGGTTGCCTTGGTAGTTTACTAAAATAGGGTTGCCGGGACCAAACAGCAAACGAGGGAAAGGTGCTCCGGGTCCGGATGGGGTAATAAGCCCAAAACCGAGTGGCCATTGGTAAGGCCAAGGAACAGCACCTACAGCTTCCGCCATAATTATGCCGTCACCGGCACTTCCTGTTCCAGCAATAGAAAACTGCACAAACTCTGCGGCGTTGGGAACAAAACGCTCCATCAGCTCTTGATTGTGGGAAAAGCCGCCTGTAGCAAGTATTACAGCATCGTTTGCATTAAAAACAACTTGACCAAAAGCAGTATCAGCCACTACACCCGTAACTGCATCATCTTCGGTTACAAGCTCAACACCACGAGTGTTGAAATATATAGGGATTTCAAAGTTGTTTAAAATGCTCATAAGAAAGTTTATGTGGTGAGTTCCTGCACCATCTCCTGTAGGGGCTCCCGGGGGTACACCGTGGGAACGACCGGAAACTCCAAACTCGTGTCCGAGTTCATACAACCAGCTAATACGAAGGTGAGAGTTTAACACGAGTTGCTCAACTCTTTCAAGGAAGGGGTAACCGGTGTCCGGATGAACACTTGCACCTTGGTTCATCAAATCAGCAATAAAAGCTGTATTTGTGGCTGCGGATGGCATTTCATCCATTTGCTCATGAAAGAGGGTTTCGCTTGCAGCAATACCGCCCCAAGCAAAAGCAGAAGAACCACCGGGTATGCTAAGTTTTTCGATAACCACAACCGAAGCACCGTTTTGGGCAGCGTGAATAGCGGCTGTTAACCCACTTAGCCCTGCTCCAACAACCACCACATCGGCTTGGGTGTTGGTTGGAATTGTTGCATGAACACCGGGTACCAACAGGTTCGGGTCTGTGCCGGCAAGGGTAATAGCGTTGGCAACTGCATTTAACATTGCGGTAGATGTCAACGTGGCACCGGCAAGAACATCGATATTTGTTGACTGGTTTTCAAGTATAGCATTTGTCATTGTTGGGATTACCAAATTTGCAAAACCTTCTGTTTCGTTGTGTTCTACGACATAAATGTCAGTTATTTCGGTTGCGGTAAAAGTTACGTCTACAGTTACAGTACCACCGTAACCACCTTCGCCCACACCGGTAAAAGTACCTGGGGTAAAAGTTTGGTTTAGTGCTAATGTTGCCACCGGACTCATTATTACTTCTTGCTCAGGAACATTGGTATTGTTGGCACAAGCAACTAAAACCGACGCAAAAAGAACCGCACTCACAGCAAAGAACACATTTTTAGCTCTTTTGTTTCTCATGGATTTTTCCTCCTTGTTTGTATATAGCAGTTCTATTTTAAACTAACCCCTCAAAAGCTAGGCCAAAACTGCTAAATTTTAGGATGCTATTTGTAAGAAATTATATCATGGTTTGCTTAATTGGTCAACGAACGTGAAAATTTCAACTATTAGGACAATTAAATACGAAACTGCTATACCGTTTATATTTTTAGACATACCGCTTATCGAAAAATTATTGCAATGGAGTAAAAACCTCTCTATAATAGACAACGTGATGAAAACTTAGACAAATAAAATTGCAAGTAAAATTTGCCATAAGGGGAAGGTAGGTATAGGTGTCAGATGAAAAAGAAAGTCCGAGTAGAAATTGACGAAAACAGCAAAGAACCAGAAGTGATTATCCGCACAGACAAGATAACAGACGAAGTTCATAATATCATACAAAGGTTGTCTGATGCGGATGGGAAGACATTATACGGGTTCAAAGAAGATGTTATGAAAATTTTAGATATATCTGAAATTATTCGTATTTATTCCGCAATCAAAAAAGTATTTGCCCAAACAAAGGATGATGAGTATGTTTTGCGTATGAGGCTCTATGAGTTGGAAAGCCGTCTGGATGTAACGCAATTTGTCCGTATCAGCAAATCAGAAATTTTAAACTTGAGAGCAATAAAAAAATTTGACTTTAGCATTACGGGAACTATCGCAATAACACTATCTAACGGCACAACAAGCTATGCTTCCAGACGATATGTTGCTAATATAAAAAAAGTGCTGGGAATGTGAGGTGGTTGATAATGAAAAAACAAATGTTCCTTAGCGGGTTAAAGGGTATTCCGAACGGAATATCAGTAGGGTATGTAATTACCATTATTATCTCTTTATTGGTTCGTGATGGTGATTATTCACCCGTTGTTTACACCCTTATGAATCAGTTTGAAAATGAGATTAGCGCAGTTATATTCCAAACAGCACTTTTTGCTGTGATGGGATTTGTTAACAGTGTTGCAATCCTTGTTTGGGATATGGAAGATTGGGGTTTGCTGAAACAAACGGGAACGCATTTTTTCGTCGTATTTATCACAATGTTTCCCGTTGCATATTTCTCACACTGGATAGAGAGAAGTTTTAGGGGGTTTGTAATCTTTTTTTGCATCGCTACCATAATGTTTGCGGTGGTCTGGGTTATACAGTACTGCACATGGAAATACAAAATAAAAAAAATAAACGAAAAATTAGGAGGAAAGCTATGAGTAGACCTATATTGCAAGTAAATAATCTTGTTAAACGGTACAGCAGTGCAGATATTAATGCTGTAGATGAAATTAATTTTGAAGTATCTCCCGGCGAGTTATTTTGCTTGCTTGGTGTGAACGGCGCAGGAAAAAGCACGACAATAAATATGATTTGTACACTTATCGCAAAAACAGGCGGCAACATTACGCTAAATGGACTGACACTTGGCAAAGATGATGATGCGATTCGCAAAAGCATTGGTGTTGTGTTCCAAGGTAGTGTGTTAGATTCTGTGCTTACTGTAGAAGAAAATGTACTTTCACGGGCGGCATTTTATGGTCTGGATAAAACGGCTGCCAAAAAACGCTTGAACTATCTTGCACAGCGTCTTTCCATGACGGATTTTCTGAACCGAAGATACGCAAGGTTATCCGGTGGGCAAAGAAGGAAATGCGACATTGCCCGTGCTCTGCTTGCCGAACCAAAAATACTGTTTTTAGACGAACCAACCACAGGGCTAGACCCACAAAGCCGTATTGAGCTATGGGAAACAATAGAAGAGATCCGCAAAGAATCTCAAATGACAGTGTTTTTAACCACACATTATATGGAAGAAACAGAACATTCAGACAGAGTTGCAATAATGGATGCAGGTAAAGTTCTTGTTATAGACACCCCGCAGCGTCTAAAAACAGAGTATTCTTCCGATACACTACGCCTTGTGGTGAAACCCGGTTGTAACGCCCAGTTGGAGCAGTATCTGCAAAATTATGAACTTGTTGCAGATACCTATATTGTGAAAATGAAAAACGGTACCGATTCCATCGAGATGCTACCGCAAGTAAGACCTTATCTTGACAGCTTTGAAATGGAAAAAGGAAATATGGACAGTGTGTTCTTAAATGTTGTAGGGAGGGCTGCACAATGAACAACTTAACAAGCCTTGTTAGGCGTGATATAAAAATCTTCTACCGTACCAAAGGAAATATTTTCTTTTCATTGCTTTCGGTTCTTGCTTTAGTAGTCTTGCATTTTGCAATATTCAGGCAAATGTACACAGATATTTGGGAACAAATGATGGGGGACATACCGGGGCTATATGTGGAACGCCTGCATCTTCAATGGATTGTGGATAGCCTTATGTTTTCTGCCATTATCCCTATTGCTGCCGTATCTATTGCCTTAACCACACTTGGGTTAATGGTTGCAGACCGTGAGAACAACACACTTTCAGACTTCTTGGTTTCGCCAATCCGCCGCAACAGCTTGCTTGCCTCGTATCTGGTCAGTTCCTTTATTGTTTGTTTTACCATGCTTGCGGGGCTTATACTGTTTTTTAAAATTTATTTCTTTGTTGTATACGGTGTTGGATTTACATTCGTTCAAGCTGTAATGGTTTTATTTGTGACAATTGGGGCGATTGTTTTCGCTAATGTCTTTATGCTTTTGCTTGTATCTTTTTTTAAAACACAGCAAAGCCTTAGTGCTATAGGGGCAATTACGGGAACGGGGATAGGTTTTATTAGCGGTGCATATGTTCCTATCGGTATGTTTGGGGAAGTAGTAGGCAATATTTTTTCCGCACTGCCATTTATGCAAATAACAGTTTTATCAAGAATTGCGTTTTTGTACAATATGAGGGAAGTTACGCCCATGACGCATGAAATGCTCGCCGGAGAGGTTGCACGCAGCTTTGGCATTGAGCTTTGGCTCGGCAACCGGAACATGCCTATATGGAGTGTAGTCTTAATTGCCGGCGGCATAACTCTTGCACTACTTGTGTGCCTGATGATTAGGTTTGCGAAAATGAAAAAAGCAGACTGATTTATAGCAAATTTGCTTTTCTTAATTCAGCACTTTGTGATTTTTAAAGTTGGGACAACCGTTAAGAAAAGTGCTATAGTGCTGATACTCCCAACTATAGCACTTTTCTCAAATATTATCTCGTTTCGTTTTAAATCGAATTCAAGCCATTCTTCAGGCGTTTGTTGTGCTCAAAAGACACGATTCTTGACCTTGACAAAATAAAGGTGTGTATGATATTATAATTGTATATTATAATAGGCATCACGGAAATTTAGTTTCAATAGGTTTTCAAGAATCTAACAAACAAAACTCCCGAAACTTTGAAAAAAATAAATAAAACCAACGAAAGGAGCTCGAAA
>JGI24700J35501_10930772_pt1 | contig 23021 bp, 22 predicted proteins | sample TergutTh196P1_FD_35501 | JGI IMG/M metagenome (IMG submission 35501)
TTATCTTTCGCCAAAAGTCGGTAAACTATCGCCTGGTTTTCGTCCGACAAATTGAGCAGTGCGTAAATTAAATCCACTTCGCTTGCGGAGTTTAGCAACTGCTTTAATTCGTTCATATCCTTGGTTTGCAGATATTCTAAAATATTTTCGTGTAGGGTTGCTTGCATTTTTCCACCTCTCTTCCGTTCAATACATTTTAGTTTATCACAGTTTTTATGGTTAGGTCAAATATTTTGTCCAAACAAATATTTGACAACGTACATTTTGTATATTAAAATAATAATTATTCCAAAAAAATTATTAGCGAGGTATAAAAATGCGAAAAATCCAACAAAAGCAAATTTTCGACACATTAGAAATCATAAAAGAATCCCAAATTTCCCAAAATTATGCCGATTGTCAAAACGGTGCTTTAGCATTATGTGATTTCATTGAAAATATAACCAAAACAGGCACAAAAACAGTAAACTTGCTAGAAAAATATTGCGAGTTGCTTTTTAATGCCAACAACGGCAACATCGGCGAAACCGCTTTGCAACTGCATTTTAACAGCATAGTAAAAAGTGCACAAGATGAGTTACAGCCAAAAAGCCTAGAAATCGCCTTTATAAGCCATATGTCCGCAATGAGTGATACCATGGAAACAATTTACAAAGCGGCAAAAGCCGATTCAAATTGCGATGCTTATTGGATTCCTGTGCCATATTATGAAGTTGCACCAACTGGCGAAATAACCGAAAAATTATTTGAACCTTTGGACAACTACAGCGATGATTTTGAACTTGTTGATTGGCAAACCTACAATTTGGAAATGCGGCAGCCCGATGTTATATTTCATTGCAATTTGTATAACGAAAACGCTAGAAGTTACGTAATTCACTCTAATTTTAGCCGTGCAACATTGCGAAAGTTTACAAATTTGCTAATTTATGTACCATATTTTGCACAGGATTCTTTGCTAGATTCGCCAGAATCAATGACGCTTGACTATCAGTCCCATAAAATTATTGTACCATCTCAAAAGGCACAACAGGAATATATTTTCGCAAATCAACAGCTAATGGCGGCATCTAATGTCGAACATTTTGAACAAGATATTAGCAATCCGAATAGGTTTGTTGTACTAGGCAGCCCAAAATATGACAAAGTGCTGATTTCCAAACGTGAACAATTTGCTTTGCCAACGGAATGGCTAAATATTATCCAAAATAAAAAAATTATTTTATACAACACAACTTTGCAAAGTATGGGAGAAAATACAGATACTGACTATTTTATGAAAATTAACATTGTTTTGAGTTTTTTCGCAGAAAATAATGATGTAATTTTGTGGTGGCGACCGCATCCGTTAGCCGAAAATCACATTAAAGGAGTAGGTTCATATTATTTTGATATTTACAAAAAAATTGTTGACTTATATAAAACTTCCGCATACGGGATATTTGACGAAAGCCCAAATTTACACCGTGCTATAGCTTGCGCGGACGGCTATTATGGAGACAAAAATTCGCTGTTGCATTTGTATGCCGCCAGTGGCAAGCCTTTAATATTGCAAAAGGTTACCTTTGACAACCGCAAAAGTGATAATTCGCAAAATATCGACAACCTTAAAAATGTGTTTTTTCACAAAATGCCGCAAACCACACTTGAATCGCTTTTCCACCATGAAAATGAAAATCTTCAGCTGAATGATTTGTATAATTTTGTACTGCACGGCGATTATACGCAAGCCGATATTTTGGCACAACAAAAGGCAACGATAAAAATTTTCGGCTTGCCTTTGAATGATTTATCGGGAAATTTAATTTATGATTATGTTAAAACGGAAATATTGGGGAAATAATTTGTGGAAATTTTTATGGTAATTCAACTTAAAAAAACACGGGCGGACCCGCCTGCCGGACGGGCAGGTAATATCCGCCCGTCTATCCTATTGTATTATCTACATTTACGCATAAATACAACTACACACAAATTTATTTCAATCAAACATTAGTCCTCAAAAAAACCCCATTGCCTTCGACAACCACATCAGCACAGCCAGCAGGAATAAACATCGACCGCTCATTTTTCAACAAAATTTGCTGATTTTGATAATGCACAGCAAAATCTCCTTCAACGGCGGTTAATATTGTGAAACTTGCTAAATCGGAGGTAAGTTTTTGGTTGCCATTAAGTTGCTGCTTTGCCACTGTAAAATATTGATTTTGGACAACTCCGTTGTCGACGGCTTTTTTGGCAAATTTATTTTCAAAATCAGATACCGCTATTCCGTCTTTTATGTGAAGTTGCCGCGGCAAACCGTCAAGTCCCAAACGCTCGTAATCGTATAATCGGAATGTAACATCGCAATTTTGCTGAATTTCCGCCAGTTTAACTCCGCTAGTAATTGCATGAACCAATCCCGCAGGAATATCAATCATATCTCCTTTTTTTATTGGCAATCTGTTAAGACAATCCAACGGAGCGTTTTGTAACTTTTGCGGAGTTGTCTCGTTTGTCAATCCGATTATTAAACTTTGCGTTGGCGGTGCTTTTATTATATACCACATTTCACTTTTGCCACGTTCAAAACTGTTTGCAAATGCGTACTCGTCGTTGGGATGCACTTGCACAGACAAATCGTCCTGTGCATCGATTATTTTGACTAGCAACGGAAATCCATTTTTTTGGTAAAGTTCGCTCGCTTTTGCTCCCAAATAGCCAACTGGATTTTTGGCAATTAGTTTATCAAAGGGCAATCCTGCAAATTCGCCGTTTGCTACAATGCTCATTTCGTTGTTCTCGTTATTTTCGCTTTTGCGACAGGAAATATCCCAGCTTTCGCTGCCCCAAACCATTTTTTTTATTATGGGTTCAAATAGTAATGGATACATAGTTTCTCCTATCTACCGACAATTTCGCCTTGCCAATCCAAAATGCCGCCAAAATCGTAAACTGCGGTATAACCAAGGCTTGCAATTACTTCGGCAGCCGAGGCACTGCGCCGTCCGCTGCGACAGTAAACAAGCACAGTTGTATCATAGCTTGGGATAGTTTGCAAAATTACTTCGGGAGTCAAAATTTCGATTGGCATTAACACGGCGTTCGGAATATGCCCATCGTTAAACTCTGTTTCTGTGCGAACATCCAAAATTATGAAATCTGATAATTCTTCCATCATTTGTGCGGCGGCGGTGGCTGTTATTACGGTAGGTTCTGCCGCAACCGAAACTCGTTCGTTGGATAAATTTTGCGAATCCGCTTGATTTGTCGCAAGCGTTGCTGTTCCGCAACCTGTAAGCAACAGCATGATTGTAAAAATTAGTTTCTTTTTCATAAAAATCCCCTTTCAAATTTTGGTAAAATATAATATTTATATTCCTCTGGTTAATGCAAAGGCTAGCAAATGCACAGGATAAACCACGTAAAATAGCCATTTAACAGCATAACCTTGTTTGCCTTTGTACAGGGCAATAATAATTAAAGTTGACAATCCTGCTAATAAAAATTGCACAGCTGTAATGTTAATCCAATATTCGATGGGAATATCCAAAATAAATGAATTAAAATACAAAATAAATACAAAAATGGCAATTATTAGCATTTGCATGGCTTTGGCAACTTCTAATTCTTCAAATTGCGCGACGGCGGCGGTTAAAAATACGAACAAAACGCCAACTCCGCCGTAATCTGTGCCTAGCCAATCGGCGGCAAGCATTGCACCGTACACAAAAATAGGCACAATCAACCAAAGTAACATATAAGCACGATTAGCATATTGCTTATCTTGTGCAAATTTTTTAACCTTTTGCAAAACGTAAACACAAACAACGCCCAACCACAGCGTGTAAAAAATGTTCGTGTTGTTCAAAAAGTCGATGCCGCTTATTCCGCCGCGAAAAGCTAAATCAAAGGGAACTTCCGAAACTAACGCAAATATTCCCAAACGCAAAATGTATTTTTCCATACTTTTTGTGTACTTGCAGCCTTCAGCGATAAGGAAAACAAACAGAGGAAAAGCTATACGTCCAATTACACGAAAATATATCGGCATAGCAAAAACTGCACCAAAATGGTCAATTATCATTGTTACTATTGCAATTAGTTTAACAAAAAATGCGGTTATTTGCAAATTTTTTAACCTCCTTTATGCACGCATTAAATTTTTTAATTCTTTGATGTATTTGTCCGAGACATCTAAAACAGCGCCGTTTTCCAAGGTAATTTGGTGGACAATGCTATCGAACATCGTTATTTTTTTAATGTTTACAATGTACGAACGGTGGCATCTAAAAAAGTTTTTATCCAGTTTTTTTGCGATAACTTTTAGCGAGCCACGAAACTGATGTTTGGTCTCTTTTGTATAAATATTCAAGTTGTGCGGTTTATCTTGTGAAGTTTCAAAATATAGTATGTTGGCGGTATCAATCGAAATTGTATGCCCTTTGGATAGTTCAAAAACAAAGTTGGTTTGAAGTGCGTTAATAATTTTGGAATTATATCGGCTGTGTGCATTTTTTACGCATTCACGAATACGCACATTAAAGTTGTCTTCGCCTTTAACGATGTAATCCATTGCTTCAATTTTGTATTCAAAAGTTAGCAAATGAGATTTTGCGTCGGCGGTTACAAAAACGATAAATCCGCGAGGGTCGTGTTGGCGAATTTTGTCTGCTAAACTTATTCCGTCAATATCGCAATTTAGGTCAATATCTAAAAAGTAAAGCCCAGTAACTTTTTCAGATTTACGTTCGCAATCGTCAAAATATTGCAGCAGTTGTTGTGGCGACGTACCCACATAGGCAATTTCCATATCTAAATCCTCGATAAGGATATAATTATCGATATGTTTTTGTATATTGTGCAAGTGTTCGGTGTTGTCCTCACAGATAAATATTTTCAGCATGGCGATCTCCTTCGTTTTTTGGCAACAGCACCATCAATTTTTGTATAAAAGTGTCTTCGTTTATTTTTGTTACAAGCAGCAAATTTTCGTTTTTTTCCAAGATAGTTGCGACTGTATCAAGTCCAGTTCCTCTGCCTTCGCCTTTGGTTGTAAAGCCCTTTTGGGATATTTCGAATAATTTTGGCGGTTTTTTGCAGTTGTTGGATATTATAAAAAAAATTTTGTTATCTTTTCGCATACTTAAAAAGCGGATTGTGGCGGTTTCTAGTTCTAAAGTTGCCTCAATGGCGTTATCTATTAAAGTACCTAAAATGCGACAAATATCAACAATATGATTTGTATCGATGTCGTCTATCGGCTCGGGAACTTCGATATATACTTCTGTTCCCAGCTGTATTGCGTACAGCAATTTTGACGAGATTATACTTTTTATTCCCATAGTTTTGATATTTGCCAAAATATCCAACCGCGAATCGAGCGTTGCGGTTTCTTTTTTGAAGACGGGCATATATTTATAGAAATATTCTCGAACGCCGTCCATATCGTCAACATCGATGTAACCTTTCATGCCAACCAATAAATTTATGTGATCGTGTCTAAACTTGCGAACATCGGTTGACATATTTTCTATTGCACTGGTGTAGGTTTTAAGATTTGCCAGCATTTCGTCTTTGTGCCGCAGTTCTTCGGCTTTCTTAAAATTGTCGGTAAACGAGAAAATTGCACCGATTAAAAATCCAAACTGCAATGATAAAAGTATAGCATAAACGGCGAACAAAGTTGCTTCGGCGACAATATAATATAAAAAGGTGGCAACAACCAACATAACGCAAGTAATGCTAGCACCCACAAGCAAATAGGATGCAAATTTGCGTTTAAGCACATCGTCAAATTGCACTAATCTAGCTTGTAAAAATTTTCCTGTGTATTTGGAAATTAGGTAACATATTGCAACAATAACAGTGCTGTAAGAAAGCGTAACAAAGGGATGAAAGGCTATAACGTTATCTATAGTGATTATAGCAAAAGTGAAATTTACCATAGCGGCAACAGTGTAACGAGCCAGTAAAAAAATAACTTTAGCAAGCACACCATAAAAAATATTTAGCCTAATAATTTGAATATTTTTATGGGTAAACATAGCCATTACAACAACAAAAATAATGTGATATATTATTCCAATAATATTTTCGTTGATAGCAAGGTATAAAAAAGAAAGATACGGCACTAAAACCAAAGTAACCGCCAATATAGCCAAACAAAGCACCGTACGCACAATCTCCAACTTTACCCTAGAAACATTTATAAATGTAATGTAAAAAGCAAAGACCTCCAAAAGCACAATAAGCCCATACACTACAAACAACCATATCACCCCTTTGTTAAACATTAAAACATTAAACATTAAAACCTTAAAACCGTGGGCGCTGCCCACACCCGCAAGGACGCGCGCGCCCTTGACCCGCATATTTTTTTTATGCAGAGTTTACTATAATTTATTATATCATATGGTAGAAAAATTTGCTTAATTTTTTGCGAAAATTTTATTTTTGATAATGGATTTTTGCAAAAGGTTGGAATATTGTAAATTTGTAATAAACGGGCGACCGAGGACGGTTCGCCCCTACAACACGCCATTGTCCGTAGGGGCGAACGTCCTCGTTCGCCCGTATTTGGGAAATTATTCGCCCGTATTTGGGAAATTATTAGCCCGTATTTGGAAAATTATTAGCCCGTATTTGGAAAATTATTCGCCCGTATTTGGAAAATTATTCGCCCGTATTTGGAAAATTATTCGCCCGTATTTGGAAAATTGTCAACTCATATTTTGGAAATTATCCGCCAACCAATTTTGCGAAATCCCATATTTTTAATATGGAAATATCAATTTTAGCACAAATACAGCGGCTAGCAAATACATTACCCACGATACTTCTTTTGCTTTGCCTAGCAATAATTTTAGTAAAACGTAACTAATAACGCCAAAAACCATGCCGTCCGAAACGCTGTAAGCAAGCGGCATAATAATTATAACTAAAAATGCAGGAAAAGCCTCGCTAAAGTCGTCAAAGTCAATTTTTCGTACCATCGAAACCATGTATAATCCCACAACAACTAGTGCAGGAGCAGTTGCAAAAGCTGGAACAACCGCAAATATTGGCCAAAAGAACATTGCTACAACAAATAATCCAGCGGTAACTAGCGAAGTTAAGCCTGTTCGACCGCCAGCTTGTATTCCTGTTGCACTTTCAATATAAGTGGTACTGGTAGAAGTTCCCACAACCGCCGCCAAAGCCGTTGTAGAGGCATCCGAAAACAAAGCCGCGCCAACTCGTGGCAATTTGCCGTCTTTGTCCAAAAAGCCCGCCCTTTCAGATACGCCTATCAAAGTGCCTACTGTATCGATTGCCTCGACAAATAATAAAACCAATATTAAAGAAACGATTGTAAAAATACTAACGCCAACAAAACTGACATCTTGCCAATTTGTAACTAGGCTAACCGTTGAAATAGACGGTGGCAACGAAATTATAGCATCTGGAATAAGCGAATAGCCATGAACGCCAGGAACGTAAATTCCCAAAAGTTCGGCAATAGCACCTAAAACATAAACTAACGCCATTCCCAAAAAGATACCGCTCTTAAAGCCACGTTTTATTAAAATTACCATTACAATACAACCGATTAAAAATAGCAAAACGGTTAAACTGTGCATATCTCCCAAGCCGACCAATGTACCTTCACTTTGTACAATAAAGCCAGCATTTTGAAAGCCGATATGTGTGATAAATAATCCAACGCCAACGCCGATAGATAATTTCATGTTTCGTGGAATTGCATCAAATACGGCTTCGCGGAATTTTGCCAATGATAAAATCATAAAAACCAAGCCTTGTATAAACAGCAAAAACAGTGCTGTTTGCCAGCCAACTATATCGGCAACTACAAAGGCAAAAAAGGCATTTAAGCCCATTCCTGGTGCTATCGCATACGGATATTTTGCCAAAAGTGCCATCATTAAAGTGCCAACTACGCATATAATCGCCGTGGCTGTAAATAGTCCGCCTGGATCCATTCCTGCCGCACTCAAAATTTGGGGATTAACCGCCAAAATATACACCATCGTAAAAAATGTCGTCAAGCCAGCAACTACCTCGATAGATACTGTCGTTTTGTTTTCTTTCAATTTGAAAAAGTTCTCTAATATTGTTGTCATAATATCCTCCGTTTTAATTTTTGTAGGGGCGGATCCGCCTGCCTTACGGGCAGGTATTATCCGCCCGTAAGGCATAACTGGCGGATAATATCCGCCCGTAAGGCATAACTGGCGGATAATATCCGCCCTTACGTTCAAATAAATTTACCCAAGGTTTTATGGTGCGGTACGCAAGACAACTTGTGTACCACGTTGAATATGCACGCCTCCGCTGGGAAATTGCCGCTCGACAAGCCACGCATCTGTGTCGACTAGTTCGTCGCTTGGTTCGGCATCGGGGTTATTGCGCCAATCGGTTCTGCCAGTGTAGGAATCGGTAACAATTATTGGGATAAGCCCTGCCGATTGCACTCTTTCTAGTGCTAAATCTGTTCTTGCGCCGATTAAATCGGGCATAAAAGTTAGTGCATCTAAATCAGAAATATCGCCGTCCAAAGTTAAAAATATTGTTGTGTTTTGCGTTATTGGCTGGTTAGGTCCAGGTTGATGCTGAACAACAATCGAGCCACGGCTTGATATTTGAAATTCGTTTCCCATGCTGTTTAATATTGGCGTAACATCGCGCAATTCCATTCCCGAAAAATCGGGCATAAAACCGCTGTTAAAATCGGTTATAAAACCAGTTGTTTGAGCAACGCCGTCTGGTTGCAAATGCCTGTCGTGAATAATATCTTCAAACAAATTGCGAACCATAACGCCAGCCGTTCCGCCTGACGAGATAGAATTATTTTCTGGTCGATAGATAATGCTTAACGCCAAAAATTGCGGATTATCCACTGGCATATAGCCAATGAACGAAGTTACAACCCATTCGCCGCGCGGATTTCCCTGCTGGGCTGTGCCAGTTTTGCCGCCCACCGAAAAGCCCTCTATTTCCACTTGTCGGGCTGTTCCGCCTGGTACAGTAACTACATCTTGTAAAGCAAGCCGTATAAAATCGGATGTTTCGGCAGAAATTACATTGCGAACAGATGTCGGAGTTGTTTCGCTTGCCACGTTGCCTTGTGCATCGATAATTTGCGATACAACATACGGGCGCATTAAATATCCGCCATTTATTAAGGAGGCAAAGCCTGCTAGGGTTTGAATCGGCGTTGCATTAAAACCTTGCCCCATGGAACTTGTCGCAAGTTCGACAGGATTTAGCTGTGCCAAAGTGTACATAACCGCTGGGCTAGATACTGGTGCTTCGCCTGGCAAATCGATTCCTGTAAAGTTGCCAAAGCCAAAATCGTTGCGGTAATCGTAAAAAATGTCTCTGCCCAAAATTTGCCCAACTTGGATTAAAGCAGGGTTACAAGATACCATTAACGCCTCAATTAGGTTTAACGAGCCGTGTCCGTTGAGATCGTGGCAAACAATCCTCTCGCCAGCAACAACTTGAGCTCCCGAGCAATAAAATTCTCGTGCAAAAATATTAACAAGACCCTCTTCGTAAGCGGCAGCGGCGACAAACGGCTTGAAAACCGAACCAGGTTCAAAACTGCGGCTAACGCCAAAATTTGGCCATATTCGCAATTTGTGGTCAAGTTGTTCGTCAGCGGTTAAATCATCCCAAAAGTTGGCGGCGGCTGGATCGGTAAACCTCGTGCCATCGTCGGGAGCATCCAACGGAAAAGACGGCCATTGTGCCATTGCTAAAATTTCGCCCGTGTTTGGGTTCATAACTAGCATACTTGTGTATTCTGCACCGTAATCTCGGGCGGCGTTTTCGACAATTCGTTGTGCCGAGCGTTGAATACTGGAATCTAAAGTTGTTACTAGCCAATGTCCATCGCGAGCAGGTACATTTTCGATTGTCGAAGCCGCTCCTTGCTGAAATGAACGGAACACACGACCAGGATCACCCGCCATTTCGTTTTGATATTGCAACTCTAAACCCCAAGCTGCATCGCCGCGAACAAATCCCAAAACCTGCGGCGCAAGATACGGATCGGGAAAACGGCGCAAAGCGGCTTGCTCCAAATGAACGTGCGGCAGTTCGCCAAGTGGCAACGCAATATTTGCAGGAACATTGTTATCCAAAACGCGCCAACGAGTATCGATAAAAGTTGGCGAATTAGGGTCGACAAATCCCACCAAAACATCACGAGGAATTTGTAAAGCCTCGTGTAAAGATTGGATAATGTTTTCGCGCATTTCCAAGTTTTGTGCCGTTTCGCTCAACGAGTTAAGCACGGTAACATCTAAAGCAACGTGATAAACAACTTCGTTGTCGATTATCGGTTGACGATTGCGATCTAAAACGCCGCCGTGAGCTGGCTCGATAATTCGCTCCAGATTACGCCGATTTATTACCAACTGCCGAACTGCCGCACGTTCAAATTCTTCGCCAAACGTGATTGTAATGTAGCCAATGTTTAACAGCAAATACGAAACCGCCAAAGTTAAAATAATTCCCACAAAAACAATGCGCCTGTTGCGATTGACTTTTATTTGATTTTTTGTTCGTTTAGGCATAATTTACACCCCCAACCAAGTTCGAACTTGCTGCAACATAGCTTGAAAAATATTTTGGGTTTCGATGTTAGCAGGAGCAGCACTTTGTACCACGTAACTTTCGCGCGGTACGCTAATGTTGATTATTTGCGAAACATCTGGCGGGTGCATATTAAGGCGAGTTTGGGCAATTTCGGAGATTTCTTCGATGCTTAAATGGCGAATTATTTCCGCTTGGGTTCGCAAATTTTCGTCTTGTTGACTTTGTATAGCTGTTCTTGTGCGAGCAATTTCGAAACGCATATATTGCAAATACGCCAAAGTTGCCGCTACGCCAACGCCCATCGCAAAAATTAAAATTACGCTAAAAACTATCTGCTTGGAAATACGATAACGTTGCGTGTCAAACTTAACATACTGCACAATTTTTGGCTTGCGAAATTTTCTCGTTTTTTTGGCGGTTTTTGGCGGTTTTTTTGTGGACTTCAAGTTAAATCGACCTCCCATACATTTTCAGACAATTTTTTCGGCAACGCGCAATTTTGCACTACTGGCTCGCGGATTAGCAGAAAGTTCTTGTTGCGTGGGATATATCGGCTTTTTGCTAATCACAGCTAAAGATGGAATTTTGCCACAAACACAATAGGGAATATCTTTTGGACATTGACAAGGATTCGCCAAACTTCTAAAGGTTTGCTTAACGATTCTGTCCTCTAGCGAGTGGAAAGTTATAATGCAAAAGCGACCGCCAATTTTCAGCAAATTTGCCATATCTTCGATAGTTTTGGCAAGATTAACGAGTTCTCCGTTTACGGCAATGCGAATTGCTTGAAACGTGCGAGTTGCAGGATGTGGCGCATTTTGCGAAGTTTTCGGAACGGCTTTAACAATCAACTCGCTTAACTGTAAAGTTGTGGTAATTGGGCGATTGCGGATAATCGATTTTGCGATACGTTTAGCAAAGCGTTCTTCGCCGTAATTTTTGATAATGCTTGCCAGTTCTTGCTCGGAGTAGCCGTTTACGATATTGTGAGCGGTAAGTTTTGCACGGTTATCCATGCGCATATCCAAAGGAGCGTCAAAGCGGTACGAAAAGCCCCGCGAAGGCGTATCTAATTGGTGCGACGAAACGCCCAAATCTAGCAAAAAGCCGTCAAACTTTGTTCCAATTTCGCCGTATATTTTGGCAATATCGGAATGGTCGGCACGTTTGGGAACAAAATTATAGCCAGCCAAATTTTTAGTAGCAACTTCGATAGCTGTTTCGTCTTTATCCAAGCCGATTAACGAGCCGTTTTTGCCCAATTTTTCAGCAATAGCTTTGGAATGTCCGCCGCCGCCCAAAGTGCCGTCTAAATAAATTCCGTCTTTCTTAATTTGCAAGTTTTCAATAACTTCGTCCAACATAACAGCTAAATGAAAAAAATTATTAGTTTCCATAAATTTTAGTTTATCATATTGTAAAAAAATTTGCAACCCAGGATTTTTTTGTATTTGAAGAGTGTAAAATTGTTTAGATGTGGGGAAAATTGGGAAATTGGAAAATGGCAAGATTGGAAAAATTGGCAAATTTGGAAAAACGGGCGGATAATATCCGCCCGCATTTTTATCAAATCAAATTATTTTACCCCAACTCGAATCACATTCCAGGACAACGGCTTTAGAGTTGCCATAACAATATTTTCGGCAACTTTTGCGGTTGTATCTTTTGGAAATACTGGACTATTTTGTTTTGTGTTGGTTTGTTTGGGATTATGCCCTGCTAATTCGGAGTGAGTTGCTGTGTTTGCTAGGTTAAAACCTTGCAATTCTATTTCGAAGTCAAGCGGTTCTTCTTGTGAGCGGTTTACCGCAAAAATTACAATTTCGGTTTCGTTGTGTAAGGCGACTGTTTCCAAATATGGAACATCGGAAAATTCTTCGCAATCGTATTTTGGGACATCTACTATCGGAGTTAATGCTGTGCCTTGTCCAAAAGTTGCCGCTTGCATACATGGATAAAATGTTGTTTGTCGCCAAGCCGCTCCGCCTTTTTCGGTCATTATTGGTGCAATAACGTTGACAAGTTGTGCCATACAGGCAATTTTTACTCGATCGCTGTTTTTTATCAAGGTTATCAGAAGACATCCCACTAACAAAGCATCTTCAAAATTATATACGTCCTCTAAAATGGGCGGATGCTCTTGCCAAGGTTCGTTTTTTTTGTCGTTACTAAATGAATGATACCACACGTTCCATTCGTCAAACGATAAATTTAACGTTTTTTTGCTCCGCTTTTTTGCCTTGACAAAATCGCAAATTGCTATTACACTTTTAATGAAATTATCCATGTCAACCGATTTTGCTAAATAATTTGGCAAATCATTTTTCTGGTTGCCATAATATCTATGTAACGAAAGATAATCAACATAATCGTAAACGTGATCGAGAACAGTCGCCTCCCAGCTTGCAAAAGTCGGCATATCAATGCTAGAGCTGCCGCAAGCGACAAGTTCAATCGAGCCGTCAACCATTTTCATAACTTTGGCTGCTTCTTCGGCTAAACGACCGTATTCTTCGGCGGTTTTTGCTCCTATTTGCCACGGACCATCCATTTCGTTGCCCAAACACCAAGTTTTTATTTTGAAAGGTTCGGCTGCACCGTTTTTTTTGCGCAAATCGCTCCAATATGAACCGCCTGGATGATTGCAATATTCGACAAAATTTCGCGCGGAGTCGATTCCCTGCGTGCCAAAATTTAATCCCATGTTTATTTCTGCGTTGATTTCCTTTGCAAAAGTTGCAAATTCGTGAACGCCAATTTCGTTAGTTTCGATTGTTTTCCAAGCTAAATCTAGCCGTCGCGGACGATTTTCGCCGATTCCGTCTTGCCAATTATATCCCGATAAAAAATTTCCGCCAGGATAACGTATTATTGGGATATTTAACTCTTTTACTAACTGTTTTACATCGTTGCGAAAGCCGTTTGCATCGGCTGTACTGTGAGAAGGCTCGTAAATGCCAGTGTACACGCAACGTCCCATATGCTCCACAAAAGAGCCGTATATTCGGCGATCAATTTTACTTATTGTAAAATTTCGGTTGACAGTCATTCTTGCTTTCATAAAAGCACCTCTTCCAAATTTTAATTATTGCTTGACTTTTGATTATTTGCTGATATAATAACATTATACACACATTTATTATTTTTACAAGGGAGGTTCCAAATGTACATTATTAAGATGAATCCTAGCTTGACGACCAATGTCAACTTAATCGACACACAGCACGCAGAACTTTTTAACCGCATAAACAATGTTGTAGCTTTAGGAAATACGTCAACCAGCAAAGAAGAAACGGTAACAATCTCTCTATAAATTGTTATAAAAAAATACCCGCCTGCTGAGCGGGCAGGTAAAATTTATAAGAAAAGCCGTGCGTATCAAGAAATTGGTACGTATCAAGAGAGTTAAATGCTGGTAAAGCCTAAAGACGTACAACCAAAGCGGAACTGGAAACGGTAAACGTAACGGTGCGAAAGCAGAAAAAATAGTACGTATAGCCTAAGTTGAAAACAATCTTTGTTAGGAGATTAGCAACCTCAAACCAAAGGCACTAAGGGCAGTAACAATGGCAGTTCAGCAGGGAAAGCCCTAAATTTCTGGTTGACAAAACGGAAACATGGGAAACCCCCAACGACTATCCGATGATGTCGGAGTACATTCAAGCGAGTGGAAAAATTCTCGCCCATTGAACCAAATGGGAGGACATATAGTCTGCGCTCACGTGAAAGCGTGAGAAGTTCACACACCTGTCGATGAGCAGGTCAGAGAACTGCATAGGAACTAGCGAGCCTATGTGAACAGTAAAAACAATATAAAATGTTGACAAAAATTGTTAATTTATGCTATAATTACCAAAGAAACGAGGTGATTATATGCAAAACTCTGTAAAAAAGTTTGCAAAAACAAAACTTATATTAGTAAGTGGGTTTACGCATAAACAAAATGATTAACGCCCTAAAAATGCGGCTTAAACCAACCAAAGAGCAGCAAGAGTTAATGCTTAAAAGTGCAGGTTGTGCAAGATTTGCCTACAACTTCATGCTAACATATTGTAGCGAATACTACAAAACAGGCGAAAAGAAAACGTCAACCAACGCACGAGATGTTTTGACCCAAATAAAGCACGAAACTTATCCATTTTTGGAAGAAGTAAGTGCTGATGCCTGGCGGAATACAAGCCAAGATTTAATGCAAGCGTTCAAAAACTTCTTTGAGGGAAGGGCAGAATATCCGCAAAAGAAAACAAGGAAGAACAAAAAATCATTCTTCCACGACAACCGCAAATTGGAGTTTACCAAAACCCACGTAAAGCTAGAAAAAATCGGTTGGGTAAAGTATATTTCAGACCAAAATCCGCCCTTGGGTAGCTACAAAAAGCTGAAAATTAAAGTAAGTAACCCAAGAATATCCCACGATAACCTACATTGGCACTTAACATTCGGCATCGAGCAAGAAACCGCCAAGTTAGAGCCAACCGATTTAGAACTGGGAATCGACCTAGGATTAAAGGATTTAGCGACATTGTCAACAGGCGAAAAAGTGGCAAACATTAACCGTTCAAAAAAAGTAAAGCGTTTAAAAAAGCGGCACAAAAGGCTGTCAAAACAAATTTCCCGAAAATACGAAGACAACAAAGTTGAAATTAAAGAGGAAACTAAAAAAGACAAACCAAAATACAAATACGTCAAAACCAACAATATAAAGAAGTTGGAACACAAACGCCGCTTGATAGAACGAAAACTCACTAATATAAGGAATAATTATACGCATACCTTTACAAAGCAAGTCTGTTTGCGAAAACCAAGCAAAGTTGTACTAGAAGACTTAAATGTAAGTGGAATGTTAAGGAATAAGCATTTATCAAAAGCTATAAGCGAGTGTAAATGGTACGAAATCCGAAGACAACTGGGATACAAGTTGCTAAAATATTTGGGTATCGAACTTACACTAGCAGATAGATTTTACGCAAGTTCCAAAAAATGTAGCTGTTGCGGATATAAATATAATCAACACGATTACAACAATATCCCTTGGAACTTGAAAATAAGGTCATGGACTTGTGCCGAATGTGGCACAACCCACGACCGAGATATAAATGCTGCAATAAACCTTGCAAACTATACTATGTAGTTGGTGTCTACCCGCTCGGCAGACGGGCTAAAACTGCTTAAAGCAGATAAAAAGAAACTACATTTTACACCTGTTGATGACGGGGCAGAGCCTCTGGAGTGTTACACCAAATTGCGTTAGGAATTTTTCCGAAGCATGACACGGCGAATGAGGAAATTAACAATATATAGCATTTTATAAAGTTTTTACATCGGAAAAGACCTTGCATCTTTTAGGGGATTATATAAAAGAACATTTTGCTGACGAAGAAAAATTACAGCAAAAACACAATTATCCCCTGTATGACTGGCACAAAAGGCAACACAAAATATATATACAAGCCTACGAAAAATTGCACAAAGAATACATGAAAAATGGACCTTCGCAGGATTTTACTCTGCATTTAACGCAAAATATAATCGATTGGATTGTCAAGCATATTCAACACGCCGATGTCGACTTGGGAAAATTTGTCAACTGCATGGAAGAATCCCATAATTACGAACTGTGTTCACAAGGCTTAGACAGCATTCAAATTGTTTATACTGGTGCATAAATTATTGCATAAAACTTGACAAAATAAAATATCGAATGTATACTTATTAAGCTGTTATTTTCGACTGTAGAAAGGTGTAAAATATGGCGTTTGAAAATTTGGGCAGTAAACTGCAAAATGTTTTTAAGCAGTTACGCTCTAAAGGCAAGTTGACAGAAAAAGACGTTAAAGATGCAATGCGCGAAGTTCGTCTTGCTTTGCTTGAGGCGGACGTAAATTTTAAGATAGTCAAAAATTTTATTACCAATGTTACCGAAAAAGCCGTTGGCGGCGAAATTTTAGAAGGCATTAACCCTGGTCAGCAAGTGGTTCAAATTGTCAATCAAGAACTAATCGATATGTTGGGCGGCAGCCAAAGTAACTTGACTTTTTCTAACAAACCGCCAACAATTTACATGATGGTCGGCTTGCAAGGTGCAGGAAAAACCACTGGTTGCGGCAAAATAGCTGGCATTTTGCGAAGTCAAGGAAAAAAGCCCCTTTTAGTGGCTTGCGATGTTTATCGTCCTGCTGCAGTAAAACAGTTGCAAATTGTCGGCAAAACCTACGATATTCCAGTTTTCAGCATTCCCGACAACCAAAATCCCATCGAAATTGCAAAAGCTAGTTTGCAACAAGCCGCTGAAAACAACAACGATGTTATCATTATCGATACAGCTGGTAGATTGCACATTGACGAGGATTTAATGGAAGAACTTCGACAAATAAAATCCGCAACTCGTCCGCAAGAAATTTTGCTTGTAATTGATGCTATGACAGGTCAAGATGCCGTTAATGTAGCCGAAACATTTAGCCAAACTTTAGGAATAGACGGAATTATCGCAACCAAACTCGATGGCGACACGCGCGGCGGAGCGGTTTTATCTGTGCGAGCCGTAACTGGCAAGCCTGTAAAATACGTGGGAATGGGCGAAAAGCTAGAAGATATGGAAGCATTTTATCCCGAACGAATGGCATCTCGTATTTTGGGAATGGGCGATATTTTATCATTGGTTGACAAAGCACAAAAAGCCTTTGACGAAAAACAAGCCATCGAACTAGAGCAAAAGTTACGTCAAAATACTTTCGATTTAGAGGATTTTCTCGATCAAATGCAACAAATAAAAAAAATGGGCTCTTTGAAAGATATTTTGGGGATGATTCCTGGAATGAGCCAAGTGCAAAACGCCGAAATTGACGAAAAAGCAATGACGCACGTTGAGGCAATTATTCGCTCAATGACTCCGCAAGAACGGCGAAATCCGACAATATTAAACGGTTCGCGCAAAAAACGCATTGCAAAAGGCAGCGGCCGCACAATTCAAGAAGTCAACCGAATGCTAAAGCAATTTGACGAAATGCAAAAAATGATGAAACAAATTACTGGCGGCTCAAAAAAGGGCAAAGGTAAAGGAATTTTTGGTATGGGTAAAATGGGTCTTCCATTTTAGATAAATATAATAAATTTCAAAATAAACAAAAAAGGTGGTGAAAACATGGTAAAAATTAGACTAAAAAGAATGGGTGCAAAAAAATCCCCTTTTTATAGGATAGTTGCGGCTGATGCACGTAATCCGCGGGACGGCAAAACGCTACAGGAACTTGGTATATACGATCCCACAAAAGAACCAACAGTTGTAAAAATAGATGCTGATGCTGCTAAAAAGTGGCTACAAACTGGCGCGCAACCTACCAAAACTGTAGGTCATTTGCTGAAAAAAGCTGGTGTTGTTTAATTGGCAGGAGGTCTTATGTTAAAAAATTTAGTTAAGGTAATTGCCAAAAACCTTGTAGAGTTTCCCGATTCGGTTTTTGTGGAGGAAGAAGAACGCGACGACACTCACGTTATAAAGTTGCGTGTCGCCTCTAGCGATATGGGTAAAGTTATTGGTAAACAAGGTCGCATTGCAAAAGCGATTCGTACCGTAGTTAAAGCCGCCTCTATAAGTGAAGAAAAAAAAGTTATTGTTGAAATTGTACAGTAAAATAAAGCCCCTTTTTGGGGCTTTTATACTCAAACAACTTCACAAAACATAAAACCTCGGGCGCTGCCCGAACCCGCAAGGACGCGCGCGCCCTTGACCCGCATTTTTTGTTAAGTTGATTTACTATAATTCGCAATAATCCGTAAATATTTCGTACGGGCGACCGTTTTTATGATTTTCGACAAATAAAAATAAAATTATTTATAGAAGAAAATGTACACAGAAAAAACGGGCGGATAATATCCGCCCCTACGTTTTGCGACATTGTATGGGCGGATATTACCTGCTCGTCCGCCCGCATTTTTATCACGTTTATTTTGCTAAATTTTTGTTAAATTTTTATTGCTCTTTTGTGAGTGCTAATTCGCTTGCGGCGATATTGCTTTGAATATCACGCAAGAAACCGCACATCCAGCGGTTTATGGCTGGGTTAATGGATGCTTCGTCTTCTTCTACTTTGAAAGTGGTTTGCACGTTGTTTAGTTCGTAGAAATAAAGCATATCCACCAAACGCAAAACGTACAGCAAAAAGCTAGTAAAACTAATCTCATGCCCACGAGTGCCATCTAAATGGATTATGTCAAATAAATCGGGACGAGTTTTAATTTCGCCCATAACTAGCGGATGCAGGTGCAGATGGTCGGTGTGGCGTTTGTAAATTATGTTTAGTTTGTCGTCTGCACGATTGCGTGCTAGTAGGCGCTCGATAATTTGTTCCACTGTGCAGTGAATATCCACAACTAGCACGCGCCAACCTTTTTGCTTAACAAACTTAATGAGATCGAGTGCTTGTTGGCGATTTCTGGGATAACCGTCAATAAGACCAGGTTGGCTTGCTTCGGCAAACTCCTTAAAAACCTCAAAAGTTACGTTGTCGTTGATTAAAATACCTTGTTCTGTCATACGTTGTATTTCTGGGTCTTCGGCAGCTTTTTTTCTGAAAATATCGCCCATACTTGCACCTTTAAGGTCTGGCAACCAATAGTGCCTAATATTTTTAACCAAAGTACCTTTACCACCGCCAGATTCGCCAAGCAATACTATAAAATCCCACTTTTCCAAAATTAAAGGCTTTCTTGACATTACTAATCCTCCTTATATACAGCCCATCAAAAATGCGCAGACTGTAAAGCGTTTTATCTTGCTAATATTACCATACAATTAAAAATTTTTCAATAAAAAAATTTTTTTGTTTTTTGTTGTAAATTTTGAAATTATGTTGTATAATTTTATAGTACGAAAATTTTTTATTATTTAATTGGAGGGCTTTATTATGGCTTATGTTATCAATGACAACTGTATCAGCTGCGGAGTTTGCGAAGCTGAATGTCCCACAAATTGCATTTCTGCTGGAGATTCCAAGTATGCTATTAGTGCGGACGATTGTATAGATTGCGGCGCTTGTGCAGGCGTTTGTCCTGTCGAGGCTTGTGTATCGGCGTAAAGTATTTTTATTTATTGATTTTTAACGATTTTTTCAAACTTTTAAGCCGTGGGTGGTTTTTTGCCTACGGTATTTTTTATTTTTGTAAAATTTTACCAAACTTACAACTAATAAATCAGAAAGTCAACTGCAAAAGTTGCCAAAATTTGCTAAAATTATTTGCAATTATTAAATCACTTTTACAACATCTCAAAAAAATATAGCAATTTTTCACAAAAATATTGACAAAATGAAATTCTAATATTACAATATTATTACAAAGAAAAATTTTATTCATAACAGTTGACATCACAGCATAAAAAAACATTATTTTCAGAAAAGAGGAAAATTTTTATGAACAAATTAAAAAAATTGCGAATGATTATCGCAATCGTATTGGCAACGGCATTATTGGCAGCTTGTGCACAAACGCCAGCACCAGCACCGCCTACACCAACTGTACCGCAAGCAGGAGATACTCCTGCCGCTACAACTACAACAGAAACCACAGCACCAGCGGCAAATAATCCAGGAGAGACCGTCTTCGGGCAACTACCAGGTACATTACCACGCCACGAAACCTTATTTTTCGGCGGTCAACAATGGGGAACGCCCATAAGCAACAGCCCGTTTGCACTTACGCCAAACAACTCAATGGTAATGGATTTAGGCGCGGCAAACGGCGGCAGATTTATCGTTTACGAGGCGCTGTATATGTTCAACCAGCTTGACGGACAACTTTATCCGCTGTTGGCTGGCGGCCCTTATTCCTGGGATGACGACATGACAGTTTTAACCGTTCCACTAAATCCAGATGCACATTTTAACAATGGCACTCCATTTACCTCGCGTGATGTTATTGCAACCTTCGAAATGCACCTTGCAGTCGGCACAGGACAAGGCTTGCAATACGCTCCGTTCATTGACGAAATTGTCGCCGTGAACGATCACACAATAGAAATCCACCTAAACATGGACAACTACAATCCTTTGCGTATTTTGGAATGGATTGCTCGCACGTTGATGTTATCCGCCGATTTTATGGACGAAAAACTCACTCAACATGGCGGCGATCTCGAAGCGTTCCGCAACGATCCTTGGGAAAGTCCTGTGCATACGGGTGCGTATCATCCTGTTTTCCTGTCCTCCACAATGGTTGTTTTGGAGCGGGATGACAATTATTGGGGGCAAGCTCCATCAATGTGGGGAAGATTGCCTGCTCCACGGTTTTTGGTTCACAATATTTACGGTAGCAACGACGCAATTCGTGCCTCGTTTGCACAAGGTCAAATTGATATAAATCAGCAGTTTATCACTAATGTTTGGGAACTTTGGGAGGCGGGCGTGCCTATTTCCACTTTCTTACCAAATCCTCCGTTTTATATTCCTGGAACAATGCCATCGATTTTCTTCAACACAACTCGCCCTGGGCTTGACCAAACCGCTGTTCGGCAAGCAATCGCTTTCGCAATCGATTACGACCAAATTATAACCGCCGCAATGAGCGGATATTCGCCAAACTTCCGAGATGCTCCTCGGTCAATTTCGTTGCCGCTAGACGGCGAACAGCGTTTTGTTGACAACGCCGCTTTGGCAGATTTACAATGGGGAAATCAAGATATAGAACGTGCCAACCAAATTTTGGACGACGCTGGCATAGTTGACACCGACGGCGACGGAATCCGTGAATGGAACGGCGAAAATCTTTCGTTTACGTTGATGTGTCCAATGGGCTGGAACGACTGGGAAGCATCGCTTGAAATAGTGGCATCTGCTGGTTTGGCAATCGGCATTCAGCTTTCCACCAACTTTGTTGAAACTGTCGTTTGGTCGGAAGCCCAACAAACTGGCGATTTTGACATTTTAATGGCTGGTGCGGCTGGCACAAGCATTTCTTCTCCTTGGAACAGAGCCTTCGAGGGCTTGTTTGTGGAAGATCCCAATGCAGAGCGTATGTTTTGGGCTTGGCACAGATTGTACAATCCAGAAATAAACGACTTAATTTTGCGTGCAGGTGCTGAAAGCGATGAGGTACTTTTGCGTGAATATTTCACAGAAATTAGCCGCTTTTTGCTAACAGAAATGCCGTTTGTTGCGTTGATGTATCGTCCGTTGATGTTCCACACGGTAAACGAATCCATTTGGAGCGGTTTCCCAGAGCAAGGCGACGGTACGAACATTCCGCCAATGATGTTGACGGACGGCTATGGGCTTGCTGGGCTGTTTAACATTTTTCCTATTAACTAGATTGCTAGATTAAATTTTGGGGGCGAGAAATCCTCGCCCCTTACATATGAGGATTTGTTATGCACGAAAAATGTTACAGATTGTCAGAAAGCACCGCAATAACCTATGAAAACTCCACGCAAATATTTGAACAATGTTTCGCCCATGCGAATTATTTTACGCTAACGCAACAAACTAGTTATTTTTGCGGATATGAACGAGTTTTTAACAAACCATCCGTTTTTCCAAAAGGCTTAATAGATAATTTTATAGCAGAAATACTTACCGCAAATTGGCATTGTTTCCAAATTTTTGATTTTGACAAAGAAACAGGAAAACCGTTGTTGCCTTTTGCAGGTTTAAGGGTTTCGCTATTCAAAGCCACCGAGCAAGCCAAAAAAGCTATTTTGCAAAACGCAAATAACATTTTTTTTACTATAGAAAGTGCTGAAGATATTTGTTTTTTCGCAAATAATCAACTATTTTTGGGAACGCTTTCGCATGAGTTTATGTGCAATTTTTATCCGCAAACCGTGGAAATGTTCGAACAATTCAGCAAATACGCAATTTGGCAAGAATATTCTAGGTTGCTTGGCGAAAAAATTTTGTTAAGTGATTTTTTCGGCGAAACAATCGGCGAATAAATCCGCCAAAAATCCCAAAAATGCAATGTAAAATATACAAGAACAGCAAAAAACGTTATCGGCTTGCAACTTTGCAAACCGAACGCACATCACAGAAAAATTGCTACACAGCAGAGCGTTACAATGTTTTTTGCTATTTTTTTATAAAATCTGCAAAAGTTTGCAAAAATGGGGAATTGCAAAAATTTGTCAAAATTCCCAAAAATTTTCTAAACCCTTTCCCAAAAAATAAAAAAGCGGGTCAAGGGCGCGCGCGTCCTTGCGGGTCTGGGCAGCCTGTCCGCCGGCAGGCGGGCGCCCAGGGTTTTATGTTTTATGTTTTGACTTTGATTTATCTTGAAAGGACGTGTATAAAATGCAAGGCTACAAAAAATATTATTTGAACAAGCTAGGTTGGTATTTGCTAACCTTTGTGATAGCCCTGTTTTTGAACTTTTTTTTGCCACGAATGATGCCAGGCGATCCGATTGCGGCACTTGTGGCTGGTGCGGCTGGCGAAGGTGCTACCGCC
>JGI24700J35501_10930771_pt1 | contig 23002 bp, 20 predicted proteins | sample TergutTh196P1_FD_35501 | JGI IMG/M metagenome (IMG submission 35501)
CCGATACGTTTGGGAAGCTATACCTTTATTATATCCAACTTTTACAACAATTGCAATATATCGGCAATTCCAATTAAAAATCGCACCAAAACAAGCCGAAATGACAATGCTCGTCTGCATTTCGGCAAAGGGTGAGGGCGAATTAACTTTTCTGATTTAATTTGCTCTAATTCGCAAAATTTCTCCTGTGGCAGAATCTATAATTATCCGAAAATTATCGGTTAGTATATTATATGCGTCCGAGCCATCAAATCGGGTAAACCGCACTCGCAATATGTTTTCGTCGCCTATTTGCTCTGTAGCTATATCTATAGCCTCTAAAATAGTTATACCAACATTTCCCCGCACGATATTGCCTTGCATATCCACAAATATACGAAAACTCTCACCAAGATAATTTATTCTAATTTGATGAACTTGTATCCCGTGGTACATGCCAATGCGATTTTGTATAACTTCCCCTACCCCTAAGTTGTGCAAAGCAATTTGCTCTGCTTGAGCCGACGTTATGTTTCTTGCGGCTGATACCTCTACATAAAAAGGTAGATTAATGGCGATAGTAAAGGCAAGAAACACAGCACCCATAACAAACACGTAACAATTTCCCTTTAGAAACTTCATTTAATTTTCTCCTTGTAGAACTCCTACGTTAGTATTGCGTTCACTTTTGATATTATAATTATAACACATATGTTTTCGGATTTCAATGTAGCGAAACAAGCGGAAAATGCCCTTGTGTCCTAGTGGAGTGCATCAACTTTTTTTGCTCCACAAGAAAATCAAAAAAATGAACCTTTTTAAAATTTATGACAATATATTATTGAGAGCAAAATGCAAAATATAAAAATAGCGAAAGGTAAAGGGAAGGTGTGGTATAACATGAATATAGCGGAATTTGAAAACTTTTTGGAAACATATGAAAAGGATATATATTCCTTTTGCTTATACCTTACCCAAAATTTGCAAGAGGCGGAAGATTTGTACCAAGAAGTGGTGCTATTTGCTTTTGAAAGGCGTGCCGACATATCATTTGAAACTAACATTGCGGAAGGGAAAAATCCAAAGTCTTATATGCTTGCAGTGGCGGCAGGAAAATGGAAAAATATATCTCGCAAACGAATCCGACGAGCAAAAATCGTACCCGAGATACCATTGGATCCGGAGCTAAACATAGCTGATACCAACCACAACAAAGAACCCGGTTACAGGCTAGAGCAAAAAGAGATACAAGCCTGTATAAATAGAGGGTTAAATGCGTTGAAAGAAAAGCTACGTATTCCGCTAATCATGTATTATTACGACGATTTTTCTGTAGGGGAGATTGCGAAAGCCTTAAAAGTTCCGGAAGGCACAATAAAAAGCCGACTGCACAAAGGGCGTAAAACTCTGGAAAAATTTTTGGAAAAGGAGGGCTTTACAAATTGAAAAAAGATGAACATTTTGAAGAGATGCTAAAAAATTTTTTTGCCAATCGCTATGAAGTACCGGCAGATACAAAAGCAAGTTTACGCACTGCATTAAAAACGAAAAACATGCAAATTTCAAAAGAGTTTGATTATAACATTAGTATGTGGTGTTTGTGGTTGTATGGACTTGCCATTACTTGCATTATGTTGTCGGTTTCAGCAATTATTGCAGTTGGAACCTGGCTGTTTTTTGGGGTAGTAGCTACAGTAATACTTGTTTCACTTGCTACTATTTACTATTTTGTGGCTTTATCGAGCATGGCAATTACTTTGGTGATTGTAATGGTTCAAACTAAAAAAGTTGAGCAATTAACTTAGATTAAATCAACTTGGTTATCCGATAGGAGGGCTTTATCATGGTATTATCAACAAGCATAGGTTTTTTTATAGCAAGTATAGGGTTTTTGTTTTTGAGTTTGCTATTGTTAATATTGTTTTTGGGGTTGTGGACTTACAAAGACGCAAAGGTTAAATCAGAGAATTCTCCACTTTTGTGGGCATTGATAGTTGTACTTGTTCCCAACTTTTTGGGGTTTATAATTTATTTGTTAGTAGGACGCACAAAAAAGGAAGAAACAGCACCCGGCTCTTTCAAAATCCCCTTGGCGGTAACTGCCGGAATTTGGGTTGTATCTATCGTAACCGTGTTGATAGCAACTCTATCCCTTGCATTTAGCGATAATCCCCATAACTTTTTTGGCACAGGCTTTTTTATGAACTATCGTAGTGGAATGTTTTTAAATTTGCAGGATAACAGCGGCGACCGGGAGTGGCGTGTTCAGTTAGGTAGCGGGAACGGCTTTATAAACACCGGGCGGCAGTTAACGGAGAGCGAGCTTGCTTCTCTTTCGGTTGTAGGTATTTCGGAACAGGGTAATATGAGTTTACGATTACAGCAAAACGGACTCACAAAAACTATTGATATTACCGAAACACTCGAAAACATAGATACAGAGCTTTTTGAACCCGGCGGGATATCTATGCGTCTGTATTTTCAACAAGTTCGAGGGGGGGATTTGGTAATCTCTTGGAACGAAGGAAATTAGGTTGTGCCATAAAATCATGGGGCCTCCGCCCCACCCCCCGCAAGGGGCAAGCCCCTTGACCCCATTTTCTGTAACTTCGCTAAAACAAAATTATCTTCTATCATATCATACCCCAAAAAATGCTCGGCTACAAAAGGGATTTCCCCAATTACAGTCGAGCATTTTTATTGTTTTTTAACTTTATGTCACACAAATATAAAAGTAGTGCAACGCCATAAGCTCCTGTGAAACAAAACGCAAAGCTAGGGTTTCATCGTTGCAACTCTAGCAATACTAGCAAAATATTTTTCAATAGAATTGAATAGGTCAACCTTTCTCATACTGCTTTTAGCCTCATAATTGTAGATAACAAAATATAAGTGCTTTAGTTCTTTCAAACTGATTCCATTCAGAACTTGTTCTTTTGAATCACTTGCAGATTTATCGTATTTCAAACAAGTATTTAGGTAATTGCTAATTTCATTAATAGATTCTAATTGCAAAATTTCTGCTCTAATTGGTTCTTTTTCATTTTTGCTAGGGGTTTCTTGTAAATAAGAAGATCTTCCAAGCACATCCAGTAAGGTTTTTTCTACATCTTCGGGAGTATGTTTAAAGTAATGTTTAGCATACAATTCTTTGTTTTTATAAAGCTTCAAATATAAATCTGCTAAATCCTTAATTATTGTTTTTGAATTTTTATTCACAAATCATCACCTCGTTATCTGCTCCACCATCGAAGTTATTGTCTTGTATTCTGAATGTATTTCTCCGGTACTAACGGTTATAGGAATCCCATGCTTACGCGGGTCGCTACGATTATCTAAATTTCTGATTAGAGTCCTGAATATATTATCCGTTTCATCATACTTCAATTCTTGGTTATTTGAAATTATGCTTTTATAATCAATGGCTTTTGAAATTGCCGCATCTAAGTTTTTCAGAGATTCGAGATTGTCGAATTTTCGGAAATGGTTTCCGGAATTTCTATCTGTTGCGTATGCTCTATTCTTATAAAGGGTTTCTAAAATCCCAAGAAGTTTTGGCCTTTCTGCAAAATATTTCTTTAATATTATACCTCCAACACTATTATCATATGCGAATTTCAAGTATGTGCTTTCTATTTCCGTGATATAGTCTGTTACACCATCCGTGCTTAATTCATCCCCTATCGTAGGTATCAAATAAAAATCACAATATAAAAATACACTCTGAATAATTATATTGCTAGTCGGCGGGCAATCGACTAAAATATAATCAAAATCATGATTTTCTTCTATGTCGTTTAAAAGTTTTGCAACAATTAGCACATTGGATTTATTGCTTGAATATCTGTCTGCTATATCATTTATTCTACTATTTTTCATATCAAGTGCGGTAGGTATATACTGCAAACCCTCATGCTTTGGAATATCTTTAATAAAACTATCCACACTACTGAAATTTGATGCTATCTTTCCCTCTAAAACTTGTTGCCGAGTGGCATTACCAACATATTCACCATATAACTCTAAAGCATAATTTAAGGTTTCTTCTACAGATAATATTGAACCGTCTCTTCCGCTTTTTTGGTGGCATATTTTTGTCAGTGAACATTGTGGATCTAAGTCTATTAATAGTACTTTTTTCCCATGGTCACTTGAAAGTCCTGCTCCAATTTGAAACACAGTTGTTGTTTTGCCTACACCGCCTTTATAATTTCCTACAAATATTCTCTTTGGCATGATATACCCCTCTTATGGATGTTATAGCTTTATCTGCGGATGCTTTTCAACCAGTTCTTCAACTTTTCTGTCGAGAAACCACTTGCATCCATATCTCAGTGGGGCACCCACGTCAGTATCCACGATGCAACATTTGCGTCGTGGATTTAAATATATGGAGATGAGGGGAATCGAACCCCTGTCCTGAGACCCGCATACAAGAACTTCTCCCATCACAGCCTTGTTTCTTGTTTCCCACCGTCAGACTAAACTAGGCAAAGGTCTGTGGTGGTAGCTTATTTTGCGTTCTATTGGGCTAAGCTAACCAATAGAATGTTCCCTATCTGTCGGCGCCAGGTCTTTGGGCGATAGGAAACCAAAGCTGACGGCTGCTTTAACTAAGCAGCAAATGCTAAATTATCGTTGTCGATTATTTTTTAAAAGTTTTGGGCTTTTTATGCAGACTCCCACTGCAGATGGCTATTCCCATAGGAAAAATCCCAGTCGAAACCAGTACATCCCCACAAATATCTACGATTATATCACAAATAAGATACAATTGCAAATTCGGAAAAAATGGCATGTGGAAACTGCTGAATCAAGAAAGCAAATTAACTTTTCTGATTTGAAGGGGGCAACGAAAAGTTAATTTGCTATAATCCGATAAAAAACCAGATAAAAAACCCAAAAACGGGGGCCAAGGGGCTAGCCCAGGGGTGCATGGGCGAGCAGCAATCGCAATTTGCGACCAGTCCTCGGGGGGTGTGGTGCAGCGTTCGATTTTATGACACAACCTTTATTTTAAAGCATTTTTTTGATTTCGTCTGCCACAAACTGAACTTTGGGGCCTACAACAACTTGTGCTTCGGTTTTGCTAGGTTTTACGATGCCAAAAGCACCAAACTTTTTTAGCTCGCTGTCGCTAATGAGTGTTGTATCTTTTACGCTAAGCCTAAGCCTGGTCGAGCAATTGTCGATACTCGTAATATTTTCTTTGCCGCCTAGCCCTTCTATAAAGCCAACTGCCATAGTGTGCCAATCGCCGGTTTCCAATTCCAACTCCATTTCAGACTGGGTGTCCTCAATTTCACGCCCGGGTGTCTGTAGATTGAATTTTTTGATAAAGAAGCTGAACACAAAGTAGTATACAAAAAAGTAAACGATTCCAAGGGCGATCAGCATATACCAACCTGTTGCAAAAGGTACGGCTGTGCTAAGAACCAAGTCAACCAACCCTGCGGAAAACCCAAACCCTGCAAACCACTGCATAGAAGCGGCTATTATCATGGATATTCCTGTTAGTGTGGCATGAACAAGGAGCAAAAGCGGAGCTACAAATATAAAGGAAAATTCGATAGGCTCTGTTATTCCTGTGAAAAATGAGGCAAATGCTGCCGCTACCATTATACCGTAGACTTTTTTGCGGTTTTCCGGTCTAGCACATCTGTACATAGCCAAACATGCGCCAGGAAGCCCAAACATCATTACAGGGAAAAACCCTGCCATATACATACCTGTTTGCCCTATAACTCCGCCGCCGTCCGGACCGCCCCAAAAGTTGCCAAGGTCGTTGATACTAACCAGATCGAACCAAAACACAGAGTTGAGAGGGTGATGCAACCCTATCGGGATAAGCAAACGGTTAAAGAAGCCGTACAGACCTGCCCCAAATGCTCCAAGCCCTGCTATTGTTGTACCAAAAGACACAAGCCCTGCAAACATTATAGGCCAAACAAACAAAAACACACCGGACACAACAACCATAGCACCGGCTGTAACGATGGGCACTAAACGCCTACCGCTAAAAAAGGCAAGAAAATTGGGTAGTTCCGTTTTTGAAAAACGGTTGTATGCCATAGCGGCAACAACACCGGACAGTATACCGATAAACTGGTTAGCTATTCTTTCAAAAGCAAGATATTCGCTTGCGGAAAGTTCCCGACCGAACAAAGACGAAACAGTACCCGGGGAAAGCAGAGAAGTGATAACCATAAATGCAACAAGCCCGGACAGTGCAGCGGAGCCATTGTTGTCTTTTGCCAACCCATAAGCTACACCAACAGCAAACAACAGTGACATGTTATCAATGATGGCGGCTCCCGCAGTAATAAGAAACGCCGCAAGAGCACTTTCACCGCCCCATCCCACAGGGTCGATCCAATAGCCGATCCCCATTAGCAGGGCGGCAGCCGGCAGTACAGCAATAGGCATCATCAGTGCCTTACCAATTGATTGAAGATACTTAAACATAAAAATCCTCCTCGTGCTAGCAAAACGCTAGAAAAGTAAACTACAAGTTATCCTATTATCTTATCTATCTCATTATATCACGATGCCATAAAAAAATCAAAGAAATATAACTAAAATTTGCCATATAACACTAAATATTATATGGCGTTTCCCTCGAAAAATTTCGGGGCTTTTTTTTGTGAATGATTTTTTGTAGTAATTTAAACCGAAGGGTATATACATTTTTTTGCGATTAGTGTAATGCAGCAAAAAACAATTGACTTTTCTCACAAAAAACACAGGATCAAATCTATTATTTTTGTGAGAAATGACAATTTGTTAATTGGTTTTATCAAAAATTCGAGCAAAAACCGGATATAACGCTGTTATTTGCCACCCATTTTAAAGGCAAAAAAAGTTGGCAGATCTGCTTTTGAAATTTATGGAGTAAGTGCGAAAATGGCGAAAAGTCTTGGTTGGGCTTTTAGGAATCGTTGAAAATTGCTTTTAAAAATATTATTCTAATGCGAACTTTGAAACTCCCGATGTGAGACTTTATGGCTGACTTTATGTGTGACTCTATGTGATACTTTGTATTAGAAAAAACAGAAAAATCATATGATTAGAAAGATAACACCATTGTACAGCATGTTAGGGAGCGAAACAAGCGGGAAATGTCCGAGAACAGTTAATTTGCTATATTTCGTTAAAATTCTTGTTTTCAGAAAAAATATATGTTATAATTTAGCCAACCGTATAAGGATTGCAGTGAAAGGATTACCATATGCGAAAGACTATTTTTGTTGTAGACGACAGTAGTATTGCTTTGATTGTTTCAAGAAAGGCACTCTTGGAGCATTATAACCCTATAACTTTGCCTTCGGCCACAAAAATGTTTGAGCTAATAAAAAAAGTTAAACCAAGTTTGATACTGCTCGATCTTGAAATGCCTGAAATGAACGGATTTCAAGCATTGGAAAAATTAAAAAATGACGATGAGTATAGCGATATTCCCGTCATATTTCTGACCGGCACCGAAGACCCCGTTCGACAAGCCGAAGGTTTAAAAAGAGGCGCAGTGGATTTTATTTTAAAACCTTTTGATGATGTAGAGCTTGTTAGCCGAGTAAAGTTCCATATGGATATGGCGTACTAGCTTTTGGTATAGTTGTTTTACTTTAAAATGGAAGATTTTAAAGTAAAACAACTATACACCCATTAATATTATAATACGGAGGTTCTATCAATGTTGGTTTTGTTTGATTTGCAAGACAGTTTGGAGCGTATAGATGTGGGGACACCTTTAAGGAACGGTTTTTTGGTAGCTAATGAAAAATCTGCCCCCATTCTTACGGTAACAGAGCACGATGACGTTAAATTTATTTTGGTTTCTGACCGTAACACAATAACCAAAGGTGCAATGTTACAGCTCTTTCACTTGCCCTCAATTCAGTCCGGAGATAGGCTGGTGATAACGGGACGCATATCAAAAAAAGCACCTCACGACGGATGGGGTATATCTCTTTTTTCTATAATAGACCCCACTATACACCCTGTAAATATAGAGTCTAACGTTTTGCAGCTGTCCCAACAAGTTGCTCCACAAGGGATCTACACATTGGTACACCAGTTTGACACAACAGAAAATTATGAGCTACTGTCTATAGAAACTACCCAATGGCAAAATTATATACCCACCATGGACTTTTCTATAGATAGTATTTTGGTTACACGCATAACAGACAGTATGAAATTTATAAAAGACAAACGCAGCACTGTCTATTCTTTGGAAACAGACGAGGAGATACGCTCTTTAATTGCCGGAGCCGACATAGATACAAACTTAACTTATTTGCAGCGAAGTGGAACATCTCTTGTGCAGATTGTAAAATCGGATGATAAAACTACTATACATATAAAACTTCGTAGTAAAGATTATGACGGTATTGACATAAGATTAGAAGAAATGGGGCTTATTCGCGGTAACAATTATAACGTAAAAGTTTTTGGTTATGTGGATGGAAGAGCAGATAAAGATTCCCAAATAACATTGCAAGGGTTGCCGGGTTTTCACTGGCGTGGCACACAGCCCCTTTTTTCAAACACTCCTTTTGTTCTAAGCTATACGCTAATGAAATCTCATGTAGGCAGATGGACTGATTTGCGGATAGCAACTAATGCAGCAGGGGCTACCGCGCCCCTTGTAATAAATGCTCTGGAGGTTACAGTAGAAGACGATGACAACGGATAGCACTTTATTTACCGAACAAAATACTACATCAGACCGCGCAGCTCCCACAAAAGAAAAAACTAAAATTTTGATGGACACATCTCCCATGTCTATAAGCATTTATAACGAAAATTTAGATATAATTGACTGTAATATAAAAATGGCTACAATGGTGGGGTTGCCTGCTACAGATGAGTATCTTGCCAACAATTTCAGATTGATGCCACCATTTCAAACGAATGGACGTTCCTCCAAAAAACTTTTAAAAGAACTTTTGCAGGAAACGTTTGAGATGGGTACAGCTACGCACAAATTTATTTTTCAAAATATAGACGGGGTTTTGGTATACACGGAACTTACGATGGTTTCTGTAGATTTCGGTTACGGCGATGTGGTTGTGGTATATGCCCAAGATTTGAGTGCAATAGTATCTTTGGTGAGTAAAGAAAAAGAAACTAAAGAGCAAATGCAGGTAATTTTGGATAATATGCCAATCGGCGTTGTGATTTGGGATGATAAGGGGCATATACTAGACTGCAATAAACAAATTTTAGAAATGTTGGCTTTTCAAAACAAAAACCATTTTATTCACCAATTGCAAAGAGGGCTTGTTGGCGACCATATAGACACGCTCAACTATAGAACTGCTCTTAAAAAAGGCAAGGCAACATATGAAAAAATATATACACGAAACGATGGTGAGCTGTTGCCGGTAGAAGTTACAATGATAAAAAGTGTACGACCCAATGACATAAGAGTGTTGGTATATATTTCTGATTTGAGAGAAGTAAAAAAAGCAACGACATTAGCTCAAGAAGCTACCGAATTGGCAGAGATAATGCTCAATGCTACTCCTTTGGCGTGTTTTTTAATAACACCGGCTTACAAAGCCCTTACCTGCAACCAACAAGCAGTAAAGTTGTTTGGTTTTGAAAACAAGCACGACGCAATCGAAGGGTTTTTGAGAATTTTCCCTTCAACCAGAGAGGATGGAACCCCAACAAAGCTACGTGTTTTGGGAGAAGAAGAAAATGCTCAACCAATCCATATGGAATATACCCACCAAAGTGTTACGGGGGAAAAAATACCCTGTATTGTAACACTTGTGTCTATGAAATATAAAGGGCAGATAGTTATAGCCGCTTTTTTCCATGATCTGCGAGAAATGAAAGCCCTGGCAGAGGAAGTGCGCCGTGTTGAGACCGCAGAAAAAGAAAACCGTGCAAAAACTCAATTCCTTGCCCGTATGAGCCATGAAATACGCACCCCAATAAACGCAATAGTTGGAGTTGCAAATATTGCGCTGTCAAGAAAAAACAACGTTTCTCCGGAGCTTTTGGAATGGTTCACTCAAATCAAACATTCCTCCGACATATTGTTAGCTCTCGTTAACGATATTTTGGATTTATCTAAAATTCAATCAGGAAAATTGGAGATTATAAACAAGCCTTACGATTTGGCTAGTTTACTTTACGACACTGTCCAAATAAACTCAATTTACCGAGATGATAAAAATATCGAAGTCAAACTGCTTGTGGACGAGAATCTTCCAGTTTCGCCAATTGGCGATGAAATAAGAATAAAGCAAGTTTTGTCTAATATATTATCAAACGCCTTTAAATATACAGAACAAGGAACTATTACTATTTCCGCAGGGTGTACAAAATCGGATACAGGTATTGAAATGCACATTTCCGTTAAGGATACCGGGTCGGGCATGACAAAAAAACAATTAAAAAATCTTTTTGACTCTGAATATGTGCGTTTTAATGAAAACAGGAATGTGCAAGGTACAGGGTTGGGTCTTTCCATAACAAACTATTTGACCAGTTTAATGGGAGGTCGGATAGAGGGCGAGAGCGAACCCGGCGCTGGGTCTACTTTTACTGTCTATTTACCTCAAGAGGTGGATAATTGGGCTGTTTTAGGAAAAGAAGTAGCGGGGAACTTATCTAAATTCCAAATCCAACGCTTGCCTAAAGAGCAAAAAGAGTTTGTGTATGAATATATGCCATACGGAAGGGTTTTGGTTGTAGATGATATAGAGAGTAATTTGTATGTGGCAAAGGGGCTTATGGAGCCTTATGGTTTACAAATAGAAACTGTAAACAGAGGTCGAAAAGCAGTGGATCTTATAAAAGCCAAAAATGTGTACGACATTATTTTTATGGATCACATGATGCCGGAGATGGACGGGATAGAAACAGCAAAGGAAATACAGGCTTTGGGCTACGAAGGGCCTATTGTAGCCCTTACCGCAAACGCTATTTTGGGGCAATCGGAAATGTTTTATAACAACGGGTTTGCCGGTTTTATCAGCAAACCTATTGATATAGGTTTATTAAACCAAGAAATATTACGCCTTGTCAGAGATAAGCATCAAGAAAAAGCAAAAGAAGTGCAAGAAAAAGTACAAAAAGAAATTCCACAAGAAATTCCACGAGAAATGCCAAGACGAAGAGTTTTACCAACAATTGATGTTGTCGCCGAAATGAGAAATGCTTTTTTGATGGATCTCGAAAATGTTTCAAAAACTATACAAGAGCTTATTAATATTACCCATTGGGAAGAAAATCATTTTAAATCTTTTGTTGTGAGTGCCCATGGGATAAAAAGTGCGTTGGCAACAATGAAAATAGAGGCTCTTTCCAAAGATGCATTTGAGTTAGAGAAAGCCGGCAAAGAAAGAGATATAGAAACAATAAGGAAAAACACTCATAGTCTGTTAGACGGATTAAAAAATGTTGCAAAAACTATGAATGACGAGAAAAACGCAAATGTTTCTGCTACACAAGAAGCAAAGGACGAAGACAAAGTTTTTTTAAAAGAGAGGCTTGATGTTTTCGTCGGAGCTTGCGAAGTTTATGCCGTACAGGAAGCCGAAGGAGTGCTGGAAGAGCTAAAAGCAAGAGATTGGTCAGTAGGCACGAAAGAACTCATAACACGGTTATCTAAACTTTTGCTGCACGGCGAGTTTGAAAAGATAGGAGATTTGGTACATGAAAGCTATCGTGAACGGTAAAATAATTTTAGAAAACGCTGTAATTGATAACAAAGTTTTGGTTTTTGGCGAAAAAATATTGGGATTGGAATCATATGCTCCTGCTGATGCTCAAGTTATAGACGCAAAGGGTATGTATGTGTCCCCGGGGCTTGTAGATATTCACATCCACGGTTGCTACGGTGCAGATGTTATGGATGGTGTTAAAGACGCTCTGCTAACGATAAGCCGTGGCGTTGCAAAAACGGGGGTAACTTCTTTTTTGCCAACAACGATGACATATGACTGGGCTGTTACCCAAAAAGCCTTGGAAAATGTAGGCGAAAACATGGGTAGCATCGAAAACGGAGCTACAATACTTGGATCTCATTTAGAGGGGCCCTTTATAAGTGCAGAATACGCAGGGGCACAACCAAAAGAGTACATCGTGCCTCCAAGTTTTGAGATGATAAAAGATTACACAAACATCATAAAACTACTAACATATGCACCGGAAATGGATGAAAACAACGAATTTACAAAGCAGATACGCAGACAAACAAATATCACCCTATCTATGGGTCATACGGGCGCCACTTATGAACAAGGGGTTGCGGCGTACAATAACGGTGTCGGGAATGTTACCCATACATTTAACGGTATGCGTGGTCTTACCCACAGAGAGCCGGGCGCAGCCGGAGCAGCCCTTACCCAACCTTTCTTTTGCGAGCTTATTGCAGACAATATCCACGTTTCTCCTTATCTGTATGAGTTTTTGTTAAAAAACAAAGGTGCGGACAGGCTTATATTAATAACTGACAGCATTGCCGGTGGTGGAATGGGCGACGGCACGTTTGCATTGGGAGGGCAGCCGGTTACAGTAAAAAACGGCACGGCACGGCTTGCTAACGGTGCTTTAGCAGGGAGTGTGCTTTCGCTCAACACTGCCCTAAAAAATTTTAAGGAACACACAAATATTTCTTTGCCTGCACTGTTTGGGTTAGCTAGTGCAAACCCTGCAAAGAGTATCGGAGTTTTTTCAAAAGGAAGCCTTGCTATAGGGAAAGATGCAGATATAGCGATTTTCAACGAAAATTTTGAATGTGAAATGACGATTTGCGAAGGCCGTATAGTTTGGGAAAAGAGCGTTATATAGTCGATGTAGCAAATTAACTTTTCGTTGTCCCTTTTAAATCAGAAAAGTTAATTTGCTTTCCTTAATTCAGCACTTTTTGATTTTTAAAGTTGGGACAACCATTAAGAAAAGTGCGATAAGACTGAAATATAATTACGAATTCAGATTGAGAGGGGGATACTCTGTATCCCCTCTTTTAATCTGAATAGGTGTGTTTTTAAAAAATTTATATTTCTTCTCTATAGTTGTTGGTCATAAAGAGTCAATTCTACAGAGTTGGTAAGTATATCGGTATAACTATAAGAAACTGTGCGATTGTGTGTATGTTTCTCTTCACTAAGTTCAATTGTAAAAATGCTGGGATAAGCATTGGCGATCACACCCTCGCTCACTACAGACTTGTTATGACGTTTGTTTGATTCCACCCTAACACTTCTGCCAACTTGCTGTGCAACGAATTGTTTAATTTGCGATAAGTTCTTTTTTTCCATAGCCTTGCCACCTCACAGGATTTTTATTTGGCTAATAAACCAACCTATATCATTATAACACATATTTGGTGTCAAGTCAAATTTTTGTTTTTTTGTCATTTTTTTTTGCTACAGAATTTATGGAATTTATGTATTTCAAATATACAATTGATTAACTTAATCGTTAAAAGGTTCAAAACTCGCAGACCTTTGCGAGTTTTTGCAAAGGAAAATTTTCACCGTTGTTCCCTAAAACTTTCAAAATCCAATGACTCTAAAATCCCTCGTAATTTGTCAAATTGCGTGATTAACCAGTTGAAATGCTTTTCATACAAACTCGGAGCATGGACATCGGCATCAATAGTGTGCAGAATACGTTTTGCTGTGCTTTTTTTGCGGCTTGTGTACCACTCCAACTCAGAACCGTATGCGGTTTCAATATCGGACTTCAGCGAATCTAATCGTGCAAAATCCTCTGGTCTATACACATACAAACCGATGCGGAGCTTCTTTTGGCGGTATAACTGGAAGAAAACGTGGTAGTCGCGGCTTCCGATCGTTACATCATACCAATCGTCATAACCGGGTTTTCTTGAAGCAATATCCTCGCTACGGCCGTGCGCTTTGCAATACTCTACAAAATTATTCCAAAAATCAAAACGCCTATGGTGTCTATCCAAAAGTTCTCTTTTTGTTTCGGGTAGGTCAACGGTTGCTGTCTCTGGCTCAGTTGTTTCAGGGATTTCGGGAGTTGTCTCTCTTTCATCGTTTAGAAAACTGACGTGTAGCAAGTCATCTTTTTGCTCGTCAGTTAAGGTGATTTCCCACCGATCTTCCATAAATCCGAGCAACATTAACCCGCGTTCAAGTATGCTATGCGCTGTCCAGTCATCTTCCTGTGCCACTTCAATCTCGGAGTGCGAGCCGTTTATATATCCTCTGCGACCGGAGGATTTGGGATTCTTTTTATCAGGGAAGCTGTCATTTTGCAAAGATGAATTTATGCTCTGCGACAACAGTAAAAGATTGCCAAGCGTCGCTGAAAGCAGTTTTATTTCGTCAGCCGTGTATACCCTGAAAGTGTTACGCCAATACCACTTTGTTGGTGTCTGAGGCAAAATATGCTCAATGGTTATTTTGTCTTTTTCAACTTTCGTAAAGAGAGCCCAGCTCACTTTTTGCAAGCTATTTTTTACGGATTTCTCATACTCATATTCATAGAGAAAATACCGCAAATCACGCCAGCTATAAAAACCTTCACCGGAGTCAAATCGGCGATTAGTGCGAGAGATAAAGGTTGCTATTGCCGATGCCATATCCTTGTCTACGGTATTGTTCAGTTCCTCTGCGATAGAAACAAGTGAAGCATTTCCGCTTAGCACGTCACGAGATTTATTGTAGTAAACGCTACTTTGATAACTGGCTTGAAAACCACCGATACGGAACGAAACAAAAATAAAACGCTCAATAGCTTTATATAAGGTTATTCGTTCTTCTGCCGTCGTTGTGTCATTTGTAGCAAGTGTAGCTACGACGATTGGACGGAAATATCCTATGCCCACACGGTTCAATTTATCAAGCCATATTTTTTCATCGTTGCTCAACTCACTATCAAACGGAAACCAGCTATAATACCAATACTCCGCCGAGGCTTTCAGACTGTTTACATAGTCGCTGATTTCAGACGGTGCGAGTTTGCTAACCGACCTCGTTTCCATTTCGACATCTACGTCCATATTGTCGTCATCTTCGCCCTGCTCCAAGTCTGATAAAATTTCATCCGCTTCAACTTCTTGCGTTACAGTGTGCTTTTCAAATACATTTTTAGCAGAAAACTTGCTAAGAAGAAAACGAATATAATCATCTCCGCCTTTTCGTGAATAGCGAAAATAGGTAATCCAATGCGCTCGCAAAAATTCATCGTCTGACAGAGGGACGTTTTTATTTCTACCAAGCTGATAATAAACCTCTTTCCACGCATCATTGATGTTTTTGCGTAATTGCTCTTTATCGGCAGAATCAAACTGTGCATCGTCAAAAAGCGTTGTAAGGTATATCAGACGGTTTTTAAGCAATTCAAGGTTAGTCAGCTTTTTCCCGCGGTTATTCATCGTCTCAAAAGCCACAAAAACATCGTAATCATCCTCAATTTCATGGAGGTTGAACATCAGCTGCAAAGTCAGCTTTCTGTATAGCCTCTCTATCCCTTCAATCCCATCGTTTTCAAAGGTAGCGATTAGATTGTTGGCAAAGAACGTCTTTGCGTATTTGAGATTTTTCGTATAATAAGTTTCAAGCACCGTCCCGCCGAATGGTTCACAAAAAACCTTGTATTTCAAGTAATCTGCACTTGGGTTGTCAGTTTCATAACCGAATAGATATGTGGTAACGATATTTTGCGGCGGTCGCTTCCGCAAGATATACTTCACTTTGATGTCTTTTAGTGACTCAAAGCCGAGATAGATTTCTTCGTCCGCCAGGTTTTCGTTATCAGGCAAACCGCAAACAAACGCTACGATTTCGTTCATGAGGATTGAAAAAGTAGTCAAACGTTGTTGCCCGTCAACCACATGGTAAGGATTGTAACCAATATCAAGTAGCCATTCATCACCATGCCACGTTTTCGCCTCGCCACGATTAACAGCTTTTAAGGAAAGCAATCCTGTGTAATGGTACCTGTCCTCATGCAAGTTTATAAGGTCTTCCCAAAAATCGACGAGTTGCTCGTGCTTCCAAGCGTAACCACGTTGATAATCTGGAATCCTAAACAGCCTGTTCTGGAACAAGACTGATAGAGATTGTAATTTGTTAGCCATTGTTTTTGTCCCTCACTTTCGGCTTAATTTTGGTGATTGATTGTGTCCCGTGGTAGTTACCCCCTAGCCCCCAGCAAGTTAAGCTCCAAGTACAAAAACAGGCATCTTTTACGTTTTTATACTTGGTTTTAGCATGACAAATGTTAGAGTTTTTAGGGGTGACTATTTTTGTAATCTTTAATAAATCTGGAGGGGTTTCATTTTAAATCCTCCGTTAGTTTAGCCTTTTCAACTCCGAGAGTAGTTGCAACTTTATCAAAGAGTTCTTTTATCAAACGTGGTATACATTTTTCAGTATCGCCATCATTAAATGGATAGTCCTCATAAACATTTGGGAATGTTAGGCAATATTCGATTAATGTCTTGCGTGTCATGGTATTTACCTCATTGTTCATGGAAGTGTTGCAATATCCTCAATTCTAATACTGCTTGAAATTAAAGGGGCAGAGTGATAAGCATGATTATATCTCACTTCCCTTTTTTCACTGTATTTATTTTTACTTACAGCTCGTTTTAACTCTCCCACCGTACTCACACCAAAAAGCGGAAAAATAATTTCACAATGTCTAGCTGAAACCATCTTAACCCAAATTGGTTGTGTATGATTAGAACTAAGATACAATTTTGGAAACCAGATAAGCTCTTCATGTGGATTCACAGATTTAACCTCAAGTGCCTCTGATAATTGGTACAAAATAACATCTGCGTTAGCAATGGATTGTTTTGTTAGTATTGGGATTTTCACTCGCTCTGTGAGCATATCTCCAGCAAGAGTAAATGATCTTTCTTTGCCCTTAATTTCTCCTTTCAGTCCTTCTAGGTATCGAAAACCTTTATAAAAACCAACAAATGTACGGGGTTGCGTACTTTCTCCAAGAGGGCTATGATTTAGAAAATAAGTTCTTGTAACTAGTTTGTAAATACATTCATACACCTCATAATACAAAAGTATTGCCGTTGTGCAGATGAACATTTCCCAAATCAAGAAAAGTCCAAACTCAAATTCTGGCTCACTACAAGAACCTTTGCTGCGTAGGTATACACGGTTATATGTTTGCTCAAAAAAATCTCCCAAAATATCATCTACTTCAGGGGCTTTTTTTATAATTGTTTCAACGTACTCAAGAAACAAATTTCGCAAAGGTAGAGCTTTTTCTATCTGTTTTAAAAGGTTTGAGCTAAAGTTATCATCAAAAGCAGGGGTTAATTCTAGCAACAAACCAATAAAAATTTCGGTAAAATCTTTATGAAAAAATTCTACCTTTCTTTGGTTTTTGCCGTCGAATGCTTTTATTTCGCTAATCTTAGCTCTCAAAAGACCAAAATTAACAGTTTCTTCGTTCAAATATTCTGGCATTTTGCCAAGGGGTGGTTTGCTGTGTGCAGGTTTATTGTACAAGTCACGTAACAGCTTTTCATAATTTTTTTCAAACTCTTCGCCATCTAACAATTCAATATAAGTACGTGATTTTAGGTAAGACGGTGAATATGGATTGTTGTTTTCATCTTTTTCAAAAATTATGGGAATAAACTTAGTTTCTTCGGCATTTCTATAAACCTCTGGGGATATAATGGTTGTTTCGATGCCAACACCACCTTTGCGGTCATTAGCTTTTTCAACATAGGTTTTGTCGCAAATCATTAAAACCTTTGTTACCGAAGAATCGTTTACGCTTTTTTCCATGAACTTATGTAAATCTTCTCCTGGTTTCAAATCCCATTGGTCAAGAATAACCTTTACACCGTTGTATATCAGGCGTTCAGCTAATTCTATAACCTTTTTTACATGCTGTTCGTTTGTATGCGAGTATGAAATAAAGACTTTTGGATTTATTGTACTCATCTGCTTGTTTCTCCTCCTGTTAACTTTCTATACATCTCCATCAACCCTGCCACAACCTCCACCTCTGTCATTTTACCACCAAACCCATACAGCTTCATAACGGCGTTATCCAACGCACGGTGGGCTTTTAGCAGGTCGGGTGGCATGGTTAGGGGATCGTAGAGGTCGGCTAGGCTTGAATCGGGGTCTTTTGCCCTTGCGTCAAGCACTGCCTGTGCCAATTTTTCGATTTGTAGTTGTTGTTCGTTCGTAGCCTGCGGCCAGGGAAAATTGTTGTACACTATATCTTTGCTGTACCTATAATCACTTTTCAAACGCCCGCATACTGCTCGCACCCATGCCATGTGTATGCTGCTTGTTAGTATCCCGAAATGGTACAGCGTTGCGTTTGGGATTGTAAATACCAAATTGCTTGCTATTATCTCGGACGATAAAAATCCCATGGGAATATATTTTCGGTTCTCGGACGAAACGCTTGGAACTATAATATAATCCGTGGTCGGTTGTGCAATTTGGCAAAATAAAGAGGGAATGTCGGCAAATTTTCGTGTACCTGCTGCTTTGCTGGCAAGTCTAAATTCTCGGCACTTTTTCACACGTGCCAAAACAAACGGCATTTTTGCAAGCTCGGACGGCGGGCAATCTATCAACCACAAGCACCATCGCTGTTTGTTGTTTATAAACTCTGTTGCACCGATATATTGGCGTATGTATTTTTTGGCGTTTGGCTCTTTTGCGACAAATTTCTTCGTATTCTCCGGCTTCAATGATTAAATTTCCGCCATCTCTCGGCATACTCCCAAATTTCATTTGCGGAACATCACAAACCGGCGTTTTGCGACTTTCGATAAAAACATTTGAACTGTCGAGCAAGTATGGGCTTATGTTGTTTGCTGTAATACGCTCGTCGTTATCGTATATAACCCGTATTTTTGCAATGTTTATGCCGAATCCTACGATAACACAATGCACCGCTGCCTTGCCTTTAGCTTCGTTTGCCCATTTGAATGTGCGGTAAGCAAAATTTATACTTATTCCAAACATTTCAAATAAAGGTTTCCACACGGCATAAACCTGTTCGCCTTGCGTAATCGAGTTAGTGGACACAAAGGCAACAGCGATATTTGTATTTTGAATAAAGCTCGCCGCTTTGTAATACCAAGCCGAGACATAATCTATTGCTCCGATATTTTTTATAGGATTGCCCAAAGTGTCAACCACAACAGCAGTTAAATCGGCTTTTTGCTCTTTTGTCATCATCATCCCTCCCACAAACGGCGGGTTCCCCAAAATAAACGAAAGCTCCCCCTGTGGCACAATCGCCCCCCAATCCAGTCGCAGGGCATTTCCATGCACAACAGTGGCTCCCTGCGACAGCGGCAGCCGTGCAAAATACACGCCAAACTGCTCGCTTGCCCGCAAGTTCATTTGATGATCAATAAGCCACATGCCAACTTGTGCTATCTGGCAAGCAAACTCCTCTATCTCTATACCGTAAAACTGCTCTATGCTAACCTTTAACATTGGCGTTATATCCATCACCATCTGCGTTGTGTCTATTTTCATTTTAAGAATTTCAAGCTCCAGCTCCCGCAGTTTGCCATACGTTACAATCAAAAAATTGCCGCAACCGCAGGCGGGGTCCAAAAATTTTAGGGATGCTATTTTGTTGTGAAAATGGTCAAGTGCAGACGGGTCTGTTTTGACTATATCAAACTCCGCCCAAAGATTGTCCATAAACAGGGGGTTTATCAGCTTGTTTATATTTTCCTCGCTTGTGTAGTGTGCACCCATTTCACGCCGTTTTGCCTTGTCCATAACGCCCTGAAACATTGCACCAAAAATGGCGGGGCTTATTGTGTTCCAGTCAAAATCAAGGCAGTCGAGCAGAGTTTGCCGCATTTTTGCATTAAAATCGGCTCGCGGCAATATTTTTTCAAAAAGCCCGCCGTTTATATATTGAAATTGCTTGAGCTCATCGGAAAGCAGGGTTTTCTTTGCCCGCACTTCCTGCGGTGTGTTTAGCACTTCAAACAGGTCGCTTATGCGGTGGGAAAGGTCGCTGCCGTCATCTTTAGATTTTTCTATATAGCCAAACAGGCTACCCTGCGGGAAAATACCTGTGTCCTCCGCAAACAGGCAAAACAACAGGCGTACCAAATAAACCTCCAGCTCATGCCCATCATAGCCCGTTTCTTTGAGAGCATCGTACAGCTTAGCCATTTTTTCAGCAGCTTTTACATTGACCTCTATCTGCTCACCCCTGTCCCGCTCTGTTTCGTACCCCGCTATGTTGGCAAAGCGTTTTACATGCTTGCGTAGATCTTTTGTTTTAAAAGTCCAAACTTCACCGGTGCTGCGGCGGTTTAGCACAATCGTTTCAAAATCACACACCATCCACAGATCGGGTATTTCTTGCACCGGCAGGCTTTGCATATAATTTTGAAGCTGGATAAATGCTTCGTTTAAATTTTTGCCGCGGCTTTTCATTTCGATAGCAATCTTGCCTTTCCAAAGATAGTCTATATAGCCATCCGTGCCGTCTTTTAACTGCTGCCTGTACTCAAAAGCCCCTGTCAAAAGCAGGTCAACTATGCCGAAAACACGCAAAAAATCAGCCAAAAAGCTCTGTGCTTCGGCTTCTTCGTTTTTTGCCTTTTGCCACTTTTTAGAAAAGGCAACGGCGTTTGCCTGGATTGTGTCCCATGGTAGCTGCATTTTATTCACCTGCCTTCATGGTATAGCACTTTTGCTAATGGTTGCCCGTTTTATAAAGAAATAAAAGTGCTAAATTAAGGAAAGCAAATTAACTTTTTCTTGTCCTCTTTAAATCAGAAAAGTTAATTTGCTATAATTCGGTGTTTAAGTTAAAAGTTGCTTGCCGATTTTCGACTTAAACACTCACAAAATAAAAACCTATTGCCTATCTACATTCCTAATCATATCTTCCACCCAATCCACGGGCATCTTTACATGTCTTGCTATTGTTTCTGTGCTTAAAACCTCTGATTAGATTTGCTTTTTATTTAGCTATTTCTCTAATAGAGCGTATTACTTCCATCGTTGCGGGAGCGTTGGGGTCAAACTCATAACAACTTCCGCTTTGGAAGTGTTTCGTATCAACAGACCTTAAAAGTTTCTTTTGCGTTCTTGAAGCAGGCTTTAAAGGATAGTACCCAAATGGCTGGAGTATGGTTCTAATCATATAGCCTATCACTGTTCGCCTTTGCTTGTTATTTAGGTCAAAGTCTGCATTTTTATTTAACTCAAAATACTCCTCAATGCAAGCGACGACTGCTTCAACAGCGGGTCTGCCGGCTTCTGATACATCAATCATTTTGATAATGTTGTCTTCGCGTGACAATATCATAAAAATATCTCGTGAATTGATGTTGTGTTCGAGGGCTTTTCCGCACCTAGGGTTTTCGTCAAGAAAGTTTTGGTAAGTTGCGTACATGGCAATTCTCCTTAAAATATAATAATTGAAATCAGTTACTTTGAGTATAAAGTATCCAATATTGGATGTCAAGATGTTGGAGGCGATTTTGAAAAATATTTTCAGCATATTCCGCTCGTCGGCTTTTTTTCTGTTGTTACTTATACTGTTTCTGCACCCTAACCTTAGGCTTGATCAAGTCATAGCTGTTGCCGATCATTCGTTTCAGCTCTTCCTCCGGCACATCGCCGCCGAAAGTGACAGTGTTCCAGTGCTTTTTGTTCATGTGCCAGCCCGGTGTCACATCGCCATACATTTGGCGTAGTACATCTGCTTCAAATGGGTCACATTTTAGATTAATCCCCAATTTTCCATTACGCTCATTTATCAGAGCAAACATTTTTTTGTTTACACGATGGCGGATAACAGTTGTACGCACTCCCTCGTTTTTATTATCGCCATCATTAAATGGATAGTCCTCATAAACATTTGGGAATGTTAGGCAATATTCAATCAGTGTCTTGCGTGTCATGGTATGTACCTCATTGTTCGTCGAAATAATCGGAGTCGCGTTTTTTGATGCGGATAGTGTTGATTGTGCTGACACCCAAATCATGCTTAATCATTAAGTTAGCAAGTGTTAAGCCGTCAATCAGTATTATTTTTGCATTGGGAACAGAGTTGGCGTACTCAACAGCGGCTTTGGTAAACCCAGCCGTTGTCATAAATACACCTTTAGTAGCCCCTTCTCCCAACAAAGCACCCGCAAACTTTTGAATATCCGGGCGGGGCACCGCATGATTTTTGTCCCAGCGTTTGGCTTGAATATATATCATGTCAAGCCCTAATTCATCTTGTTTTATAATGCCGTCAATTCCGCCATCGCCGGTCTTTTTTGTTAGCTCTCCCCAACCTTCAAGTCCACCATATCCCATTTTTAAAAGCAAATCTATTACCAAACGTTCAAAGAAAGTAGGCGTATTGCCGCATATTTCGTCCAACAACTCTTTTGCTAGCTCTAAATTTAGCTGCTCCGACAATATACCCATAATTTCCTGCGGGGTTTTGTTTGTATCCTCTAACACGACCGGTTGCTCCGAATCTGTTGTCTGTTTTTCTCTTCCTTCAAACTCTCTAAAGCTCGGATAGGCGCGTAACATTTTCACATTGATGCTTGCCGGATTTTGAACTAGCAGCTTTTTGCCTTCTTCTGTTATTACACTACCACTTTTCAAACGTCGCTCAAGCAAACCAGCCCGTCCAAGATATGTGCGTGCCCATGTGGTATTATTATAAATTTTCCGCTGTGTACCGCTTGGAACACGCTGTTGCTTTTCATCGTCCGTAAGAGCAAAAATCTGCTCTAAACTCTCAACCAACCCTTTAAGATAGTGTATCTCTCCGTTCGCATGTAACTTGAGAAGCGGGAGCATAATCTCTTGAAAATTGGGCATTGCCATTTCCGTTCACCCCTTTCGTATCGGATGCCGTATCACCGTTTTTAATTTTTCAGGCACTGTCTTTCGTGGGTCAGAGAGGTAAATCTCGTGGTGGCGGCGTGTTTTGTTTATATCTATCAAATACCCGTTTTCGGTGGCGTATTTGTCCATAGCGGCAATTGTGGCAGGCTCGTCATCATACGAGCCGATATGCATGGCTTGAACGCAAA
>JGI24700J35501_10930770_pt1 | contig 22963 bp, 19 predicted proteins | sample TergutTh196P1_FD_35501 | JGI IMG/M metagenome (IMG submission 35501)
CTATCCTTAAAATATTTGAAGTAAGCCACAAACCTAGAAGTTTGAAGAAAAAGAGATTTGCTATATGCACCAATCCGGAAAAACTTTTGAAAAAACTAATTTCTCTCTAATTTCGGCATATATACTCGTTTTGTGTTGCTTTTTTGTTGTGTTTTGTATAAAATGCCTAAGTGCTAAGTGCTAAGTGCTAAGTGATATTAGCATAACTATACTAATCATATTTACTTTTTTTCGGGTAACCCTTCGTGCGTTTCTCCTGACAAAAAGACGATTGCCTCTTGTGCTTATCGTCTTTTTCTGCTAAAATTGACTTAATCAGGTTCGCAGGGGGCATTATGGATAAAGACATTCCGCAAGACAACAGCAAGCAAGATAAAATCTATTGGCACGAGGCTTTTTTTGCCGCCCTCCAATTAGAACTGCATGATTATAAAGATGTCCTAACCTTTGAAGATGAACACCAACTAAGCAAAGAAGCCCTCAAAATGGACGTTCTCATAATCAAAAAAACGGCAGATGTTAAGATAGACAAAAACATAGGACGGATATTCAGAAATAATAACATCTTTGAGTACAAATCCGAAACGGACAATCTCTCCATTTGGGATTATAATAAAGTTATAGGTTATGCAATGATATACTCCGCTTTTGAGGAAATCCCCACGGAAGACATATCAATCAGCTTTGTAGTTACCCCAAAACCAAAAAAATTATTCGGCCATCTTATAAATGGCAGAGGATTCGGGGTTGAAGAAGTTAGCAACGGCATATATTACATTAAAGGCGATACTTTTAAGATACAGATAATTGAGAGCAAGAGATTAACCGCAGAGGAAAATGTCTTTTTGAAAAATTTGCGTAGTAACCTAACAAAAACGGATATGCAAGAGGTATTTGAGGCGTACAGGAAATACGGAATATTGGAAAAAGTAAACATTTATATTAATAGGGTACTGGGTGCAAACCAATCAACTTTTGAGGAGGTTATAGCGATGTTTGATGTTGCTGTGAGTAACATTATTTTGAAACAGTTTGAGAAAGACGGCACGTTGGATAGGTTTAGAAACGAAGAACGAGAAAAAGGGCTAGAACAAGGACTAGAACAAGGACTGGAACAAGGGCTAGAAAAAAAGGCTCGTGAAACCGCCCTTGAAATGCTCAAAGATGGCTTTACACCTGATAAAATTGCACGTTATGTACAAATGCCCATCGAATGGGTGCAAAGCCTTAAAAATTAAAGTGGCTATCCAACCAACTTATAAAAAAGGGCGGAATTTGTGAGAAATTCGCCCTTTTCCATCGACATACTCCAAAGAACAAAAGAATTGAGGGTAGAAATTGGTGGGTTGGGTTTGGTGTAATCATTTTGTTCGATACCGTGTTTTTTTGGCGGTGGCGAGTTAATTTATGTAATGTACGGTTAGGAGATGTGGTTATGAATAATTTGGATATCAACATTTCGTCAAATAGTATCATCAACGCAATATATTTTGGACTTATTATATCCGGATATGAATATTCGGACATAAATAAATCGGAAACGACTATTGCGTTATGCAATCAAGTCAGAAATTATTCAAGATTAGATGGATTAGATGACCTAAAGCGATATTTTGGTTGTGCTCGTCAGAACACATGCGAACCCTATCCGTTTTGGCCTAGAGCTGCACTTTTGGAGAGTCTTGCTTTTTTCATTGACGATGGCATTTCATTTGATAAATATTGCGAATATGTTAAAACACTTCCAAATTTGACAGAGGAAGAAAGAGATGGCGATTTTTTCAGTTGGGTTAAAGAGTTTCCAAAGTATTTGAGCGTAATAAAAACAAGTGATTTTTTTCAAGAAACCGACAAGAGAATTGAATGTATAGTCAACAATACATCAACAGCTAAAGAAAGTGAGTTGGCACGAATTATTGGTACATTAAATTCTATGACACAAAATAATAAAGTCGATGTTTCGAGGCTGTCTGTAATAATATGCCCACTAAAATGCGTATATTCTGCTGATTATTTTTTACAGAAATCTGAGATGTCTGTCATACTTGGCGACTTTCTGCCGCACTCAGTTGTACATGAATATATGCATCTCATTGTCCATCCGGAGATAATGAAACACAAGAATGCGATTCTATCCATCTCAGGAGATAAGTTGTTCGATATTGACCGATCATACTATTTGAACAATGATGAGGGGGGTCTTCTGAACGCCTTTGAAGAGCATATAGTCCGCACTGCTTCGTTGTTAGTTTGCGATAAACATGATATAAACATTGAACAGCTTATAACACAAACATTGCATACAAATAAGCATTAGCTTTTCCGTCCGCAAAAATTGAATAAGCAATTTAACTTTTTCTTGTTTTTTTAAAAAAATCAGAAAACCAGAAAAATTTAAGTTACTATACAAAACCTTCCCTAAAAAAAGGAGCAAAATAAAGGTTTTTGCTCCTTCGATTTATTTGTGTCATTTATTGTGGTGCATTTTTTTGTGTGCTTCTGAAATGCCCTTACTCTATCGGCTCCAGCTCCGCTTGGAAATGGCGCAAGATTGGCGGTTCCCATTTTATTTTATAACCGCGTTTTATCTCGCTTGCACGCTCTTTAATTGCGATTAGCGCATCTGCCATAACATCGAAATGAGATTGGGTATACACTTGGCGTGGGATTGCAAGGCGGGTAAACTCGAACTCAGACTCTATTTGCTCGTTTGTGTCCGGGTCGTTTCCTATCATGTATGAGCCAATGTCGCACGAGCGAATACCTGCCTCTTTGTAAAGTTCAACAGCCAAAACTTGGCCAGGAAACTCTTTGTAGGGAATATGTGGAAACATTGCCTTTGCATCAATATATACACCATGCCCCCCAACCGGAGACTGGTACACCACCCCTGCGGCATCCAACCTGGCAGCCAAATATTCCATTTGACCAATTCTGTAAGCTAAATAGTCCTCTTCCATGTATTGATAAATGCCCACTGCCATCGCTTCCAAATCGCGGCCGGAAAGCCCACCGTAAGTATAAAACCCTTCAAAATTAATGCAGGAAGCCTTAATGTTTTGAATCAAAGCAGCGTTAACCGATTTGTCTTTAACTGCAAGCATACCGCCCATGTTTACATTAAAATCCTTTTTTGCAGACATTGTAAACACGTCACCATAACTAAATGTCTTTTTGACAATATCGGGTATAGACCAATTTTTAAACTCCTCTTCATCTCGTTTGATAAAGTAGGCGTTTTCGGCAAACCGAGCCGCATCTATACAAACCGTTATATTGTGCTTTTGCCCGATTTCGTAGACTTCTCGCATGTTTTTCATGCTTACGGGTTGGCCACCGGCAGAGTTGTTTGTGATTGTTTGTATAATAACACCTATATTTTCAGCCCCTTTTTCTTCTATTAACTCTTCTAAACGGGTTATGTCCATATTTCCTTTAAATTTGGAGCGTATGTTTGGTTTTTTGCCTTCCGGTACAATGTTGTCGATGGGGCGACCACCCGACAATATAACGTGTGCCCTGGTTGTATCAAAATGCATGTTAGAAATTGCAAACTTTCCCTTTCCCAATAATAGCGGCATTAAAATTTTTTCGGCTGCCCTGCCTTGGTGAACGGGTTGTATATAATCGTAGCCAAAAACATCTGTACCGGCTTTAAGCAATTTGCGATAGCTACGGCCGCCGGCATATGCCTCGTCTCCAACAAACATTGCGGACCATTGTTCGTGGCTCATTGCACCTGTCCCCGAATCTGTCAGCAGATCAATATAAACATCTTCGGAAGCCAGGCTAAACAAGTTAAAGTTTGCGTCCTTTATTTTTTGTAGACGCTCTTGGGGGGTAGTCATTTTAATCATTTCTACCATTTTTATACGAAATGGTTCAGGGGTGTATTTGATAGACACTGTTTTTTCTCCTTTACACAACAAATTAACTTTTCCTCACTTTTCCTTCTAAATGGGCAACCACCGGAAAAGTGCTACAACAAATCTTGATCCGTGTGTTTTTTCACAGGTTTTCTGTTATACAATTCTGTCAAATAACATAGGTAGTCGATAATTTCTTGGGAAAAGGCGTGCATGTCGTATCGGTATTTCCAGTTGTTTTCAGCTTCTCCCGGGGTGTTCATGCGATAGTAACTGTCTTGTATCAGTATATCTTGAAGGGGGATGATACAATAATCCGCAACGGTAGAGTAAGCAAGGCGCATCATATCCCAGGCAGAGTTGTGTCCGCTGCTGTTTGTGTAACGGCGAAAATGATCTTTTTGCTTTTCTGTGGCAGTATTATACCAACCTATTGTTGTGTCGTTATCGTGTGTGCCTGTGTATACAACACAGTTTTTGTGAGGATAACTATGGGGGAGATACAAGTTTTTTTCGTCGCCTCCAAAGGCGAATTGTAAAATTTTCATTCCGGGTAACCCCAGATCGTCTCGCAGGGCTTCTACCTCCGGTGTTATAACGCCCAGGTCTTCTGCAATTATGGGCAAGTCTTGACCCAAAGTTTCCCGCAATGCAACAAACAGCTCTTTTCCTATACCTTTTTCCCACTTTCCTTTTATGGCGTTTTCTGCACCGTATTTTACAGACCAGTAAGCCTCAAACCCTCTAAAATGGTCTACACGCACAACATCTACAGTTTGCAGACAGGCTTTCATACGGGCTTTCCACCAAGCAAACTTTTCTGCTTTGTGGGCTTCCCAATTATATAAAGGGTTGCCCCAAAGCTGGCCTTTTTCGCTAAAGTAGTCCGGGGGAACGCCTGCTACCACCGTGGGGTTATTGTTTGTGTCCAAATAAAAAAGTTTAGGATTTGTCCACACATCGCAGGAGTCTATGCTAACAAATATGGGAATATCCCCAATAATTTGCACATCTTTTTTGTTGGCATAAGTTTTCAAAAGCCCCCACTGGCGGAAAAACTCGTATTGCAAAAATTTTTCGTAGTCTATTTGAGACCGCAAAAGGTTTGTGTAATGTTTAATTGCGGCTGGTTTTCTGTTGGCTATATCTTGCGGCCAGGAATTCCAAATTGCCCCAAAATAACAGTCGTCTATTGCACTGGGGGACAGGTATTTTTTGTTGAGTTTTTTGTAGGCAGCGTATTCCTCACCTTTCCCGCCGTTTTTACGTTCTTCAATAAAGTGTTTTTTTAGACTGATAAACAGAGCGTAATCATTTACCCAGTTTTGTTTGCAAAATTTTTTGTAGTCGGCATTTGGCACAAAATTTTCGAAAGCCTTAACAAAAAGGGAGTGTTTGTAATCTTGTACATGACCATAGTCTACCCGGTTATCGGAAAAATTGGGAATGTGCATTTGGCTTTTATGCAATAACCCATCTTTTTCCAAAAGTTTTGGGCTAATAAGCAGTGTGTTTCCGGCAAAAGTGGAAAAACTCTGGTAGGGGCTGTCGCCGAAGCTGGTAGGTCCAAGGGGGAGTATTTGCCATAAAGTTTGATTGCTATCTTCTAAAAAATCTATAAAGTCGTACGCATATTGGCCCAAATCCCCTATGCCGTAGGGACTTGGGAAAGATGTAGGGTGTAGCAATACCCCTGCTTTTCGTGAAAGTTTCATAATCTCTACCTCTTTTCTTTTTTGACTTAAATTTTTTCTTGAACTTTTACATTACTATTGTACCACAAAATGCCGATTTAATATACAGGATATTTTTTGTTTTTATAATATATTTGAAAAAAAGGAGATGTCAACTATGGAGATAAATATTGAGGTGGATATAGATATTTTGAAAAAAACGACAAAACCCTTGTCGCAAAAGCCTATGTTGCAGCCAAAACTTCCACCCGGCGCGCCCCAAGAAACGGCGATTCAGACAATAAAAACTCTGCTGCAAACCCATGGGATTACCATAAACGATCAAATGTTAAATTTGGTAAAGGAAATGCTCGCAAACAATATATCGTTGGAGAATAGCAACCTGCAAAAGGCAAAACAGCTACTTCAACTGTTTAATATGAATAGTGCCAAGGGAGATGTTGGGCAAACTGCCACCTCGCCACAGCCTTTGCCTGCTCCTGCAACACAACCGCCGCCTTTGCCTACTCAAACGCTCGAACCCCAAGCACAGCCCCCCCAACCCCACACAACCGTACAAACAGCTACCCCGGACAACACAAGCAAAAGCATTTTTGTACTAAAAAACCAAATCCCCATAAACCAAGCTACTGCCGCAGTTGTAGACAATATAGCCGCAGGGCAGGGGAGTTTAAGCAACTTGTTTGAAGCACTGTCCCAAGGGCTGGCAAATATTGAAAACCCACCACTAAAACAGAATTTGCTAAATATTTTGCTAACAGAAAATCCAATACAGCAGCAAGGAAGCACTCTTGCCGAAACAGCGTTGCGAGAAAATCTAATGAAAGATGGTGTCATAAAAGATGCTGCCCCAAAAGAAAGTACTGTAAACACAAACGAAACTGTTCAAAAAGGGACGACGATAAACGAAGCCGCCCCAAGAGGGATGATCGCAAACGAGACCGCCCCAAGAGGAACGACCGTAAGCGGAACTGCCCAAAATGAAACTATACAAAAAGAGTTCGCTCAAAGAGAAATACAGATAAGAGAGGCTACAACAAAAGATATAACCGCACGGGAGGCGTTAGTTACAAAAACTGCTCAACCAACGGCATTAGCAGAGCAAACACCTCAACATCATACTCCCGTTGCACCAGCCGCTACTACCCCCGGCAACATAACTCAAAGCCTCCTGCAACTTTACAGTTTAAACCTAAATGAACCAAAAAGTCAGATAGACACAACGATAGTAAGACTTGCTCAAAATATAAAGCAGGCATTACAAACCGTGGGAGAAAGTTTGGTGCAAAATCCGCAGTTATCTGCACAAAACAACCAGCTAACAGCAGTCAGGAATATTTTATTACAAATATCTGCCACAATAGATTTTGTACATAATTTGCAAGATATAGTGTATTTGCCGTTGCCGCTATTTATAAATCAGAACAGATCTGACGGCGAGCTTTATATTTTTAAAGAAAAGAAGGGCTCCAAAAAAAAGGATGGCGATGCCAGTGCGCTACTCTCTCTTAACACAGCTTATCTAGGTAAAATAGAGGCGTATATACAGAGGGCTAAAGGGCATATTATCCTACAGTTTAGGTTAGAGCAGACCGAAACAGAAACTTTGATAAAACAAAATCTACCGTTGCTAGAAGGGCTTTTAAAAGTAAGCAGTGTAGCATTTGTGCCTTTGGAAAAACCGTTTAACATAATTACTACAACCCAAGAGATATTGCAAGATGTAGATTTGGAAAAATATAATGTGGATGTTAGAGCTTGAAATTGAAAATTTGTAGGCGATTTTTGAGTTGAATGGCTTCCGACGGGGGTTGTCCAACTTTAAAGTTGGACAACTATGCTGTCGTGTTTTTTTTACATATTTTTTATAACTTGACATACTGTTGTCAAGTTATGTATGTTATGATGTTGTGATAGGTTGTGATAGAATGAAAAAAGTTAATAAAAGGATCTGAAAATTTGTTGAATCGACGCAAATACTTGATATTTTTGGGAGGGTTATCCTATTATGAGTTATGACGAAAAAGTTTTTAAGGCTACATGTGCATCCGGTAGTTACAATCAAGTTATTGCATACTTGAAAAGTGTAGACGATGGGCAAGAAATGCTTGAGAAATACAAAGATATTTTTGAAAAAGGTGTATATGTTCTCGGGCAGAAGCAAGATGAAAGCATATCGGACGGTTTGCGTAAGTATGAAGATTATTTGAAATGGGTGCTTGTGGAACAACCCTCCAACTTTAGGGGAAGAATGCACTTCATAAGAAAGTGGGGCGGATATGCAAGAGTGAAGCGCTACTATAAACGAAGGGGCTATTATGTCGGGGTCGGTTTTGTAGCGCCATATTTCAACATTATGATATGGCGCAAACAGACCTGCGAAACTGCTACTGTAGAAATTCCCGAAGGCAAAGTAGATGTTAATCTTTACGCAATTGAGGAAGTAATCACCCGTGGATGGTTGGACTATCTATCTTTAGGTAAAACAGGTGTCGGCGGTTGGGCAACAAAAAATGATATTTGCTATTTCAAAGATAAATATGAAAATACACCTGATGAATTTCAAATCAGCCTGTTAAAACATGAAGCCCAGCACGTTTTTGATCAAAGAAAATATCCTAAAATGAAGAGTGTTGATTTAGAATATCGGGCTAAGTTAGTCGAGTTAATATATCATACAGAAATGAAAACATTTTTCTATTTTTTGTCAACAATGAGCGATAACAAAAATAGCCCGCATGGGTATGCCGCCGGGCAAATTATTAAAAATTTATCACAAAGGATTTTCGGGAAGGAACTGGAAACAAATAAGGATTTATGGGCTGGTGCAAGTGATAAAATCTCCGGTGCTTCGTTGGAGCTTTTGAAGGAACACAGTAAAAATCTGGAAAACTCACATTAGGCTCTATAGCACTTTTCTTAACGGTTGTCCCAACTTAAAAAATCACAAAGTGCTGAATTAAGGAAAGCAAATTAACTCTTGTGATTTAAAAGAGACAACGAAAAGTTAATTTGCTATAAAGGAGGATTTGCAATGAACGAACACTACATCAACATCATTAATCGCATGAACTTAGATTACTTTGAAATGCTAGGCAAGTTGCGTGGTAACGAAAGTCACGAAGAAAGCAATTTGTACTGGTTAAGCGGAAACATTAACTTTATTTACTGTATCGGCAAAGTGGAAGCGAATGAGATCGCTAAACGCATGACGACGGGTGATATTCCTGACACTATTATGTTTCAAGCGGGTGATGAGCAACCGGAACTGTTTATGTCCACAGGCTTGTTTACCAAGGAAACCCTGGCGGTGATGGCACATGAGCTAGGCGACACTTCTCTGCCAACATTTGGCAAAGAGTTGAAGATAGCAAAAGTTAGTGATGCTGCTGAGCTCAAAGCCGCAGGGGCGATTCTTAATTCGACACGCGGTCATCGTATATTTTCTCTCCAAGATTATATCGACATGAAAAGTAACGACGGGCAATATTTCTATATAGCTGAATATGATGGGTTGCCTGTTGGGGCTTGCATGACAATGGACGGCGATGATTTTGTTCATTTGGCTTGGATTAGCACCTTACCCGCCTACCGAAAACTAGGCATTGCAGGTCATGTAATTCAAGCAGCGGAGCGAGATGGCATAAACCGCGGCAAAAAGGTTGGTGCGCGTAATGCTTATCCCATTTCAATCAATGCGTGTAAGCGTGTCGGATACAGAGAATGTGGGCATACGACTACATTAACATTAAAGTAAAGGAGCTAAAAGTATGATAGAACTTCCGGAAACCTATGTTCTAGCCGAACAAATCAACCGCACCTTAATCGGTAAAACAATCAAAACCACTATAACTAACGCACATCCACATTCATTTGCATTTTACTCAGGCGACCATGTCGCTTATGGAGCCATGCTCGAGAACAAACCTATTGTATCGGCAAATCCCAATGGTGGGTATACAGAAATCCTTTGCGGTGATATGCTTTTGAAAATAAGCACTCCCATAAAGTATCATGCTAAAGGAGAAAAGTTGCCAAAATCCCATCAACTCTTGCTTGGGCTTGACGACGATACTTTTGTAAGCTGCACGGTACAGATGTGGGGTAATATGTTTTGCGAGCCAGCCGCAAACTCCACGGAAGGCATTGTTAAGCCGTCGCCGTTGGAAGATGCTTTTGATGAGGCTTATTGGGACGAGTTTTTGCAGTCTGAAAAGCCAAATTTAAGCATGAAAGCACTGCTTGCTACCGAGCAACGCATCCCCGGGCTTGGCAACGGGGTATTACACGATATTTTATTCAATGCAAAGTTGCATCCAAAACGCAAACTTGAAACCCTTTCGGACAATGACAAGGGCGGTTTATTTATCGCTGTTAAATCCACTCTTAAAGCTATGCGTGACGGCGGTGGGCGGGATACAGAAAAAGATTTATTTAACAAAGGGGGCGGCTACCAAACGATACTATCCGCAAATAGCTGGAAGCGTTCGGGGGCTTGCTCTGTTTGCGTCGGAGATTTAGTAAAAGCGTCATATATGGGCGGGGCTATTTATTATTGTCCGACCTGCCAGGTTTAAGGTTGTGTATAATCAGTCGTTTTTCCTGTTTTTACGAAAAAAGTTGAGCAATAACTTTTTTTGGGTTATAATAGAGCAAACGTACTTGGAAACCGTGGAGATTGAAAACGGGTTGAAAAGACTTTTTGTTATATATATTACCAATTTTTGAGCTACCCAAGCTACCTGATATAGATTCTATCGATAATATAAGCGAAAAGGATTTATGGCTTGCGTTATTTAGCGCACTAACCGAAGAAGATCTGGTAAAATTAGTAGAAATAGGAGGCGAATTTATGGCTCAAGTAGTAGAAGCGTACAGGAGTATTATAGCCACAGAGGAGTTTCGACAACTGGAGCGGCTAAGAGAAAAGACAAGGCTTGATGAGGCACAGGCTATAGGCAGTGCTGAACGGCGCGGAGCAGAAACCGAGCGTCAAAAATGGCAGTTTGTTCTTGCTGAAAAAGACACAGCCCTTGCGGAAAAAGACACGATTCTTGCGGATCAAGCAACAGCCCTTGCTGAAAAAGACACAGCCCTTGCGGATCAAGCAAGAATAATAGCCGAGCTTAATGCACAGCTTTCAAAAGGTAGGGGGCAGAGGTCAGAAGACTAAGCTGGAGAAAGAGAAGACTGATCGGATATTAACGAAAGCTGTGCTTTCCCTATAAAAAAACCGCCAAAAAAACGCTCCCTGTAGCCTAAGCCGCAGGGAGCGTTTAACATGCACATGTGTTTTGTTGTTGATATGTTTCAGTATATTGAAAAGGTACAGATGTTTTTGCAGGTTTGTTGAGTTTGGTGATAATGACGTAAACTAAATTTCTGTGCAAATAATTACGCTAAAAAAATTTAGGAAATCCCTAAAACATATTTTCGATGAAAACCTACGAATTTTTGGAATGAAATTTTGAGGGGTAAAAAGTGGACAGGGAAAGAGAAAACGGCGTTATAAGGGCGTTTTAGGACAAAAATATAGCCGTTCTAATACGAACTTTGAAACTCTCTATGTGTGACTCGATGGCTGAAGCTATGTGTGGGCGGCAAAGATTTTTTTGTGCCGAGAAATATTATTACACATTATACACTGAATTTCACGGACAAAACAAGGGAAAAATGCCGTGCGGCAGCAACGTTTCCTTATTTCATCATTTCATTGTCCTTATGCTTTTTTGAAATCTTTTTGAAATCACTAAATTTTCGCAGACCGTGAAAAATATTTTTGACATATTCACAACTTTTGTGTTATAATGATTTTTGGAGCATTCCGTTTTTATTATAGTGCTTATAGTGCCGTTACAAAAATTGGAGGTACAAGGAAATTAAAAAGGAAATCAAAAAAGAAGTTAAAGACATAGTTACGATACACACGGTAGAAGATAGTGTACGGTTGTTTATCGCAAATACCCGCAACATTGTTAATGATGCCTTTGCTATACATAAAACCAGTCCTGTTGTTACAGCGGCTTTTGGGCGAACCCTTACTGCCGCAGCGATAATGGGAGCAATGCTCAAAAATGAAACAGATTTACTTACAATAACAATAAAATGCGATGGTCCGATTGGTGGTATTGTTGCAACGGTAAACAATAGATCTCAAGTTAAGGGTTATGTACATAACAATATAGTGGAGATTCCGACAAAACCAACCGGCAAGTTGGATGTGTCCGGAGCAATCGGAAAAGGCACACTGACTGTAACAAAAGATATTTCGCTAAAAGAGCCCGTTAGCGGTCAAACCCCTCTTGTTAGCGGAGAAATCGCAGAAGATATAACTCACTATTATGCCAAAAGCGAGCAGATTCCCTCTTGTGTTGCATTGGGGGTTTTGGTAGACAGAGATTATACCGTCCTTGCCGCCGGCGGTTTTATTGCACAGTTGTTGCCCGGTGCAAAAGAAGAGATAATATCCCATTTAGAGAGTGTTTTGTCTACACTGCCTCCGGTAACCACCATGCTTACAACAGGGAAGGATATACTAACTACACTTTTCCCTCATCATAAAATTAACGACCACGGCAGTATCGAGCCGGCATATTATTGCAATTGCACAAGGGGAAAAACGCAAAAAGCTCTAATCTCCGTTGGTGAAGAGGAGCTTCAAACCATTTTAAAAGAAGATGGGGAAGCGAAAATCCACTGCCACTTTTGCAAGAGCAACTATCTATTTAACAGAGCAGATATAGAAGGATTATTATGCAAAACAGACTTGAAGAAATATACGCACAAGCCCAAAGTGATTTGAAGCAAATAACTAGCTTAAAAGCCTTGGAGCAGTTCAAAATAGGTGTATTCGGCAAAAAAGGGCAAGTTACGGCTCTAATGAAAGAGTTGGGCAAGTTGCCAAAAGAGGAACGCCCTGCTTTTGGACAAAAAGTACACGAGTTGCAAACAAAGCTAGAAGAGTTAATGGAGCAGTCAAGGGCTACAATAAAAAAAGAGGAGCTAACAGCGGCATTAGAGAGAGAAACTATAGACATTACCCGCCCCGGTCAGGGGTTCAGCCTTGGTCGCAAGCATCCCTTAACTACTGTAATGGATGAAATAAAAGCCATCTTTTTTGGGATGGGCTACAAAGTGGTGGAAGGTCCCGACATTGAAAACGCTTATTACAACTTTGAGGCTCTTAATATAAATGCTAACCATCCTGCCCGAGATGAAAGCGACACTTTTCATTTGGGCGATTATCTCCTTAGAACCCAAACATCTCCCGTGCAGGTGCGAGTGTTGGAAAAAGGTAATTTGCCAATCAAAATTATTGCCCCGGGGCGTGTATATCGACCGGATGAAGTTGATGCAACCCACAGCCCTGTTTTTCATCAGATAGAGGGGCTTGTTGTTGGCGAAGGCGTAACGATGGCTCACCTCAAAGGCAATTTACTTACGTTTGCAAGAGAGCTTTTTGGGGCAAATGTAAAAATTCGGTTTCGCCCCCACCATTTTCCCTTTACGGAACCTAGCGCAGAAATGGACATTTCCTGTTTTAGTTGTGAAACCGGAAAATCCGGTTGCAAAGTGTGTCGCGGAGAGGGTTATATAGAACTGTTGGGATGTGGAATGGTTCACCCTCGCGTGCTTGAAATGAGCGGTGTGGATCCAAACATTTATACTGGTTTTGCTTTTGGCATGGGGCTTGAAAGGCTAGCGATGCAACGCTACACAATAGGAGATTTGCGTCTGTTTTACGAAAATGACATAAGGTTTTTGAGCCAATTTTAATTTTTATTGAGGAACAACAACTATGAATATACCATTATCTTGGTTACAAGAATTTGTGAAACTAGAAGATGTCCAGGAGTTTGCTGACAAAATGACAATGAGCGGCACAAAAGTGGAAGCAATACACTCTAAAGGCAAGGAGTTGTCGGGGATTGTGGTAACTCAGGTAACAAGCCTTGTGCCTCATCCCGAGGCGGATAAACTTGCAATTGCAACCGTTACAGACGGCAGTAAAAGTTATCAAATGGTAACGGGTGCAAAAAATCTGAAGGAAGGCGATTTTGTGCCTGCCGCAATGCCCGGCTCTGTGCTTGCCGGCGGCATGTCGGTACAATCAAAAGAGTTTCGCGGGCAAATTTCCGAGGGAATGTTATGCTCGATAGAGGAGCTAGGCTATACGCCTACCGACTATCCGGAAGCAGTGGAAGACGGTATTTACGTTTTTCCTTCACCACCACCGTTGGGTTCAGATGCATGTAAAGCACTGGAGCTGAAAGATGATGTGATTGAGTTTGAGCTAACCACTAACCGCCCTGATTGCTTTTGTTTAAAGGGGATAGTGCGGGAAGCAGCCGCTATTGGCTACCAAACAAAGGAAATCCCTGCTAATGTTTCGTCAAAAAAAGATACAAATGCCGTAAAAGTAACTATAGAAAACCCGAATGCCTGTTTTCGCTATGTTGCAAGGATTGTGGAAAATGTAAAAATAGCTCCATCTCCTCAATGGATGCGCCGTCGTCTTACCCTTAGCGGTGTGCGTCCTCGCAACAACATAGTAGACATAACAAACTATGTAATGTTGGAACAGGGCCAACCATTACACGCATTTGACATGGATTGTGTGGCACAAAACCACGTAGTTGTAAGAAATGCAAAAGATGGGGAGCAATTAGCGGGATTGGACGGTAGCACTCACACCCTTTCAGGGAAAGACCTTGTTATTGCGGACCCCACAAAAGCTCTTGCTCTAGCAGGGGTTGTTGGGAGCAGAGACAGTGCAATCAGCAACTCAACCACAAGGGTTATTTTTGAATCTGCCAATTTTCACGGCCCGACAATTCGCCAAACCTCCAAATCTATAAATCTGCGAACAGACGCTTCCGGCCGCAATGAGAAGGGGTTGGATCCGAATTTATCCTTAACTGTTGTAAACCGCTGCATGGAGTTGATAGAACAGCTAAAATGCGGTACCGTTATAGAAGGTTGGGTAGATGTATACCCGAATCCGGTAGAAGGACACACGATAAAATATTCACCAGACAAAATAAATAGCCTATTGGGTACAGATATTGATCCAAAAGAAATGGAGAGCATACTAAACAGCTTGGAGATAGAAACGAAGGACAACACCGCATATATTCCTAGTTTTCGCAAAGATATAGAAGGCGAGGCCGATATAGCTGAGGAGATAAGCCGTATTTTTGGTTACGACAAAATCCCGTTTGCTATGGACAGCATAACCGTGATAGGCGAAAAAGACCCTCGTCAAAAGGTAGAAGAACTGATTTTGAGTACGGGAGCATTTTTGGGATTACACCAAATTATGACATATTCTTTTGAAAATCCCGGGGTTTTTGACAGGCTTAACCTACCTGCAAATCATTCTTTGCGCAACACCGTAACAATAAACAACCCCCTCGGGGAAAACTCCATAATGAAAACAACAAGTATGGGAGGTATGTTAAGTAGCCTTTCCCTCAATTACAGTCGCCGCAATATGAATGTGGCTCTTTTTGAACTGACGAAAATATTTACAAAAACCCAAGATAAACCATCGGAACATTTGACTCTGACAATTGGTATGTACAGCAAAAGCGGAGTTGATTTTTTCTATATAAAGGGTATAGTGGACACTATAATCAAAGCTCTCGGTATAAATGTAGAATATAATCAATCCGACGAATATCCCTATATGCATCCCGGACGCACAGGCAATATTTTGCTAAAAGATAGCGTTATTGGTCATATTGGTCAAATACACCCTCTTGTTTGTGAAAACTATGAAATAGAACAAGAGGTATACGCCGCTACAATAAATATAGAAGAGTTACTGCCCCACATACAACTCAACAAAACATATACGCCCTTACCGAAATATCCGACAGTAACAAGAGATATAGCTTTCAAAATAAAGCAAGATGTTTCGGCGGCTCAAATAGAGGAAGCCATAAAAGCAGAAACAAACAGTGAGAATATGAAAATTATGGAAAGTATCACACTGTTTGATGTGTATCAAGGAAAACAAATAGAAGAGGGTTATAAATCTATGGCTTATAGCATAACCTTCAGACATCCTAATCGCACACTTGAAGATATAGAGGTTAACAAAACTATCGAAAATTTGTTAGGTGTGCTGAAAGACAAATTTAACGCAGAACTGAGAGGATAGATAACATTAAATGTGTACGAAAAGAAACACAAGAAGATACGCAAGAAGGAACACGAAAATAGAAAAAGGCCTTACTTTGATGGAGATCGTTATAGTGCTTGCCATTGTGGCGATAATAGGAGCAATAGTGGCTCCGAACCTATTTGGCACCACAGAAAGAGCTCGTCTGCGCAGCGATATACAATCTACTATAGTGCTAAGAAACGCCCTGGATCTGTACAGATTGGAAACAGGTGCACAGATAGGCGCGAGCATAGACCAAGTTTTGCAAATGTTGCAAACAAACGGTTACATAGCAGGCCAAGTGTCTAGCCCACAAACAGAGGGAGCCAGTTGGGTGCTGTCAAACGACCAAATACTGTTGGTTGTGCCTGCCGATATAGCGAGTAATACACAACTCACAAACAGCTTAACCCAAACTGAGAGGAGTGTAGTGCAAAATATACAATAAACGTAAAAATAAAGGCTTTACATATATAGAAACACTAATGGCAGGATTGTTGCTCACAATGATTGTTGTCCCTGTGGTGTTGGCTTTTTACAATATCTATAATGCCCAAGCTATAGCCCAACAAAATTATACAAAGGCAATGCTTGCCAATAGCTTGTTAGCCCAAATTTCCAACAATATAACCGATCCTGCAATGGTAAACAGCCCATTACACCAGATAATTGGGAAAACACAAGAAGATTTTGATATGCTGTATCAAACTCATATTTTTACATACACAGCGGAATTTTATTTTGACACAACTTTACCTAAGCAATGTGCAGTACCCAACGAACCAGTCGAAATAACTGAGAGCATAGACCTTGCCTGTATAACAACTGGGCATATAGATTTGATATTGCGTAACGAAAACCCCACAGCTATAGCGAATATATATCTTAACCCAAGCATGGTAAACAACATATCGCTATACTTTGAAGGTTATCCGCCAACAGTAGTGTTGGTACCACAGACTCCGCCAACAGTACACATATACACAAAGCTAACTGTAGAAGATATTCAAGGTCGTATACTTCAAGTTGGAGTGTTGCCATAAACCATAAAGTTCTGTGCTATAATATTGGTTTAACCAAATTTTTGTGATTATAGTATTGTTTGTAGTGGATAATCGACAAAATATTAGTGAAAGTGTAGGTTCTACTCCTTTGCATCCTTGTTGAAATTTTTTGCGAAAAATGCTATAATACTGTTACGTTAATTGTTGGTGCAGTTTTGAAAGGAAGTTTTAATACGGATAAAGGTAATAACAAAATAGTATTTGAAAAATAGATTACGCAAGGGGGTGTTGTAGATTTGAAAAGACACAGAACCGGAAAAGCAAATGAAAGCCTTATCTATACACACGATGCCAAAAATACCAAAAATGCGTCTCGTTCCTTTGCTAAAAAAGAGGAGCGTGCGACACGTTTTGTGCTTGCTACCATTAGCCTTTTAATTATTGTTTTAGCCATAGGCACCATATATAACTCGATTACCAGAGAAGTTCCTCCTTCTATGTCGGTGGAGTTGGTTACAGTTTTTGGCTCTGATCTTAATCAAGGTATTATAGTACGAAATGAGTATGTGTATACAAACCCCTTCGGTCAGATAGATTTTGCGGTGGAAAACAATACAAGAATTAGGCAAGATGAAGTTGTTGCCACTATCAGCAATTTTTCTATAACCCCCCTGGTGCAGGAGAACCAACAACTTGCCAACCAAATTTTGGATTTACAAAGTCTGCGTGCCCCCATTTCTATGCATACTAACTATGTAAACACAATAAATAACCAAATCAGGGAAGTTACAAACAACAATTTGCATCGAATTGGCGATCTTTCCTTTGCACGTTATTTTGCGGATCAGATTAATGCGCAAGTAGACATACGCAACAATTTGTTGCTTTCCGAAAACGTTGGCAGTTTGGAGCCATATGTGAGCCAAAGCATAAGAAATATAAATATAATATCTGATAATCAAAGAGAGGTTCGTGCACAGCAGGGTGGTATTGTATCCTTTGCACTGGATGGTTTTGAACACATAACACCGGAAAACATGCACAACCTTACCCCGCGGTTTCTATATTTTTCGCCAACGGCTCATACAGAAACCGGTGATTTCAGGATAGTAACTTCTAACACTTGGTATGTGGTTGCTTTTTTGGATAATATACGCTCTGCACCACTTACGCCAAATATGAATGTAACTCTTTTTGTGGAAGATGGTGAAAGTTTTAGAGAAATACGGGCAAATGTTCACATATTAGACCACAGAGGTCAATATACTTTAGCGGTGTTCTCTTTAACGGATTTTATGCTAGACTATATAGACGAGCGTAGTATTAGTTTTAAACTGGAAGACACCAGAACAACGGGGCTTAGAATAGCAGAAAACGCTATAGCAAACAGAACATTATTGCTTGTGCCGACCCAATTTATTTATGAGGGTGAGGACAATTACTACGTAACAACGATAAGAGGCGAAGGAGACGAGCTTGTATATACCAGATTAGCCATAAACCCTCTAACAATAAGAGGACACCAAACGACGGATGGTTATGTATATATATTGCAAGACTTTGGAAATATACAATTAGGTACGACATTATACTTAAATGGACGAAGCCATGTTCTGACACAAGTTATTGCAGACACGGGCGTTTTTAGGGTAAACAACGGCGTAGCCACCTTTACCAGTATAAATACCAACGGTATGATGGAGTATGAAGCAGATGGTTATCTGTATTTTATATTAAATGCAGAGCTGAATCGCGGCGGTATTATGGTTCACGACCGAATAGTATCAGATACACAAAACTATTTGGTACATGAAGGTCAAATAGTGCATTAAGAGCTTTAAGATCGAGAGTTTTAAATCAAGAGCTTTAAATCGAGAGTTTTAAACCGGGCTTTTGCAAAAGCTATCTATAAATAAATAAGCATTTGACAGGCATTTGGCATTTGCAAAAGTCCAATGCAAGGAGGAAAACATGGCCAACTTATGGACAAAGTTTAAAGACACTTTATTGGGTGTGGATGTAGAAGACGATTATGATAATGAAGATGATTACGACTACGAAGACGAAAATACAGTAAGACCCTATAGGAATAATCCTGGGTTTAACAGGGTAGAAAGGGAACCGGTTATGTCGTCTCCTCGAGTAAGAGAGACTCCCGGTGCTGCTGCTGTATCCAGTACCAGTGGACCGTATCTTGCCTACAGCAATGCTCGTAGAGTAACAGAAAGCGAAAAACCTGCCTTCAAAAAAAAGGCGCAGGTACGTTTTTGTCACCCAAAAACTTTGGAAGAGGCAAGCCAAATAGTACAAAACACAAGGAATGATATAGTTTCCATTGTGGATTTGTATGAGACCGAACAAAACGACCCTAAAATGTGTCAGCGTATAGCCGATTTTTTGGGAGGTGCTGCATATGCGTTGGATGGAGATATAATAAGGCACAATAATCATATGTTTGCTGTGGTTCCGGAAGGTGCGGATGTCTCTACACAAGAGTTAGTTAAAGAGATAAAGGAGAAGAGTATAAACTTTTCTGCTATGAATTGGTAGTTAATGCACTTTTCCTAGATTATTGTCTGATTTTAAAAACAGTTAAAGTGCTAAATTTAAATTAATGAAGGCAAATTAACTGTTTTGATTTAAAATAGACAATGGAAAGTTGATTTGCTATAAAGGAGCGTATATGATTCCCATTTTGATACAGTCGTTAGACATGTTTTTTAACTTTGTTAGATTTCTACTTATAGCAAGGATAATATTGAGCTGGGTTGCTTTGGCTCGCGGCGGTGGTGGCGGACCTATCACCAATATTGTGTTTAGTCTTACGGAGCCTTTTTTAGCTCCCATAAGAAGTATTATAAGCAGATCCCCTTTAGGTGGACCGGGAATGATGATAGACTTTTCCGTGCTTATAGTTTTTTTGTTGCTTCCTGTTGTCCGAAACTTAATTGTTAGTGTATTAATAGGACTTATGTAACTTATATAACTTATATAGGAGTATTATTCTGATGATAAAAAAAATTATTGTGGCTTTATTGTTTTTAAGTTTGCCTGTGACAGCGTTGGCTAACCCTGTGGCAGATATATCAGATGTTCGCAATTTTGCAGGCGTTGGCAACCATGGATTCCAAAATTATCCCGCACAGTTTAACTTGCCTTATGGTATTGCATATAGTGGCGGGTATCTCTTTATTGCCGACACGCACAACAATCTAATAAGGAGTGTTAGTTCCAGTGGAGAAGTTAGCGTGGTAGCCGGTGAAATTGCGGGTTTCGATTTGTTTGGGTTTGCTTTGGGTGGTTTTTTTGACGGGGGTGTTGCTTATGCAAGATTTGACCGACCCGTGGGTATTGCTGTGGGTGAGCAAGGCATATTTGTAAGTGATAGCAACAATCATGCCATACGCCTTATACAAGACGACGGTGTAACAACCTTCTTTTATCAAGAAACAGAGGGGCAAGAACCCGAAGGGCTTAATTTTCCTACTGCCATAGTGTTGGGCGAGGATGGTGAGCTGTTTGTGGCAGATACAAATAACCATGCGATACGTGTTATATCCCCTTCGGGGACGATTACCACAGTGGCAGGCACAATAGGGCAGTATGGACATGAAGATGGCTACCAAGCAACATTTAACTACCCCATGGGGATTGCGTTACTCGACAGTTACCTTTTTGTTTCAGACACAGGCAACAACACGATACGCCGTGTATATCTGCCAACGGGTTATGTTACAACGATAGCAGGGCAGATTCTCTGGTCTAGCGAAGTTGCAGACTGGTATTTATATGACGACCAGGACATAGACAACATCCCTCTTGGGGGCTTTCAAGATGGATATGATGCCATGTTTAACCTTCCCATAGGTCTTGTTGTTATCGGAGAAGATTTGTTGTTGGTGGCAGATAGTGGCAACCATGCTATAAGAGCCATAAATTTGACACAGGAAATGTATGTTACAACAATAGCCGGTACGGGCGTTGCGGGGCATTACAATGGTGATGCTCAAGAGGCAATGTTTCACTTTCCGACCCATTTGGCTTTTGGTACGGGAAATGTGTTGTTTGTAGCAGACACATGGAACAATATGATACGGGCTTTAGAGATAGAGATATTGGACTAAGAAATAAAAAAACAAAAAAATAAACATTTCAAAAAGAGCAGCCGCTATAGAGTGAGGGCTGCTCTTTTGTTACTCTTTTAGAGTAGGGAAGGGGATGTAGTAAAAGTTACCCTGTCCGCTTAGTATGGTATTCTGGTATTCCTAATTTAGGTCATGTTCCTCAAAATCTTTAAACAAATTTGTTAAAGTTTCTGCCTGTTTTGCTAGCTCTTGAGACGTGTGAGATGCCTCTTGGCTTATAGACGAATTTGAGTTAGTAATATCTGAAATTTGGTCAATGGTCATAGATATTTGTTGCAGGGTTTCCACTTCTTCCAAAGAAGCCTGAGCCACCTCGCTCACAATCTCGGACACTTTTTCAAAATTAGACACAATGGATTCAAATTTGTGTGTGGCTTTGTTTGCGATTTCCGCACCGTTGTCCACTCTGCGGATAGTATCGGTTATTAACCCTGCCGTCTCCTCAGCAGCGACCTGGGAAAGTTTTGCCAAATTCCCAACTTCCTCTGCCACAACAGCAAAACTCCTGCCGTGTTCTCCTGCTCTGGCAGCTTCTACAGCCGCATTTAATGCCAACAGCTTTGTTTTAAAGGCAATACCCTCAATAGTTTTGAGGATTTTCGCTATGTCGCTAGATGCATTTTTGATTCCCTCTATGGATAACAGCATTGTTTGCATTTCCTCGCTGCCGGACAGTGCATTTTGGCGAGCATCTTTAGACAAATCATTTGCCTTTGCCGCACTCTTATACACTTGATCCATTTGCGTTCCCATAGATTCGATACTGGCACTTAGCTCTTCTATTGCATTTGCTTGATTTAAAACACCATCGGCTAAACCGGCGTTATTGGCAGAGATCAGACCTGCACTGTCTGAAACATTCTCGCTTACTTCTTCAACTTCTTTCATTAGTGCGTTTATATATGTGTTATTTTTTTCTATAGATTGTTGCCTGGTTTTCAATAGTTCTTGGTTTTTTTTATCTTCCGTTATATCTTTAATGGCACCTGCCACTCTTAGGGGATTGCCTAGTTTGTCTCTCATTGTGGAACCAATTGCATGGAAATGCCTATATTCGCCGGTTTTCATTTTTATACGATAGTCAAAATCGCAAGGGGTTCTTCCGGTAAGGTCGGTTATGTGTGCCGCAAAAGCGGTTAATATCCTATCTTTGTCTTCGGGATGAAGACGGTCGCTCCAACTGGATAGAACGTTTGGAAAGTCATTTTCATCTGTGAACCCAAACGCACGCCTGAATTTGTTTGACCACCAAAACTCATTATCTCCGCTAACGGGGTTGGTTGGATCAACTACCATATCCCAAAGGGCAATATTCATCCCTTCCACAAGAAGATTAAGACGGAATGTGTTGTTTTCATGGAGCTCTCTATCTTTTTCTATTTGTTGCTGTGTCCGTACACTTTCTGTTATGTCTTCGATAGCTCCTGCTGTTTTTAGTGGTACACCTTTTGAATCTCTCACAGTTGAGCCAAAGGTACGGAAATGGCGAGTTTCTCCGGTTTTTGTCGTCATGCGAAACGTTTCATCGTAAGGAGTGTTTCCGGTATGGTCGGCAAGATGATTAACAAAACCTTGCAACACCCTATCTCTCTCATCAGGGTGAATACGGTCGCTCCAACTGGCAATGGTATTGGGGAAATCGCTTTCGTTGCTATAACCAAGAAGCCTGCGAAACTCATCGGACCATATTATTTGGTTGTCGGGGTTAGCCGGATCTCCGGCTACTATATACAAATCCCATCCGACAACACCGAGTGCCTCTGTAGTGAGCTTGTGTTTCAATACGGTGTAGTCCATTGCGGATTTATAGTTGGCGATGGATTTGTTTAATAAATCCACAATCTGTGCCTCTTTTGGAGGAAGCCCCTTGTTGCTCAATTTAATGTTGAAATCCCCTGAGTCGCTAGCTGTTACAAGCTGTTCCATCAAAATCTGCAAATCTTCCAGCGTGTTTTTTTTAGTAAAAAAGCTCATAGTAGTCTCTCCTTACAATGCGTTTATTGTCTAATGTGGTTGCCGTGTTTAATTGAGGCTCTTTCGCCTGTGGGGAATGGGGCAGAAAGCTGGGTCTGCCCCCCCCCCCCCC
>JGI24700J35501_10930769_pt1 | contig 22845 bp, 21 predicted proteins | sample TergutTh196P1_FD_35501 | JGI IMG/M metagenome (IMG submission 35501)
GCGGGTCACCTGCCCGCCGGCAGGCGGGAGGGACGCGTTCCTTGCGGGGTTTGCCTGCCCGCCGGCAGGCGGGGGGCAGCGCCCCAAGGTTTTATGTTTTAATGTTTTGACTTTGCAAGGAGGTTGCCATGATAAAAGTTGTTAGAAAGCCCAAAGAGCGGCGAGTTGGTTTGTTGGTTGTTTGGGAGGAAATTAAGAGGAATAGGGCGGCTTATTTGTTTATTTTGCCGTTTATGGTTTGTTTTGCGGTTTTTATTGCTTTGCCTGTTGTTTCGGCTACTTTTTTGTCGTTTACGTCGTTTGACGGGATTTCTGCGGTGCAATTTGTTGGGCTTAGGAATTTTGTTGACATTTTGTCGGCGGATTTGCTTTTGATGACTCATGTTGTGCCGAATACCTTTATTTTTGCGGTTGCCGTTGGACCCGTTGGCTACACTTTGCAGTTTTTACTGGCTTGGCTGATAAATTCTATTCCTCGCAAAATAAAAATCTTGTATACAATGGCTATTTATTTGCCGTCTATTGCGGGTGGAGTGCTGATTTCGGTGGTGTTTACCGTGTTTTTTTCGGGCGATAGATTGGGGCATTTGAATAGATTTCTCATAAATATGGGCTTTATCGTTGATCCGATTGCGTGGACACAAGATAGCAACACACTTTTGCTTGTTATGATTATCGTTACCATTTGGGGAAGTATGGGCGTTGGCTTTTTGTCGCTGTTCGCTGGTATGCAAAACGTGGACGAACAACTTTACGAGGCGGGCAAAATTGACGGCATTCGCAACGCATTTCAAGAATTGATTCACATCACAATCCCGCAAATGAAACCGCAAATGCTGTTTTCGGCTGTGATGTCCATTGTTGGGGCGATTCGGGCGGGCAGCATCGGCGTGCAACTTTCGGGGCAAAATCCCACGCCAGAATACGCTGGGCAACTTTTCCAAAATCATATCGAAGATTTTGGATTTCAACGCTTCGAACTGGGATATGCAACCGCTCTCTCGTTTGTGCTGTTGGCGGTTACTTATGCGTTGACAAAATTATGTTTCAAATTTTTGGGGGAACGAGACTAATGTTAAAAAAATATATAAAAACTTCGATAATTGTGCTGATTTTGACGGCAATCGCCGCAATTTTTATGTTGCCTGTAGTTTACATTGTGTCAACCGCATTCAAGCCGCTTTCGGAGCTGTTTTTATATCCACCACGATTTTTTGTGCAAAATCCCACTTTACAAAATTTCAACGATTTTATGCAAGCCGCCGATATTTCGATTGTCCCGTTTTCGAGATATTTGTTCAACAGCTTTATTGTAACGGTTTTCGGCGTTGCGATTGCTCTGTTTTTGAGTTCAACTTGTGCTTATGCGTTTTCCAAAATGGAGTTTCCCGGCAAAAAGTGGCTGTTCGATATGGTTGTAATTTCGCTGATGTTTGCCCCCGAAGCCGTGGTAATTACACGGTTTTTGATAATATCCCAACTGGGAATTGTCAATACATATTTTGGACACATTTTGCCGCAAGTTGCCGTGCCTGTCGGCGTATTTTTAATGAAGCAATTTATGGATCAAATTCCGATTTCGTTGTGCGAATCGGCAAAATTAGAGGGTGCAACCGATTTTGACGTTTTTTGGCGAATAATTTTGCCAAACGTAATGCCAGCGGTCGGAACGGTGATGATTATCGTATTTCAGGGCGTTTGGGGCGATACGACAACTTCCGCCTTGTTTATGACGGACGAATCCATGCGAACATTGCCGTATTTTGTCAGCACTTTAACGGCAGGGCTAAATGCAACAATCGCCCGTCAAGGAGCAGCAGCCGCCGCTGGTTTAATCATGTTTTTGCCGAATTTTCTCATTTTTGCGGTAATGCAAAAGTCGATGATTCAAACCATGGTAAACTCGGGGATAAAATAATTTATGATAAATCAGCGGGCGGATAATATCCGCCCCTACAAACCGCCAACGTAGGGGCGGATAGCACCTGCCCGTTTTTCTACGGCAATATGTTTTTCTACATCAATATATTTTTCTATATCGATATGTTTTTCTAAACCAACATATTTTTCTACATAAATATTTTTTGAAATTGTTCAAATATAAGGAGGTGCAAACTGTGAAAAAACTGATGTTTGCGGCGTTCGCATTGCTCTTGTTTGCGGGATTTTCCTTTACCGACGATTTGTCGCCGTTCCCAATTCAAGATATTTACACGCCGCTCGGAATGCTCGGCAGCGGCTTAAATAATCCGTCGGGAATTTTCATCGATCGCCACGACAGAATTTTCCTCGCCGACCGCAATAACAACAGGATTGTCCAGTTAAATAGGGCTGGCGAAATTGTCCAGGAAATCTCGGAAACGCTGAATCAGCCAGAGGGCGTATTTGTGGCGGATAACGGCGATATTTTTGTCGCAGATACTGGAAACCGCCGTATTGTGCGGTTTGACAGCAACGGAGAATATATTTTCTCTTTTGGGCAGCCCGACGACATTCGCCTGCAAAATACGATGTTTATTCCCATGCAGGTTGCAATGGATTTGCGGGGCAATTTGTACGTGCTTTTGCTCGGCAGCAACGAGGGAATCATGGTAATGTCGCAAGACGGCGAGTTTTTGGGCTTTTTTGGGCGAAACCAAACGCCGCTAACTTTCACGGAGCGGCTGTTGCGGTTCATTTACACCGAAGAGCAGATTCGCACGAATCTCAACAGGGTTGCGCCGTCGCCGTCCGCATTGGCGGTTGCACAGGATGGCTTTATTTACACCGCAACGCAAGCAACCGACAGCGGACAACTCAAAAAGTTGAATGTAAATTCCGAGGATATGTTTGTCAACCGCAATTTTCAGGTTTCGCAATTTAATCCGATGGCACTTTCTGCGTTGACGGTTTCCGATAGCGGCGTAATTTTTGCAACCGACAGAAACAACGGTTTGGTATACATTTACAACAGCAACGGAGAGCTTTTGGCGGCATTTGGCGAATTGTTGACGGGCGGCAATTTCCGAGTTGGCGTTTTTGGCGATCCCGTGGGAATTGCGGTAAATTCTCAATACGAGTTATTTGTAGTTGACAGAACCTACAACAGCATTCACGTATTTTCGCCGACCGATTTAATGCTGAATTTGGTCGCAGGCACGCAAATGAATCTCGCTGGCAGACACGATTACGCCGAGCAAAACTGGAACAACGTTTTGCGGGAAAATTCGTTTATACAAGTGGCAAATTCTGGGCTTGGCAGAGTTTACCACAGGCGCGGCGATTATTTGACCGCAATGCAATTTATGCGCCGTGCTGTCAACCAAGAATTGTATTCGGAGGCACGTTGGCAACAGAGAATTATAGTTATCCGCCAATATTTCGGCATTTTTGCGGCGGTTTTGGCAATTTTGGCGGCTTTTTGGTTGATTTTTGCCAAAATTTTGCGTTTGCAAATTGTTTGGGTAAAAAATACTACAAATGTGGAAAATTCACAAAATAAAAATGCGGGTCAAGGGCGCGCAATTCTTTTGCCCACTGGGCAAAATTCAGCCTTGCGGGTTTGGGAACGCCCAGGGTTTTATGGTTTGAAAAATTTCGCAAGTGCGTTAAATGTGTTAAAATCGCCGTCCGATACATTTTACGGTTGCGAAAAAAACGGCGGCGTTTTTGTGGCGATTGCGTGGCTTGTGGTTTACCTGTTGGCGGCATTTTTCGCAATGGGCTTGACAAATTTTGCGTTTAATGCAACGGGATTAAACGGCTTTAGCTTGGGAAATTTTTTAGCCGTTAATTTGTTGCCGATTCCAATTTGGGTAATTGCGGGCTATTTGGTCGGCACAATCACCAAAGGACAGGGAAAATTTAGTAGCATTTTTGTGTCAACCGTGTATGCGTTAATGCCGTTGACAATTTTTCGAGTGCCGCTGGCGATAATTTCGCAAGCACTAACTTTGGCAGAGGTCAGTATTTATTTAATGTTGCAGGGAATAATGTGGATTTGGGTTGTCATTTTGCAATTTTCGGCAATTCGCGAAGTGCAGGGCTATTTTGCAGGCGAAACCATTAAAAATACAGCGTGGATGCTATTCGTTTCGGCTATGATGATAGTTTTTGCGGTCGCACTTTATGGCGTTGCGTTGCAATCGTATTCATTTTTGGACGAATTTGTAAGGGAGTTGATTGGTCTTGTTTGATAAATTTAGAAAATTTGGCAAAATTAACAAAAATAACAATGTTGACAAACTTGTCAACTCGGAAAATTTCACAAAAATTGAAAATAACAACCCAAAAATTGTTCGTTTTAATAGGTTGAAAATGTTTGGTAAAAATGTACTAAAAAAGTTAGTTTTTACGGCAATTTTTGTGGGATTTGTCGCTGTGCTTTTGTTGGTGCGAAATTTTAATCAAAACCGTGAAAGTTTGGCGGTTTTACCGTTATCTCCGCCGCCGATTGCGGTTAATTCAACAATTTTGCAAGGCAATGGGTTTGTCCCTGTTTTGGAAAATGACAACTTTATTTTGAGTTTAGATTTGGACAGCGGCAACATCGAAATGTACGACAAACAGGCAAATTACACTTGGCGTAGCGTTCCCAGTGCCGAGGAAATGGCTTTAGAAGAGGGAAATCAACTTTGGTTGGGAAATTTGCAATCTCCTTTGATGTTGACAATAACCGATAATTTGTTGGGAGTTAGCACAAATTTAGCGAATATCCATAATCAAAATGTTACAATAACCGCACGATTACTGGATTCTCCAAACGAGCAGGACGAGCAGGACGAGCGTGATGAAAAATCGGTCGAGGTAAATTTCTCATTTGACAACCTTAATATTGAATTGGCGTACAATTTAACCTTGACAAACGACGGCTTTATTTTGGAGATAGTTTGGGTAAACGATAACAATGAAAGCCCGTTTTTGGTGGATTTTACGGTGTTTCCGTTTATGGGAGCAACTCATGGCAACAGCGAAATTGACGGATATTTATTTTTGCCAGATGGACCCGGCGGTTTGGTGCAGTTTAACAGCAACCGAGGATTTAACCATTCGTTTATTCAGCCCATTTTTGGACGAGATTTTGCATTTACAACGGATTCCACAATTACTACAGTTGTAGAAAATGGGCAGTTTGCCGAACCGATAGTAAATTTCCCAGTTTTTGGGATAAATCGCAACAACAACGCACTAATGGCGGTTGTGCAAGCTGGCGAAGCAGATATTATTGGAAATCCTGCGATGGTGCAAACTGGCTTTAATAGTGCTTATGCGAGGTTTGTTTATCGGCGATCGTACAGGGTTTTGACAAATGCACAAACAAACGAGGGATTTTTCCGATTTGCCGAAACGCCCGTTTTATCCACTTTTATTGATATTGCCACGTTTTCGCCGCTTGCCACAATCGAAAACAACAGCATTCGCTACTATTTTTTGCACAATGCAGGTTGGTTGCAAATGGCTCAAAATTACCGAGATTATCTTGCTGAAAGGTACAATTTGCAACGGTTGCAGCCTTTGCAAACTGGACAAACTGGGCAAACTGGGCAAAGAATCCCGTTCACATTAAATATAATCGGCGGAGATATGGCAGGTTCGGCGTTTGTGCCTTTGACAACCTTTAATCAAGCCGAAAATATAGCAAGTTTTCTGCATGAAAACGGGATAACCAATGCAAATTTGATAATTCACGGTTGGCAGCGGCGCGGAAACAGCGTTCGAAGTCCACAAAAATATCCCATTCCGCGGCAATTAGGCGGAGCGAGCGGGCTAAACAATTTTATGCAACACGCCCAAAATTTGGGATATTCCGTAATTTTGGCGGATAATTTCAGCACAATTCAGCAAACTGGCAACGGCATTCGTCTTCGCAGAGATACCGTTTTTAATGCACAAGGATTTCCGCTGTTTGGCGGCTGGCATTTGACATCTACCGCAAGCGAGCAAATGCTCCAACGTGAGCAAAATCGCTTGTCAAACGCAAATGGAATCCTATTGCAAAATTTATTTGCCTTAAGTGATTTTAATCCGAACGAGCCAAAAAACCGCGCGACATCTATGCAAAATAACCGAAATTTTGTTCAAAATTTGCAACAAATTATACAAAATTCACAAAGTATACAAGATATACAAAATGCACAAAATTTGCAGATTTTTCTCGAAAGTCCGCAAACTTATCTTTTGCAAAATGGTATCGCGGTTAAAAATATGCCGATTGGCGGCACAAATTTAATAGTGATAGACGAAACTGTGCCGTTTTTGCCGATTGCGTTTCATGGTTACACGCCATTTTTTGGCGAAATTTATAACCGCATTTCTTCGGTGGATATGTTGCGAGCGTTGGCGGTTGGTGCGTTGCCGTCGTTCGAGTTGGTTTTTGCGGAGGATTTTCGCCAGTTGGACAACACAATTTTATTCAGCAGCCAATTTGACCGCCGTGCAAGCGAGTTTGTGGCGGTTTACAATCGTTTCAGCGAAGTTTACAGCCAAATCCAAGGCAAAATAATAAAGTTTTATCGGGAAATTGACGGCGTAATCGAGGTTCATTTTGAAGGCGAAATTTTGTATGTAAACCTAAATCAAGCCGAAATTATGCACAATGGCAGGGTAATTCCGCCGCAAGATTTTTTGCTTATCCAATAAATCCAATAAAAAGGAGAAATTTTATGAAAATTGAAACTCGCAACAAATTAGTGGGATTGGCTTTTGTTGGGCTGTGGTTTGTGGGATTTTTGCTGTTTTGGGCGTTTCCGTTGATTTTCAGCCTTTACATGAGTTTTAACGATGTAACAATTCAAACAGACAGGCTTTTATTTGAATTTGCGGGCTTGGAGCAATATCAAAGGGCGTTATTTATGGATGCGGAGATTCCCAACGTGTTTTTGCTGTTTACAGCAAGTTCGCTTATAGTTGTGCCTGTTATCGTGGTTTTTGCCTTGATAATGGCTATTTTGTTGAACCAAAAGTTTCCAGGGCGAGGTTTGGCACGGGCTGTGTTTTTTCTGCCAGTGGTATTGACAAGCGGAAACTTGATAAACGAGTTGACAAATCACGAGCAAGGTTCGCTGAATTTTTTGCAAAGTGCGACTGTTACAAATTTGGTAACGGCGCTCCCAGATACGTGGGCTTTGGCGGTGGGAAACGTTTTGAACAGTTTTTTGATGGTGCTATGGTATTCTGGCGTGCAAATGTTGCTGTTAATCGCTGGAATGCAGAGCATTAACCCAAGTGTCTACGAAGCCGCCAAAATTGACGGTGCAAACGATTGGGCAAGTTTATGGCTTATCACGTTGCCAGGAATCGCCCCATTTATCTTCATTGCGGTAATTTACACGGTTGTTGACCAGTTTACAGCGCCATTCAACCCAATAATTGACGTTATTATTAGACATTTTTTGTCGCCACAAACTGGCTACGGTTACGCATCGGCGATTGCGTGGCTTTATTTTGGGATTATTTTGCTAATTTTGGGATTTGTAACGCTAATTTTTAGGAAACCGTTGGGATTGAAATAAAAAAACGCAACCCAAAATAAGCAGACGCAACCCCTTTCCATAGAAAATTAGCGGGTCAAGGGCGCGCGCGTCCTTGCGGGTTTGGGGTATTGAATTTTGTCCAGTGGACAAAAGATCCAGGGTTTTAATGTTTGCAGGAGGAAACTATGAAAATTTTGAAATTTTTTGTGATATATTTTTTGTTGGTTGTGTTTGCGTTGTTGTATTTGCAGCCAGTTTTGTATATGGTAAGTTTGTCGTTTAAGAGCTTTGCCGATGTTATCGATCCGACCACTCGGTGGATTCCCAATTATCCAACTTTGGGAAACATTGAGTATGCGGTTGGGCAAATGGCAATAATGCCCATGTTTTTGGCGGCACGTAGCACATGGGATAATTTGATGACTTCCACATTGTTTGTATCGCTGCTGACGACGATTCCGCCAGCGTTGGTGCAAATTGTAACTTGTGCGGTGGCTGGATACGCTTTTGGGCGGTGTACGTTCCCATTTAAGCGGACAATGCTTGTTATGTTGGTGCTGACATACGTTGTGCCGCCACAAACAATTTTTATTCCGCTTGCGTGGCTAAACAGCCAAATGGGATTTTTGAACAGCCCAATGGCGTTTGTCGCACCAGCGTTGTTTGGGCATGGCTTAAATGGCGGATTATTCGTAATTATTTATATGCAGTTTTTCCGCAAAATTCCGAAAGAACTGGAAGAAGCGGCGTTAATTGACGGGGCGAATCCATTTAGCGTGTTTGCGAAAATAATTTTTCCGTTGGCAAAACCTGCAATGGTGGTTGTTTTTCTGTTTTCGCTGGTTTGGCACTGGAACGAAACTTTTTTGACAGGCATATTTTACACAAGAATCGCCACTTTGTCAACGCAAATTACAAGGGTAAACATTCCCCCACAAGAGCAGCTGCAAACGATGTTACCTACGGTAATGGCTTCGGCTTTGCTGTTTGTTGCTCCTGTTTTGGTGGTTTATGTTTTTGCACAAAGGTTTTTTACTGAGAGTATTGAACGCACTGGCGTTGTGGAGTGAAAATAGGCTGTTGTATAAAAAACTAGCGGACGGGCAGGTAATATAAATCCACATTTCAATCGTATATCAACTTAACAAAAAAGCGGGCGGATAATATCCGCCCCTACGTTTGGCGGTTTGTAGGGGCAGGTAATTTCCGCCCGAATTTTTTGTTAAATTTGGTTAATATAAATCTTAATATTTTTCCAAATATCGGTTGACATATCTCAAATATAAACCATAAAAAATTGCTAAAAACCCTTTATTTTGCTGGCTTAAAAAATTTTGTAAAAAAAATAAAAAAATCTTTCAAAAAGTCTTGACAAATTAGAAATAGCTTTATATAATAGTTTTAACAGTTTTTTAACAATTATTTAATATTTTGAAAATTTTGGAGGAATTTATTTTATGATGATTAGTAAGAACAGCAAAAAAGGCAAAAACTTAAGAAAGTTTAGCAAAATTTTTGCAACAGGCGTAGCAGTAATGGCGAGTAGTGTTTTATTAGCAACAACGGTATCTGCACAAGTTGGGCAATTAAACGGCAACAACGTTCGCGTAAGAACAGCCCCATCATTGGATTCAGATATTCTGTTTCAAGTAAATCGTGGCGAGCAAGTGGAAATTTTGGAAGAAAGCGGCGATTTTTACCGTGTAAATGTATCTGGTAACTATGATGTATACATTGCCAAAGAGTACATTAGCTTGGTGCAAGATGTTATTGCAACCGTTGAATCTTACGAAAATTCTTACGAAAGCACCGAAAATACATACGAAGAAACCGTTTATTACGAAGTTGTATCAGAAGAAAATGCAAGCTCTTCTAATATATACGAAATTTTGAGTTATGCAAAAACCCTTATCGGCGTTCCTTACCGCACAGGCGGCTCTGACAGAGGCGGCTTTGATTGTTCGGGATTTGTAACCTATGTTATGCGCAATTTTGGCGTTGCCTTACAACGTTCGTCCGCATCAATGGCTAGCAGTAACGGATTTTATGTTGAACGTGGCAGTTTAACCGCTGGCGATTTAGTATTTTTCGCAACTGGTAGCGGTTCTCGTGTTTCTCACGTGGGCATTTATGTTGGCGATAACCAATTTATCCACTCCGAATCTGGTAGAGGAGTTCGCATTAGCGGATTATCCGAAAATTATTGGAACAGAAACTACGTTAAGGCTAACAGAGTTTTATAATTTTATATTTCATAAAAAAGTATCTGAATTTCTCAGATACTTTTTTGGTTGACAAAATTTCTTCCTAAAATAAAAATAATCTTGTTAATAGCCAACAATAGGTTTATAATAAAAAAAGGCAAACATTATCAAGCTACAAAGGAGAAATTTATGTTTAATTTTAATTTGCAAGAAATGTTGATTAGAATACCTGCGTTAATTATTGCATTTACCGTTCACGAGTTGGTTCATGGGTTGACAGCGTACCTTTTGGGCGATTCCACGGCTAAAGAAGACGGGCGATTATCGTTGAACCCGTTGCGGCATTTGGATCCCCTTGGATTTATTTTTATTTTGTTTTTCCGTTTTGGCTGGGCAAAACCTGTTATGGTAAATTTGGGCAACCTTAAAAATCCTAAATGGGATTACGCTTTAATTTCGGTGGCTGGACCGCTGTCAAATTTACTGCTAGCTTTTATCGGAACATTGATATTTGTGCCGCTTATTACCAACATTGGAATTATCCCTATGGGCGGTTTTTGGGCTAACTTTGTATATGGATTTATTCATATAAATATCGTGTTATTGGTTTTTAATATGTTGCCAATTCCTCCGCTCGATGGCTCTAAATTTTTTTCGGTTTGGCTGCCAGAGCAAATGTATCATGCGTTTCACACGAGTTTTGCCCGTGTTGGCTTTTTGATTCTTATGATATTTATGTTTGCTGGCATAACAGGCAATATTATTGGCCCAATGATAGAAACTATAATTTCGGCATTGCTTAATCTTGCTGTCAATATTTATGGTGCATTTAATTAAATTTAGGAAAGGTAAAAAATATGACAAACGAAACATTCGAACGTATGGAAGAATTTATGATTTTGGCGTTTACCGCCGTCGGCGTGCCACCAGAAGATGCCAAAATTTGTGCAGCGGTTCTAATAGAATCCGACAAACGCGGAATCGATTCGCACGGAGTTGGCAGATTTAAGCCAATTTATTTAGATCGCATAAAAGAAGGCATTCAAAATCCTGTAACAAATGTTGAAATTGTGCGGCAAAGTCCAACAACGGCGGTAATTGACGCACATCACGGAATGGGACACGTTGCCAGCGTGAAAGCAATGAACTTGGCAATAGAAAAAGCCAAACAATTTGGCACAAGCATGGTCGCTGTAGGAAATTCCACGCATTATGGAATAGCTGGCTATTACGCAAGTTTAGCTGCCGATGCGGGAATGATAGGAATTACAGGCACAAACGCACGTCCGTCCATTGCACCAACTTTTGGCGTGGAAAATATGTTAGGCACAAACCCACTAACAATCGGACTTCCCACCGACGAGGAGTTTTCCTTTGTTTTGGATTGCGCAACTAGCATATCTCAGCGCGGCAAAATTGAACATTACGCTCGCATAAATAAGCAAATGCCGCAAGGTTGGGTTATTGACAATAACGGCTTGCCAGTAACCGATCCCAATGTTGCGTTGGCTGGCTTTAACAGCGGCTTGTGTGCGTTAGCTCCGTTGGGCGGAATCGGCGAAGATTTGGGCGGTTACAAAGGTTTTGGCTACGCAACCGCAGTGGAAATTCTTTCGGCGGCTTTGCAAGGCGGATTATTTTTGAGTGCATTAAATGGACTTAACTCGGACGGCACAAAACGTCCGTACGGCTTGGGACATTTCTTTATAGTGGTTGACATCTCAACTTTTACGGAAGTTTCCCAATTTAAGCAAACAACGGGCAATATTTTGCGCGAATTGCGAGCATCCAAAAAATCGCCAACCGCCGACCGCATTTATACCGCTGGCGAAAAGGAATATCTAGCCTATTTGGAACGCAAAAAAACGGGAATCCCTATGAATACCGCCGTGCAAAAATCGTTGCAATCTGTACGAGATGAGTTAAATATAAATTTTACATTTGTTTGGGAATGATTTTGTAATGGGAATTGGTGGTTAAATTTATGTAGAATTTTAGAATTTCCCGTAGGGGCGACCGTCCTCGGTCGCCTTTGAATTGTAAAATGTATAAATTTTTCCAACGCCACCATAAATTAAGTTTATAAAACGTTCTTGAAATCTCCCGTAGGGGCGGATAATACCTGCTGGACGGGTAGGTATTATCCGCCCCTACATTTTTAACAAATGCAATTTGTCAACTGTTGACTGATATTGCTAAATTTTAGATTTGAAAAAAATTTTTTCGAAAAACTTGACAAAACATAAAAAGTGTGTGATAATTAAATTGAGCCATTGAGCCATTGAGCCATTGAGCCATTGAGCCATTGAGCCATTGAGTCTCGAATAGGCTTATTTTGTTACGAAAAAATTTGAGTATAAAATAAGCTAAAAATTTCCTACAAGGAGGAACTATTTTATGAAAAAGTTTTTAGTAACATTAACATTGGCGATTGTTGCAACATTTTTTGCCGTGTTACCAGCTTATGCCACTGGAATCGGCGTAAATGTAAACGGGCAGAACGTAATTTTTGACGGACAAGCCCCTGTAATTGTTGGTGGCAGTACGTTTGTCCCAATCCGTGGAGTATTTGAGCAATTAGGTTTTAATGTTTCGTGGGATGATCAAGTTATTTTGGAAAACGCCGACAATCGTATAGTTATCCCAATCGGTAGCACAACTTTTACGATAAACGCCGCAGTACATATTTTGGATAACCCTGCACAAATTATAGGCGGTTCAACTATGTTGCCACTTCGTGCCGTTTTAGAGCCTTTGGGCTACAGTTTAGCCTGGAATGCCGATACACAAATTATCACAATAACGTCAAATTTACCGCCAGTGGCTATTTTGCCACAGCCCACGCCGCAACCAACGCCAGAACCAACGCCAGAACCAACGCCGCAGCCAGCTGATATATTAGAATACGTTGAGAATGAGGAAATCCAAATAATTCCATTTGAAAGAGAAATATCTATTATTCCCTCTAATCCTCATCGTAACGAAGAAATTACGCTTACATTTTACGGCTTGCCTAATATTGAATATAACATACGAATATGGTCGGCATTAAATAATGAATTAACAGCGGCAGGGTTAAATGCTAAAACTTCAGACGAAAACGGCATAGTATATTGGACGTGGCTTGTTGGTGGAAGAACAACTCCAGGCAATCAAAGAGTTCTCATTACTGGCGGTGGTGAAAGTTTTGAATTTTTTATAACTATCTACGATACCGAGAATTAAATTATAAGTTTCCAAAACCGCTTGCTATTTGAGCGGTTTTGTTGACTTTATATCAATTTTACTTTTATATATACTAAAAAAAGCAGACGGATATTATCCGCCCGCTATTTTTTCGATTTGTTTCATTATAAATACATCGTTGACATATTTTACAAAATTTTGTCCTTAAAAAATTTTTCAAAACACTTGACAAATAAACTTTCCCATTATATACTACATTTGTAGTAAGAACAACAAAAAAACTGTCAAAATAAGAGAGGATGACAAAAATGTTAAAAAATTCAAGAAATTCAAGAAAGTTAAGAAAATTTATCGTAACCGTATCTGTAGCAACCGCAATATTTTTGGGTTACACAAATTTTGCAACCGAAACAGTATACGCTGCACAGCCAGATGTTGCGGCAATGCAAGCAGAAATTGAAGAACTTAAGGCGTTGATTCAAGCACTAATGGCTGTGATTGGGCAACCGCCAGCAACGCAAATATCGCAAATATCTAGCCAGCAAGCCCGAGAAATTGCAACTGACTTTTTGGGCGGTGGAACGGCAGTATCTGCAAATTTATTTTCCGAAGACGGTACGCCAATGTTTGAGGTTGAAGTAGCAAACGGCACAAGGCAAATGGTTTATATAAATGCAATAACCGCCGCTGTCGTAAGAACAACTACAGTAGCAACTCCTGCACCTGTAATTCCTGCACCACCTGCACCAACTTCGCCGCCTGTATTGCCTACGCAAAATGTATCAAGCAATCGCTCTGTGCGACCAGCAAATCCAGCAATTACTCGCGATCGTGCCATTCAAATAGCCGAAAATGATATGCGTGCAAGAGGTTTGTCTGGCTGGTTCGATTCCATCGAAATGGACTGGGAAATGGGTCAATGGGTTTGGGAAGTAGAATTTGACAGTTCCACCAACCGAAATGTCGATTATGAATGGTATATAAACGTTGACACAGGCGCTATCGTAAGATTTAGAACAGATTGGTAAGTTGACAAAAATTATATCCTGTATTAAACGCTGTTAAAATGCTGTTTTTGTATTTGTATGGGCGGGTATTATTCTTCCGTTTAGCCTTGCGGGCGGATTCGCCCCTACGTTTGGCGATTTGTAGGGGCGGATATTATCCGCCCGTTTTCTTCAACATAAGTTTGTTTGTGAATTATTCAAGTGCAAAAATTAGGTTCACAAACAAAAGGGCTAAAAATCAACCTTTTTTGCCTCCTAAAATTATTCAATAAAAACCACAGTAAAAAATGCGGGTCAAGGGCACTGTTCTTTTGTCCACTGGACAAAATTCAGCCTTGCGGGTGTGGGCAGCGCCCACGGTTTTGAAATTTTTCGACAAACAAAAGGGCTAAAAATCAGCCCTTTTTTCCTCCTAAAATTATTCGATAAAAACTGCAGCGTACCAATTTTGTTCATCATTTTGAGTTTTCAGCACTTTGAGAGGTAATCCCAAATTATGCACCGTCTTAAATACGTCGATTCCCACGCTATGAAAAGCGGGACGTGCTTTGTCGGGGTGTATACATGGAATATTTGCCCCTTTTGCACATTTTTTACACAAATCACAATCACTTAACGAAAAAGCAAAATAATAGCCGTCCAAAAAGCAATCTCGTTCAAGTTCGTAAGAAATTATTTGCGAATTTGTTTTGTTATCGCAACCGATAATAATTCCGTGAGAATAATTTTCAAAAATTTTGCGATACTCATCCATTGAAAGCGGCGATTTTTGATACGGACAAGTATGCTGCAAACCATAATCACTGCATCCAAAAATGCACTTTAATATTACCCGCGAATCGAAAGCAATATCGGACATTACAAACGGAACGGCATTTTTTGCACCCATTGCTAGGGCTTTTTTTATGTATTTATCCATGCTATAATTGTATCACATAAATTAAAATAAAAAAACACTTGTAATAAACTTATTTTTGCATTAAAATATAATTGTGGTTTTATTTTGCAACTGAAAGGATTGAGTGCCATTACATACAACGCTGCTATTGATTATATATATCGCTCTCATTCAAAAATTGGATTGGATGGCGTTAAAAATGTTTTGCAAATGTTGGGAAATCCCCAAGATAAATTTGCTGTAATACACGTGGCAGGTACAAACGGCAAAGGCTCTACTTGTGCCTTTTTAAGCTACATTTTGACAAACGCTGGCTATAAAACTGGCTTGTTTACTTCGCCGCACCTTGCTAAATACAACGAACGCATAAAAATCAACAATATTCCTATACTAGATGCCGATTTTGCCAAAATTTTAACCCAAATAACCCAAATACAGCCGATAATGTCCTTTTTTGAAAATTTAACTTGTATGGCATATACTTATTTTGCCGAACAATCGGTTGACATTGCAATAATCGAAACGGGAATCGGCGGCAGATTAGACAGCACAAACGCCGTAAATAGCCCAATTTTATCCGTTATTACCGCTCCAGGTTACGATCACACCGAAATTTTGGGCGAAACACTGGCTCAACTTGCCTTCGAAGATGCCGGAATCATTAAAAATAATTGTCCTGTAGCCGTTTATCCAACTTCAGAACTCGCTACTTTTTCGCAAATAGCCGCAGAAAAACACGCTCCGCTTTATTATCTGGAAAATATTGCAATATCCGATGTTACCTACAAACTTGACAGCACAACTTTTTCTGTTGAAACTCCGCTTTTTTCGTACGGAGCGTTGCAAATAAAGCTGTTGGGCGAACATCAAATACAAAACGCAATTCATGCCGTGCTATGCACCGAAATATTGCGAAAAAATAAACTAAATATCTCCGAAACCGCCATGAGACAAGGCTTGCTAAATTGTGAATGGGCTGGCAGGTTCGAGATAGTAACATCTCAAACGCCGCAAATACTGCTCGACGGTGCTCACAACGAAGACGGCGCGCGAGTTTTTAAGCAAGCGTTAAATCTCTACTTTACAAAATTGACAAAAAGGCGTATAGTGCTAGTTGTGGCTATTTCGCAAAAAAAAGATTACACCGCTATTTTAGAACATATGCTAGAAACCGCCGATATTGCCATTTTTACCTGCTCCAGTTTCAAAGCAATCGCCGCCCAACAATTAGCCGATTTTGCCAAAACTATAACTAATATTCCCGTTTTTGCCGAACCTAACGCTGTTTTTGCCTTGCAAAAAGCCAAACAGCTTGCCAACACAGACGGAATTGTCGCAATAGCTGGCTCGCTGTACCTAATTGGCGATATTCGAAAAACTATTTTTTAGAGAGGATTTTTTTACATGATTGATTTTAAGGAAGAATTAGATAAATATGAACCTGTTTTAAGTGTTGACGAAGTTGAACCTCTAGTTAAAGACGAAATAAAAGATATAATGGAATTATTACAGTATATTACTGGAAAATTATCAAAGGAGTAGATTGCTATGACTTGTCCTAGTTGCAACAATAATTACGATTATGGCAATATTTGTCCGCATTGTATGGCAGATGCCAACCTTTATCGAGGTGTAGCAAGAATATCTGATGCCCTTTACAATAGCGGACTCGCCAAAATAAAAAATGCGGATTTGTCAGGTGCAGTCGCTGTTCTTAGTAAAAGTGTGTCCGTAAACAAAAATAATACAAACGCTCGCAATTTATTGGGACTTGTGCAATATCACATTGGTCATGTTGGCGAAGCTCTCAAAAATTGGGTGATAAGTTGCGGCTTGCAGCGCGAAAACAACGAAGCGGAAAACTATATCAATAAAATTCAAAATAACGCTCGTGCCTTGGAAAATCTCAATGATGCTATTCGTATTTATAACCTTTCCATAGAAGATGTCCGCCAAAATAGCACAGATATGGCAGTAATAAAATTGCGCCGCGCGATTGATATTAACCCAAAATTTTTGGATGCCCTAAATTTGCTAGCTTTGTGCTACATCATGCAAAAAGAACGCACTAAAGCTCTAGCGGTTATCGAACGCATTTTGGCAATAGATGTTTTTAACGAAAAGGCAACCCGTTATTACAACGATTTGAACCCAACGCAAACGGTTAATAAATCCAAGCCCAAAAAAGCCGCAATAAAAGAAGAGCCTGTAACGCCCTACAAACAAGTAACTTTGCACGAACGCCACAACGTAAATTTTCACATCGAAGGAATTTTGTGCTTAATTATTGGAGCCGCTTTGGCAGTGGCTGTAATGGTGGTTTTTGTCAACCCTGCTTTGACGAATCCGCCTGCTATTGCACAAGTGGAAGAGTTTAATCCGCAGTTGCTAATAACCGAGGAAACGCACAGCCAGCTTATGCAGGAAAAAGAGCAAGAGATTTCCGCATTATTAGAGGAACAAGCCGAATTGCAAGCCGCCGCAGATTATTGGGAAGACCGTCATTTTAACTTGGAGCGTACTTTGCAAGTATTAAATGCTTGGGAACTGTTTCGCGATGGCTATTTAGAAGAAGCAGCGAACGCAATTTTGGCGATAAATCCCGAGGGATTAACGCAAGAGGCACAAAATTGGATTAACGAAATAAGAGCAACTGCATTCCCGCAATTAGCACAAGATGCCTTTAACCAAGGCTTTTCAGACTACTTTGCCAGTAACTGGGAAACAGCGCTAGTTAGTTTTGAACGTGCCTACGAATTTGCCCAATATATGGAAGATAATTTTCTTTTGGGCGATGTGCTGTATTATTTAGGGTGGACATTTTCTCGTATTGATAATAATGCACAATCGATACATTATTTTGAGCGGTTGCTAAGCGAGTTTCCCGATCACAGATATACGTTAGAGGCACAAAATAGGCTAAATGTTGTAAGAGAAATGGAGGAATAAATATGCACAAAGATTGGTTTGAATCTGCACAAATTGTATCGTATCATTTATGGGAAACCATGGGCTACGACAACGCTTTGGATTTGTGGTACGCTGTGGAGGATATAGCTTGTTTTTTTGAGCAATCCAACATTTTCAGTTTAGAGATGGTTGACAGCATTAAAGGTTTGGGAGTAAAAAGCGAGGGTTATATTTGGTTTTTGCGAAACATCTCGTATCGGCTATATTTGTACACCCATAATGTTGACGAACTTTCTAATTGGTTTTTAATCGAAAAACTGCTTGACAACGTACCATGGGTAGAAAATTTAGCGGCAATGGCAGTAATGCTCCGCAAAGATATGGAAAGCACGGCGGGGCACGTTCGCTCGCACGTAGTACGCTCTTTTTATGGGATGCAAACTTTTTAGATAAATTTATTTTTTTTGCAGACCTTTTGAAATAACTTGCGTATATTATTTTGTAAGCAGTTTTGATACTTTTGAAAAAATGAAAAGAGGGTTTACTATGAACACTGTAAAAATTTTAGGCTTTGAGCTGGAAGAACGTCTTGCAGCTGCGTTAAGTTATGTACTGGGAATAATCTCGGGACTATTTATGATAGTTTTTGTACAGGATAATAAAAATGTACGGTTTCACGCTTTGCAATCGATTTTGTGGTTTTTGGTGTTGCTATTGGTTGACCTTTTGTTAGGTTGGTTTACGCCATTTGGTAGATTGATTAGCCTTGTTGGTTTTGCAAGTATGCTGTTTTTGGCTTACAATGCGTATATGGGTAAAAAATTCAAAATCCCAATGTTGGGCGATGTCGCAGAAAAAGTTGTAGATAAATAGGTAATTATGAAATGATTTGATAAAGTGTCCAGTTTTGGGCACTTTTTTTTGGGGGTTGGTTTAATAAATTAGAAATATGTTGCTATATGTAGAAAACGGGCGGATATTATCCGCCCGCATTAAAAATTTGTCAACCGTTAAAATCACAGCATCCTAAATTTACAGAAAAAATTTTTCTATCCAATCAATTCCTGCAAAACGCCTTTCACGCTCCCAATTTCCTTAACACGCCCAACATAAGCCCCGCAAAACACAAGCCCTTCGCTTGTTTTGCCAACTGCCGCATTTATCAAGGCTTTTGTTATGCAATACGGTATTGTTTTGGGATTGCAGCCACTTATGCAACTGCTGCATTCGGTTATTTTGCTGTTCGTTGTTAGCAAACCCTTGATAAATTCATTGTTTAACGCTCGCCCTGGCATTCCTACTGGACTTTTCACTATTGTTACATCATCGTCCGTTGCGGAAATATACGCTTGTTTGTAGGCATCTGCTACATCGCATTCTTCGGTGGCTACAAATTTTGTTGCAACTTGTACACCTGCACAGCCTAATCCCATGTAATGGTCAACATCTGTGCGGTCGCAAACGCCGCCCGCAAAAACTGTCGGAATCGTCCTGTTGTACCGCTCGCTATAATGCGAAACCTCTTGCAAAATATCCAATACTTCACGGTCATAATCCAGTTCGTGCTGTAAATCCTCTGCCGAAAAGCCTAAATGTCCGCCTGCTTTCGGGCCTTCAATTACTACCATATCCGCCGTTTTGTGGAACTTTTTATCCCACATTTTTAGCAGAACCGCCGCCGCTTTCTTGGAAGATACTATCGGTGCGATTCTCGTCGCCGAACCTTTGACAAGCTCGGGCAATTTGGTCGGCAAACCCGCTCCAGATATGATTAAATCGGCTTTGTTTTCGATTGCACATTTTACGTATTCGGCGTAATGATTTATCGCGCACATGATATTTACGCCAATTAAGCCGTCTTTTGCTTTCTCCTTGGCTCGTGTGATGTGATACGCCAGTGCCTCGAGGTTGGTTTTTAGCGGATTGCTGGCGAATCCGTCCCAGTTAAAACCAGGTTGCGCCGCCGAAATTACGCCAACGCCGCCCTCGCAAGCCACCGCACCCGCCAACCGCGACATACTTACGCCAACGCCCATTCCGCCCTGAATTATCGGCAGTTTTGCTATCAAGCCGTTAATATCCAAGTGTTTAAGCTGTTGCAACGGCTGTAAAGTTTTCAAATTTTCTAAAGTTTTCATATTGTCGCCCCTATTTTGCGAAACCGCTTGTACCGACTTTCTAGCAGTTCGGCTTGCGGAATCGCTTTATTTTTTTCAATCGTGCTGATTAGTTCCGCTTTTATTAGCGAAAATTTTTCGTCCCGCTCTGGGAAGATTTTTTCGATGACGTTAAAGCCGTACAAATCGGCGGCTGTCAACCGTAAACATTCGCTTGCTTCGTTGGCGCGGCTTGCGTCTTTCCATAAGATGCTTGCACAGCCCTCTGGCGAGATTACTGAATATATGGCGTTTTCTAGCATCCAAACTTCGTCCGCCACCGAGAGAGCCAACGCACCGCCGCTGCCGCCCTCGCCTATCACAACCGAGATTATCGGCGTTTTCAACGTCATCATTTCGGTTAAATTTTCGGCGATTGCTTGTCCTTGACCGCGCTCTTCTGCGCCGATTCCGCAATATGCGCCGGGTGTGTCCACAAAGCACACCACAGGACGGCAAAATTTTTCTGCCAGTTTCATTTGCCGCAACGCCTTGCGATAGCCCTCTGGGTGCGCCGAGCCAGAATTTCGCTGACTGCGTTCCTTGATATTTCGCCCTTTCTCGATGCCGACCACCGTTACCGCAAAACCGCCCAGCCAAGCCAGCCCAGCCACCACAGATTTATCGTCGCCAAACCGCCTGTCGCCGTGCATTTCTGTAAATTCCTCAAAAATTTCTTCTATATAGTCAACCGCTGTTGCTCTGCCTTTGGCACGCGCGGCTCGAACCTTGTCGTATGCCGTCAAAAACTCACTTCCTCTCGATTAAAAGTCAAAAGATTAAAACCTTGGGATTTTTTGTCCACTGGACAAAATTCAATACCCCAAACCCCGCAAGGAGCTTCGTCCCTTGACCCGTTAGAATTTTTTGTTTGTTCGTTATTGGGATTAAATTATTGTTGATTTTTGGCTGTTTGTTGCTTGAAATTGCTTTTAACTATGCAAGTATATCATATGATTGGGGAAATGTCATTAAATGTTTTTGAAATTTGGAATTTTTTGGGGGAAAAATTTGCGGATTTTTTGCAATCATTCGTTGTATCAGCAAAAATCACACTTGTCAAGTGGCAAAAAAATTTATTTTTTCCCAAATTTATGCTACAATTAAACCAGGAGGCGATTTTATGGAAGCATACAAATTTGCACAAGAAACATACAATAAAATAGGAATAAACACAAATTCCGCTTTGGAGCAGCTGCGAAAAATCCGAATATCTGTACAATGTTGGCAAGGCGACGATGTTACAGGATTTTTTGCAAAACAGCAGCTAACTGGCGGAATCCAAGTAACTGGCGATTATCCAGGCGCGGCGACAAATCCGCAAGAACTGCGAGCCGATTTGGCAAAAGCACTTTCGTTGATTCCTGGGAAACATAAGCTGAATTTACACGCAATTTATGCGGAACTGGACGATTCCCAGAAAGTTGACTTGAACGAATTGCAGCCGAAACATTTTGAAAATTGGCTAAATTTTGCGAAAGAAAACGATTTAGGATTAGATTTTAACCCAACATTTTTCTCGCACCCAAAAGCGGACGATGGTTTTACGTTGAGCAACGCCGACGAAAATATCCGCAATTTTTGGGTGGAGCATGGCAAAAAATCCCGCAAAATAGCCAGTTATTTCGGCACAGAATTAGGGCAAACGGCAATCAACAACATTTGGATTCCCGACGGATTTAAGGATTTGCCGATTGACAGGCTTGCTCCGCGCGAGCGACTTTTGCAGGCGTTAAACGAAATTTTATCCGAAAACCTGCCCAACATGGAAGATGCCGTTGAAAGCAAACTTTTCGGAATTGGCAAAGAAAGCTACACAGTAGGCTCTAACGAGTTTTACACGGCGTATGCCGCCAAAAACAACACATATTTGTGCCTTGACAGCGGACATTTTCATCCAACAGAAATGGTTAGCGACAAAATATCGGCGGTAAGCCTGTTTGTGAAGGGGATTTTACTGCACGTGAGCCGTCCAGTTCGCTGGGATAGCGATCACGTGGTAATTTTAACGGACGAGTTGCAAGAAATAGCCAACGAGTTAGTTTTCAATCAGTTGCTAGCAAAAACGGCGATTGGCTTAGATTTTTTTGATGCCTCGATAAACCGCATAGCAGCGTGGATTATCGGCGTTCGTGCAACGTTAAAAGCCTTGTTGCGAGCAATGTTAATGCCGCACGCAACGTTACAAAAAGCCGAACAAGACGGCGATTACACGACTCGGCTGGCTCTGCTAGAGGAAATGAAAACGTACCCATTCGGCATTATTTGGGATTATTATTGCGAAATTAACGATATTCCCAAGGATTGGCTGGGCGAGGTTAAGTTGTACGAGAAAGCAGTTTTGGCGAAACGGAGCAGTATATGAAAATTATCATTTATCATTATTAGCGATTCTTTTACAGTGGATTTTGCGAACTGTTAAAAATTTTTTTGTGGTGCAAATTTTTAAGAAATTGTGGGGTTGTCTTTTAGGTTTTGCACCCATTCCAGGGGCATTTTTACGTAGTGTGCAATTTTATCCAGGGAAAGTCCGTCTTTTAGCATTTCAAAAGCGGTTTCACGGGCTTTTTTCTCTTTCCCAATTTTTATTCCAATTTTTTTAGCTTGTTTTCTAGCTTTTCTTCTGCTCATGGCTGATTTTACACGTTTATTAAATCTTTCGTATAAAATCCCCTGTACATTGGAATCCATCATATCTAAAACCTCCGCAATGCTTGCTTAAACCTCTAGCGTGTTTTCAGTTGGGTTTGTTGTGGTGCTTTCTTTTAAGTTTTGCACCCATTCTAGGGGTCTTTTAAGAATAGTGGCTATATCTTTTGTGTCAAAGTTTCTTTTTAGCATTTCAAAAGCGTTTTCACGAGCATTTTCTTCTTTGCCGATTTCTTTACCAATCTCTTTGCCGATTTCTTTGCCGATTTCTTTACCAAGTTCCTTACCACGCTCTTCAATCCGCCTTTTTTCCCTGCTAGTCAACTTACCATATTTCCCAAAACCCTTATAAAAACTACCTCGCACATTGGAATCCATCATATC
>JGI24700J35501_10930768_pt1 | contig 22738 bp, 22 predicted proteins | sample TergutTh196P1_FD_35501 | JGI IMG/M metagenome (IMG submission 35501)
CCCCCCCCCCCCCCCCGTAAAATCTGCGGGGCACGGGCAAGAAGGGGGGACAGTACAAACACTTCTCTTGGCAAACGCTTTTTGGGAGAAATTTGCCCAGAAAGCGTTTTGCCGCCGGCAAATTTGCCGCTTCTTGCAAGTTGGCCTGTCATGGGCAGCTTATACAAAATTTTTTCAGAGGAGCTTTGAATGAGAAAGATTTCAAAGAAAATCGCCGTTCTGCTGGTTGTGGTAATGCTCGCATTCAGCTTTAACGGCTGCCTGTCGTATGTGGGACGTGGCGACCCAACTCTTCACCGGGTTGGCTATGCCATTGTTGACATTATTTTCCTGCCCATTTCGTTAATCGCCTTGGTTGTGTATCTTATCATTAACGATGCCGGCGACGAAACCGGGGTGCAAATGCACTTGGCCAACTCGGATAATCTTTTTGAAGAGTATTATTTCCTGCTGGCGCGGCTTTTCTCTTTGCCCCCGGCGGAACTTGCTTCCGTAATGCAGGTTCTGGATTCTATTCCGGATGCAAAACGCGCTTCCTCTACGGAAAGGGTCTTTGCCATGTCCGAAACGGACCGGGCTTCCTTGTTCAGCGCGTACAACTCCCTGCCGGAAGCCGAAATTCTTTCCTCCGTGGAAAGAATCTCAGCCTTATCCCAGGCGGAACTTGCCAGCTTGTTGCAAGATTTTATCTCCCTGTCCGAGTCCGAGCTTAACGCTCTGGTTCTGGAGCTAAAATCCCTGGCCGAGCCGCTGCAGGTCGCCTTGACCGGCTACCCCCAGGGGCGCAGGTTCGGGCTTCAATTTTAGGCAACGGAGAGGGCCGGCCGGCAAGCAATTCCCGGCCGCGCCCCTTCCCTGCCTGTTCCTTCTAGTGAAGCTCCGGATCGTCTTCGTCGAACATTTTCAGCATATCCCGGATTTCGGCGGCTCGCTCGTACTCCTCGTCGGCCACCGCCTGCTCAAGCTGGTCTAAAAGGGCGCGGTGCTGGTTTTTGCCCGGATCGCTCGACTCGTCGCTTTCGGCAAAAGCGCTTTTTTCAAAAGCGTCAATGAAATAATCCAGCGGAATACCGGCCTGCTCCACAACCGTCGAAGAAATGTAAGTCGGGTAGCGTTTGCGCACGGCTATTGCAAAAGCGTCGGAGGGGCGGCTGTCAATTACAAGCGGGTTTTCGTCGGTGTACTCGCCGCCGGTTATAATAAGCCGGGCGTAAAAAGTGTGGCTCTTTAGCTCGTAAATCTCGACCTTTTTAAGATTCAGATTCACCCGGGACAGCATTTCGATAAACAAATCGTGGGTCAAAGGACGCGGCAGAACAATCCCGTCTTTGCCGATAAGAATGGACTGCATCTCTAGAATGCCTATAAAAATAGGCACGGCAATTTCCATGTCCTTTGGCCGCAACAATACCGCGTTGCCCTGATTTGTTTGTATGATAGACCATATTTCGCATGGCAACATATGCGTTTGCATTTGCATTTGTATCTCCTAAATTTTAGCTTATAAATTCGGTCAAGCCGGCAAGCAGGCGCGGGCCTTCCTTTTTTTCTGCAAACTCAAAAATTTCGCGCGCGGATGCGATCAGCCCCAAGCCCCTTTCACGAGCCGCTTCCAAAACGCCAGACGCGCTAATTTCCCCGATAAACTCCTCCACCTGAGGGGCGTTTACGCCGCCGGCCTTTGCCGCGCTGAAACACCGGGCGACAAAGTCGATTTTTCCGGGGTTTTGGTGCAGGTACAAAATCACCGGCAGGCTTTTTTTGCCCTCCACGACATCATCCCCTCTTTTTTTGCCGGGGTTGCCGGTTGTCAGGTTTTTGACATCGTCAAGAATCTGAAAACCCTGCCCCAGCTTTTCGGCGGCCTCCTCAAACCGCTCCCGCGCCGCATACCGCGCCGCATCTTGCGCCGCCTCGTCGGTTTCGCCGCCGGCGACGGCAAAGGCCGCGTAGACGCCAAGGCCGGCGGCAAGGCTGGCAAGGCTCCCCGTTTTCAGCCGGCACATAAGCTCGTACTCTTCTATGCCGGGCACAAAGGAGTGGTTTTTGTGCCAGCTTATGTCCATCGCCTGCCCAAGGTGGAGTTTTCGCATATGCTGCCCCCAAAGTTTGTAAACAAGCCCCTTGTACACGCGGCTAGCCGCGCCGCCAGCCGCGCCTCCCGGCTCAAGCCGCGCTGCCCACTGTTCTATGCAGTCCAGGGGCAGAAAGTAAAGCAGGCTTCCCGCGTTTATCGCGGTGTCCTCCCCGTAAAGGCGGTGGATGGCCGGCGCGCCGCGCCTTTCCTCCGAGCCGTCTTCGATGTCGTCGTGGATCAAGCTTGCGTTGTGGCAAAATTCGACCAGCGGGGCAAGAGGGATCGCGGCATCCCCGCCGCCCAGCGCCTCGCAGACAAGCGTCATTAATAGCGGCCGCCAGCGTTTGCCGCCCCGTGCCAGCAAGTCTCGTGCTGGCAAAATGGCCGCGTCAAGGGTCGCGCCGGTTATTTGTCCCGCAGGGACGTGGGGGAAAACGGAGCGCAGCCAGTTGTCGTCTGGCTTGGCCGGCAGGGCGCGGTGTATGGCATCTTCTATAAGTTCGAGCCTTTTGGTATACTCGTAAGTCATAGGTACATTATACAGGGAAAAAATGGCGGATTACAAGAAAGCAGATTACTGGCAAAGCTTGGCGCGGAAAGAGGGCTACCCCGCCCGCTCCGTTTACAAGCTAAAGGAAATGGACGAAAAGTTCGGTCTTCTAAAGGGGGCTGGCCGGGCGGGTTTCCGCATTCTGGATGTGGGGGCGGCGCCTGGCAGTTGGAGTCTTTACATTTTGCGCAAGTTGGCCGGCAAGGGCTTTCTTGCCGCCGTGGATTTGTCGCCGCTTTCCCGCGAGTTCGACAAGGGGCTTTTTGACGGGGGCAATTTTTTCTTTGTTCAGGGGGATTTTACCCAAGCGGCGGCTTTGGAAGCCGTGGCTTGCCGGGGGCCTTATTCCTTGATTTTAAGCGATGCGGCTCCTTCGACGACGGGCAACGGCGCGGTGGATGCGGCGCGTTCTTTCGATCTTGCTCAGGCGGTAACGGACTGCGCGGAAAAGAACTTGGCTCCGGGGGGGTCGCTTTTGATAAAGGTTTTCCAAAGTGCCGACAGTGCCGATCTATTGAAGCGTTTCAAGGGGCTTTTTGGCACGGCGAAAACGTTCAAGCCCAAGGCCTGCCGCAGCGAATCTTTCGAGGTTTATTTTATCGGCACGGGAAAAAAGGGGTAACCCCGCCGGGGTTGTGCGCGAAAAAGGCCGGCGGGCTATTTCACTTTGCCGGCTTTTGTGTTATATTTGTGTTATAGTGAAGATAACCTTCGGGGTTCCGGAGGCTTCGCGACAATGCTATTTTTATGGAGGAAGTGATGAAAAAGATCGTGGTTTTCGGGCACAAGGCTTGACCGATTTGCGAACCGGCGAAAGAGTTTCTTTTGCAGAAAAAAATTGAATTCGTGTATCAGGACATTAGCGAGAGTATTCTTGCTCTAAAAAAGTTTCTTAGCTACAGGGAGTCGCACTCGGAGTTTGACAAAACAAAGGAAAAGGGGGCTGTTGGCCTGCCTTGCATTGTGGTCAACGACGGCGAAAGGATCATTCTGGGCTTTGACGAAGAGGTTCTGGGGTCTTTGTGAAAGGTATCTGTCGCCGCTTGTGCCATTGCGCGGGGCGGCGAGATATTTTTATCCGGCTCTTGACTTTTTTCAAGATAACTGTTATTGTTAAGTATAGGGGCTGTTCCGGCGTTTTTTTCCGCTGGAACTGGTTATAGGGTGCATAGCTCAGCTGGTTAGAGCGCTTGCTTTACACGCAAGATGTCCCTGGTTCGAATCCGGGTGCGCCCAATATGGCGGGGGGCTTGTAGCGAAGGCTCTCGCGGGGTATAAATTGGAATTTTCTGTTCAAGGTAAAGGTGGATTATGTACAGTTTAACGGTTGCTTACATACTATGGCTTTTTTCGGGCTTCGGGGCCTTGGGTTTCCACAGGTTCTATCTTGGCAAATTTCCCTCCGGGCTTTTATGGATGTTTACCGGCGGGCTTTTTGGTATCGGGGGGATTTTCGATTTCTTTACCATGCCGGCTCAGGTTCGGGCGGCCAATTTGCACCGGGCTTTGCTGGACAGTCTTTGGCGCAGGGGCGGCAACCAAGGGTTCCGCAATATTGTTGACGGCGAGGTCAATGCCGTGCGCGAACAAAAAACTGTCGAGCAGACGATCTTAAAAATAGCAAAGGAAAACAAGGGGATTATCTCGGCCAGCGAGCTTGCTATGGAGGCGAGTATTCCTATCGAAGAGGCGAAAAAGGTTCTTGACGCTTTGGTCTCAAAGGGTATTGCCGAGCTTAGGGTGCGCAAGTCCGGGTCGCTTGTTTACACTATTCCCGACATTATGGACAAAGACGAGCCTTTGGAAAACCTTTAACCGGGTGGCTGTGGGGCTAGGGAGCTAGGGGGGCGGGGCTGACGACGGCGGGAAGTTGCGGCAGGGAGCCGCGGCAGGGAGCCGGCGAAGTCGCCTTTCTGTCCAGCGTCGGCCGGTTGGCTTTAGCCGGCGTTTTCTTGGTTCTCGCTTTCTTGCGGCGGGGGTGGCTCCGCTGGTTTTTCTTCGGCTTTTTTGTTGGACAGTTTATTTACGGCAAGCAGCATTTGGTAATAAATGTAGGGGAATATCCGAAAGAACTTGTGGGGTTTTTCAAAACAATAGCCGATCCATTCCAGTCCCTTGTCAAAAACTGCCCTTGAGGGGTGTTTTTTGCTCTCTGCGAAAACTTCAAAAATATCGCTGCACCAAAGGCGCAGGCCGCCGCCCAGTTTGTCGCTGTTTCTGGCTATCCAGCGTTCCTTGCCGCGCACGCCCTTGCCGACCAAAATGAGAGACGGGGCGGCTTTTTTTATGGCTTCGATTAAGGCCGCTTCTTCGTGCGCCTTGAAATAGCTGGAAAACCGGCCTACGACGTGCAGTTTGGGGAAGGTTTGCCGGATATTTTTTTCGGTTTTCATAAGAATCTTTTTTTGGCCGCCCAAAAGATAGGCCGAATACTCGCGTTTTTCCAAAATGGCAAGCAGTTTAAGGACAAAGTCGAAGGGCATATACCTTACGGCCTTTTTCCCCGACAGAAATTGAAGGCCCTTGACAATGCTTTTCGATATTGGCAGGACAAGGGCGGCATTTTCGATGTATGCCCGGTACTCGCTGTTGCGCCTGGCAAAAAGCAAGTCCCAAAGGGATAAAAGCACAATGTTTTGCTCTTTTTCCTTGTCCAGCAAACCGTACACAAAATCGTCCAAGTGTTCCGGTTGCAAAATGTCAATGGGAATTTTCAGCAACTCTACACGTTCCCGGACTTCGCCTGTTTCAGTGTCCACGAATCTCTCTCCAGCAAAATAATTCTAACCGCCGCCGCGCAATACAGCGCGGCTGTTTCCGTTCTAAGTATCGTATCGCCAATGGTAAGGGGCAAAAACCCGGCATCTAAAAAACGCTCCGCTTCACGCTGGGAAAAACCCCCTTCCGGCCCGACAGTCATTGCCAACGCCGGCGGAACCTTTTCCAAATACGCATGAAGACTCTTTACAGCCGCCGGTTCGAAAGGCAAATGATGAAAAAACAAACCAAGGATGCCCGGCGTATCGCTTTTTAATTTGTCCCAGTAAGAGAACAGCCCGTCAAGACTCAACGGGGGGCAAACCTCCGTCGCCACCTTCGAGCCGCTCTGCTGCCGGGCTTCTCTTACAATCCGCCGCCACCGCTCAAGCTTCCCCCCTTGCTCCCCCGCCCCCTTGATCTTGACAAGGGAAAACTCCGAGGCAAAGGGGACGACTTTTGCAATAGCGCCCTCGCCGGCCTGCCGGACAATCAAGTCCATTTTACCCTCTTTCGGCAAGGCTTGGAACAAAAAGACCGGCGGCAAAACCAGCCCGCCCGCCGGGGGCGCGTCTTCGGCAATGCCGCCATGGCTTTCGCCGACGCGGCCGGTCAAAACGCCCCCGCCGACAGACTGCACCATGACAAAGGCCTCGCCCCCGCCGGGCAAAAGCGCCGGGAAAAACTCCCCCGGCGCAAAACGCCTTACGCGGACAAGGTAATGGTAATCATCGCCCGAAAGCCGGACAAGCCCCTTGTCCGGCTCATCTTTCAATATAAAATGCTTCAATCAAAGTTTGCAGTTAGGATGCCAAGGCAAATTCCTGCTCCATCTGCTCCCTTTCGTCTTGCAAAGCCCTAAGACTGCGCGTGGGCATAAGGCTAGGCCAAATGCCGCTGCGCAAAATGTCAAGAGCTTCGATCAACTGCACGTCGTATTCAATGTCAAAAACAGGGGCAATAACCGTGCGGTTTTGCTCGTTGCGCACCAGCCGCCGGATAAGCGACACCGGGAGGTCGAACTCCTGAGACAGCGCGTTGGAAAAAGCCTCCAGCGCGGCATTGCCCGCCTGCGGGTTCTCGCGCACAAAGTCCGGTATTCTCGCCGCCCTCATAAGCTCGCCCAAATTGGCAACCTCGGTATCAGAATACTGCGGCGGCCTGACTTCCCGGTCCGGCGGAATACCAATCTGGTCTATGCTGGCATCGCTCGGCGTGTAGTAGCGGGCGGTGGTAATCCTAAAGCCCGCGCCGTCCAAGGGGTACACCTGCTGCACCGAACCCTTGCCGAAGGTCTGCTCGCCAACCAAGAAGGCGCGTCCCCTGTCCTTGAGCGCCCCGGCGACAATTTCCGAAGCCGAGGCCGAACCCCTGTTGATAAGCACCACAAGCGGAATGTCCGCCGGTACAATCATTTGATGGGTCGCGTTAAAATCCCTGTTTTCAAAGGGGATTCTTGACCTTGTGCGCACGACAAGCCCGCCGTCAAGGAAAAGGCTCGATATTTCCACGGCAGAGGTAAGAAGCCCGCCGGAATTGTTGCGCAAGTCCAGAATCATGCTGGTAAAGTTGTTCTCTTGGAAGTAGGCTATGGCTTCCCGCGTCCTGGCCGCCGTCATGGGGGTAAAGGAGATAAGCCTTAGATAGCCGGTTTCGCCGATCATCGCGTGCCTTGTCGTGGGCACTTCGATAACGGCGCGGGTCAGCGTTACATAAAAGTCGATTGTGTCGCGGCGGATTAAAAGCTCGACATCCTGCCCGACTTCGCCGCGCAGTCTTGCCAGAACCTGATCCATGGAAAGCGTGCCCGTCGATTCGCCGTCAATCCCGATGATAAGGTCGCCGGGGTTTATCCCCGCGCGCCAGCCGGGGGTGCCTTCGATTGGGGCGGCAACTTCCACATAGGAGCCGCGCCCTGGGGTGATGTAAAGCCCGACCCCGCCGAAACTGCCCTGGGTTGTGTGGCGCAGAGCCTGCATTTCGGAACGCGGCATAAAGGCCGAATAGGGGTCTTCCAGGGATTCAAACATACCCCTCATTGCGCCCTCGAAAAGAACGTTGGGGTCTACTTCCCTTATGTAGTTGCGTTGAATAAACTCGAAAACATTCTGAATAAGGGCGGTGTATCTGCGAGCCTGCGCGTTTTGCGCGAGCGCGCTGCCGGGCGCACCTGGGGAACTTGCCCCTTGAGCGGCGACCGGAACCAAAGCTAAAAAAAACACCACGCAAAGTGCTGCCGTTGCGGCAATCCACACCCATGAAAATGACGTTTTTTTGTACCCAAAGCCTCTGTCGGGCTGGGAATCGTTATCGCTCATACTAATCTCCTTGACTGTAAAATACGCCTCTTGCAAAACTGCGGGCAAAGCCCCTCAGCATTACGGCGCTTGAGCAATCAGGCTTGATCGCCCCCCGCTGTCCAGCCGGTTCTTCTCTAGCCTTAATGTACATTCTAAATGAAAACAAAATAAAAAGCTAGAGGTTAACAAGCGATTTCCGCTTTTCGTCGAATTTTCCCGCCGGAAAAGCGTTTTTTTTCTCCCGGAGAGAGATTCACGCAAAGGCACGGATGCACGAAGGCACGAACCTCGGAAGCATCTCACACAAAGGCACGGATGCGCACGAAGGCACAAACTTCGGAAGCATCTCACACAAAGGCACAAAGACACAAAGGCACGGAGGTTAGGGGGGATTATGATACGCCTGAGTCTTTTTTCAGCCTTATATTATGGAAGATAAGAGAGGATATGCAGAATGAAGCAAAGCCTTCGAATCTGTGCTTCCTTATCTTCCTTTGTGCCTCCGTGCCTTTGTGCCTTTGTGTGATCATATTCGAGAAGTATGATCAGACCCTACCGGCAACCGCTTGCTTTTTGCGCATTTTGCCGATAATATAGAATAATGATGAAACTTAGGTTAATTTCCAAAAAAGCCCTTTCGCGGCTGTTGCCGCTTTTTGTTTTTATCGCGATCTTTTTTGCGCCGCTTGCGGCCGCCGCGTCTCCGGCGGAGGCCGCACAGCCGCGCCAAATTAATCCGGCGACCAAGTTCGGCATCGTGCCGCAAAACGGCTTTCTTTTCCCCTACATTTTTTTTACCGACACGGTGCGCACTCTTGCCCAGAACGACAACAACAGGCCAGCCTGGGTGCACACTGTCGAGGAGTTGGAGCGGTTCGACAGGATCATTCAAGACCAGACTTCCCTCCTTCTTAACAACTACATTCTGTCTTACTACGGTCATCCTTACTCGCGAAATATGGGAATTCTTGGCCGCTATTCTATAGAAGAATTGTCCCGGCAGCTTTCCGTTACTGCCGCCCAGTACGAGGCGATAAGCGAGGGGCGCGGGGTTATTCGGGCTTTTCATCTTATTTTCGGAACTGTCCACCCGGACGCTTCTATCGGGATTCTTCGGCACAGTACTTTGATGAGTTATATCAACTATGCCTTGGAAAACGATATGCTTGTTTTTATCGATCATCAAATTGGCCGCTACGATCCTATTGAATCGCTCAGGCGTATGTTCCCCTATCTTCACTATCCTAATGTTCATCTGGCTCTTGACCCCGAATGGCGCACTCTTAGGCCGAATATCGAGATTGGCCATCTTACGGCGGACGAGATTAACCGCGCACAGCAAGCAATGGAAGATTATCTTATCGAAAACGATTTGCCGGGCGAAAGGATGCTTATGTTCCACCAGTTCCACTACCGCATGGTTAGGGAGTTAAGGGATGTGCGGGCGGATTTCCGCAGGGTGCGTCTTATTCACAATATTGCCGGCATTGGCTCCCCGCAAATGAAGCGCAACACTTACAATTGGGGGGCGGCTTTTACGAATATTCCTGTCAAGGGGTTCAAACTATGGTACGATTTCGGCTTTGCCGGGCATACTGACACTCCGCTTATGTCCCCGCAGGATGTTTTCGGGCTGTCGCCAAGGCCGTATATCATCATGTACCAATAAAACGGCCTGTCCCGGCGGGGGGCTGGGGCGGCAAGGGGCGGCAGGCCTGGGGTTGTTATGGTTCAACGTGCGCTGGAAAATTGTTTTGAAGAAGCGCGGCTGTCCCTTGACGGCGGCACGGGGGGCAAGGTTGCGACTTATATTCCGGAGCTTGCCAAGGGGAATCCCCGGCATTTGGGCGCCTGCATTATGACTGCCGACGGGGGGCGTTTTACGGCGGGTGACTGGCGGCAGGTTTTTACCATGCAGAGTATTTCCAAAACGATTACTCTTATTCTGGCTCTGCGGCTGGCCGGGGAAGACGCTGTCTTTTCCAGAATCGGCGTGGAGCCTACGGGCGACGCTTTTAACTCTATCGTAAGGCTGGAAACAAAGACGCATTTTCCGCTTAATCCCATGATTAATGCCGGGGCTATTGCGGCGGCGGGTCTTTGTATTGAATACGCCCGTGTGCCTTGGTGCGCCGAGAGTGCTCACGCGGATTTTCTGGATTTGGCGCGTGTGCTTTGCGGGAACGAAGGGATCGGTATGGACGAAAGGGTGTATCTTTCCGAAAAATCCGCCGGCATGAGGAATCGCTCGATGGCCTACATGATGCAGGGCGAGGGTGTGATTAAGTGCGACGCAGAGGTGGCTGTCGATCTTTATTTCAAGATGTGCTCCACTTTGGCTAGTGCCGGGGATTTGGCTCATTACGCGCTGGTTCTTGCCTTAAACGGCAGGTGTCCTGCTACGGGTGTGTCTTTGGCGGACGATCGTGCGTTGCGTATTGTAAAAACGCTTATGGTTACTTGCGGTATGTACGACGGCTCCGGCGAGTTTGCAATCAAGGCGGGTATTCCCGGCAAGAGCGGGGTGGGCGGCGGCATTATTGCCTGCGCGGAAAACAACTTGGGTATTGCCACTTTCGGCCCCGCGCTGAATCCCAAGGGCAACAGCACCGGCGGTCTTGTCATTATCGAACGGCTTTCGCAAAGTCTAGGCCTGCATATGTTTGGCGGCAATGTTTTTTACAAGCGGAAGGCACATACATAAGCCTTGATTTTGTGAAAAATCCGTAAATTTACCCGGCATCTTGACTGAATCTATCAATTACATTATATTTAAGCTAGGGGCATTTTATGATAGCAGAATTCACGGTTGAAAACTTTCGCTCTTTTAAGGACAGGCGCACTTTTTCCCTGCTTGCAACAAAAAACAAGGAGTTGCTGGAAGAGAATACATTTGAAGCGAGCAATAAGGAGCGTCTGCTTAAAAGCGCGGTTATTTACGGCGCGAATGCAAGCGGCAAGTCTAATTTTTTCAACGCCTTTTTGTTTTTTTGGGATTTTGCCGTTATGTCTGCGCCGCGTAAACAGGCCGGGGATGTTATAGAAACCGAACCTTTTAGTTTTTCCAAACAAACGGAATCCGCGCCGTCATCGTTTGAGCTTGTTTTTTTTATTCAAAACAGCGAGGGCAAAAATATTCGTTACCGGTACGGTTTTTCCGTTAGCCAGACAGAAGTTATTACAGAGTATTTGTTTGCCGTGTTCAATGCAAGAGAAGCTGTGCTTTTTACGCGGGACAGACAAAACATCAATACAGGGACTTATTTCCGTGAAGGTTCAAAGGTAAAATCTATGGTGCGCCCGAACTGTTCGTTTTTGTCCGTATGCGCGCAAAGCAACGGCAGCGTCGCCGTAGGCATTATCCGGTATTTTCAACAAATGCTTATCAGATCAGGTTTGCGGGAAAGTCCCGTAGAATTGCATGACGGCGATTTTGAACAGGTTCTAAGTTTTCTTCAGTATGCCGACATCCAAATAAAAAAAATAACGGTTAAGCGGGAACCTGTCAATATTCATGACTTCCCTACTGCATTTTCAAAGGAATGGATAAAAAAACTTATTGCCGAATATCCGGAAAAAGAAACATACCTGTTCGATCATGATTATTTTGACAACGAAGAGAAAATAGGCACTGTATCGCTTCCCGAACAGGAAGAATCCAGCGGCACGCGAAAACTGTTCCGTTATGCCCTTCCTGTTATTTTTGCGCTGAAAAACGGAGGGACATTGTTTATTGACGAATTCGACGCGCAACTGCATCCGCTTATTATAGAGAGCATTGTCCGGCTGTTCAACTCATCCGATAATAAAAAGAACGCACAGCTTGTTATTTCCTGCCATGCGGTAAATATTATGACAAAAACAAACTTTCGCCGCGATCAGATATGGTTTTGCGAAAAAAATATTTACGGAGCCACGGATTTATATTCCCTTGTTGAATATGATGAGCCGGTACGCAATGATGCCGCCTTTGGTAAAAATTATTTGAATGGAAAATACGGAGCGACCCCCTACATTGGACTTGTTCGAGAACCCGATTGGTTCTCGAACAAGTCCTGCATTTTTTAGGGCAAAAGCCCTAAAAAAGTGCTTTTAAAAGCTGAAGTTGTTCGGAAACTGAAGTTTCCGAACAACCCTATTAACGATATAGCGTTGCAATTCGGGGAGAGTGAATAGTGGGGGATAAATTATTTCATAAAAAGAAAGCGCTGGCATCACGCCGTGAAAAAACCCGCAAGTTGCGCAGGATACTTATTGTCTGCGAAGGGGAAAAAACCGAGCCTAATTATTTCAAAGCATTCCCGGAGAACCCGGAAGTGTACGACGAAATTGACGTGCAGGGAACAGGTTATAACACGGTATCGCTTGTGAAAAAAGCCATACAGATAAAAAGCGAGGCAGAGCGAAAAAAAGAGCCGTATATAGAAACATGGTGCGTTTTCGATAAAGACAGTTTTAGCGTTGAAGCATTTGAAAAAGCTCTCGCGCTTGCAGCAAAAAAAGAAAACCAGATAAAATGCGCGTATTCCATAGAAGCCTTTGAAATATGGTATATGCTGCACTTTGAATTTTACAACACCGGGCTTTCGCGTGATCAATATAAAGAAAAACTATCCGCCTTATTGAAAAAGCCGTATCAGAAAAACAGTGCGGAAATGTATTCTGTGTTAAAAAACAAGCAGGCCAACGCATTGAAAAATGCGGAAAAACTTTATGGAATACAATCGCAAAAACCCATAAAAGAACAAAACCCGGTTACAACCGTATTCAAATTAGTTGCACGCTTAAACGAAACGCAGTAAAAACGGCGTAAAAAAATGCCTATACCCCTTAACCCGACAAAAAGCGTTCCGTTTGGCGTAATACGTTGGCAAAGTCTGCGAAGCAGGTTTTTGTTTCCGGCAGGGATTGCAGGAATAATTGCCCGTAGCGTTTTTTCACAAGCCGCGAGTCTAAGACAGCGACAACCCCAGAGTCGCTTTCCCGGCGCATGAGCCTTCCGAAGCCTTGTTTGAACTTCATCGCCGCTTGCGGCAGGGAAAGCTCCATAAAAGAATTGCCGCCGCTTTTTTCCACGGCTTCAAGACGGGCTTCAAACACAGGATCGCCGGGGCTTTTGAAAGGCAGACGACAAAGAATGACCAGCCGCAAAGTTTCGCCCGGAGCATCCACCCCCTCCCAAAAAGAGTCGGTGGCAAACAATACGGAACTTTTATCCGCAAGGAAATTCTCTAAGAGCCGCGTGCGATCGTCGTCGCCCTGTTTGAAACAACGAATGCCAAGCCCTTCCAAGTGCGGCACGGCGGAAAACCATGCGCTTTGCAGGGACTGGTAAGAAGTAAACAGAACAAGCGCGGAGCCGCCGGCAATGGCCGCCAGCCCGGCAACAGCCCTGTTTACAAAATCCTGCCAGCTTTCCTTGCCGCTGGTAAAGGCCGGATCGGGAGCGTCCGAAGGGGCGGCAAGAAGAACCGCGCTTGAGTAGGGAAAAGGCGAAGGGAAAGTTCCGTTAAGAAAAACACGGTCTTTGACACAGTTTATACCGCAGCGATCAGCCCAGTATGCGAAATCGTTATTTACAGTGAGCGTGGCAGAAACACAGACAACCGTTTGGTTAGGTGCAAACAACCAATCGCCAAGAATGCCGGCCATGTTCAAAGGCGTGCGAATAAAATTTACAAAAGGCAAGGCCTGAGCGCCGGACTTGGACTGCCGTTTTTCCAGCCAGAACACATCGCCCTGCCTTTCCCGGTATTCCATAAAAAGAGCGCATAACATGGCGACCGCCTCCAGCGAGCGAAGGACAGAGTTTGTTTCCCAAACACAAGTTTCTTCGGCAGCATTTTCGTCCAAGCTTTCAAGCTCTTTTTTTACCAGCCTGTTTAAGTCGCCTATATTGTTCCCAAGGGCGGCAAAGTCAGGGAACAAATCGCTTTCGATTTTTGCGTATTGTTCCTGCGAGTAAGGCGAAAGCCGCAAAGCCCCTTCGCGCCCGCACTGCCAAAGAGCGGCATCCTGCAAGGCCTGCGCGGACTTTCTCACTTTTTCCATTAGGGCTTGCGCCTTTTTCAAAAAAACACTTTCGGCAACGCCGCCGTTATGCGACGGCAGCAAAGCCAGCAGACGCACCAAAAGCCCGCCTTGCGTCTGCTTTTGTGCACGGCCGCGCTTGTTGTAAAGCCGCCCCAGAAGATGCAAAATACCGGGCAGACTAAAGTCCTGCGAAAAAAATGAAGTCGCGGCGTTTTCTATGGAATGAGCCTCGTCGATAATCAGCCGGCTGTAAGCGGGCAGTACGGAGGCGTTGCCACCGGCACTGCCGCCGCCGTCGCCGCCCGTGCCGGCGCTGTCGCGGCGCAGGGCTAAGTCGGCAAAAAGCAAGTGGTGGTTCACTACGATAATGTGAGCGTCAAGGGCGCGTTTTCTAAGGGCGATCACAAAACAGCTTTCCCGCCACTGGCACTTCGATCCCATGCAGGAATCCGATTCGGAACAAACACCCGCCCACAGCGACTCGTCGGGCAAAAAGGAAAGCGTGTCTTTTTCCCCGGTTTTGGAACCTTCCGCCCAGCGATCAATACGTTTAAGCTCATCGGCATCCCGGCTGTGCAAAACCGGCTCTTTGAGCGCGTCGGCCAGCCGCCGGCGGCAAACATAGTTCCGTCTGCCCTTCATAAGAATCACCTTCAAGTCGCCGGCATTCTTGCCACCGGCATTCTTGCCGCCGGCATTATTGCCGCGGCCCCCCCCGCCCAAGGCGCGAGTTACAAGGGGAATGTCTTTTTCAAAAAGCTGTTTCTGCAAAGTAATCGTGGCGGTGGAAATTACGATTTTTTCTTTTTTTCCGCCGTTTTTTTGGGCAAAAATTGCCGCCGGCACAAGATAGGCAAAGGACTTTCCGACACCGGTTCCCGCCTCCGCCGCGACAATGGAATCTTCGTTAAAAGCGCGTGTTAAAAACTCTGCCAAGTCAAGCTGAGCCTGCCGCGCTTGGTAGTGCGGCAAGGCCAGCGAAACTTTTCCGCCGTCTTTTAACAGGCCGGTAATTTCATTCGGGCAGAGTTTTTGCGCCATGTTCGCTACCGGGCATCAGCGCATTTTTCGACAATTTCTGCCAAAAGCGGCAGCAACTGTTTTTTGCGGGACACCACGCCCTTCAGCTCAAAGATGCCTTCTGCAACGCTTGGAAAGTTGACAAGGCTTGTAAACGCTTTTTTCCCGCTGACAAAAAGCAAGGAATCCAAAACCGTAACATCGGTTACGAGTAACGCGGTAAAAAGATAATCTTTTTCCTCGCAGGCCTTTTCCATGGCGGCGGCAATTTCCACACGCCGCTCCATTAAGGCCTCGGTGTTGTCAACCTCGATTTGGCCTACGCTAAAGGTCATCTCTTTTTCCGTGTACTCTTTTACATCCATAGCGATAAGCTCGGCCGCCGGCAGAGCCGACAGTTTGTTGCCGGCGGCGATTATTTCGCTGCCCAAGGTTTTTATGTCAAGACCGGTAATGGAAGAAAGATATTCGGCGGCTTCGACATCTACGCCGGTAACAGTCGCCGATTGCAATACAAGAGTGTCGGCCAAGATGCCGCATAAAAGGATTGACGCATAACTTTTTTCCAGCGGCATTTTTTGCTCGCGGTACAAGTTTGTAATAATCGTGCAAGTCGCGCCGACAACGCGGTTGATAAAAGTGATCGGGTAACGGGTGGAAAGATGCCCCAGCCTGTGGTGATCGATAACCTCGGCAATCCGGAAGTTTTCGATACCTTCGATAGCTTGCGACATTTCGTTGTGATCCACCAAGATAAGCTCGACATTTGGCTCCTTGGCAAGGTTGCCTTCAAAAATAAGCCCTTCGACCCTGCCCTCGTTGTTTAAAACAGGCAGGTTGCGGGAGGGCGCTTTGGAAATGGCCTCCCGGAAAGAGCGCACCGAATCGCTCAGTTTCACGGTGGGCACGGCGGTGTCGCCCAGGTTGCCCACAGCCACGGAGTAGATGACAAGCATGGCCGTGGAGGATGTGTCAAAGGGGCTTAACAAAACGGTAACTTGGTTTTGTTCCGCCAGTTCGCCCAGTTTTTTGGGCAGAATGTGCCCGCTTGTAAGAATGACCGCCCTTACTTTTATGTCGATGCAATGTTCGACAATGTCCCAGCGGTCGCCGACAATCACGATAACATTTTCGATACCCTCGGCCTGAATGTTGTGTTTGAAGTTCGGGCCGAAAGAAGCGGCCACGACAACGGGCGATCGTTTTATCTCGTCGGCATTGTAGAGCGTAACCGGCTGGGCGCGGATAGTGGCCGCCAAGTGGTTCAGCGAAATGCGGAACGACGATTTTTTATGCGGGTTGATGTTCTCGATAATGTACTGGGCGAAAGCCCTATAATGGAACATACTGAGATATTTCCCGCAGGAGTCAACGACGGGCAAAACCTTGGAGTCCTCTTTTTGCAGTATTTCAAGAGAATTCCACACGCTTTCATCTGCGTTTACCGTGGTGGGCGGAGCGGAAATATAGTGCTGTGCCTTTGGGATCATGTCCGGCAGGAATTTGGGCAGTACAACGCCGAAACGGGCGAAAATGTACTCGGTTTGCGGGCTGATTTTCCCCGCCCTGGCGGGGAAGCAGTTATCGTGCCCCTGAAGCTGTTTTAGCCGGGCATAAGCCGCCGCTGAAACAACGGAATCTGTGTCTGGATTTTTGTGTCCAATAACATAAGTTTTTTTCTGCATATTCTATAAATCTATATAACTTCTGGGCAAGAGGCATAACTCAAATACCGGCTGCCTGCCAGCCTGCCACGAGAAAACAATCCAACCCCAGCAAGGAACACCGGCGATAAACATCGGTTGCCGCATAGCTACCGTATAACGGGCGCGATTTACCGGCCTGCCCATACTTCGCCCCCTGCGTTTGGAGCTAGAAAAAATTCTTTTAATTTTTACACGCTAGGCACTGTTTCCTTGCGGTTTTGGCTGAAAACACGGACAAAACCGCAAGGCGGACAGCGCGGGGAAAGCGCCGATTAACACAAAGCCAACCGGCGCTCCCCGGCTACCAGCGGTCGCGCCTGTCGCCGCCCCTGTTGTCGCGGGGCGGTTTGTCCATCGCTTCGTTTACGCGTAATTGGCGCCCGTCAAACTCGCGCCCGTTAGTGCCGGCAATCGCCGCGCTCGCTTCTTCATCGGAACCCATTTCGATAAAGCCGAAGCCCTTGGAATTGCCTGTGTCGCGGTCAGTTACGATCTTGGCAGATGCGACAGAACCGAAACCCGAAAAGAGCCTTCGCAAACTTTCTTCGGATGTGTTGTAAGAGAGATTACCAACGTACAGTTTCTTTGCCATTGAGAAAAATCCTTTACCCGGACAAAACAGGGGTCTCCCTGCTTTTGTAAAACCGGGCATCTTTATTCACGCCCGCGAAAGCGAGCGACTCTAACTCCCCTCTCAAAAACATATACCTATCGTTAAGACCAAAGGTATACGCCCTCTTGCCGGAGAAAATAAGATGCTGATCGTTAAGGGAGAAATAAGAAGAGAGAAAAACAAGAACGGAATCCCTAAACTCGACTTGCTTCATATTAAAGCCATAACAAAACAAATAATGTAAAACAAAAATTTAACCTACAATGTCCATTCTATCAAAAAACTAAAATTATGTCAAGTGGTTTACAAAAAAAAAATATTTTTTTTCGCAAACCGCAAAAAAAAACCGGAAGACCTCACACAAAGGCACAAATACGCCGCGAACCTTGTGAATTTACCCCCGGTTAAGCTCACACAAAGGCACAAAGACACAAAGGCACAAAGTTCAGCTTAGAAAGCGCCGCTTCATCTCTACTTCATCCTCTATTATCTTATATATTTGATGCAAAATGAAAGCTCTGACCTTATCAAAATCCCCCCTTTGTGCCTTTGTGCCTTTGTGTGAGGCTAAATCGATGTGCCTTGCGCCTTGGTGTGAACCTTTTCAGAGACGCTTGACAAAGCCCGAATCTCAGGTTATACCTATAATAAGAGTCAATCGGAACCAAAGAGAGGCGCGATTTGTCAACAAAAGAGTTCATAATCGAGATGGGCAAGGTCCCCCATGTGGCCGGCTACGAGTCCGCACTGGCGCACTTGGCCGCCGGCTGGTTCGGCAAGCTGGCCAGCGCCCAGACGGACAGCCTGGGCAACATGATCGCCCGCAAACAGGGCGCGAAAAACGCCCCGCGCGTCATGGTCTGCGCCCACATGGACGAGATCGGGCTAATGGCGACGGAGATTTGCGACAACGGCTTTGTCAAGTTTGCCCGGATAGGCGGCATCGACAAGCGGAACATTCTGGCGACCGAGGTTACTATCCACGGGCGCAAGCCGGTTTACGGCATAATCGGCATAAAACCGCCGCACTTGACAAGCGCCGACGAAATGAAGGCTTCCATAGAAATCAAGGATATGGCGATAGACACCGGCTACCCCAAAGAAAAGCTCGAAAAGCTGGTTCGCCCCGGCGACATAATCACCTTTAACCGCGAGGTTACGGAGCTTAAAAACGGCAGGCTTACCGGCCGCGCTCTTGATGACACGGCAGGGCTGGCGGCGATGTATCACGCGCTGGAGCTTCTTAAAGACTTCAAGCACAATGCCGACCTTTACTTTGTCGGCTCGGCGCAGGAGGAGGTCGGGGCGCGGGGCGCGAAAACGGCGGCCTACGGCATAAAGCCGGACATTGCGATAATAATCGATGTGGGGTTTGCCAACACGCCGGGGCTGGCCGATCATGAAACGATAAAAATGGGCGATGGGGCGGCTATCGCGGTCGGGGCGGCGGTCAACCGCAAGGTTTTTGACGACTTGAAAAAAATCGCCAAGCAAAACAATACGAAGCACCAGATCGAGGTGCTGCCGGGGCGCTCCGGCACCGACGCGGACGAAATCCAGATTGCCGCTGGCGGCGTTCTTACCGGCGTTCTCTCTATCCCTCTGAAATATATGCACTCGACGGTGGAGGTTGTGGACTTGGCGGACGTTAAAAACTGCGGCAAGCTGGTGGCAGACTACATTATGTCTTTGCAAGACTGGGAGGGCGACGAATGTTACTGAAAAAATTGACAGCGGCCTGCGGTTTGCCGGGTTTTGAAGACGAGGTGCGCGAAATTATCAAGGCGGAGTTGGCCGGCCATGTTGACGAGCTTAAAACCGACCGCATGGGCAATTTGATTGCCGTAAAAAACGCCAAGGCGAAGGGGCGGCACATTGCGTTGAGCGCGCACATGGACGAGGTGGGGCTTTGCGTAAAGCATATCGAAAAAGACGGCTCGATAAAGTTTGCCACCTGGGGGGTTGACCCGCGAATTTTGCCTTCCGCGCTGGTTTTTGTCGGCAAGGATAAAATCCCCGGCGTTATCGGCATTAAGCCCATCCATTTGGAAAAAAGCGCGGACAAGGCACCGGAGGTTGATTCGCTGTACATCGACATTGGGCTGGACAAAAAGGAGGAGGTCGAAAAGCTGGTGAATCTTGGCGATTTTGTCGCTTTCGAGGCCGGCTATGTCGAGTTTGGCGACCACAAGGTCAAGGCGAAGGCTCTTGACGACCGGGTGGGTTGCGCGGCCATTATCGAGACGCTGAAGTCGGGCGTTAAACACAGGCTGACGGGGATTTTCTGCACGCAGGAAGAGGTGGGCTTGCGCGGCTCGGCTGTTGCGGCGAACAACTTGTCGGCCGATCTTGTGCTCAATTTGGAGGGCACGATCTGCGCCGACATCGAGGGTGTTGACGAACAGCATCGTGTAACGACTTTGGGCGCGGGGCCTTGCTTGTCGCTTGCCGACTCTACATCGGTGTATCAGACCAAATATATAGAAGAAATTATTGCGGTGGCGGAAAAAAGCGGTATTCCGTGGCAGTTCCGTCGCAGCGGGATGGGCGGCACGGATAGTGGCCGGTATCATACGGCAAAAACGGGCACGCCTTGCATTGGTCTGTCTGTCCCCTGCCGGTACATCCATTCGCCTGTTTCGGCTATGGACAAGCGCGACTTCGAGAATCTGAAAAAACTCGTGCTCGCTTACTTAAACGATTAAAACTTTGACGCGAAAGGGAAGGTAGTGAATGAACGCTGATTTGTTAAAAAAACTGTGCGCAGTACACGGGGTGTCCGGCCGGGAGGGCGCGATCGCCAAGGTTATTCTGGAAGAGGTTAAGCCTTTTATCGACGATCATAAAATCGACGCTTTGGGCAATTTGATTGCGCACAAAAAAGGCGACGGCAAAAAAATGATGCTTGCCGGGCACATGGATCAGATTGGGCTTATGGTTACGCATATCACGAAAGAGGGTTTCCTGTATTTTTCGGCGATTGGCGGTATGCGCCACACTTACATGATGGGGCATCGTTTTGTCTTTCCCAACGGGGCTGTCGCGATTGCAAATTGCGAGGGCGAGGTCGATCTGAAAGACTTGGCCTTGAACAAGATGTATTTGGATATTGGCGCGCGCGACGAGGCTGATGCGAAAAAATATGTAAAAATCGGGGATGTTTGTGTGTTCCAAGCGGAGCCGGTTGTCAATGGCGACTCTTTTATGTCGATGGCGCTTGACGATCGTATTGGTTGTTTTATTATGATCGAAGCGTTAAAGCGGCTTAAAAAGCCGGCTTTTGACTTGTATTTTGTCTTTACTTCGCAAGAAGAGGTGGGGCTTAGGGGGGCGCGTACTTCGGCCTACGGTGTTGACCCGGACTATGCTTTGGCTTTTGATGTTACTTTGTCGGCCGACACGCCGAAGGCTCCGAAGTTGCCGATGAAGATGGGGGGGGGCGCGGCGATTAAGATCAAGGATGCCTCTGTGATTTGCCACCCGAAGATTGTCGAGCATTTGGAAAGTTGCGCGAAGGCCGCCAAGATTAAGCATCAGTTCGAGGTGCTGGAGATGGGGGGCACGGACTCCGGGGCGATTCATGTGTCGCGTGCCGGTGTGCCTTCCGGCGTTATCTCGATTGCGACTAGGCACGTCCACAGCGCAAACGAGTTGTGCTCTGTTTCCGACATTGAAGATTGCATAAAGCTTACGGTGAAGGCTCTGGAAACAGCGATTGGGTAGGGAACCACTGATTAACTCGAAGCTAATCAGCGTTTCCCTAGTGCCCCATCGCGGCGATTTTTTCGTTGCTTTTTTTGATCCGCATGGACAGGTGCTCTATTACCGCCTTGCCTAGCTCGGAATCGCCGCTTACTACTTTGTCAAAAATGCCCGGCGGCAACGCCAGCACGCAGGCATCGGTTTTCGCTATGATTGTCGCGCTGCGGCTTTCCTCCAAAAAGTGGCTCATCTCCCCGAAAAAGGCCCCGGGGGAAAGCGTTCCAAAGGAATCCGCAGGAAGGTCGCTCTCGCCAGCCTCGTTCTCTATCGGCACAAAAACCTCGACCTCGCCTTCCAGCAGGAAAAAAACATCTTGGTCAGTATCGCCCTTGCACATGATCGTTTCCCCTTTCGCGTAACGCCGCCTGTATTTTTCCAAGTTTTTATCGACGGTTCCAAAAAGTCCGCTTAGGCGGCCGCGCAGGGTTTTCTTGCCGCTGGCTACCTCCCCCCCGCCGGCGTTGACTGTTTCCCGCAGGCGCATGAAGCACAAGGCCTCAAAAGATGCGGAAACGGATGCAAATTGCGCGCCCAGAAAAAAGGTCATGAAAAAAAAGTACACGTTGATTAACAAAATGACGATGTTGCCAAGCGCACCGTAAATTAGGTTGTATCTGGGCTGCATAAGGAAGAAGTCCAAAAACCACGCGGCGGCTCCGTATAAAACCGCGCAAAAAATCGCCCCGTACACTGCCGAAAGTTTTCCGGGGGAGTTTGCAGGGATTAACTGGAAGGCCAAAAAGCCCAACACGCCGGCCGCAAGCGCGCGCGAAAGGCCGACTGCCTGAAAGTCGCCAAGGTAGATGTTTGCAAATACGGATGGCAAAAAGCCGGCGGCATAGTAAAGGCTGATTGCATATCTTGAAAATAGTATCGCCCCCAGTATTAAAAGAAGGACGGCTAGTTCGACTGCCAGTGTTACAATGTTGTCCAGCACTGCGCCTCGGTTGTTTTCGCCGGGGAAGATTATTTTAAAGCTGCGTCCCATGAACACGGCAAAGATGCGGCCTGCCCAAAACATGGACAGTACGCCAAGCAGTTCCGGTATGCCCGGCGACGCGGCTCCGTAGAGCATTCCCGACAATAGATCGGCCTCTGCATCGAATATGGCTTCTGCAAAGGGCATTGTCTGCAAAAGCACCTCTGCCGCGCCGGGCACGGAGCTAAAGGCCATGAGCAAAAATGAGGCTGCCAGCAAGAGCATGGGCGCGGCCGAAAGCAGAAAGGCGTAAGCGCCGGCTGCGGCATGGTTTGCCAAAGCGTTTTTTCCGAAAAATTCAAAGGTAATGTATAAGTGCCGAAGAAAGGTCTTGCCAGTCTCGGCCATTTTCTTGGTCAATGCCGCTTCCATTAGAGTATTCTAAAGCCTTTCCGCAAAAAAGTGAAGCCACCGGCGGCGCGGCGGGAAGGTGCGGTTGTGACGGCTTGACAACACCGGAAATGCGTTATAAAGTTTGAAAGGAGGGTTTATGGGTAAAACGCTGACATTAAATATTGACCAAACCGTGTTTGAAAAGGCGGAAATTTATGCAAAGCGCACAAAAAAAACGGTTCCGCAATTAGTGGAAGAGTATTTGTCATCAATTTCCTCAAAAAACAAGGGGGATGATATTCAGTTAGAGCCTATAACTAGCCAGCTAGCCGGTATTATAGATTTGGATGAAAGTATAAACCACAAGGAAATACTGGCAGACACCCTAACAGAGAGATACATTTGACAAGCTTTTTTTTCGATACAGATGTAATTTTAGATATTTCGATCAGACGAGAAATTGACATAAAAGATTCTGTCAAAATCCTAAGGAAACGCTGATTAACTCGACGCTAATCAGCGTTTCCCTCTGCATTTGCTCATTTCATTGCGCAAAATGCGGGTAAGAAGCACTGATTAAATCCTCGATGGGATTTAATCAGTGCTTC
>JGI24700J35501_10930767_pt1 | contig 22736 bp, 15 predicted proteins | sample TergutTh196P1_FD_35501 | JGI IMG/M metagenome (IMG submission 35501)
GAAGCGAAAGCCAAGCAAGATGAAAAGGCTAGAAAAGCTGAATTTGAAGCAAGACGAGTACAAGAGGCTGAAGCTAGAAGACAGGCTGAACTAAGAGCGACACAAGAAGCTGAAGCTAGAAGGCAAACTGAACTAAGAGCGGTACAGGAGGCGGAAGCTAGAAAACAAGCCGAGTTAAAAGCAGCCGAAGAAGAAAGAAAAAGGATTTTGCTGCAGGCTAAACTGAAAGAGGCCGAAGCGAAAGCTAAACAAGAGGAGAAGGCTAGAAAAGCTGAATTTGAAACAAAACGGGTACAAGAGACTGAAGCTAGAAGACAAGCTGAACTCATAGCGATACAAGAAGCTGAACTTGAAGCAAGGCGGATACAAGAAGCTGAAGCCAAAAGACAGGCTGAACTTGAAATAAGACGAGTACAAGAATCAAATGCTATAAGACAGTCTGAATTAATAGCCGCACAAAAAGCTGTAGCCAAAAGACAAGCTGCACTCGAAGCAAGACGGGCACAAGCCGAACGTGAGAAAAAATCTTTCCTTATGGAAGAGCTGATGTTAGAAAATAACATACGAGAGGATGATGAGAGATGGAAAACCATCCGTCAATTTTTGAAGGTAGCGAAAAATATCCATGAAATTGCACAAGAGTTTGTTGGCAAACCTGTCAAGGTAAAAAAGCGTTTTATAAACAACAATAAAGTAATAAAGGATAGTCTAGAATTTGCCGAGTTACAAAGGATTGATAAACGAATCATCCAAATTCGCAACTTAATTCCACAGGGGGAAGCGATTAACAACGAATATGCTAAAAAATTTGTCGATGCCTTTGAGGAGTTGCTTGAAACCATTACAAGTAATTTGAAGGATAGACTGGGAGTAGAAAGAATACCTTGGCCGTCAACGGGGAAATGTAGTCAAGATTTATTAAATGAGGGATATGAGAAGTATAATACAGAATCCCGATTTGCCAAATCAACAAACGATTACGATAAGATATATGAAGAATTACGAGTTGGTATTCGCATTGATGATGAAATTGTGCAAGCTCCATTTTTCAATGTATATGAGTAACAGAAAGTGCAATTGAAGCGGAGATGAACGTATGGCAACAAAATTTCACATGACAAACGGAAGCAAGCAGAGAAGCGATGATTTAGAGACAGCTAGAACTGCACTGAATTTACAGGAGGTGGAAATTTTGAAACATAGAAAGCTATTTTATTTAGTACTTGTAGGCACAGCATTTTTACTAACCTCGTGTGCTAATTATACACATTCTTTTTCCAGGGATGCTTTTCCAGAATCGATTAATGTATCGGAAAATACGCCAGTTCGGGTAAACATTTATTTTCAAACAACTAGCGATATGGCAAATCTGTTGGAAACTGAATACGATGAAGTTGTCGGACTTCTCTTATCCAATGCGGGATTTCCATGGAATCAAAACATTGAGAGTGAGCTGCGTAGGATATATCGTTTCGATGTTCTATGGTACGAAATGCGTGCTGATGACGAGCCATATTTTGGTCGTGCTTTTGCATACCCACTTGACTATAACCGCCAAGGAGTCTTTGACCCATCTCCTCAAGCCAATCAAATTTTAGACCACGATTTTTACTCTTTAGCATGGTACGAAAGGCAGGAGAGCAGATCTCCAGAGAGGTATGAACAACGCAACATTTTAACATGGGGAGATCACGACAAACAACATATAAGCCGCACAATTCAGGAAATATCGACTTTTAGGAACGACACTGGCGAAATATCAATCATGGTTACAAATTTTGTTCCTCATTTATACGTGGCTGAAGCGGCTGCTATACATGAACAAATAATGACATATTTCGACAGAAACGAAAATAGCTCCATTGCCACGTTCGCATTTGAAAACGAAAATGACGATGGCGATGCTCAGCCATTTTATATCATTATTTTTGGTTCAACAGGGGAAGTGGTAGAGTTTAGCAGCCACTTTAGAGAGCAATTGCGAGGGATAAATGTTTCGGAAAATTTTAATATTTTTGACCCTAGCCCTGCACTACCCAGATATGCGATTAGAAATAATTCAAATGCAAGCGTAACGGAGACTAATGTCTTGGGTGCTGGCTTGTTGGCATCTAGTGGGGTAATCGATGATGAGGAACGAGAGCTATTTAATCTATATTTAGGCGAGCATCAAATAGTTTTTGATGTGAGAAGAGGCTTATTGTATGATAGCGGCACAATCCCAATCCACTTTTCAGTCAATCTTGAGGGCTTACCAACAGTGTTATGGGATGCGGTAAGAGATGAAAATTTTGAAATATCCCTGGATTTTCGTGTGGTTTCGGAAAGTGAGGAGCATTTAACTAATATTTCTTCGGGTGGCACTACATACAACCATAATTGGAATCCTAGCGATACAAACATTCTCGACATTGATATGGAAATAGATGCCTCGATATTTGAGGGTGTAAAAAGAGCCTTGCTTGTCCTAACGGTAAATGCAGATTTGCACTCTCAGCATAATGGCGAAATTTCGGCTAACACTGAATTTTTCAATACAACATTTAGTCATCTATTACTATATGTACAACAAGCAAGAGCGAGGCTTACCGTTGCTGAAATATATATACATTTTATTCTACCATAGATGGGAGCGTAGGGATTTATGAGCGACAAAGAGAAAAAAACCAAAGAGAAAAAAACATATCTTCTTATTAGTGATCCAGACAAGAAATGGGGTGGCAAACGAGGCCTTGGATTTGTTGTTGCCTTGGTTGGTTCAACTTCAATTTGGTTTGTTTTCCTACGGCAGGTGCAAGATATTAGAAACATAATCCATTTTTACCCGCCCGATCAGGCATTTTCGAACTGGACACTTTTTAATAATGTCTTTTATGGGATTTATGGGATTGCTACTATCGTTATTAGTTTATTTTTAACACGTGCAAAAACTGGAGAGTCTGACACGGCGAATAATGCTGGATGGAGCATGACTCGGGGGCAAGGGGGTTGTTTAGCAATTGCAATTGCCATGGTTTTATTTTTAACATTTGTTTTTGTAGACGTTAATCTTCAAGGCGTTGATCTATTTCGACTCTTTGGTTTTCACCTTATTCAGATGGGGATTATCTGCCTAATCCATGTAGTGCTTGTGTGGATTTTCTTGAAAATAACAGAAAGTAAAAAATAAATATAGAATTTTATAGGAGGTCATAAAATTATGGCGACAAAAAATTATGTAATAGGCGTAGGCGGTGCGGGGGCTAGGATAATGGAGTCTATCGTGAGACTTTGCGAATGTGGCTACATTGAGCAAAAAGAATTATTTTGCGTGATGGTTGATGTGGATGCCGATAATGGAAATGCAGTAAATTTTGCTAAATTAGTCGAAAATTATACCAATTGCTATAACGCATTGGGTAAGGGTGCGAATGACCACATATTTAAAACAGAAATATTAGGAGCTAGTGCGAATAATGGCTTCACTGCACATTTGATAAACAAAGAGGACAGTAGGGATAGCATAATCATCAACCATGATTTAATAGATGAAAACGACTATCTTGAAGTTAACGATATGAAATCTTTTTTATCAAAAAAAGACTATACTGAAAAATTTGAAGATGGATTTTACGGAAGCACTTTACAAGGGACGTTATCCTTTGAATATTATCTCACGCATGCCCCCAAAAGCAGTTTGAACGCTTTGTTAAAAAGAATAGTAGATGATTTGAGGAGGGATGAAGTTGTCAAAATTTATATTGCAGGATCAACATTTGGAGGAACAGGGGCTTCGGGCATTTTACCAATCTGCAAAAAATTGGTTGCTGATGCAAAGAATCTCTCGACAGATGGAACACCAAGCAAAAGGGAAAATCTGCACATTTTTGCTTGCTTGATGACACCTTATTTTGTTCCCATCGAAGAAGATAAGCCAAAGGATGCAAGAATTCATTCGGAAGATTTTAGACCAAATTCTTACTATGTTGTGCAAAAATTTCGGCTTGAGGTGGATTCTAAAAAGAATAAAATATTTAACAAAATCCAGACGATTGGAGACACGAGCAGACCAATAAGAGGTGCTTATGCCGAAAAAGGCAAGCAACAGGCAAATTGGCCACATATTTGCGAATTATTTGCAGCGGCGGAAGCGGGTAAATTTTTTGAAGAAAAAACAGAACCATCATCTCCAGATAGTAATCGGAGAGCAATACAAACAGAATATGTAAATCCGCTAAAGGGAGATGATATGAACGATATAAGCGATTTGCGTTGGGATAACTATAGCGGGTATAGAGAGTTACGAGAGGCTATTGAGCTTTTTACGCTGTTTAATTACTACTTCTCAGCAGATGTAATGCCAACTTTATTTGATTATCATGGTAGTAAAAGCTCTAAGCCATTCGTAATTTGGCCTAACAAAGGCAAAAAGAAAAAAGATGAACAGCTCAAAAGGTTATCAACAAGCAATTGGGGCGAAAAATTCTTAAAAGACGATGGCGGAATCCTTGGATTTTTTGGAAAAAAATACTCCATAAACAAAAATATCATTGATGCAGAGGCATTTGAAAAGATGTATAACTATCTTACGGGTAGTGCACGTTGGTATTACAAGTTAATCCACAAATTTCCACTTAATGATGATTACAAACCATGTTGGGACAAAAATGCTGATGGAGATCCATCTTGCAAATGTGCTGAAACCGCCGATGTTCTCCTTAAGAATTTGTTTGGCAATTACGGAACAAAGAAACTGACAGCAAGGTCATGTCTGCCAAAAGTTAAGCCATCTTTCCTCAAAGAAAGCGACTCGCTTATCAATAGAGGGGAGGAAAATGTTGAATTTTTGCTAGATGGAAACCTCTCACCTAATTTACTTAACAATAAAACGAAAATGGGAGACAAAATCGATAAGCCCGAAGTTTTTAGAGAACTTGTTAGCGTAATTTACACAAGGCTCATCGAAGAAAAGCCTACATAAAAATCGCAAAGCTTCGTCCTAGCCCTCATTTGTGTGGTGTTTTTACAAATTATTTTTAAGTTAAACCACTTTAGCGTTTTGCAACGTGGTTAATGATATTAGAACAGGTTTAATATTTTAAAGGAGGAAATTTTATGAGTTTATTTACTGAAGGAGCAAATCTCACAAACAAAGACAATCCTATGTTAGAGATAGAGAACGAATTGCGTAAGTCCCTTGGTGAGTCTGTTGATAGAAAGGGCGGAAAATCGACTATACAAAGTATAGATTACATCAATAGAATAAAGCAACCTAAAGATAAGGAACAGGATGACATAGCAATCAAGGGCTTTATCGATGATTGGCGATGCTTGATTTCTTTAGTCGCTCTTAATGATACAAACGAAATTGGCATTGGTTTTGAACCTGCCAAGTCCAAATTTGCTAAACTGATTTTTGAAATAGAGGGGTACGCTAAAAATACAGAAGCCATAGACAGTGATTTCAAAAACTTGTGTGGCAAAGCAAAGCATACAATTTACTACAAAGATACTGCTCCACATGAAGTGCGAATTGTGTTAGGGTATACAAACTCCTATTGGATTGTTGCACCGAATCCTGATTTTTCTGAATCGATTGAGAAAATTAGAAGGAACGGAGTTGTCATACCTGACTTAAAAAACGACCCCCTAGCTTGTAGAATTGTGGGAGGATGGGTTCGAGCGGCAATCGATCGTGAGCCAGGAGGAATTTTGCAAAGTGAACTTAATCACTTTTATAACGATTTGATGAAATATTACCTTACAGGAATCGGCAAAAATTTTGATAGTGTAGAAGATCAAACCCTATACATTACTGAAACGAAAAAAGTTGTTTCGAGTAATGGTGAGCTGTTTAAGGATGAGGATAGTGGCAGTCTTTCTGTCGCACCCTTGTCTCATGATGAAACTATCGAAACCAAAATATCAGGAATATCAGATACAATTTGGTTAAAATTTTTCACAGGCCTTGCACTGAGAGACTTTGGAAATTACCCTGTAGAATATCAGACCGATGAAATAATTTTCTTCGGCAAACGTATAAAAGGTGAGGAGGCCTCCAACTTTACGTTCTATCTGCCGCCTTACTTAGGGGAAGATATCAGACCAAAGAACGATTTTCAATATATTTGTCTTTGGAGTTGGCTAGATAGATTCGAAAGTAAGATTCCAGAGCAAACGAATTTGCGTGAAAAAGTGGTTCGAGCAAAAGACACTATAGAAACGACCATTAGAAAGAAAAATCCCAATTTCAGGGGTGTCGAAATGCCTGATATTTGCTTTTATTCCCACGGCGAAAATGACAATCCCTTTTATACCACGGTTCACAAACAAAATGCGGCGTTTTTCTTCGATGAGGAGGGCGATTTGGGGAAAAAGGTCAAATTAAATTGGCTTAACACGCTTAAAGCTTGGGCACTGAATGATGTTAGGGATTTTGGGCTAAAGTTTGATTTAGCTGATGAATCCAAAGTAGAACCATCGACCTGGACAGATTCAGGCTTCAAAATTGAAGGCGACCCCTACAAAAGGCACGAGCTTAAGCTAGGGAATGAAGTAATAGGCATAACGAGCCGTATTTTGCTTATAGAGACTTCAGACGAAGGAAGTAAAACCCTAAATGAAAAAGGTGTTTCTGCCGTTTTATCGAACCTTTTTAGGCACGAAGAGCTCATCGTGGCGTATTGGTTGGGTAAGTTAATAGAAAACTTAGATGAAGGAGATGCAGGGAAGGAATACTTAAAAAAGATTGTAAAGATTATCCAAGACGAATGCGATAAATTGGTAGGCAATGAAAATATTGAAGAATGGACTAAAAAAGGTTTCTTTGGCAAGGTATACGTAGCACAAGACAAAATTGATGCGAATAATGCCTCCGTATTACAGCTACTTCCAAACTTTGTAGAGGATAACGCTTTCGAAAAACGACTGGCTATATTGGCAGTTGCTAACGATGATGACATATCGCCTAATGAATTGAAAGAGAGTCCAAAAGGCGCATTTTCAGTTTATGATGTTTACAGTGAAACTGATACAGGTCTTAACGACCCAGAAATGGGTGGGAAAGAAAGACCTAAAATCTTGCTTCCTTTCAAAGATGGTTTGCTTAATTTGTTGAAAAATGCCTATAAAGAAGGGGATAAAAGCATAAACAATATCAGCACCTTTGGAATTTCAAAAATACAAACAATACAACAAAAAGACGGTAAAGGTTATAAAATTAAGATCACAGGTGATGGCAAAATTATCCCCAATTTTCTTATTGAAAAGTTGTATAGCGAGGATAGCTATGCCCTAGTTGAGGGTAAAATTCCTATGTTTGCAGAAAGGGTGGGTTGTGCCGCAATTTGGCCATCTGTCGATATCGAGGGTTTCAAGGCGTATAAAGTAAATTACGTTACAGACCCTGGAAGGAGTCCCTCTGGTACAATTGGCGAAATCAGTATACCTAGCATTTTTTCACATCGAAAAGATAACGGAAGCCCAAAAGATAATGAAATTCGCAAATATTCACAAATTACTTGTATAAATGAAGAGGCTTTTGATAAAGTATCCTATCAATTGAGCGAATTTCCTTTTGCCCTTCGTTTTAAATTTGGAAAGGATTTGCATTCTGCAAAAGGGATAATGCTGACTACACCTCTAAAACGTCATACTCAAACAATAGAAGGACAAACATTAGAGCTTTCTGAAGAGACGAACAAAAGAACAAACGTTGTGATTGGCATTGACTTTGGAACATCAAATTCTTTAGTTTACTACAAATTTGAAGGTCATACCGAGGAAATATTGGATTGGAATGACGAATACCTTAATGGCATACCTGTAGCAGGGAACAGATTTGACCAGCTTGGAAAGAGTGCTCTAATGTTTTTCCAATTGCCATTTGCAAGTAAAAGTGATAGCAAAAAGAAAAAAATTTTTCCAACTCTATTTACAAGGTACAAGAAAATGGAAAATAAAGGAAATAACCCTTTATTAGACGGCAATATCACGTTTTTGGACGATGCAGATATGAGCGAAACATTAGGTGCACTGTTAGAGACTAGGACCTTAGTCCACAACGCCAAATGGGGAGCGGACAATAACGAGTTGCCCATCCTTTTGAAGCAGATGCTATTATCGGCTTATATTGTTGCTGTAGAAAAAAATAATGATGCTCGCATAAAGATAGAGCCAAGAGTGTCGTATCCTGCCTCATTGAGTAATGATTTAAAAGATAAATTTAAACTTGCTTGGATGAATGTCGTAAGTTACCTTAAGGGGAGTGAGGAGAGCGAGGGAGTTTTTGAGAACGCAGATCTAATAATGTCAGATCCAACTTTCTACACTGAAAGTTTATGTGTTGCCAATTCAGTAAACAGCAACATATATGAAGCCGCTTATGATTTGAAGGAAGGTGGTATGGTTGTTGATATTGGTGGTGGTACGACAGATATTGCTATATTCAAAAACTTAGATGATGGAACAACGACAATTAAAAAAGAATTTTCCCTGCCTTTTGGAGCTAGAAAAATTTTGGGAGGAGCTCTAAAGCCTGAGAGCGTTAATTTTGCCAACGAACTTATTAAACTTCGCCTTAAAATGCTAGCCGCTATAAATACTGTTAGTAATGGGCAATCTTCGGACAAAGAAACCCTATTCGGTTCTGATGCTTCTAATGGCAAAACATCAAACGGAGTTTTACGTCAATCCGCCCACTTTATTAAAGAGGCTTTGAAAGGAGAGCGTCTAGATGAGTTCCGGTTTGGTCTAGAACGAGCAGTAGAATATTATGAAGAGGCACTTGTTTACACTAAAGAAAAAGCGGGCGATGCAATGGGATTAACTCTTGGTGATGCTCTAGATAAAGTAGGCTTTGAAGAGTCTAAAGAGGCGAAAGATCGAGTTTCCGCAATTCTAAAAGTATCCTGCTGTGCGTTGTTTTATTATCTTGGCACTCTTGAAGGGAGTTACAACGCCTCGGCATCAGAAAATGAAAAAGTCAATGTTCAGATGATATTATTGGCTGGACATGGGGCTGGAGTGCTGAAGGACTGGATGTGGGATAGCGATGCAGATGATAAACTTGGAAAGTTTTATGAAGCTGGACGAACTTTTGAATCACGACAGAATGGTCAAAAACCGCAAAACAAACCTGTTAAATTACGACATTCTAAAAAAAGGAAGCATGAAGTTGCTATAGGTCTAGTTAAAGCTAAGAGTATAGGACAAGCATTAAACGAATTTAAAGACCCTAACAATGATGGAGCAAATGGCTCAAACAGTGAAAAATCAGATGATAAGATGCGTCTGCTACTAGGGGATTTTGATGCAGGGCTTCTAGAGGAAAAGCATCTGCAAAATGACCGTAAATTAATATTTAAAGAGGGCGAGGGCAAATTTGACGATCATTTCAAGACTGTCAAGGATAAACTCCCAACTGACCCCGAAGATATTCCGCTTACCCAAAATGAGTTAATCATTCCAGCATTTGTAGCCCATATACTAGAGAAGGAGGAATTTTGATGAAAATAATCACTATCTTACTGTTTTCAATACTTCTGCTAATCCTCATAGTCAAGAACACTTTCATTACGATTAAGTATATTTCCAGCTACATCGCATCAAAATCAAAAAGCCAAGCGAGAGACTGCGAACGCAAGAACGATGAATCGTTAGAGCCGATAAAAAATAAGTCTAAGAGGGCTATTGACGATTTTATTAAAGATGAGGATCGAGGGCAGGAACTCAGCCAATTTACTGAGGAAATTTCGTCTACCATTGAGAAAATCCTTGATGCTCACGAGGAAAAGCTCACAGAAATCTTTAAGAAAAGCCTTGATGCTCACGAGGCAAAGCTCACAAAAACCTTAGAGGGTTGCAATGTAAAATCTACTAAAATCGAAGAGGATGCAGTCAAAACAGCTACACCTCACATTGCCTCCTTTACTGATTTGGACGACAAATCTTATGGAGACAAACCATTAGGTGCGGGGATTTTGGCTATAATTGATCAGTATAATAATGCTGCAAAAGAGGGTTCATTTCAGCTACGCAACGATTTTATAGATAAACATCCTCGTAATTTCGGTTTGACTCACCCTCATTATAGTCAATTAAATCACGAGTACGAGCATACATCGTTTGAAGTTAAAGACGATGATAGCGGAAGCATGATGCTAATAAAGTGCGATGGGAAAAATTACCTTTTTCCTAAATTCAGGATTGGAGCAGCTGATTTTAAAAAACAAGGACTCGAAATATTTTTCGATGCCGATTTTTTTGCAAGGTCTGAGTCGATCCTTGAGAAACCCGCCGAGGTTGAGTTACACGCCTCGGGTAAAAAAGTAAAAAGTGTAATAACAAGAGGAAAGCTAAAATAATTTGTGTGGAGGGATGTTTATGAAAAGGTACAGCTTTATGACTATGTTAATTTTAGTCATCGTTGCTTTAGCGGCTGGTTGTGGCTCTAATGATGATGAACAGCCTGATGCCTCGGTTGATGTATCTAGTGTTGATAGTGGTCTTGAATCGCCTTATGACGACCTCGATACTTATGCTGAGCTTGAGCCGCTAGATAATTTTGTTCGATTGGCACTTTGGGACGATGAGGAAGAGGAATTTAGAGACTGGGCGTATAGCATAAATAACGGCGTGCTCGCTGGGCGGATGTCTGTTGAAGACGACGTTACTGATGCCAATGCACTTATCGCCAGTTTTTCCTATTTTGCTAATATGCCCGATATATACGATTGGTATCTAGGCGTTCTTTTACAAATACCCGATGGCAACGAAGACGGGGATTTTGTAGGGTTGTTTCTTAGACGTAGATTGATAGGTACGACCCATGTTAGACCATTAGCAAGAGATTTGACTTCATTCGGTTTTCAGGTTCTTTTGGCTGACGACATAGACAATTTTCAGTTGCTAGTTAATGATACTGATCGAGTTCAAATCGAGCTAAGAAATGCGTTGGAAAGCGGACAAGTTGAAGGCAATGCCGCCGAATCTGTACGTAGAATCATCAGTCGTGCAGGGCATTTATTACGAGAAAACCTAATCCCATCGCCTGTTATTAATGATGTTGGACTAGTGCAGGGTTCATTACCTGGTGCGGCGATTCAAGGAGGCGTAATAAAGCTGGAAACTTACCGTAGCGTCATTGGGCAAATAGGCGTTTTGCAAGCGGATTATCATGTTGAAGAGGGGCATAACCTTTCATTTCAATGGTATCGGATAATCGATGGCGAGGAAGAGCCGATTCCAGGTGCAACAGAATCTTTTCATGAAGTGTCGCTAGATGTAGAGGGAACATTTGAATTTTTCTTTACAATAACAATTATCAATCCCGAAACGGGAGAAGAAGAGGCGAGGGTAGTCAGCCCTATTGTGAGACTAACCATTAGGGATACTACTCCTCAGCCATATGAATTTTTCGATATATTCTTTAGAGGCTACTCTACAAACCTTGAAGTGCTGGATTCGCCACCAGAATACTCGGGCGATCAGGATATTCGGCTAGTTGAAAATTTACAACGTGTGCTAGATATACCAGGCATGGAAATAAATCATATACGAGTTGATGGAAGATTCAACGACATAAGCAACAGGGGATATGATAGACATGACTTAACCATAGGGCGAGCCAATACAGTTGCGGCAAGACTACGTGAAGAGCTACTTGAATTGGGTATTACTGCACCAGATATTATTACAACATCCAATTTAGAGCAGGTCGGCGATAATCCTGAAGAGCGTAGGCGAGCCCGTGTAACTATTTCATTGCGAGAGGTATCGTGATTGCTAATCATATTTTCAAAGAGATGAGGAGGGGAATGTATGATGAAAAATCCTGTTTCGCATAAACAAAAAAGAATCCAAACTCGTTTTTGCATCTTGATTGTCAGCTTGTTTCTTTTTCTTGCTATCGCTATTTGGTTCATCTTGTCGCCAAACAGGAGCATTGTTGTCAACATAGATGACTGGAATATTGAAATGACTATAAACGATACGCTCGCAACGGCATCGATTATTTTTGGCGATGGCTACAGTCTTAAAAGCACGAATATACAAGTGAATCAGCAAGCAGACAGTGAACTAATGGTTCAGCTTGATTTCAACGGCGTTGCCGATATTTCAATATTTCACGGGGAAGGCAATTTCCTTGGTCAGCGAACCGTTATGTTTGACGAGATTTTTACAGTATTGCCAACGGGTCAAAACGAGGTGTATACATTCGTAATTACACCTAGAGGAGATACGAAAGTAGACAACGACAACCCAAACACATTTTCCGTACAACCGCAAAGAATTAGACGATTTACTTTGGACGATACTGACACAAATCAAGCCAACATAAGATTTGAATCCCCTTCATGCTTACAAATGGCACTGTTTGCACATATGGCGTACTTCCCATTTGATTTTAATGCTGGCGAGCTTCCGCAACAACATGACTTCAAACCCTTCCACCATGAGCCTTTTTATGGATATGTGATGACGTATAACGCTTGGGGATTAAACTCGTTTGGCTTTAATTTTGCAAATGAAATGTATGGGTGGCATCTGACGGACGTGTATGACGATGAAAATACAGGCTTTAGAATTGTTTTATACCGAAACTCAAATAGCAACAAATTTGTCCTGTCAATAAGAGGCACGTATGGTGGTATGATAGATTCGTTGTCTACGCAAACAGGAACATGGTGGTATAATTTTCAAAGCCTTTCGGGGTATCGCCATGCTCATGTCGATTCCCTGATAAATTTCATAAACGAGCCTGAAATAACAAATAAGCTGATAAATGCCGAAATATACATTACAGGTCATTCCCTAGGCGGATATTTGGCATATGTAGCCGCATACGAATTATCTCAAATGGGACTAGCCAACATTCGGCGTGTTGCGGCTTTTAGTGCACCAACATTTTACATTGAAACCATAAACGCATTAAATAGCCTTGCACCTGAAATAAGACTCCGAATATCCCATTTTTACGTTCATTATGATTTGATAGCGGGAATTATTGGAATAGGGAGTTATACGGAATTTCCTGATTATGATACTTTCGCATTGGTTAGTCAAATTTTTAGAAGTATGAGGGAAAATCGAGGCATCGATGTGCCTATTGCCTTGCAAATACTTAGCGATGGGATTGGTCTTGTCGAGGGAATCAGCCCATTTGCCGTGCCTGTTCATATCCGTGAACTTCTTTGGATAATTGATGGAACATTCAGCTTGGAAGCCAATATGCTGATTGAGGAATTTAGTAATGTCGTTTGGCATGAGTCTGTAAACCAGATCTGGCACAGTGCAAGACCTATCCCTAATATTCCATTAGTCCCAAGTGTGCTGGAAGTTTTAATAGTGGACATGGTTTTTGATTTAATTGATCGTATTTTTGATACGGACACGCATTTTATGATGAATTTTTACGCTCATCTTGCAACGCAGTCAATTGCACCAAATAACTAAAGGGAGGAAACAATTAATGTTTAGTCGAAAAAACCAAAGGAAGAACCGTTTGAAGATAGGGCTTATTGTCCTTGTTTTCGGCATAGCGGCAGCCATTGTTGCCCTATTGATATTTACCAATTTGTCATTAATTGGTCATTGGGAAATGGTGGATATGCGAGGAACTTCAGAAAGAATTGAGCGTTTGCCAGCCGCTCAACGAGTGATGCTTGAACGCTATTTTGACGAGCGTTTAGAAAGAGAGGAAATGGAAATTGAATTTTTTGACGACGGTACTGGTCTCATAACCTTGAGAATAGATGAGGTTGTCGAAATACACCAATTTCAATGGACTGCGACTGATGGATTTCTAAACAAAAGAATCGGTATCATGTCAATGGATATGGAGTATAGCTTATCCCTAACTCGCTTAACCCTAATAACCCCCGATGAAGATGATGGGATTATTAGAGAATTCAGGCGCACGAGTCGATAGAGAGACAAAAACAAAAAAATTTTTGACTCTTAGCCAAAATCATGCTACAATATCTTTAACAAATTCAAGAGGGGCTTGTTGCCCCCAGAGTCTTAAAGAAAGCGAGTGTTGATTATGCCGTTAAAGATGATAAAAAGTATCTTGGGGAAAGAGGTCGCTGTTTGCGATTGCGGAGCTAATAATCCTAAGGATTATAAATTCTGTAATCAATGCGGAATCCCCGCAAAGGTGGATGAAGAGCAGGAGGCTAGTAAGAGCGAGTGCCTTATAACCAAGGCACAGCAAGAGCGTGGAGAATCCTACTCTGTTAAATGTAACTGCGGTGCAATTTTAAAAGATTGTAGAAATTTTTGCACCCAATGTGGTTCGCAACTAAAGTACGAGTAAGGGTTTGACATATATAAAATAAAATATTTGACCCCGTGCCGTTACAAAATTTGCAAAAAAATTTGACAAGCACAATATTTTATTTTATTATAGTGTAGTTGGAGAAGTACCCAAGCTGGTTTAAGGGGCTCGCCTGGAAAGCGGGTAGGCTGTGAATAGCGGTGCAGGGGTTCAAATCCCCTCTTCTCCGTTGCTTTATTGAGATTACTTAAGTGCGGAAGCATTATTGTTTTTGTGCTAACAATTAAGGAGCGATTATTTTGAAAAATCGATCATTCATGTATCAAGCCTGGCTAGGCGACATTGAAAACAAAACCCAAACTTTCAAAGTTGTGGGCGATTCCACTGCGGATTTCGCAATGGAGGAGTGTAAGCACGGATTAGGCAATCTGGCAACCGATAACGGCAATGTTACCGTTAATTTGGCGACTGCCGAAAATCTGCCAGCAGAGGGATTTTCCATTGTGGGAAAACCTGACGACATAACAATAACGGGCGGCGACAAAATCGGCTTGCTGTACGGTGTATACAAATTTTTGGCGTTGCTCCGCCAAAATATTGACACTACAAACATCTCGTTGAATGATAAGCCCACCGTTGACAAACGTATCCTCAATCACTGGGATAATATTGACGGTTCGATTGAACGTGGCTATGCGGGAAATTCCCTCTTCTTCCGCAATGATCAGCTACATTTCGATGCCGACCGCTTGCGAGATTACGCGCGATTATTGGCAAGCGTGGGAATCAACCAAATTTGCCTAAATAATGTCAATGTGTATCTTGAAAGTGCAAAGCTCATTACTGAGGAAAAATTGCCAGATTTAGCCAAAGTTGCCGATATTTTCCGTCCGTTTGGTATTCGTCTGATTATTGCGGTGCATTTTGAAAGCCCTGTTTTACTGGGCGGAATTAAAACTGCCGACCCGCTAGACGAAAAAGTGGCGGAATGGTGGCAAAATGCGACAAAAACGGTTTACAAATATATTCCCGATTTAGTGGGATTTCTGATGAAAGCGGATTCCGAATTTCGTAGCGGGCCAGCCTCAATGGGCCGCACACAAGCCGAGGGAGCTCGTCCGATTGCAAAAGCCTTAAAACCGTTCGGCGGCGTAATTTACTGGCGTTGCTTTATTTACAACTGTATGCAAGATTGGCGCGACACAGAAACCGATCGCCCAAAAGCCGCCTACGATTATTTTTATCCGCTAGACGGCAAATTTGAGGATAATGTTATTTTGCAAGTCAAGCACGGGCCTTCCGATTTTCAGGTTCGCGAGCCAAATTCGCCGCTTTTGGGAGCAATGCAACACACGCCCCAAAACATGGAGCTGCAAATTACGCAAGAATACACAGGGCAGCAAAAAGATTTGTACGCACTTGCCGTGCAATGGGACGAAGTTTTGGAGCATCCTATAACCGAAACGCAAACTACACGAGATATAATCGGCACAGACAACAAAATAATTGCACTTTCAGCAGTGGCAAACGTCGGCGACGACGAAAATTGGACAGGGCATTTATTAGCACAAGCCAATTTGTATGCGTTCGCACGGCTCGCCTGGAATCCCAAGCAAACACCAAAGCAGCTTACACAAGAATGGATTGCTTGCACTTTTGGCAATAATCTCAAATTGCTCGAACCGCTAACGGAAATGATATTGCAATCTCGTGCAGTGTACGAAAAATACAACGCACCGCTGGGAATCGGCTGGATGGTCAATATTCATCATCATTATGGGCCAAGCGTTGACGGCTACGAGTACATGAAATGGGGCACATATCACCGTGCCGACACAAAAGAAATCGGCGTAGATCGCACAGCGGCAGGAACTGGCTACACAACGCAATATCAGCCATATGTTCGGGATATGTACGAAAATTTGACAACTTGTCCACAGGATATGTTGCTGTATTTCCACCGTTTGCCCTATGATTACAAATTAAAAGAGGGCAAAACGCTGATTCAGCATATTTACGACACGCATTTTGAGGGCGTTGAAGGCGTTGAAGAATTCATAAAAACATGGGATTCTTTGAAGGATTTTATGCCGCAAGTTGCCCACGAGTCCGTAAAAGAGCGATTTGTGATGCAATTAGAAAACGCTAAAGAATGGCGGGATGTTGTTAATAGTTATTTTTTCCGCAAAACGGGCATTGCAGACGAAAAGGGCAGAAAATTTTACTTGTAGCAATAATCTATTTTTAGGGACGGCGGCTTGAGCCGTCCCTTTTTGTTGTTGGTAATGTTATAGCGGATTTAAGGATTTTTGGCGGGGAGAAAAAAATATTTTCAAAAAATATTTGCATTGTATGGTAAATAGTGTTACAATTAGTTCAGTTGATGTTTCTGGCGTTGCTGTTATCCATATAGTCAATCAACTAATATGTTTAGCGAGAGGGGTGTTAAAATGAAAAAGATCAAGGTCATCAGAAAGCCAAAAAAATTAACGGTTGGACCTGATAAATGTCCTTCTAGGGCTTAGTTTTACTTAAAGTTCTAGCTGTTTGGGCGTGTCTGACTGAGCAAGGGGTAATGTTGGAGGTAATTTAGCATTAGAGTAACAACTAACTTACCATGGTATTGAATCGCAAGTTAACACTTGTCATTCTCTTAGAAGCTGTTTGCGATTATGCAGTATGCAGCAGCTAATTGCTGACTTTACACCGCCTACCATTCAATAATGTTGGTGTTAGGCGGTAAGGAAGGCTGTTTGTGTGTACAATAAAAACACTAATTGTTTTAATAATTTTGAATGAAGGCGATAATTACAATGGAAACATTTGTTTTAATATATTTTGATAAACAATCCAATCAGTCCTATGTTAAAAACAATGTTACTTGCTAATACAAATTGTAACTTGAATTGTAGTTATTGTTTTGAACGCAATATAAAAAATCATACAGCTATTGTGGCAAATGATGACAAAGTCTATAATTTTATTCAAAATATCGTAAATAAAGTTGGTTACAAAAATTTGTCATTAGAATTTACTGGTGGAGAACCAACGCTAAACATGAAATTTATTGAAAATTTAGTGTGTAAAATTAACAGTACGTATACAACGACTTTAAATTTACGTTACTCTATGATAACAAACGGAACTATGCTAAACGATGAAATTCTTTGCTTTTTAAATGAAAACTTGTTTAGTATACAAATTTCATTGGATGGCGATAAAAGATCACATGACAGGGAGCGAACTAGCCTTGCTTTCGGTAAAACATACGATTTAATTACTAATAACATCAGTAATATTTTGAAAAATTATACGAATATTGGGTTAAAAATACGTATAAATTTGTCTAAAAATAATTGTAAATACATTGATTTGCTTTTAAGCGATTTGGAAAAATTAGGTTGGTTTGAAGAACATCGTGATAGAATTGCCATTTACTACGATTTTGTAGATGTCCCTAAACATGATTTTCTTTATACTACCGACACAATAATTTTGACTGAAATTTTACCTATATATGCAAAATCAATTTCAATGGGATTTAAACATGAATTTAAATATATAAATGCTGGAAAATGTATGATAAAATCAAAAAATAGCATAACTATACACTCTAACGGGGATTTATATAAATGTTATTCGTTAGTAGGTTATGAAGATTTTATAAAAGATAATATTTTTGAATGTTTTTGTGTTGATATAAATAAATATGACCTGCTTGAAAACCTTTGCTTGGAAGACTGTGAAGTAAAATTGTTATGTCACGGCGGTTGTGCATACAGGCAATATATAGCGGAAGGGGAGATTGGGATAAACTGTCGAAAACCTCTTTTGATGTCAATGAATAAACTTCTATATTTAGCTGAGTTACACGATATTGGGGTTCTGTCACATAAAGACCAACTTGAAAAATTTCTAATTGAGGAGTACGCCCATGTTCAAATTAACAAAATACGTGCATAAACAAACCTTGACATTTTATGCTATAACATTGACAATCCACAGAATTCTGTTCCTTGCAACGCCACTTATAACTGCGATGTTTATCGATGCCGTGGTTGACATGGCTTTAGAAACGGCGTTTTTTTGGGGTATTGCTAGTGCGATTGCCTTTCTATTTGTTCAGATTACTAACTATTTTGACGATTTTTTTGCGGGGAAATTACATACAGAGGCGTACAGTAACATTTTTAACAAAATAGACGACACTTTGAAATTTTACGATACGAAAAAAAGTTCGCTTACCGACATTGAAATGCATCAACAAATAGGTCAAAATTACGAAATTATCAAGAATTTTATTTTCATGTATCCCATGCTTTCCGTATTTTATTGCATAACAATTGTTGCGATTTTGGTCATCAGTTTTATCGTATCGCCACTTATGTCGATTTCCATGGCGATTGTCGTCCCGTTCACTTTTTTCGCATCGCTCTATTTTGGGAAAAAAATCACGTCCGTGGCGGCGGATAATTTGAATGATATGGAAGAAATCAGAGGCTTTGTTAGTGATCAATTTTATTTGTCCAAAGAAGAGCGCTTTTTGACTCAAAAACAAATGCCGAAAATCAACGAACTTTTGGACAGATATAGAAAAAATATGATTAAAAAAGTAAAAGTGGATTCCTTTTTCGACAATATTTTGACGTACGGAATGTTAAACGGTACCATTTTGGCAATAACGCTTTTATCAGGCTATCTCGTCTTTACAAACGCCATAACAATAGGATTGCTGTATGTGTTTACATTATACGTTTCACATCTGTGGAGTCCGATTGAGTTTTTGGCCAAATACAGAAAGGAATATTTGTCGGCAAAGCCTGCATTATCGGCATTTGACAGATTTATAAATTTGGAAAAAATTGATTTTAGCGAAGATAGGTTAAGCGAGCTCCGTTTAGAAAATTTTATATCGTTAGACACGAACGGAAAGCCACTACACAATGCACAGAATATACATTTTCAAAAAGGCAAATTGCACATAATTGCGGGCGAAAACGGCAGAGGGAAAACTACACTTGTAGAAACGATTTTGCAACTAACGAACCGTTACAATGGAAATGTGTATTTTAACGGAAAATCCGAATTTTCAAGCGATTTGGTTTACATTCCAGGCGAGCCATATATAAGTAAATACGGCGAGTTAAAGGATTGTTACGATGGCTCTTTTGGACAGAAAAAATTGGCACAGATAGAGCTTGCTATTAAAACCGATAAATTTGTCTATATTTTCGATGAGCCTACAAATTATTTGGATTCAAAGAACAAAATTTTTGTGTTGGAGAGAATACGAAAGTTGATTGAGGGCGGTAAGGTGGTCATTGTGATAACTCATGATGAGTTGCTTTTGCGGGAAGATTCTGCTGTTGTTTATAGATTGGCATAGTGATAAAAAAGAGAGTGTTTACGAACATATTGAGCAGCAATATGTCGCAATGTCATTGGTTCGCTCGATTTGTTTGATTGTGATGATTTAGCTATTTAATATACACTATATACAATTCTAAAAAAATATTTCCAACTCCTTGACACCAAAAATAACTTGTGCTATATTTAATAAAAATCGCTGTCTGAGGGGATTGGCACAAAACAAAAAATGACAAAAAATGACAAAAAACGTCCTAACACCACCGACCAAAACACAGGTCTAGGATGTTGGTTTGGTTTTAGGACGGATCTGAAAGAAGGAGGATGTACGAATGGTTAAAAAGTATGTATTAGCAGCTGTTTTGCTTTTGGCATTGGCTGCTTGCGGAGGCGGGGGCGATACTACACCTGCCGCTGGGGGAGCTGGCGGGGAATCAACTGGCGAACTCATTGAAATTACCTTGCTAAATAACAAGGTAGAGATAGACGGTGCATTAAGGGATTTTGCAGCACTGTATGAAAATATGTTTGGCATTAGGGTCAACATACAAAGTTTTGGTGGCGAAACACCATATCAACCAGCATTGGCTGCCATGCTAAGTGCTGGCGATGAGCCTGAAATTTTCGTATTTGAAGGTTATACCGATTTTGCCGCTGCTCGGGATTCTGGTAGGATTATGGATTTAAGCGATCAGCCTTGGGTGGCTGACACGGGCATGGCGTTCTTTGATGAACAAGGTCGAGTCGTAGGTTTTCCCGTTGCACTTGAAGGTTGGGGACTGGGTTACAACGTGGAAATTTTGCGGCAGGCAGGGGTGGATACTTCCACTATGACAAATATAGACGGTATCCGAGCCGCCTTTGATTTAGTTAATTCTCAACTGGACGAACTCGGTCTCGATGCTGTAGTTTCCATGGCGGCAGGGCCTGGTATGACTTGGGTTACGGGTCTCCATGCCATCAATGCGTACCTATCTTTGGGCTTGGATTACACAGACAGAACATTAATTGATATGCTACTTGCTGGCGAAGTAGACGAGCCTAGGCTACGAGCTTTTGCCGAATACTATCAGCTGATTTTCCAAAATTCAATAACGTCAACCTTATTAACGGGTGGCTACGATCAACAGTTGGCAGATTTTGCCATTGGTCGTACGGCGTTCATACATCAGGGTAATTGGGTAGATCCCACATTTGCCGAGCTTGGTGTAGATTTTGAAATGGGTTATGTACCGCACGCATTTTTAAGCGAACACACCCCAGGTATATTCGTGGGTGCACCATCATGGTACTTAGTAAATCCACTTTCGCAAAACCCCCAAGCGGCGATAGATTTCCTGAATTTTATGGCATCTTCGCCCGAAGGGCATGAATATATGGTAACACACGCAGGGGCAGTGCCAGCTTTCTATTCGGTAACTTTAGTTCCAAGCGGGCCTTTATCTCGAGCAGTAACCGAGTGGTCGGCTCGAGGTCAAGTTTACGCATGGTGGCAAAATGATATGCCAGCAGGTTTCGGGATGAATACGTTAGGCCCGATTTTTGCCCTATTAGCCTCTGGCGACATAGATGTTGACGGTTTTGTGCAACTAACAACCGAAGCCGTGGCAGCTATCGCACCATAAAAGCCAAAAAAACACTGCCCTCCGATGAAGTGGGGTAGGAGGGCGGTGTTTTTCTAAACCCAAACCCTAAACACAGCGTAAGAGCCAATCAATGGGTTGAAAAATTGCATTTGCCTAGAATGTAGGGGCGGATATTATCCACCTGCTCCTAGCACACGGGCGGATAATATCCGCCCCTACGAAAAAAACGCCTTAATTTCAACTCTTGATTAGCATTGTAAATGCAACATAAATAAAAATGTGCGGGTCTGGGGGCGCGCCCCCAGCGGGGTGTTACTCCGTAAACGTCTAAACGGTGTCCACTGGACACCAGACGCGGGGCAGAGCCCCACGGTTTTAAGGAGGTGTAGTAGTGAAGAGAAGTGGATTAGTGTTTTATTTGTTCTTGTTGCCAGCGGGATTTTCGTTTGTGTTTGTTATTGTGATACCGTTTGTTTTGGGTATCTATTATTCGTTTACCGACTGGACAGCTATGACAGGCACGAATGTGAATTGGGTTGGACTTGCTAATTATGCGGCTATCTTTAGAGATGTTACCTTTTTACATTCTTTTTTGGTTACGCTTGCATATGCGTTTTTGAATATCATATTTATAAATGCAGTAGCCTTTGGGCTAGCATTGTTGGTTACGAATGGACTAAAATTGACGGGACTGTATCGAGCGGCGTTCTTTCTGCCTAATTTGATTGGCGGAATTGTACTGGGTTATATTTGGCAGTTTATTTTTAATAATGCGTTGGTATCTTTTGGAGGTAACTTCGGTATAGGGTTTTTGGAGCTCACTTTGCTTATGAACCGTAATTCGGCACTGATTGCCATTGTCATTGTAACAACATGGCAAATGGCAGGTTATATTATGATGATTTACGTGGCGGCAATACAGAGTGCCCCCGCAGAGCTTTTGGAGGCCTCGCATATAGACGGAGCAACGTATTTGCAACGACTTAGGCATATATTGCTCCCGCTTATCGCTCCAGCTTTTACCGTATCCCTTTTTTTAACTTTGGTAAGATCGTTCCAGCAATTTGACGTAAATTTTGCACTAACTGCAGGTGGTCCAGCTGGAATTTTCATGGACAGGGCTTTGCTAACGACTGAATTTTTGGCACTGAATATTTTCAATACAGCGTTCTCCTTTAGAGAATTGGCACAAGGGCAAGCAAAATCAGTTGTTTTCTTCCTAATCCTAGTCATAGCCGCCCTAGTGCAAGTCTATTTCAACAAACGCAAAGAGTTGGAAATGTAATTTTACCAAACAAGCGAACAAGCAAGCAAGCGGACATCACAAAATCCGCAAAATATAAAGAAACTAAAAATTTAAACAAAGGCAGCCCAATAGACTCGCCAAGCACCATAAATCATAACAAAAAATGTGCGGGTCTGGGGGCGCGCCCCCATAAGCACTAACATAACCCCCACCTCAATAAAAAATAAAAAAGAGGTAAAAAATGAAGCTAACCAATCTAAACATAGAAGAGTTAATAAAA
>JGI24700J35501_10930766_pt1 | contig 22694 bp, 11 predicted proteins | sample TergutTh196P1_FD_35501 | JGI IMG/M metagenome (IMG submission 35501)
TCGGCAGACAGGCAAAATTTTTAGCTATTATGTTTTAGCTTTCGCCATTTTATATCACTAAAATTTTTTTGTAACCTATGTTTGACACTTCTACAAAAAAATCCAAAATTTTTTTCAAATTTGCTTGACTTTTTTCGAAATACCCTGTATAATTCATTTTGTTGATTTTCCCCAATATTTGGAGGGTTACCGAAGCGGTCATAACGGGGCGGTCTTGAAAACCGTTTGAGAGAAATCTCGCAAGGGTTCGAATCCCTTACCCTCCGATTTTAGGCGAGTTTATTTCCCACGAGGTTAAAATGTTTAGCATACGACTTAAAATGGTTTTTATTTGTGCGACAGTTATTCTCATTGTGATGAGCTTTAGCGGCACTTTTATGCTTATAAATGTCCGAAATACCGAAATTGAAAACGCTCGTGTGTTGCTTATGCACCGTGCCGTGTTTGTCAATGAGCAAATTGTTCAAAGTTTTGAACCTGGCGAATGGCTCACCGAGTTCTCTTTTTTAAGCGGAATTTCCTCCGCCGCACAAGATATTGAAACCGTTGTGTTAAGCGATATTGGCATTCCTATTGCTCCTTGGGAAGTTTGGGGAGCAACCGATTTGAATTTTAATGACCACGCTCTAATTTCTGCCTTGTCGGGCGAATTGGGCTTTTCTATCGGTAGCAGAAGTCCCGATTTTAGCGGAATTGAACAAGAATGGATTGCTTTTGCAATGCCTGTCAACCGCGAAGGCACAAATTACATAATTTACGCCCGCATGAGTGCCGAACCCATGAACGATAGCCTTTCTCAACTTACTATGTCGCTTATGGTTATGCTGATTTTGGCATTGCTTATAACTGTAATTTTGTGGTTTTTGTTCGCAAATACTTTAAGCAACCCGATAGTTGCACTTACCAAACAAGCCAAATTGCTAGCTTTAGGACAACTTGACAATGAAATGAAAGTACATAGCAAAGACGAAATTGGTCAACTTACAGAAAGTTTCAATCACATGGCAAAAGAACTAAATCTGCGTGTATCCGAGTTAGCTTTGGAAAAAAATAAGCATGAGGCGGTTTTGCACAACATGACGGACGGCGTTTTGGCGTACGATTATCAAGGCAACATAACTCACAACAACGAAGCAGCCAGCGATTTATTGCAAATTGACGATTTTGAGAAGTTGACATTATCCGAAATTTTGCCGCATTTAGGATTTAACCCTGACGAAGTGCTGTTGTTGTCCTCTAATCAGCTAATGGAATCAACAATTTCTTCCAGTGATAAATATATTACTGCGTTTTGTTCGCCCTACAGCAACGGCAAAAACACCGTGGACGGCTTTGTTATTGTGCTACAAGACATCACAAAACACGCAAAGTTGGACAATATGCGCCGAGAATTTGTTGCAAATGTTTCTCACGAGTTGCGTACGCCGCTTGCATCAATCAGCAGTTACACCGAAACTTTGCTAGACGGTGCTTTGGAAGAGCCAGAAATCGCCGATAAATTTTTGCGGGTTATCGATACCGAAGCAAAACGAATGTCGCTGCTAGTTTCCGATTTGCTTGAATTATCTCTTTTGGACAACCACCAAACCGAAATTCAGCTAGAACTAATCGACCTCATTGGCATCGTGAAAATGGCAATAAATCACTGTTCGGTGGCGGCACAAGATAAGCAACAGCAAATTATAGTTGACGAAGTGAACACGCCTTTTTTCATCGAAGCCGCTCCAAGCCGAATAAATCAAGTTATCATAAATATTTTGTCCAATTCCATAAAATACAGCCCAACCAACACAAAAATAATAATAAAATTGGAAGAAACCAGCCGATATTACCGAATTTTCATAAAAGACCAGGGAATGGGCATCGAAAAAGAGCATCTGTTGCGTATCTTTGAACGGTTTTATCGAGTTGACAAAGCCCGTTCTCGTGCAATGGGCGGCACAGGTTTGGGGCTTGCCATAGCAAAAGAAATTATGGAGGCTCACGGCGGAAGAATAACCGCAACAAGCGAGTTAAACGTTGGTACAACAATGGTCTTGCGGTTTAACAAATTTATTGAAGAAACACAAAATTGAGGAGGAAATTTATTGCTGTTAGGAGTAGATGTATCGGAAATTATGCCCGTAACTTTGTTGGGCGTTTTAGTGGCGTTAGTGATTTCAATTTTTTTGATAATTAGAAAGTTGAATCCTGCGTTGGCGATGTTTTTGGGCGTTTTTGTGGGTGCGTTAGTTGGCGGCGTTAATTTAACGCAAATTTTGGATATTTTTGTGGTTGGCGGACGGCAAGTTGTCGGAATAAACATTCGCATAATTGCTGGCGGAGTTCTTGCGGGAGCGTTGATAGAAACTGGCGCAGCAGAATCGATTGCGCGCGGCATTGTCAAAGGATTGGGCGAAAAACGGGCGGTTTTGGCGATTGCTCTTTCTGCGATGGTTGTAACTGGCGTTGGCGTGTTTATTCCTGTTGCGATGTTGGTTGTTTCGCCCGTTGCGTTGGCGGTCGCTTATAAAGCTAATGTTAGCAAATTTTCCGCTATTTTGGCAATCAGCGGCGGTGCAAAAGCTGGAAACATAATGTCTCCCAATCCAAATGCACTTGCCGCCGCAGAATCGTTTAATCTTTCGTTAAGTGAAGTCATGTTAAACGGCTTTATTCCTGGCGTTGCCGCTTTGGCAATGACAATTATTTTGGGCAATATTTTCAAAAAAAAGCATTACATGGTAAAAGATACGGATTTGGAAAACGCTAACAATGGCGAAAATCCGCCATTTAGCAAGGCAATCGTTGCCCCTGTGGTTACAATCGGCTTGCTTATGCTTAATCCTATCGGCGACATTGCGGGAATTTACGCAATAAGTACCGCAAATTTGCCGATGGATCCCCTGTACGTTTTGCCGTTGGGTGCAACCGTCGGCGTTTTGGCAATGGGAAAATCCAAAAACCTGTTGGACATCGCAACAAAAGGGGCTTTGCGAATGGCTCCAGTTGTGCTTATGCTGTTCGGAGCGGGTACAATCGGCGGTTTGATAATGCTCTCGGTTTTTCCCGAAATAATTCAAAACACAATGTCAACCTTGGGATTGCCATATTTTCTGATTGCACCAATTTCTAGCACGATATTTTCCAGTGCGACAGGCTCGCACGCGGCGGGCGTTATTATTGCAAGCGAAGCGTTTGCTGTTCCCATTATGCAAGCAGGAATTGCGTCAATAGCGGCGGCGGTTATGTTGCACGCTGGCGGCGGCTTTTTGGACGTTGTTCCGCATGGCAACATCTTTTTGGCAACGCAACAAGGAATGAAATGCACAATCCAAGAGCGGCTAAAAGTTATGCCCTTTGAGGCTTTGGTAGGAGCAACCACGGTTTCTACCGCTATTTTACTGCATTTATTGGGATTTTGGGCGTAAATAAAACATTTGCAAATTTCGCAAAATAATGATACAATGTTGTCATTATTTTACAAACTAGGAGGACATTATGAAAGTTGATTTAATTATTTTTGATATGGACGGTTTAATGATTGACACAGAGCCAGCCTCAAAAGAGGGTTGGCGTGCAGGATTGGAACATTTCGGGTTTGAATTGGACGAAGAACTTTACGTTTCGCTTATCGGCAGAGGAATAAACGCTGCAAAAATTCTGCTTTCCGAAAAATATGGAGCCGCCTTTGATTTTGATGTCGCAAGAAAAATTCGTGCCGAGCAAATGGAAATTTATCTCGAGCAGCACGGCGGATTAAGCATGAAAAAAGGGCTTTTGCCGCTGTTGGATTGCTTAGATAATTTGAAGATTCCGAAATGCGTGGCAACATCAACCGAACGTGAAAGCATGGAACGCAAGTTAATTGAATTGGGATTATTTGACCGTTTCGACGGCTTTATTACAGGCGATCAGGTAAAATTGGGCAAACCAAACCCAGAAGTTTTTTTGAAAGCGGCAGAATTAACAGGCGCAATCCCCGAAAATTGCATAGTTTTAGAGGATTCGCCAGCGGGAATAAACGCTGCACACAACGCACATATGCCCTGCATAATGGTTCCCGATATGATTTCGCCCGACGACGATATTAAATCGAAAGTTTACGCAATATGCAACGATTTAGAAGAAGTTGCGGGAATAATTGCAAAATTGTCAAGTTGATATTTTCGGATGGCTTAAAAATAGGTTTTTCAAAATGTAGGGGCGGATAATACCTGCCCGTCCGGCAGGCGGATCCGCCCGTAGTATTAAATTGGCGGATATTTGTTCTTACGGCAAATGACAAAATAATGTTAATTTTCATTTATATAGAAAAAATTTGTAGATGTAAAATAATTTGCAGATATAGAAAAACGGGCGGATAATATCCGCCCCTACGATGTTGTCAATCACATTATTGGACAATGCCCAAAATATGCGACCGTTTGTTACAAAATTTTCACAAACAAAAACAGAGCAGGATTTTCAAACTTCTGCTCTGTTTTTTCGCAATTCAACCTAAAAAAACTAGCGGGTCAAGGGCGCGCGCGTCCTTGCGGGTGTGCCTGCCCGCCGGCAGGCGGGGGCAGCGCCCACGGTTTTATTTTTTTATTCTTTTATCCCCGTGCTTTTAATCCCCTGCGTTATGTAGCGCTGTGCAAATAAGTACAAAAACATTGGCGGAATTATCATAAGCGTTGCCATTGCCATTTGTAGATTCCATTGTACTAAATGCTGTTGACCTTGCACTCGAAAGCCTAGCAATGCTCCAGTTGTTAGCGGTCGCAGATTGTTAGATTGCACAAATATCAACGGCTGGAATAATTCGTTCCACCACCAAATTGACGACAAAACGCCAATCGTGATAAAAATGGGCTTTGCAAGAGGTACAACTAATAAACTGAAAATTTGCCAACGGTTGCAACCGTCTATCATGGCGGCTTCGTCTAGGCTGCGCGGAATTGTTAGAAAAAATTGCCTAAACAAAAATACATTATATGGAAATGCAAAAAAGCTAGGCACAATCATTGGTCGCAAGGAATCTAGCCAGCCTAATTCTCGGAAAATGATAAATTGCGGGATAATTACTGCAACAGTTGGCACCATCATAGTTGACAAAATTAGAGCAAAGAAGAAATTTTTACCTCTAAAATTCATGCGAGCCAGCGGATAAGCCACTATCGAACTTGACAAAAGCGTGCCTATCGTGTTTCCTACAATTAAAGTCATTGTGTTGCGAAAATAAACCAGTGCGTTGCTGTTGTACAAAACTTCGATATAATTGCTAAATTGCGGCTCTTCTGGGAAAAGCCTTGGCGGAAATTGGCTGATTCCCGTAAGTGTTCGCAACGAATTACTGAAAATCCAAAATATCGGAAACATCATAAATAAAGCTACCAAAATTAGCAACGCATATTGCAAAATTAAAAGCCAAAGTTTCTTATTTTTTATCACGTCAAATCCCCCTTTAATCATAATTTACTACATTTTTTGAGATTCTAAATTGCACTATTGCAACTGCTCCTACAATCAAAAACAGTACAACAGCCACCGCCGATGCGTATCCCATGTTGAACATACGAAAGGCTTGATTGTACAATTCTAGGGAAAGTACATTTGTTTCGTTGGCGGGCCCGCCGTCCGTTAATGGAAAAATTATCGAAAACGCAGAATTAAACGAATTTACCGTGCCAACCACAACGTTAAATAAAATTATCGGAGAAATGCAAGGTATCGTAACATGAATAAATCTCTGAAAAAAGTTAGCACCTTCCATATCGCAAGCCTCGTACAACTGCTCGGGAACTTCTTTTAAGGCTGCCGAAAAAATTAACATCATTTGCCCTGTGGAATATGTGAAAATTGTAACAATTCCCAAAGATGGCCATACCCAAAATGTGTCATTTAGCCAGTTTGGAGCGGCTGTAATTCCAATTTGAGATAATCCATAATTGAGAATCCCCATTTGTTGATGAAAAATTAACTGGAACGCAAAAGCCATTGCAACGCTTGGCATTACGGCTGGTACAAAAAAACAAAATCGGAAAATTCCTAAAAATTTTACATTAAAATTCAGCAAAACCGCCATAAATAACGAAGAAAATATTGCAACTGCAACGCTTATAACGGTGTAAATCAAAGTGGCTCGCAAAGAATTAACAAAACCAGAGCCAATCGAAAACATAGAAACATAGTTTTGTAATCCCACAAACTCGGGAGTTCCTAGCAAATTCCAACGTGTTAAGCTAAGCACAAAAGATGCAATTATTGGGCCGCCTGTAAACACCAAAAATCCCACAAACCACGGCGATAAAAATCCATACGCCCATAAATTCTCTTTTATACCTTTTGCCCTGTTTACCATGAAAAAATCCCCATTTCTATAATTTGAAATTTTGGACACTGCACATACTTAAACATCGGCGTATTCAGCAAGCGACATCAATGTAGGGGCGGATATTATCCGCCAGTTGTGGCTTGCGGGCGGATAATATCCGCCCCTACAAAGTCAAAAAATTGACATTTTAGCGATATTGAATACAGGGTTTTACATTCTGCAAAGTTTGAGCAGTGTCCAAGATTCTCATTTTTTAATTTTTAGTTTAGCTGATCGAGTTGGGCTTGTGCATTCGGCACTTCTACGTTGATTACGGTGTCAATATCTGTTAAACCCAGTAAAACCGCATCAAATTGACTTACCAAATTGCTTGTTACGGTTGCATTTAGCAAAACGTACGTAAATCGCCCATAATTATTGAAATAATCAAACGCTGCCCAGTTTGTGGGCCCGTTTTCTCCTTGAACTCGGAACGCACCCTCGGCGGCAACGCTCATCATTGCGGACGGATTCGCCGTAAATTCGCTTAACAAAGTTTGCCCCTCGTGGCTCATTAAAAACTCGATAAACCGCCAAGCCGCCGCTTGATTGGGACTAGCACTGTTAATTGTGAAAAATCCTGTATGCAACGAGGTGTGAACCGCCGCATCGCCAGGAAGTGGCACAATATCCCAGTTAAATGGCAAATCGGAATAACCTGCCACAAACCAGTTGCCTTGCCTTGTCATTGCCGCCATTCCTGCCGAAAATAAGTCCATTGCCGCCCCTGCACCAGGTTGCGGCGCAACTTGATATTCGTTGGTCAACCTATTTTGAAACTCTAAAGCACGGCGTAAACCATTTCCCAAAGATAAATTGAGATTTTCGTCAACTACCAAATCGCCGCCTTGTCCGATTAGCGAGTACCAAATTCCAGGAAAGTCGATTGCTGTGATTCCCCATTGCGTAACGGTTGCGCCGTCCCTTATTGTAAGGGCTTGCGCGGCGGTTGCCATGTCGTCCCAAGTCCAATTTGCCGTTGGATGAGAAACGCCAGCCGCATCGAACATATCTTTGTTAAAATATAAGAAATGCCCTGCGTAAACCCACGGAATACCGTAAAGTCCGTCAGTCATATCTCGTAAACCTGCAACGGCTGGCATAAAATCATTTACGTCAACCAAATCGCTTGCGGCGACAAAATCGTCCAAAGAAATAATGTTGCCATTGGCGGCAAAGCGTGGCATATCCACTTCCCAAGCCAAAATAACATCGGGAGCAGTGCCGCCGACAACCATCGTGTTTATTACAGTGGAGTAATCCTCGGGGATTCCCACAATTTCAACTCGTATATCGGGGTTTGCGGCGTGAAAAGCCTGTATAAACGGGGCTGTTTCGTCTACAATATCCCACATACTAAAGCGGATTACGGTTTCTGCCGAATCGCCAGAAGTGCCGCTAGTTCCTGTATCGCAAGCACTCAACATAATTGCAAAAAGTGCAGCAATAACAAAATTTCTTACTTTTAGTAGATTTCTCATTTTTTAATTACACCTTTCGATTTTTTTATTTTTTATTTTTAGAGAGAATGCACCCAACAGAGCATTTCGCCTTCTTCTCGGTTTGCCCATAAGTAATACGGAATCCACTTTGTATTTATATCGGAAAATTTATAAGATTGGGCTTTTTGGTACAATTTACTGTTATCGTTCTCAAGTTTTTTTGCAGGAGATTCCAATAAAGTTGCTCCGCCGAAAAAATTTTTATCGTGGTTTAGCGAAAAAAGCGAAAAATCGGCGTTTTTTTCTAAGAAAATTTGATGTAAATCTGCACCGTTATCGGTTTCTTCCAAGCAATAAACTATAGGTCCACGCATTACAGCAACTTTGCCGATATTTTCTCGGACATTTGCATTTGCTTCGATAAGCAAAACAGACATTTGTAAAGTAATTACAATTTTGTCACCTTTTTCGAGATTTTCAAACAGCAAATACCCATTTTGCATAGGATTTTCGCAAGTTTTCTCGTTTACAATTACCGAAAATTTATCGCACCAACCAGGTTTGCGAACCGCCAAAACAGCTTGCGGCGTGCTTTCCAAGATTTCTATCGAGATTGTGCCGTCCCAAGGATAATCGGTAGTTATGTTGAAAGCTAAATTTCCGCTATTTAACTGGGTTTTTACTTCACTTTCTGCGAAAAGGTTGATGTACAGCGTGTCTCCGTTTTGCGTGTAGGCGTAATTCGCCAACGATGACACAATTCTTGCTAAATTTGGTGGACAACAAGCACAGCCGAACCATTTTTGACGGCGACTTTTTACGTGATGTTTAAGTTGATTTTTTTCGCTAGCTTTCGGAACTACTTCTAAAGGATTGACATAAAAGAAACTTTTGCCGTCCGTCGCCATTCCGCTTATAATGCCGTTGTAGAGCGTTTGCTCCAAAACGTCGGTATATTCGGATTTGTAGCCGTCATATTCAAACATACGCCGTGCAAAAAACGCCAACGCAATGCTTGCACAAGTTTCGGCGTAAACTGTATCGTTGGGCAAATCGTAGCCAAAAGTAAACGATTCGCCATACTCCGAAGAGCCAACTCCGCCTGTAATGTACATTTGTCGAGTTGTTACATCTTTCCAAAGCCGCAAACAGGCTTGCATTAAGGATTTGTCGGCTGTCTGCTGGGCAACGTCCGCCATTCCAGAATACATATACAACGCCCGCACGGAATGCCCAACGGCGGTTTGTTGCTCACGAACAGGCTGATTTGCCTGATAGTAGCCATATTGAAAAACGCTGTGTTGCCAATGGTTGTGATTGCCGTTTTTTTCGGATTCTTCCGCAAAAAATAGCGGAGTTTTGCCGCGCTCATCAACGAAATATTTCGCTAAATTTAAGTGCTTTTTATCCTTTGTAATTTCGTACAATTTAATTAACGCCAATTCCAACTCTTGATGACCTGGATAGCCGTGAATTTTGCCGTCTTCAGCACCGATTAAGCTGTCAACCAAGTCAACATATTTCACAAGTGCCTTCAGCAACTTATCCTTGCCAGTTGTGCGATAATACGCAACAGCCGCCTCGAGAAAATGCCCCAAACAGTACAGTTCGTGGTTATCCTTGAGATTTGTAAACCGCTTTTCTAATCCGTTGAGAATATAGTAGGTGTTCAAATATCCGTCTGGTTGCTGGGCTGCCACGATGTCGTCAATAGCGGTGTCGGCAATCTGCTCCAGGAGCGGATCGTGATGCCATTCCAAAACGTAAGCAACCGCTTCAAGCCATTTTGCAAGGTCGCTGTCTTGAAACACCAGTCCACCGTGCTTGCCTTGTTTTTTTCCACCTGCCACATGAAAATTGTGCATACAGTAGCTAGGTTCAGCGTTTTCTACGCGATCGTTCAGAGCCTCCCATTGATACGGCACAACCTGTGTGCGGATAAGCTCCATAAAATTTTGCCAAAAATTTCCAGTAATTTTTGCATTTTTTAACATAAAAATCTCCTTGCATTGATTTATTTTGGTATAATAAGTATATAAAGACGTTCTAGCATTTGCAACCGATAAAACTATATAAAAGGTGGAAAAAACTCATATGTTATATTTTACAGCACCAAGTACAGCACCAATAAGGCACGTAAGCAGCGGACGGTTGATAAGCACCGCCGATTTTTTGCATCCCAAAAGAAATTTGGACACTTTTGTTTTGATAATCGTGTTAAAAGGCACGTTGCACATAGAACAGAACGGCAACGCCTTTGAAATAGGGAAAAATCAGTACATTTTGCTGTTGGCTGGATTTAAGCATTTTGGTAGCAAGCCGTCAACTGGCAATTTGGAATATTTTTGGTGTCATTTTCAGGCGCAAAATGGCTACAATCTGCTTGACAACGAAGAAGTCAGTCGTCAACTATATTTAATCAAGGAAAATACAGCCGATTTGTACATTTTGCCAGAATTTGGCAATTTACCGCAAGCCGCCCGTGCAATTTCGCTGTTCAAGCAGTTGTTGGATTCGGCGAAACGCAAGGCGTATTCTGGCTATCTTACGCATTATGCGTTGAGCACGCTAATAATGGAGCTTTCGGTAGATTTTGTGGACGGCTACGATGATGTGCAGGTTTCGTACACCTACATTAGAATTGCGGAAATTATGGATTGGATTCGCCTAAATCGCCACAGAACGATTGCAATCGCCGAAATTGCCAAAGAATTTAGTTACAATCAAAATTATTTGTCATGGGCGTTCAAAAAATACGTTGGAATATCGTTGACAAATTACATAACACGCACAAAAATAAACTTTGCAAAAGAATTATTGCTTTCCTGCAAGGATTCCATCAAGGTAATTGCCGATAAAGTAGGCTTTAAGGATGAAAAATATTTTATGAAAGTTTTCAAAAAAATGGAGGGAATATCGCCAAGTCGCTATAGAAACGCATTTTATAGGAATCATTTGAATGATTGAAACGCCGTTAAAATTCTAATTTTTGATTTTGTAGGGGCGGACCCGCCTGTCGGACGGGCAGGTATTATCCGCCAGTTATGGCTTACGGGCGGATAATATCCGCCCCTACAAAATTTCCAATTTTACGTATAATATTGGATTTGTGCGGTATAAAATTCAAAATATTTTACATTTTTTACACCCAAAAATTATAAATTACATATTTATTCATAAAGGAAGAGGTGGGAATCGAACCCACAACCCAGTAGTTATAAGGTTGCTGTACGAGTTTTTGGCAAAACTCAAAGTGGTTACTTGCTCTACCATTGAGCTACTCTTCCATTTTACTTGTTTTACGGCACAATTTCCTTGTATTTCTCGTTACTCAAAACTTCTGACATAAACGAAAATGGAGAAAAATTACCGTTTTCTAACATTTCAAAAATTCTCGGGCTTGCCCCAGAAATTAACATTGTGCCTGTTTCGTGCATTTTTACGGGCTGTTGATTGTTGCGACTTTGCACGTTCCAAAATACTAATTTTGGCAATTTGTAGCCATTTTTCTTAAATAATTTTTTGGCGTATTCAAAGTTTGTGATTGCGGAATCGTCTGCACAGCGGTCAAATTCCATATCCGAGACAATGTAAATTGTGGTGGGCAATTCGGATTGTGGCGTGTTGTTCTTTTTTGCCGTATTCAAAATTAACTCGAAAACTTTTTGAATATTAGTATTTGCAACTTCGTTGTAAGATGCCGCAAATTTTGCTTTCTCAAAAATATCTGCACCTTTTATTTCGACAATTCTCGGATTTTGAGAAAAAGTTATAAAACAGTCCTTAAAAACGCCTGTATTTCGCTCGGCAAAGTAAATTCCTAGCGATAAGGCAACATCGGCAGGGCGTGGATTGCCATTGTCATACATCGATCCAGAGCCATCAACTACAACTAGCGAGTTTTCGCCATTCGTGAAATTCGGCAAATTTCGCCACGTAATATCAAGAGTTTTGCGTTCGTCGGCGGTCAAAGTTTTAACTGCATCAAAATTATCAAAAGTCCAGTTAAAATTATAATCGTTCAAAATTTTTCGAATAATTTCATAAGGGTATAAAGTGCCTGTATTTAGCTTAGTTTCGCCTTTTTCCACGGATTCCAAAAATGCCTTGTAACGACTTTCGTCATTTCTCAAAAATGCTGCACGATACTGAAACATCGCTTTCGACGGCTGTTTGGAGTAGTCAAAACTATAATTTTTTTCACGGAGAAAGTTTTCAATAATTGCAATTTTTGCTCGCAATTTTGTCAACGCTTTTCTATATTCAGCAGCAGATAAATTTAGAGATTTTGCAACAATTTTACCCAATTTTGATGTTTCGGCACTGCTTGTATTTATCGATGGCAACCATTTTCCTAAAAGAGATATTTTGCTAGTTTGAGAAGTTGTATTATGGTCGTCAAACCCAGTATTTTCGGTGTTTTTGGCGGTTTCTTCTGCCTGTAAAATTGCCATATCTTTTTCAAACTGAATTTTTATGTACGCCAAAACTTCCGTCGAAACGGAGTTGGGATTTTTATTTTGTGTGCTAATCAATGGTAAAAAGTCGTCAAATCGCCCAAATTCGGGAATCGCCCACAAATTTTTTACAAGGCTTGCGGGATTATTTTTAGCAAGTTGCTTTATTAGCAAGCGAAAAGTACGCCGTTCGCCCAATCCGCCACGAATATCTCTAGCGTAAAACAGCATTTTTAGGGTAGTTTCGGCATTTTCAGCCCAAGCACGGTCAAAAAGGGTCAAAATTTCGTGTTCGGGACGATTGCGTAAAGCCCCAATTACGGCGAATAAATCCAAGCAACAACTGCCAGACGACACATACGTCAACGCCGAATTTTCCGTTTCCGTGTAATTTCCCTCGGTTTTTAAGTTTTCCAAAAAAGTTGCCATTTTTACCTCCACAAGTTCGTTTTACAAGACACCTTCATATATTAGCCCGCAAGCGGAAACTAATCCCAATGAGTAGGAGTAATTGCTGTACGTGTCTTTTGACAAGATACCGTCAAATTTGGAATAATTTGTAGATTGCTGTTGGTATCTTTAATAACCATTGTACAGGCTGAAAATCGTTTTGTCAAGTTACAATTATATTACATTTTTTTGTTGCACAGTAGCACAAGTATAATTTTTCAATTTTATGGTTGACTAATTTTGTTTTAATTTGCCAAATTTTCAAAGTTTGGAATTTATTTTTACGAATGTAGAAAAAACGGGCGGATAATATCCGCCCCTACAAATCGCCAAACGCTCGCATTTTTGTTGAATTTGCTATATTTATATTGCTAAAACCTCACATTTACAATAACTACTCTGTTACGCTTTCAACTCTTCCGCCAATTCCGCCGCTCTCTCAAAATCGCTATGCAAAAACAAAGCATCTCGAATATTTTTAAGAACAGCGGTTGTTTCAGCTTTCCACGAGATTTTATCCAATTCATCCAAAAGATTGTAGGCGAGATTATCGTCATAATCTTCGCAAGCCTGTTTAATTTCGGCTAACTTTTCCGATAAATAGGCGGTATCTTCTACTGTTTCTATTATTTCAGCTGTTTCGTTAGTTTGAACATCTTGCGGACGAAGTTTTGTTACTATTTGTTGCAATATTTCTATAAATTCCATTGTATGAGCCGTTATGTAGGCAGTATCGTTGTTGTTGGCAGCGTTTTCTAAATTGGCGGCTAATTCTATTTTTTCGGAACTTTCTCCGATATTATGCAGGGCAGAACGCATAGCGTGTACTGTTATAGTAAACAATTTTATATCGCCATTTGCTTGAAATTCCTGCATTACCGATATTGCTTTTTCGGCATCTTGGCAAAATAATTCTGACATTTTTATTTCGTATTCCGATTTTTTAGAATTTTGAGAATTTGAGGTTTCATTTTCGTTATTTTCTGCGTTTTCGTCTTGCGTTTCATCCCATAATTCTAAATCGAATTCCGATTCTTCTTCTAGTTCTGCTTGTGATAAATTTAGAGATTCTATTGTATCGGATAATTTTTGCTCTAAAATAGCAAGCAATTCGTTGATTTTCTCAAGTTCTTCTTTCGGATTTTTCTCAAATAAATCTTCCAATTCTGCCGAAAGATTGGCTAAATCGTTCATTTTAAGTGTGCGCGCAATTCCCTTTAATGTGTGTGCAAAACGGCGACAACTTAAGAAATCCTCTTTCGCCAAAGCGGCACTAATGTTGGCGCAGGTGTTTTTTTGCGTACGTGCAAATTCTTTGTTCAAGCCTTTCAAAAATTCGTTGTTCACTTGCGGCTTGTTGTTGCCCGTAAAAAATTCCCACATTCCCTCTTTAGAATTGCGTTCGTTGCTTATCGTTTCGGCGTTTTTGCGTGCGGTCGCAATCACTTCAGCGGGCTGTTTGTCCCGAATAAAGCGGTTGAGAATGCTGTTCAAATGCGATGTATCTATCGGTTTTGAGATAAATCCGTCAAAGCCGTTTTGTATAAACATATCCGATTGCCCAATTAACGCATTCGCTGTAAGTGCCACTATTGGCTCGTTGTAGCCCATTTTGTGAATCGCCTTTATCGTTTCGATTCCGTCCAATCCTGGCATCATGTGATCTAAGAAAATAATATCGTAGATTTTGCCCTCGCGAACACGGTCAATAGCATCATAACCGCTTAAAACCGTGGTAACTTCTAAATCGTAGAACGACAAAAGTCCTTTTGCGACAAATAAATTTGTTTCCACATCGTCCACAACAAGCACTTTGCCGTACGGCATTGGATCTGGCGTAAATTTCATATTTTTCGCAGAAAAACGGTTTGATAGCTTGAAAGTTTTCAAATTATCGGCAAGTTCCACGCCAAGATTGCTTTCGTTTGCCCGTTTTTGCGGGATTCTTACGGTGAAAGTTGTACCTTTGCCCACTTCACTTTGCACATCGATAGTGGCATCCATTAACGTCAACAAATTGCTAACAATCGCCATTCCAAGCCCTGCGCCTTCGATATTTTGGTTCGCTTTTTCGTCAAATCTCACAAATTCTTCAAATAAAGATTTCACATTTTCGGCACTCATTCCAACACCTGTATCTTCAACGACAAATTCTAAGAAACTGTTTTCTGCGTTTTCCGAGACAAATTTTACACTCAAAAATACAAATCCACTTTGCGTGTATTTGAAGGCATTCGAGAGCAGATTATTCAAAACTTGCTTTATTCGCAATTCGTCGCCAATCATATTCAGCGGAATATCTGGATCAATTTCAATTTCAAATTTGATTTTTTTGCTACCCAATCGGAAGACATTCAGCTGAATCATATCGTTGATTAGGCTTGCCGATTCGTAACTTTCTTGCAAAATTACCATTTTATTTGCCGCAATTTTAGATAAATCTAAAATATCGTTGACAATGCTAAGCAAAACCTGCGAAGAACTGTAAATTTTGGCAAAAGCCTCTTCGACAGAAAGCGACAAATCGGTGCTTTTTAATTGAATTTCCGAGATTCCCAAAACGGCGCTTATTGGCGTTCTTATTTCGTGGCTCATTCTCGCCAAAAAACGAGTTTTCGCTTCCGAGGTTTCTTCTGCCAACTCTGAACGCTTTATTTCGTCTACTGCACGATAAAAATCCCGCATATCTGTGGCGTACGAGCAAATCATTACTTCGCCCCTGATAACGGTTCTGTAGCAGCTTATTCGAGATGGAATCAGATTGCCGTCTATATCTTGATGAACCCAGTCAAAAGTTGTATTTCCATATTCCAAAGCGTTTTTCATGTGAAATACGCCCAATTCGCTTGACAACGAGCCATCGGGTTGATATTCGGGCGAAAATCTGAAAAATTCTTCCAAATACGTTTTCGTATCGTCCACGCCGTATCGCCGTTTTACCTCTTCGTTGCAATTTGTCAAATTAAAATCTTTGTCCCAAAATGTGATAACTAGCGGCACAGAATCCATCATAAATTGCAAATATTCATAATAATCTTCCTCCGATTTGTGCTCCACAGTGTCCATAACGTCCTTTGCCAAATCGTTTATAGCGAGTGCTGCCGTTTGAAAATCGCCCTTAAAATCTGCAATTTCAAGCCTTGCTTCGGCATCGCCATTGCTAACTTTCTCGGAAACTTTGGTAATTTTCACTACTAAATCCTTAAAAATATCGACAATATCGCCCACGAGATTATTCAACTGCCCAATCTCGTCATCTATTTCATCTCGGATATTAACGCTGAAATCGCCCTGTTGCAATAATTTTGCTTTCGTGGCAAATAATGAAATCCGCTTTTTGAAAGAGGTTGTCATTAGCCAAACAGTCGTAAGCGCCACGCCCATAATCAGCACCAAGGCAAGCAAATTAAAGAAGAAATATTCTTCCTGTTGATTGTACAAATTATAAGAAACAGTTGCAATAAGATCCAAATTTATTTGCCGCAAATTCTCGATAGAATCAATATTTTGCATGGCGTGATTGGGCAACACGCTGGCAAAACGCTGGCTGCCGTCAAAAGTTGTAAACCTGTAATATTCCTGCATATATAGCACGCTGTCCAAAATGACGCGCACATTGTCAATCGCCTGTGTAATCATATCGAAGCCAAATATTTCGTTGGCAACGGGATCAGTAAGAATCAGCGTTTCGTAATCATTCACGGTGATAACAATTTTGTCAACCCAAGCATCAAGCTCCGCATGAAGTTCTACGGCGCTTTCTTGCGTGATGTTGTTAATATATCCCCAGTCGTCAAAATGGAGTGAAATCAATCCCCAAAAGCCTCTAAATTCGTTTTGCAGTTGAACTAGCAAGCGATTACGTTCCATTACGTGATTCAGCAAATAAGCCTGTTCATCACGCACAGTTGCAGTAAAATAAGTGCTGTACAGCAGCACGATTAGTATAACAGCAATTATAATGCTAAACGATAAAATCATTTTTTTTACTATCGACATATTTTATCCTCCAAGCAAGAGTTTTAGACTTATGTAAGTCCGCAAACCCGCTATTATTCAGTGAAATTTACGTTTTGTTGCTGGCAATTACTTTGGTGCTGTTAAATTTTGCGAAATTGTATGCGATTTCGTTACAAGCCTTTGTTTATGCGAGTTGTAGATTATGTCGATGTGAGCGACCGTTTTTGTTGCTCTGCTTGTTTTTTGGTTAAATTATTCGATTAAACCTATTGTAGCATAGGGTTTTCGAATTGTCAAACATTATTTTTTGAAACAAAAAAATTTTTTTGGGATTTGGGAATTGTGGGATTTTTATAAAATATATAAACAAGCAAAATGGCAAAAAGTAGGGGCGGATAATATCCGCCCATAAGCCACAACGGGCGGATATTATCCGCCCTTACAAGCTAAAACTCCAACTCTATCGTATCTGCCCAAGCACCCCAGGATCTTTTATCTTCAAATCCTCCGCCAACATCACAACTTTTGCCACAATTTCCGCCGTCTTCGGGTCTTCATCCAAAAACGGCAAAAACAGCCGCCCTCTGTGCTGGCTATACACTGGCAAAATGTTTAACGCACCGCGCCCCATCATTTGCACCTGTGCACTGCCCAAATGTACGGAATATTCCCCGTATTCGCCCTTGATTTTCGCATAACGCTCCGTGAACGTTACGTTCGCCAACTTCAGCAACCGCACGCTCTCCGCCACTATGACAGCCCGCATTTCTACTGTGCTGTGGCTTGCCATTGGGTCAACGCCGCCCACGTGTGCAACGCTCACTACCAAATCTAAATCACGCATAATTTCCGAGAAAATTTTCGGATTTATCTGCTGCATATCTAAATTTTTGTAGGTTTTGCGGTCGTAAAACTGCACCGTTTCTATTGTCGGCGGCTCGATGTCCGCTGGCGAAAACCAATCCGCCATTGCGTACATATTCGCTATGATGTTCTCCTTGTAATATACCTTTTGCAAGCCGTTTTCATAGTCAACCGTCCAGCCGCGCCCTTTTAGCAACGCAACCGTTTTTTGTGGCTGAATTTGATGTCCTGCGTAACGGCGCGAAACAGTTTTTTCTCGCTGTTCATCGGCATTCACGAGATATAATTCTCGGAAAATTTGCTTGAACGGCTGTATTAAAGCGTTGTCAAATGCGTATCGTTGAAACGCTGTCCATTGTCCAAGGCTGTATAAATCGTGAGAATGGGCGATTGTCAATTCGTCCGTTTCGCCGATTAGCTGCAATTCGCCGTTTGCCGACCGCAAACCGCCGTCCGCCAAAAATCCCAATATTTCGCCACTTCTAAATACTAATTTTTCAATAATTGGGCAAATTATTGGGTGCTTTCGCAATTCCATAATCTCGGAAAATTCAAATTTTTCGCCGTTCTCTAGTGCTTTCTCTAAACTGCCGCGCGACCGCCTAAATTGCTCTTTTAACGAGTTTCTTATTTCGGTTAATTCTAGCACGTACGGCTCTTTTTTGAGAGCGGCTGGTACGGATTTTAAGCGTTTTACCGCTGTTTTTTCGTAATCATCCGATTTTTCGCCTTTTTTTGTCGCCGATTTTTCCGATTTTTCCAATTTTTCCGCAATAATCTGTGCCGAGCCGTCCGCAGAAATTTCTAAAAATACGCTGGTTTCGCCCTTTTTGTTGCCTTTATCTAAAACTTTTGGCACAAAATACTTTTGAATGGAATCCAATTTCTCAATTTCCATTTTCCAGTTGAACCGCAAAACGTCCGTAACTCCGAAGTTTCTCGCCAAATTTTCCAAAGCAATATTTGAGGCTATTTTCTCGCTTGCTTGTCGTTGTGCGCCAAATTCCTTGCTTTTTTTCAAAAATGCGTTTATAAATTCGTAACGGTGCAACGCATCTTTGATTTTATTGCGTTTCAAGGGAATCAAACTATACGCAAGCAGTAAATCCTTGTTGCGTTTGTCGTTAATTTGCGGCTCTAAATCGGCTGTTTTTAGCTTGCCCAAAGCCGCATCTGCAAACAACTGCGCCCGTTTGTGCGTGCCGCCTGACGAGATATATTTTGCACAGTCATAAAGCACCTCAAACCGCTGTTTTCCTAGGGTTTTGTAGGCATCTTTGAACCAGTCAATGTCAAATGCACCACGCTCAAAATCTTCTTTATCAATCGGAGAAAATTTCGCAACTTCCGTTTCAAACTCGGCGGAATAGCTGTTGCGTGTGTGTGCGTGAAAATACCAAGCGGCGGATTTTAGCCCTTTCCAGCCCAAATATTCCTCGGCAATGCCAATCCAGGCTGGCACGTACATCACAGCCTCGAGAAATCTTTTCTCGGAAATTTTGTCGCCGAGAGCCGCTTTTAAGGTTTCCGCCGTGTCTGTTTCGGCTGGAACGCTGGCTTTTAGCAGACTTGACAGCACATCTCGCTTGGTGAGTTCGCTCGCCCACGTGTAGCCACGCAGGAAAGTTTCCTTGCCCATCGCAATCAAAATTTGAGAAAATCTCTCTGCGCCCTCGTGTCTGCCGATTTGCATGGCGTAACTGCTTACTTCGGTGCTTGTGTCGCCACGCTTTAATTCTATTTCGATTACCCTGTTTACGGCGGTTTGCAAGCATTCCATAAATATCGGATATTGTAAAACTTCTTTGTTGATATATTTTCCGATTTTTTTCGTGGAATAATTTCCGATAATATTCGTACCGTCAAAGTTAAAAATTGCCTTGTACAGGTAATCCACTTCCGCCAAACCTCGCTGCACAATCCCTGCAGGATGCCATATTCCCATTATATAGTAGCTGCCCAATTTCTCGGAAACTGCATACAGAATATAAAATTTTCTCAGAAATTCCTCGTCCGTTTGGCTTTCTGGAATTTGAGTAAAAAAGGTGGTTATCGCATTAAAATAGGCAAATTTTGTGCTGTGTTCTTGTTCGCCATAATAATTTTTCGTTTTCCATTTATAGCCCTTTTGTGCCCAATAATCGGGATTTACCGAATGGTACAATTCCACCGCCAAATTATAATAGAAATCCCTAGCGTTTTCAATTAAATCGGGCATTGTTTCTAATATAACGTGAAAAATATCGAACGGCAACCGCTGGTCTTTGGTATATTTTTGGATATTTTCGGCAAAATGCTTGATTTCCACGGCATTTAACGTCTTTTGCAAAAATTCCTGCGCAAAAGGCAAATAGCCGTTAAATCCGTATTTTAGCGTGTATGTTTCATCATTATAATTCCAATTAAAATTTCCCGTTTTTTTGGCAAACACAATTTTAAGCATAACCATGTATTTATCAGCATTTCGCCGCGCCCAATCTCCGAAAACATCGCCCAAAACGTAGTCTGTTATCTCGTATTTTTCGCCTGTTGGACGCTTTTTATCCTCTAAAATATGATAAAATGGGGCTGTTCCGAAAATTCTTTCAGAAGTAACGGCGTATTCATTTGTGGTTGTTCCTCTGTACTCAAAATCTTTGTACTGCTCGATAATATCGGTAATTTCCGAAAAAAGAGCCGTCATTTCTTGAGAAGTAACCGCCGCAAACTGTGGCAAATACTCCGTTGTTGGCATTGGAACAGCTGGAAAATTTGGCTTATACTTAACATCGTATAGCCCAAAACCGTTTTTCTTGCTAAATTTATCATTGCTTTCTTCGTCTAACAACGCATTTATTAAAACTTGCTCGCTGTCCGTGATTTTGGGGGCTGTAGCACAAATTTCTCGGATATTTTCCTTTGTTAGCACTAGCTGCTTTTGCTTTTTTATCGTGCCGAGTAAATCTAGTGCTGCAAGCCGTTTGTTGGCGTTTTTGTCCGAGATAAGCCGCTCTATTGATCCAAATAACGCCCTTTTGTTGTAACCGCCGCCAGCTTTTGCGTAATCCATCAAAATATCCAATACGGATTTTCGGATAGTCGCTGTTTTTAGGCTCAACAATTTCTCCAACTGGATAATCTCATTTTCCGATAAAGTGAGCCGTCTTTTGGCTATATTTACAACATTGCTCCGTACCGTCATGCTTTTGTCCGATAAACATTCAAACAAAAACGCCCGTTTTTCTTCGTTTTCGAGGTCATTTGTTATGAAAAATATGATGTATACGATTTTCTCTGAACCTGCAAGCGGATATAATTCTCGTAAACGGTGCAGCATTTCCTCGTCCCTGTCGTATATTGCAAGGTACATCATTGTTCCGAAAATGTCCTCTGGATTGGCGTTGTAATTGCTCCAATCAAAGGGTTTTCCCTCTACTTTGTGTCCCTTTTTTGGGATTTTTTCTAAGATATTTGCAAGCACGTTAAAATGAAGTTTCCGAGTTTCTGCATTATGTAAAATTGGCGGATAATTGCTGTGCAGAATCGTAGTTTTTTCCCAGTCAAGAGGACGTTGTGCATCATAATAGGGACTCCAATAATTGGATGCTTGGTTTTTTCCCATAAATACTACTTTGTGTACTTTTTGCACATCTCTAGGAGGATTATCGTAAGCCGAGAAAAGCAGCGTGAAAACGTCCAAATCTGGCTCTTTTAAGTCCGCCAAAGCAGAGCCAGCTAAATCGGCGGATAAATTGTCGGATTGCAAGAGCGTAAGAAAATACGCACCGACCATTTTCTGATATTTCGGAGCATTTTCCGATAAAAAATTTCTGATAAACGGTAGCAAATTTTGCAGTTTATATGCGGATTCTGCCCACATTGCGGCGAAAATTTCCACCACATCGGGCGAATTTATAGCGGCGGCACGTTTCTCGGAATTTGTCAAAAATTCATAGCCCAATTTTAGCAATTTTGTAACGGCGCGTTTGTCGGAATAGTCGTAAGCAAGCCCCATCCACACGTTGACAGCCCGCACAGCCGAAGAAAATCGCAACAAATTTTCGTCCAGCACCGTTTTTATCATTGCAATTAGATATTCCGTTGTGCCGTCGTCCGCCGTCTCAAAAATGGCTTGTCGCAAGCCCTCTTGCAGTCGCGCGGCGAGCAGCAATTTTCGCATAAGTTCGTGCAGTTCGGCATTTTGGCTCATTGCAATGGCGCGCATAATCTCGTGGTCGACGATTTGCGTGTTGTTGTCCGCCAAAATTGCGTCCGTGAGGGCGTTTATCGTGGGCTGGTCGTTTTGGTCGATTTTCAGGGCAATGTACATTGCCGCAACGTCGCTGTTCATGCCCTGTGCGGACGATTTTAATCCACCATGGGTGCTATCATATGAAAGCTGATTTTTTAGTGCCGAACTCAAAGAAAGCCGCGCGGCAATGTCAAAGTTGACAAATTTCGTGAACGGCGCGCGGGCAATCGCCAAAAGCCGCTCGTGGTAGTCGGCAGGGTCGGCGGAGCGGTGCGTGTGCCGCCAGCTGTTGAACGCAAGCGGATATTTGGGCAGTCGCCGAACCAGTTCGCAAAGGTCGGCGGCGTGATTGGGAGCGGCGTGTTCAAAGTGGGCAGCCAGCCCGTTTGTCAACACGTCCTCGAAGGTTGCCGATTTTGCGGTGATTTCACGCAATGCTTGCGGCAGATAATTGCCGTGGCGACCTTGTTTTTTGATTTTTTCGTAATCTAGCATTTTGGGTTTCTCCTTTGTGGCACGAATGGCGGATTTTGCTAGGTTGTAGGCGGTTGCCAAGCGTGCGAGCAGTTTTTTTGGGAAGTTCATTTTGACCTCCGTTGGGATTATTTTAGCAAGATTTTTGTGCTTTGTCAAATAATTTTTAATGACGTATAACGAAATTTTTTTGTTGTTTTCAATATTATATGGCGGTTGTCGGCGGTTGTAAAGCACTTATTTGTTGCGTTGGGATTGGCGGGTTTTGGCGAATTGGCAGATTTTGGCGAGGTTGGCAGATTGGCAAATTTTGGCAAATTGGCAGATTGGCAAATTTTGAATGTAAAAAACGAAACGTGTAAAAAAGCGGGCAGGTAATATCAATGTCATTAACTTTAAGCCTATGTTGCAGAAATATCGAAACGCACAAACGGGCGACCGAGGACGGTCGCCCCTACGGGCGGCTTATTGTAGGGGCG
>JGI24700J35501_10930765_pt1 | contig 22545 bp, 22 predicted proteins | sample TergutTh196P1_FD_35501 | JGI IMG/M metagenome (IMG submission 35501)
AAATCCGCCAATTTTTCCAAATCCGCCTTAATCTGCAAATATTCCGCATTATTGGGGATATTGTGATGCCAATCCGCCAAATTAGCCATAACCGCCGAGCCGTAGCCCTTTACGGTATTCGCAATGATTGCCATAGGCTTGTTTGGCGGACGATTTTCTGTTATTGCGGCGGCGATTTCTTTTGGGGAATGTCCGTTGCAGGGGCGGCAATCCCAGCCGAACGAGCGGAATTTTTCCGCCAGATTTTCCAGCGGCATGACTTCTTCGGTGCTGCCGCTTATTTGTAGGCGGTTGCGGTCGATTATGGCGGTTAGGTTGGTTAGCCTGTATTTTGCGGCTGTCATGGCGGCCTCCCAAATTGAGCCTTCCGCCAGTTCGCCGTCCCCCAAAAGCACATACACGGACGACGGCACGGCGATTGCCATTCCTACGCCCACCGAAAGCCCATGACCCAACGCTCCTGTTGCGATTTCCACGCCGTTTATTTTGGCGGTTGGGTGTTCCGCAAGAATCGTGTCAAATGCGGCGTAGGTTTTCAGCGTTTCTTTGGGAATAAACCCTTTGTCCGCCAAAACGGCGTATAGTGCCTCGGCGCAATGTCCCTTGCTTAAAATAAAGCGTTCACGGTCGGCGGCGGCGGTGCGGATTTTCTCGGTGTCCATTACTATGTAGTAGAGAGCCACCAAAATGTCCATGCAACTCATGCTGCCGCCGATGTGTCCCGATTTTGCGGCGGTTATCATGTCTAGGACGGTCAGCCGCAGAGCTTGGGAGATTTTTGTTAGGTTGTCATTTTTGGGATTATCGTTTTCCACATTTCCCATTGCCGCTAATCCATGCTTGGGACAAGTCCAGGAATTATCACGTGCGGCTTGTCCTCGATAAGCGGCTCGCCAAAATTTCTGTGAAACCATTCAACGGACATATCCACCCAACTCTGGATTCTCGGCTCTACCATGCTTTTTCTGCCGTTTGCGGTGGTGTAATCGCCCAAAACTAAGCCGTGTTCGCCCCATTGATACAGGTGCAACTCGAATGGACGGCTAAAATCGGCGTATGCTTTCGCAAAATTCAGCACGGGGGCGGCTTTTGTGAGAACGTCCTCGGCGGTTGACCAGCAGAACATCGGCACGGAATTTTCGCCTACATATTGGGCTAAATTTAGGGATTCTACGGCGGTTTTGTCGTAATTTTTGCCCAAAAGTGCCGTTAATATTGGGTTTCCTCGTTCGCCCTCTTTCACTTCTTCATAGGCAAACTCCAGAGCGGGATAACAGAGAACCATTCCGTTAGGCTTATTTTCGCCGCAAAGCCCAACCCAAGCGGATAAATGCCCGCCAGCCGAAAAGCCGCAAGTTATTATGTTGTCGGCTATAACGTGCCATTCTTTGGCATTTTGGCGGATTAGCCCTATCGCTTTTGATGCCTCGTGCAAAGGTTTTAAGCCCTCCGCCCTTTTTGCCGTGGAATATCGCAAAACAAACGCCTGAAACCCTTTTGCGGCGTACGCTAACGCAACTGGCTCGGCTTCCCTGTCCGATGTGAACAGATACGCACCGCCTGGCAACACCAAAACTGCAGGCTTTTTCGCATAACAGGGCAACTCCTGCGACGGCTCTTGTATGTAGCACGTCAAACTTACCGACTTATCTTCATCTAAATATTTAGTAAAAATTAACATCAGCCTTTAACTCCTCCTAAAGTTATCCCCTTTACAAAATTTTTCTGCACAAAGGGATAAACTAAAACTATCGGCACAACGCCCAACACAGCCATTGCCATACGCACGGCTATTAGCGGAGCTTGCGCCAAACCTATTGCGGCTTGCGTTCCCAAATCGGCTTGCTGTTGCAAAACTTGAATATTCTGCATTATGCGATTAAGCAATAACTGAATTGTAAATAAATCCGTCCGCCGAATTAAGTAAACGAAACCGTTCATCCAATCGTTCCAATAATTTATGCCGACAAAAATTCCGATTGTGGCGATTATCGGTTTCGCCAGCGGGACGGCTATTTGTAGCATTATGCGTGTTTCGCTTGCACCGTCTATCATTGCTGCCTCGAGGATTTCCGAGGGAATACTGGTCGCAAAATAGCTTTTCATAAGTAGAACGAAAAACCCATTTGTCAACAAATTTGGGATAAGCAACGCCCAAAACGTATCTTTTATGCCGAAAACTCCCACATAATTTAGGTATGTCGGCACAAGTCCGCCGTTGAATATCAATGTAAAAAACACGAAAAACGTTAAAAATTGCTTGAACGGCAGGTCTTTTTTTGCCAAGCCGTACGCCAGCGGCGTTGTAACGCACAAACTTAGGGCGACTCCTGCGGCGGTCAACACAAACGACATCAAATAAGCCCGCACTATAACCGCACTGTTGGTTATAAACAGCCATTCGTAGGCAAAAAGACTGGGTGCGGTTGGGATAAACGTGTAACCGTAGCGTATTAGGGCGGTTTCATCGTTCAACGAGGACGAAACCAGCAAAACAAAGGGCAACAGCGCCACGGCGGTCAAAATTATCATTAAAGCATGACCTGACAAGTTAAACAAGCGATCTTCTTTATACATACGGAAACCTCCTATAATAGGGCGCTGTCGGGGTCAACCTTGCGAACCAGCAAATTGGCACTAAGTACCAAAATAAACCCAACCAGCGATTGATACACACCAGCGGCGGCGGACATCGAGATATTGCCCAGTTGCACCAGTCCACGGAAAACGTAGGTATCTATGACGTTTGTTGTGGAAAATAACGCCCCCTGGTTCATGGGAACTTGGAAGAACAATCCAAAATCCGCATAAAATATGCGACCGATTGCCAACAGCGTAAGCATGACGATTGTGGGCTTTAACAGCGGCAACGTTATATACAAAAACTGTTTGCGGCGTGATGCCCCGTCTATCATGGCGGATTCGTAGTAGGCACTATCAAAGCCCGTCAAAGTGGCTAAATATATGATTGTCCCATAACCCACGCCGCGCCATGCGTTCACAAAAATTAGGATAAACGGCCAGCGGTTCGGCTCGCTGTACCAACTTATCGGTGCCGCACCGAAAAGCGGCAAAATCGTGTTGTTGATAAATCCCGATTCTGCACTCAAAAAGCCAAACGCTAAATATCCGATAATGACCGTTGAAACCAGATTTGGCAGTAATATTGCACTCTGGTAAAAATTTTTTACCTTGCCACGCAGTTCGCTTAGAAGAACCGCCACAAATATCGCCGTTACGGTGTTTACTATGATAAACGCCGTGTTGTAGAGTATCGTGTTGCGTGTGATTATCCAAGCATCTTGTGTGGCGAACAGAAATTGAAAGTTATCAAAACCGACCCACGGACTTCTGTGGATTCCCAAAGCGGCGTTAAACCGCCTAAATGCGACCAAGATGCCAGGCAACGGCATATAGTTGTTGACAAAAAAGAAAACCAGCCCAGGCAACATCATAAGATAGATTGGGATAAACCGTTTCCACTTAATTTTTTGCTTAATTTTAGCTGTAGATTTAGCATTGGATTTAGTGGGAGAAGTTGCAACATTCATTATAATTCCTCCCGTCAGTTGATTCCAACCGCCGCCGCCCATGTGTCAAGCTGGCTCTGTTTTTCCTCGATAATGCGGTTGATTCCCGCCGCCGCAAGCCGCTCGTTGAGGGTTGCGATTCCGACAGACGGCTCTACCATGCCGAGTCCAAGGCTTGCGATTAGTTCGTCATAGGCGTTTGTTACCGCCGCAATTTCATTTTGTACGCCCGAGGGATCGAACAAAAAGCCGAAAGCCTTTGATTGCTGTGCACTTGCGTTAAAATCACGAAGTTGGTCGTATAAATCCAAATCGTCGCCAGCCCACACGTGCGTTATAAATTGGTTAGGCAAAGACCACGCCACATTGTTCAGCCAGCCAGAGTTTTGGGCATCTACACCCGTTGGGAAGTCAATATGTCCGCTTGGCTGAACCTCGTAATGTACGCCCTCAATGCCCCAAATCAGCAAATTTGCCAATTCCGCATCGGAGTACATGGCGTTGAGAAGTGTCATTGCTCGCTCGGGGCTTGCCGTTGTTATTGGGATTGCCCATGGAAAACGGGCGGCGGCGTTGCTTGCCATAAAGTCTGGACCTGTTTGGAAAACCGTAACGGGCATTCCCGTCATGTTGGATTCTTGCTGAACTATGCCAGGTTTGCCCGCCGTGAAGTAGGACATTAACCGACCTGCCATAACCAAGGCACTTACAGGCGTGTCATCGGCGGCGGCATCTCCGCTGATAAAGCCCGCTTGATTCCAGCGGTGTGTCATGCTGACAAAGTCGTAAAATTCGGGGCTTTCAAAGAAATTTGTTACCGTCAAATCGTTTGCGGGGTTCATTAAAACGCCAAAAGGCTGTTCGCCCAAAAAATCCACCGTAAAGAAATGCCCAAAATTGCCAGGAATAACAGGGCGGATTGTCTCCAGTTCGGGAAAAGCGGCGTTAAGTTGAACCAAAATATTTTCAAATTCCGCCAAACTTATGTGTATAACCTCATTGTTCGGCTCGGGTAGCGGAAAGCCGATGCCCTCCAAAAATTGACTGCCCACAACAAAGCCGCCGCGCCCCGATGCGTGGTCGCAGTTGGTGGGTATGCCAAAAAGTGTGCCGCCGATTCTTGCACCGTCTACTATTTCCCAGCCGCCGACTGCCTCAACTATGTTTGGTCCAAAGTTCGCAAGCAGATTGTTTGCCTCAAGGTCAAGCAAAAAGCCCTGTTGTTGAAGATGCACATATCCAACAGATACTGTGCCTAAAATGTCAACCTGCTCGCCAGCGGTTAATAAAAGCCGCATATTCTGCTGGTATGAGGCTATATCCATTATCAGCAGTTCAACTTCCATACCATACCTAGGTATAAGAATCTCGTTCATTGCGTTTTGCACCTGTTGCGTTCCCGTTGGAAGAACCCAAGTCATAAACGCCATTACCATTGGGTGGATTTCTCCGTCTGTTGGTGTTGTTGTAGCCGCTCCTGGGGCTGTTCCCGCTACTTCACCTGAAATTGGAGCAGAATCTTCACCCGCACAAGCCGTCAAAACAAGCATTGAGGACATTATTATCGCCATGGGTAAAATTGATAAACCACTAAATTTACTACTAAATTTTGCTAAATTTTTCCTCATTATTTTTTCCTCCTAAAATTTAATTAAGTTCGGTAAGCCGAGTAAACCGAACCGCCATATATTGCCGCGCAGGAAGTTCCACAAGCAACTCCTCACGCCGCTTAACGCCGCAGTCGGTTATTTTCATGTTCCAAGTATCGATTATTTCAACCTTGTAACTGCCCTCTGGCAAGTTGCTTTTGCCCAAATATGGGTGCTCGTTGTGGAAATGCCTGTATTTTGGGCGGTTAAAGCCAAAGTAGGCAATGTAAAGTTTGCCCTCAATGCCGCCAACAGGAACGTCCCAAGGGCTGCGTTCCGCTAAATAGTCAATTCCGCCGCTTTCTTCGCAAATTTGCATTAGAAAATTCCAGCGTTTGGGGCTTTCTCCGTGCAAAATGCCGCCTTTGCTCCACCAAAGTATGTCGTTTGGGTGGGTGTAGGTTTCGCCATGCCCAGCATAGCCGCCACGCACAAAACATTCCCAGGCACGCCGCACAAGTTCCTCCGCCGTTAAGTTGCCCCAACCCCAATGAATATCGCCCTCGTAGCCGATTTCGTCTAAAGTGGCTGGCTTGTTGTATTGGTCAATCCATTCGTTGGTATGCTCCGCCGTTTTGTAGACATCTTGCCGCTGTATGGAGCAATGGCTTATCCATGGGCGGCTGTGGTTGTAAAATCCCCTACAGTTGTGAATGGACATCAAATGCTCGCTGTAATCCACTTCTTGCAGGATTTTGGCGAAATTTTCCCAAGATTGCTCGGTTAAGTGGGGCAACAAATCGTATTCGTTCGCCAAACTCCACCACACGTTTGGGAAAGCCGCCAGCCGTGCGGCAATGTACCGCAAATAGCGGTGGTTGTCGTCCTCGTCCATCGTGGAAAATCCCCAACAGTCATATGCGTGAAACAGGATTATATCCGCCTCAACGCCGATTTCGCCCAGTTCTGCAATGCAATTTTCCAGCAGGGCGTAAAATTTGGGATTTGGTTGCGTGAAATCAAATCCGTTTTTGGGATTTCCGCTAAATGGGTAGATTTCAGGCTCATTTTGATTAAAATCGTAGTGCTTGGGGAAAACGCACATACGAATTTTTTTGAAACCTGGCGTATTTTTCAGCGATTCCAAGGTTTGGCGGCGCAAACTTTCAGGCTGATGCACCCAAGCGTAGCAGGTTGTGCCAAGCGGATAAAGCGGTGTGCCGTCCGCATAGGCAAAATGCCGCCCACGAACTCGTGCAACCCCGTGATTGTCGGATTTTGTGCAGGTAAAACTGCCGCTGTGTCCGTTGAGGGCTGGCAACTCGGAGAAAGTTTGGTATGTCCATTCTCCAGGGCTATCAGGCATGAAACGTAGTTTGAACGTGTTGTCGCCGTCATAAAAGCCGTGGGCGGTTATTTTGCGGTTATCCTTTTGGAAAATTGCCTTGAAAGCTGTGTCAAAAGGGTTGGCGGATAGGTTTTCCGATTGGAATTGTTGCTCAAAACGCCCATAGCAAGGTATTTCGGTCATATTAAAATCTCCTTTCTGGGATTTGTTCCGATTTTTGTTGAAAATTTGGAATATTTTTTAACTGAGAATATTGTAGCATGGCGGAAACTTAATCGCAATGTTAAATTAAGTAGTTTTTACTTAATTTTTTGCTTAATTTGATTTTTTTGGGGGAATGGGGTATAATTATGGAATATCAACGAGCACAAGGAAAAAAAGGGGGTTACACGGTTTTGAAGTTTATTGATTTTGCTTTAGAAAGGATTTTAACATGACGGCAAAAGAACTTGCAAAAAAATTAAATATATCCACGGCGGCGGTTTCGTTTGCACTAAATAACAAGCAGGGCGTAAGCGACAAAACTCGGCAACGAGTGCTGAACGCCGCCGAGCAATACGGCATGAATTTATCCAAGCAACAAACCAAGTGCCACGAGAGAACATTTTGTTTCATACTATATAGAAGAGAGGGCGCGGTTGTTGCAGATACGCCATTTTTCTCGCAACTGACGGAGGGCATTGAAAGAGGTTGCAAAGAACTTGGCTTTAAGTTGCGAATTTGCTACGTCTACAAGCAAGAGGACGTTGTGCGGCAACTGGCGGACATCACACGCTCGGATTGCTCTGGGATTATTCTGCTTGGCACGGAAATGACCAGCTTTGACTATATTCCGTTTCAAAGGCTGAAAACGCCAATGGTTTTGCTAGATGTTTATTTTAACACCGTGCAACACGATTGCATATTGATAAATAACACGCAAGGGGCTTTTTTGGCGACCGATTATCTTATATCTCGCATAAAAAGCCAGCCTGGCTATTTGCACTCGGCGTATTCTATAGCCAATTTTGGCGAACGTGCGGACGGCTTTTACAATGCAGTAAGGCATCACGGAATGTCAACCTCGAAGTGCATAGTACATAAACTTACGCCAAGCGTAGAGGGTGCTTGCGCCGATATGCTAGAATTACTGGAAAAAGGCGAAGATTTGGCACGTGGCTATTTTGCGGATAACGACTGGATTGCGATAGGTGCAATGAAAGCGTTCCAAAAAAAGGGGATAAAAATCCCTGAAGATGTGTCGGTTATTGGGTTTGATAATATTCCAGCCGCCAACTATTTAGAGCCGCCGCTGACAACGGTTAATGTTCCCAAGCAACATATGGGCGTTTTGGCGGTTAAGCGGCTGGCAGATGTTTTGGACAACGGCAACAATTCAGTTATTAAGCTGGAAATCGCCACTGGCTTGGTTTTTGGCGGCTCGGTGCTGTGAAAATTTTTGAATTTTTCGGGAATTTTTATTTTTCAAAAAACTTTACAAATTAACTTGCGTATATCTTTTTAATATGATATAATTCCAACAAGACACACTAGAAAGGGGTCTAAAATGAAAACTTACAATAATGAGGGTTTGGTACTGGAAATGGACAATTTGCACGATGAACTTGACGAAACTCTTGCATCTTTTGTTGAAAATGCTGAATCCCCCGAAGAACTCGCAAAACTAGCACGTGGCGAAGAACTCTCCGATGAGCAACTTATGAAAATGGCGAAAATTCGGGTTTCCCATAAAAATGAACTGCTTATCCACGGCGTTGTATTTAGTGCCAGCATGGTTCTGTTTGTGGTGTTGTTTGGCTTTGCCACGTTTGTATTCAACATTATCGCCGCTGGCTGGTTTATCGGCATTTCTGCCCACGCAATTTGGGTTTATACCGAACTAACCAAACAAACCGCCACAATCCGTGAATTTCTGCGCCTAAAACATTACAGATAATGGGCTTTAAGATTATCGGAACGGGCAGCAAACTGCCCCAAAAAGCCGTATCCAACGCACAACTAGCGACCTTTTTGGATACCAGCGACGAGTGGATTACCTCCAAAACGGGCATAAAATCGCGCACAATTTGCACCGACGAAACCATTACCGATTTAGCCACACAAGCGGCTAATATCGCACTTGCTAACGCTAATCTTAATATCGCCGATATTGACCTGGTTGTCTGTGCCACAATGACCGCCGATTATGCCATGCCGTCAATGGCTTGCTGTGTGCTAGAGCAACTTGGCGGTGCTTGCCCCGCTTTTGACGTAAATGCCGCTTGTTCGGGTTTTGTTTATGCACTAGATGTAGCCGATTCGTTTATATCTAGCCGCAAAGCCCAAAATGTGCTTGTTATTTCCGCCGAGATGATGTCTCGTATGCTAGATTGGAACGACCGCACATCTAGTATACTTTTTGGCGATGGTGCCGCCGCTTGTGTGCTGACCGCTGGCGATTCGCTTAAATATATCAATATTACCGCAACGCCGCAAATTGCACCGCTGTTCACAAAAGCAAGCACGGGCAATAATCCGTTTGCAAACCACGCAACGGACGAAAATATTTTTTTGCAGATGAAAGGGCAACACGTGTACAAATTCGCAGTAACGACAATCCAACAAGAAATCAACTTAGCACTAACCGCCCTAAACCTGCAAGCCAACGATATTGCCTACTTTATACTGCATCAGGCGAACACGCGCATTATCGATGGCGCGCGAACCCGCCTAAAATTACCGCCGCAAAAATTTCCCATGAACATTGAAAAATACGGCAATATGTCCGCCGCATCTATTCCTGTGCTGTTGGACGAAATGGTTCGGCACAACACAATAAAAAGTGGCGATATGCTGATGTTAATTGGGTTTGGCGGTGGACTTACCGCAGGTACAGCGGTTTTACAATGGTAAAAGTTACCAAAATCAAAACAATTTCAAAATTTAAGGAGCGAAAAATCATGCTTGAAAAAATAACAAAAATATTGCGAGAATACAAAAGCGATGACGACCTGGCAGTAGCCGAAAATTCCACGTTTGAAGAACTAGAACTGGATTCGTTAGATTTAGTGCAGTTGGTAATGGACGTTGAAGAGGCGTTTGGCGTTACAATAGAAATGGACACGCCCGTAACCACCGTTGCAGATTTAATCAAAATTATCGAAAGTGCCGAAAGCCAATGATTAAAACGAATATCTGCGATTTGCTTGGTATTGAATATCCCATTTTTCAGGGGGCTATGGCGTGGATTTCTGATGCGGAACTTGCGGCGGCGGTTTCCGAGGGCGGCGGCTTGGGAATTATAGCCGCTGGCCACGCGCCAGGCGAATACGTACGCGAACAAATACACAAAGCCAGAACCCTCACAAACAAGCCCTTTGGCGTTAATATAATGCTACTTAGCCCACACGCCGAGGCGGTTGCACAAGTGCTGGCAGAAGAAGAAGTCGCCGCAATTATCACGGGTGCTGGCAATCCCGCAAAATACATGAAATCGTGGCAGCACAGCAAAGTTATACCTGTTGTGCCGTCTACCGCACTTGCCAAAATGATGGCTCGTAGCGGTGCTTCTGCTGTTATCGTGGAAGGCAGCGAAAGCGGCGGACATATCGGCGAACTTGCCACAATGCCGCTTGTGCCGCAAGTTTGCGATGTGGTGGATATTCCCGTTGTTGCGGCTGGCGGCATTGGCGACGGACGCGGCATTATGGCGGCTTTTATGCTAGGCGCAACGGGCGTACAAGTTGGCACTCGCTTTATTTTGGCGAAAGAATGCAACGCCCACCAGCACTACAAAAATCTAGTTCTAAAGGCAAAAGATATTGATACAATAGCAACGGGCAAGCGGCTAGGACACCCCGTTCGTGCCTTGAAAAACCCATTTTTACGGGAATTTTCGGGCAAGGAATACGACAGTTCCATCTCTAACGAAGAACTGGAAAAATTTGGCGAAGGTGCATTAAAACTTGCCGCTATTGATGGAGACCTTGCCAATGGCTGTTTTATGGCGGGGCAAATTTCGGGAATGTTCCACAAAGAGCAAACCGCAAGGGAAATCATAGTGGAAATGTTTGCACAAGCGGAAGAGGTGATTAAACAATGGCAGAAAATATAAATGCGGTTGACAAAACCGAAAAAACTGACGAAAAAACCAACGAAAATTCCAGTAAAAAAGCCAAAATCGCCTTTGTTTTTCCTGGGCAGGGTGCGCAATACGAAAATATGGGAAAATCTTTTTACGACAACTACGCAACGGCACGTGAAATTTATGCCGCTTGCCTAGCCGAACCAACCCAGTTTTTTGGCACTATAGCAGACTTTACCGCAACCAACATTGCCCAACCAGCTATTTTTTTGACCGATATAATAGCGGCAACTTTATTAGAAGAAAACGGCATTATTGCGGACGGCGCGGCGGGTTTTTCGCTTGGCGAGTTGCCAACCGTGGCTTTTGGCGGACTTTTGCCTACAAAACAAGCCTTTGAATTAACCCAATTTAGAGCCGAAAAAATGCACGCCGCAACCACTCAACAAAAGGGCGGTATGTGGGCTGTTTTGGGGCTTTCCGCTGATGTTGTTGGGCAGATTTGCACTACTGTAAAAAATGCCTATCCCGTAAACTATAACGCACCTGGGCAGGTTGTGGTGGCTTTTTCCCAAGAAACCGACCAGGAACAGTTAAAGCAAGCGATAGTAGCCGCAAAAGGTAAAGCTGTTCCGCTTGCCGTTGCGGGTGCGTTTCACAGCCCACTAATGGACGGCGTTTCGGCAGAATTGGCAACCTATCTACAGCAGTTAGATTTTAGTCAACCTAAAATACCAGTTTACGCCAACGTTACCGCAAAACCCTACACCGCCGCAACCGCCGCCGAACTGCTAACAAAACAGGTTAATAGCCCCGTTTTATGGCAAGCCGCAATAGAGCAAATGTTGGCGGACGGATTTACTACCTTTGTAGAAACTGGTCCAGGCAAAACGCTCGCTGGCTTGATTAAAAAAATCGCAAAAAACAACGAAAACGTACGCATTTTCAACGTACACGACCAAAAAACGCTGGAGGAGGTGCTTTCCAATGTTAAATAATCTCAACGAACTACTAAACGGCAGAACGGCAGTAATTACAGGCGCGGCACAAGGAATCGGCTTGACTGTTGCAAATGCTTTCGCCGCCGCTGGTGCCGCCGTTGCCGCTGTGGATATTGCCAACTCGGAATTTACGTGCGATGTGTCCGATTTTGCCCAAGTTAAAGCCGTTTGTGCCGATATTTTGGCAAAACACGGCAAGGTTGACATTCTCGTCAACAACGCTGGAATAACCAAGGACGGCTTGCTGTTAGCAATGAAAGAAGAGGACTTTGACAAGGTTTTGGCTGTCAACCTAAAAGGAGCGTTTAACTTTACCAAACAGTTATCGCGCCCGCTAATGAAATCGGCGAATGGGCGGATTATCAACATGGCATCGGTAATCGGCGTAAACGGCAACGCAGGACAAGCCAATTATGCGGCATCTAAGGCGGGGTTAATCGGCTTTACAAAATCGGTCGCAAAAGAGCTTGCCAGCCGTGGCGTTACGGTAAACGCCATTGCGCCAGGGTTTATACAAAGCAAAATGACAGAAGAAATGCCCGCCGCCGCCAAAGAAAAGGCTCTCGCCAATATTCCGCTGCAAAGGCTAGGCACAACCGCTGATGTTGCGGCGTTGGCAACCTTTCTTGCCAGCGATTTTGCCGCCTACATCACAGGCGAAGTCATCAAAGTAGACGGAGGTTTGTTCATATGAAAAGAGGTCGCAAAAAGAAAGACGTGGTGCATCATTATCCAACGTATCGTTGGTGGGAAGAGCCGAGAAGAGTTGTAGTTACTGGCTTGGGAGCGGTTACGCCGATTGGCAACAACGTTGACGATTATTGGGCAAGCCTAACGGCTGGCAAGCACGGTTTTGCACCGATTAGCCGCTTTAACCCAAAAGATTTCAACATGAAAGCCAGTTTAGCGGCGGAAATAAAGGATTTTTCGGCGGAAGATTATGTCCCAAAGGCGGAAATACGCCGCACCGACAAGCATCAGATATTGGCACTTGCGGCGGCAACGCAAGCTATGGAAGATTCGAAGTTTCTGGAATCACGCTTTAACCCGAAATTATTTGGCGTTTACATCGGCTCTGGGATTGGCGGCTTGGATACAATGGTTGCACAGGCGAAAGTTATGGCGGATAAAGGTCCAGACAGGGTTTCGCCGTTTATGATAACCATGATGATTGCTAACATGGCAAGCGGCGTGGTTGCAATAAAGTTTGGTGCAACGGGTCCAACTTTGCCCGTGGTTTCGGCGTGTGCAACTGCAACGCACTCCATCGGCGAGGCGTTTCGTGCCATAAAACATGGTTACGCAACTGCAATTTTGGCTGGCGGTGCAGAATCTTGCATAAACCCGCTTGGCGTGGGCGGTTTTACGACAGCACAAGCCTTGTCAACCGCTACCGACCCCGATACAGCAAGCATTCCGTTTGACAATCGCCGCAACGGCTTTGTCATGGGCGAGGGTGCAGGCGTTTTACTTTTGGAAGATTACGAACACGCAAAAAGAAGAAAAGCGAAGATATATTGCGAAATATCGGGCTACGGCAACACCTGCGATGCACATCACATTACAGCACCCGAACCGAACGCACACAGCACGTCCGCAATGATTATAAGGGCTTTTGACGAGGGCGGAATTAAAGGCGTAAATGTAGAAAACATCGTCGACAAGCTGTACATCAACGCACACGGCACTTCCACGCCGCTAAACGATGCCACCGAAACATTGGCGATAAAACGGGCTTTTGCGGAACTTATGGTGCATTATTATAGCAAAGACTCTGTCCTTGAAGAAATCCAAAGCAAGGAAAATTTGGCGTACAAAGTGGCGATAAGTTCCACAAAGTCTATGACTGGGCATTTGTTGGGTGCGGCAGGAGCAGTTGAGGCGATTGCTTGCGTTAAAGCCCTGCAAACGGGCGTAATTCCGCCAACAATCGGCTACAAAGAGCCAGACCCCGCCTGTGATTTGGATTATACTGTAAACGTGGCAAGAAATTTGCCGATAGAATGGGCTTTCTCAACCTCGTTGGGGTTTGGTGGGCATAATGCTGGGGTTTTGTTTAGGAGTGTATAATTATGCAAGTTGAATACCATGTAACAAACGACTACAACCGCACAAACTGGGCGGACGTTCCAATCGAAGAGCCGACTGAATCCGATAAGCTAATACTGGACAAAACTTACGATTACGATGACGATGATTTTATCCCGCAAGAAGAAGTGCTTAAAAGGCTTGGACTAGGCAAATTGAAACTTGGAACTTAGCAAAACAGCGAAATTCACGAAAATTTGGGGGATTATCACAAAATTTGGGAAAAAACACAATAAATTTTAGGAGTTGATTTTTTGGAAAAAATAGCAATGATTGGCTTGTTTACAGCCTTGCAGCACATGACAGAGCAAGGCGACCTAAACGGCATTAACAAAACGGTTACAACGGTTTTGCACAGCTTGGCAACCGTGCCAACGGTGGCAACTGTGGCAAGTTCCGCTGATATAGCGAATGTAGCGGTGTCTAATGTGGAAACCGCTGTGCAGCTTGCTCCAGTGGTGCAACCTGTGTTAAATACAGCGATTGCGTTGCCAACCGCACCAAATCTAGCAACAGCAGACGTAAAATCACCGATGGTTGGCGTTTTTTACGCATCATCTTCGCCAGATGCCGCACCGTTTGTCCATATCGGCGACACAATCCAAAAAGGGGACGTTTTGTGCATTTTAGAGGCGATGAAACTAATGAACGAAATTCACGCCGAACAAGACGGCAAAATTATAGATATTTGCGTAAAAAACGGCGATTTAGTGGAATTTGGTCAAACTATTTTCAAACTGGAGAGTGCATAAAATGGCGAAACTTGGCAAAGAGCAAATAATGGAAATTTTGCCGCACAGGCCGCCAATGCTGCTAATAGACGAGGGCGAACTGCTGGACGGCGTTTCGGTTTGCAACTACACCGTCTCTGGCAACGAATTTTTTTTGCAAGGGCATTTTCCCAACAACCCTGTTGTGCCAGGCGTTATCCAATGCGAGATGATGGCACAGGCATCGTGTTTGCTAATCGGCAAACCCAACGACGGCAAGCAATACACACCCTATTTCACAGGCATGGAAAAAGTCAAGTTCAAGCGAAAAGTTGTGCCAGACGACTGCATTATCCTAAAAAGCGAACTAATCAAGCAAAAAGGCGTTTTCTATTTCGTTAAATGCACAGGCCATGTAAATGACGAACTTTGCTGCTCGGCGGAAATTTCGTTTGCGTTGCTTGCAGAGTAAAAATAAAATCCATAAGATTAAACACAGTCTAATAGCCTAAAAATACAAATTTGACCTGTATTTTGCATATTTATGCAGTTTGCTAATTTCAGAACCAAAAATTAAAAAATTAGCGGGTCAAGGGGCGCGCTCCTTGCGGGGTGTGCCTGCCCGCCGGCAGGCGGGGGGCAGCGCCCCACGGTTTTAATCTTTTGATTTGTTTAATCTTTTGATTTATAGGAGGTATTTATGTTTTCAAAAATTTTGATAGCAAACCGTGGCGAAATAGCGGTGCGCATTATACGGGCTTGCAAGGAGATGGGAATAGCCACAGTTGCGGTGTACTCCGAGGCGGATAGGGAGGCAATACACGTTAGCCTAGCAGACGAAAGTTGCTGTATCGGCAAGGCAACGCCGCGCGAAAGCTATTTGAACATGAACAATATTATCATGGCGGCCCGCGAACTTAACGCAGAGGCCATTCACCCAGGATACGGCTTTTTGTCCGAAAATGCGGAGTTTTCCGATTTGTGTGCCGCAAACGATATTACTTTTATTGGCCCAAAAGGCTCTGTTATCGCAAAAATGGGCGATAAAGATATGGCTCGCAAAACCATGAAATTGGCGGGTGTGCCCGTTATTCCAGGCTGCGAACTGGTGGAAAATTTGCAACACGCCCAAGAAGAGTCCGCCAAAATCGGCTTTCCGTTGCTGATAAAGGCACGGTCGGGCGGCGGCGGACGGGGAATCCGCCTTGTCAACTCCGCCGACGAACTGGAATCTCAATACAAAATAGCCACGCAAGAGGCGGCGGCGGCTTTTAACGACGGCGCGGTTTATATGGAAAAATATCTGACCAACGTAAAACACATTGAAACGCAGATTTTAGCCGATAATTTTGGTAACGTGGTCTGTTTGGGCGAACGGGATTGCTCTATGCAACGCCGCAACCAAAAATTGGTGGAAGAAAGCCCATCGCCCGTAGTTACGGACGATTTGCGGCGGCGGTTAATCGACGTTTCCCATTTGGCGGCGAAAGCGGTTGATTACAGGGGCGCTGGCACTTTGGAATGTCTGTACGATAGCCAAACAGACGAATTTTATTTCATGGAAATGAACACGCGTTTACAAGTTGAACACCCCGTAACGGAATTTATCACGGGCGTGGATTTGGTAAAATGGCAGATACGCATCGCCGCCAATTTGCCGCTAAAATTCAAGCAAGAGGACATAAAAATGGTAGGCTACGCCATTGAATGCCGCATAAACGCCGAGGACGAAAATTTTAAGCCGTCCGCTGGCGAGGTTACAATGTTGCACGTACCAGGCGGGCCGCTGGTTCGCTTTGATTCCGCCATTTACAACGGCTACTTTATTCCGCCGTTTTACGATTCCATGATTGGCAAACTGATAGTGGCATCACGCAGCAGCCGCAAAGGCGCAATCCGCAAAATGAAAGCCGCACTGGCGGAACTTGTGATAGAGGGCGTGGCATCTAACAGTGATTTGCAGATGTTTATAATGAATTATAAAGAATTTGCCGAGGGCACGTACACCACCGCAAGCCTTGAAAATATGCTGAATATCATAAAAAAATCCGACGATAAAACTTAAAATGCGGCTTTTCGTAATATTTTGATTTTGACTTTGATTTTGACTTTGATTTTGAACTGAAAGGAACTGATGGTTATGATGAAATTTAGAAAGCCCAAAAATTATTTGGAGGGCTCACGGAGATTGGCGAACGCTGTAAAAAAAGGCATTACAGATGATTTGGTGGTGCAATGTCCAAAATGTAAAAAAAGTTTGGAAAACAGCGAATTGGTCGGTCGGCTGAACGTTTGCATTTATTGCGGACATCATTTTCGGCAAAACGCACGGCAGCGGCTTAATTTTATTTGCGACAAGGGCAGTTTTGCGGAATTATACGGCGAAATGGTATCGCAAAACATTTTGAGTTTTCCAGAATACGACAAAAAACTTGCCAACGCAAAATTAAGCAGTGCCGAAAAAGATGCGGTAATTTGCGGCACGTGTACCATAAACGGCGTAAAATCGGCAATATTTGTTATGGAGCCTTATTTTATGATGGGTAGCATGGGCGTTGTTGTGGGCGAAAAAATTGCCAGCTTATTTGAACTAGCAACGCAAAAACAGTTGCCAGTAGTGGGTTTTACTGTATCTGGCGGGGCACGTATGCAAGAGGGCATTTTATCGCTAATGCAAATGGCGAAAATTAGCGGTGCGGTCAAACAGCACAGCGATGCGGGTCAGCTGTACATTTGCGTGCTAACCGATCCCACAACAGGCGGCGTTACAGCCAGTTTCGCCATGCAAGCAGACGTTACTATCGCCGAGCCAAACGCTCTTATCGGTTTTGCGGGCCCGCGCGTTATCGAGCAAACCATTCGCAGGCGGCTGCCAGACGGCTTTCAGCAAGCAAGTTTTATCCTAGAAAAAGGCTTTACCGACGATATTATAGAACGCAAAGACCAAAAAAATTATATCACAAAACTGTTAAAACTGCACAATTACGGCAATCAAAATTAAAAAACGAAAATAAAAATAAAAAACAGATAAGGTGGACAATAATGACAGCGTACGAAAAAGTAACCGCCGCACGGGCGAAAGGCCGTGCAACAGCGGTGGATTATATAGCAGAAATTTTTGACGATTTTTTGGAGATGCACGGCGACAAGCGATTTGCAGACGATAAATCCGTAGTGGCGGGAATAGCCAGCTTGCAAGGCTTGCCCGTTACGGTTATCGGCATAGAAAAAGGCCGCAATATAAAGGAACGCAGCTTGCGAAACTCGGGCTCGGCACACCCAGAGGGCTACCGAAAAGCGTTGCGGCAAATGAAATTAGCAGAAAAATTTAACCGTCCCGTGATATGTTTTGTGGATACGCCTGGCGCGTATTGCGGCATTGGCGCGGAAGAACGAGGGCAAGGGCAAGCAATAGCCGAAAATCTCACGGAAATGATGACATTAAAAACGCCGATAATTTCCATTGTAATAGGCGAGGGCGGCAGCGGCGGTGCGTTGGCACTGTCGGTTGCGGACGAAGTTTGGATGCTGGAAAATGCAATATATTCCGTAATCTCGCCCGAGGGCTGTGCAAGCATTTTGTGGAAAGATGCCAGCCGTGCCAAAGATGCCAGCGAATGCCTAAAATTAACGGCGGAAGATTTGTACAAGTTTCGGGTAATAGAGCGAATAATTGCAGAAAACGACTACAAATTTTTACACATAAAAACAGAACTGTTGAAAACAATAACGAAAAATAAGGCGTTATCGCAAGCCGAATTGCTGAACAATAGGTATATGCGGTTTCGCAAAATAGGAGAGACGACACAATGAAACCGATTGAAACTATAAAAACGCTGAAACAGCTGGATATTAACGGCTTGATTGCCAAACTGCCGATTATACAGGGCGGAATGGGCGTTGGCGTTAGTATGTCCAGATTGGCGGGCACGGTGGCAAGCGAGGGCGGCGTTGGCGTTATCTCGGCGGCACAGCCTGGCTTTAACTGGGACGGCTTTTCTAGCAATCCGCTAAAAGCGAACCTTGAAGCGTTGGCGTATCACATTTTACGGGCAAAGGAACGGGCAAAAGACGGCTTGATCGGCGTAAACATCATGTGTGCGATAAATCACTACGCCGAATACGTTAAATGTGCGATAGAAAACAAAGCCGATTTAATCATATCTGGTGCGGGTTTGCCCACAAAATTGCCAGAACTGGTAAAGGATTCTGCGATAAAAATTGCCCCGATAGTTTCGTCCAAAAAAGCGGCGGCAGTTTTGTTAAAAATGTGGGATAAAAAATTTGGCAAAACGGCGGACATGGTAGTAATAGAGGGTCCAAAAGCGGGTGGACATTTAGGTTTTTCCGCCGAGGATTTAAGCAAACAGTTGGATTACGACAACGAAGTATTGGATATTTTGCAAGAAGTTTCGCATTACAGCGAGCGTTATAATAGGGTGATTCCAACGGTTTTTGCGGGTGGCGTTTCCGATAATGCGGACGTTCAGCATTACATGGGGTTGGGCTGTGCGGGGGTGCAGGTTGCAACAAAATTTGTAGCCACCGAAGAATGCGATGTAGCGGACGAATACAAACAAGCCTATATTTCCGCCACCGATGCCGATGTAACTATTGTAAAAAGCCCAGTCGGAATGCCAGGCAGGGCAATCAGCAACGAATTTATTAAAGGCTTGCTAACCACAAACCGCAAAATAACCGAGTGCAGCAACTGCATTAGCACCTGCAACCCCAAAACGATTCCATACTGCATAACAAAAGCACTAATAAACGCCGCCATTGGCAAAACTAACGAGGGGCTGATTTTTTGCGGTGCTTACGTTGGGCGTATAAAGGAAATTTCTACTGTTAAGCGGGTTATTGCTGAGTTGTTGCCAGCTTGAAGACCGTGGGGTGCCGCCCCACACCCCGCAAGGAGCGCGCCCCTTGACCCGCTAATTTTGTTAATGGTTTTTGGTGTTAAATTTATGATATAATGGTTAAATTTGCGATGGTTTTCCCGCCCGTCTGCCGAGTGCAGACAGGTAGGGTCGCCCGTCCTATCTAGCTTACAAATTTGACCTTACGTTTTACCCAACAACCCCGCCAAAACTCCTGTGGAAAAAGCGATTTGCAAGTTAAACCCGCCCGTAAGTGCGTCTGTGTCCAAAATTTCTCCTGCAAAATATAGGTTTGGCACTATTTTTGATTCCATGGTTTGTGGGTTTATTTCGGTTACGTTTATGCCGCCAGCTGTTATCATTGCGGCTTTTGCTCCTGCTGTGCCTGTTGCTGTAAATTCTAAATTTTTTATTTTTGCCAACAGGGCAAGCCGTGCGGCTTTGCTGAATCCGTTGATTTTTTCGGTGGGGTTGTCTAAAATAAAGGGGATAATTTTTTTTGGCAAAAGTTTATCTAGCACGTTGGCAACCGTTTTATTGGGGTTTTTGGCGAAAATTGCCAAAAGTTCTTTTTCCAGATTTTGGGCTGTAATGTTGGGCAATAAATCAATAAAAACGGCAATGTTTGCGGAAAAATATTTAGAAATATCCAGCACAGCAGGTCCAGAGATGCCATTATGCGTAAAAAGTAGATTGCCCGTTTTTGTGTGGAATTTTTCGGCTTTGTTTTTGGATTTGTTTTTGGATTTATTTTTGGATTTTTCGGTGTTTTCGGTGTTTTTGCGGATAATTTTTACCGTTACGTTTTCCAAAGTTACGCCCGCTAAATCTGCGGTAGATTTGTCGGCTAACCTGCCCCGCAACGGAACAAGTGCGGGTTTTAGCGGGGTGCAAGTGTGTCCAAGCTGTTTTGCCCAGTTGTAGCCGTCCCCCGCAGAGCCTGTTTGTGGGTGCGAAATTCCGCCAGTTGCCACAATAACGGCGTTTTTGGCGGTCAGCAAATTTTGTATAGCCGAAACGTCAGTAACGGGGCTATTTAGCTGGATTTTTACATTTAGCCTTTTTAACTCGGTTTCCAAGGCGGCAACAATATCGGTCGCCTTGTCCGATTTTGGGAAAACCCGACTGTTTTCTACTTTTAACGGCACGTTTAGTTGCTCAAAAAAAGCCATTAAAGTCTGGTTGTCAAATGTGTAAAATGCGGTGTATAAAAATTCAGAATTGGTGGTAATGTTGCGGAAAAATCCGTCAATATCGGTGGTGTTGGTTAAGTTGCAACGGCCGCCGCCTGTTAATGCTAACTTTTTGCCCAATTTGTCGGTTTTTTCTAATAGGGTAACTTTGTGCCCATTTTTGGCGGCTGTTATGGCGGCAATCATGCCCGCTGGGCCGCCGCCGATTACTGTTACGGTCATTTGGCGTTGTCCTTTCAAAGTATTTTTTATTTTTTGTTATTTTTGTGTTATGTTCAAACAACTTCACTCCTCTTGCCAACCCGCCGATACATCACAACCACCGTAATCACAATAATCGTCAAAAGCCCAGCCACAAAATTTGGGAAAATCCAATATCCCAAAAGCTGCCCAACAAGCCCAAACAGCGGCGGTGCAAAGGTGTTGCCCATGTATGCGAACGTTACTTGCAAACTTACCAGCGTTTGCGAATGTTCTCGTGCAAAATTTTTGGAGGTTTCGTGCATTAGACACGGAAAAATTGGTGCGCAGCCCAATCCAATCAGCAACAACGAGCCTGCTGCAAAGGTTTCTGGCAAGGGCAGAAACAGCGAAAACACGCCAATGGCAATCAAGGTTTGCCCAAAGTGGATTAACTGGCGGCTGGTAAACTTTTCGGTTAAAAATCCTGCTGTAAAGCGGCCTGCGGTAATTCCCAAATAATACAACGACAAAAATCTCGCCGCAACTTCGGGGGCAATCGCCCGATTTGTTACCAAATATGTGCTAGACCACAAATCGACAACCGCCTCTATCGAGCAGTAAAATAGGAAAGTAAGCAACGCAAATTTTGCTCCAGGTAGAGCAATCGCTTGCTTTTTAGATGTTTTGTTTTTCTGGGATTTTTCGGGATTTGCGGGTTTTGCGGCGGATTTTGCGGAATTTTCGCCAGATTTGCCCAAATTTTCAGCGGTTTCGTGGAGTTTCGCAAAATCCACATTCCGCTTATCCTGTTCCATTTTGACAAATTTCCGCCACAACGGCAACGAGCCTAGCAAAATCAATACCATGGTAAATTGCAAAGCACTAATTGCGATATATCCCCAACTCCACGAGCCGAAATCGATTGCGGTCGCCATTATTAGCGGCCCAATCAATGCACCTAGTCCCCAAAACGAGTGCAGCCAGTTCATGTGTTTCGCCTTGTAGTGCAGGGCGACAAAATTATTCAGCACGGAATCTATCATGCCGCCGCCGAAACCAAGCGGCACAGCGAAAACGCACAAAGCCACAAAACTATACGAAAACGAAAAGCCGAGCAAAGCTAGTGATGTAGCGGTCATACAAGCCACCAAAATTAAGCCCGTGTTGAAACGCTGTCCAATTTTATCGCTCAAAAATGCTCCCATTACGGCACTAATTGCGGAAATCATTGCAATAATGCCAGCGTTGCCAATCGGCACGCCTAGGTCGCTGTAAATCACAGGCCAAGCACTGCCCAACAGCGAAAACTGCAAGCTGGAGCTGGCGAAAGTTGCTAAAATTATTACTAGTAGTGTTATCATGGTACTCTCCAATTTCGAGGATTTTTGTTATAGCATGACGAAAATCAGCCCTCCTGCGGCTAAGAGTATTGATACAATTATGCTTATGTACCAATATTTAGCACGGTCTATTTTTTGGTGTAGTTCTCTAAATTCTTCTTTGAAACCTTTGTTGTCGTCTTGGCGGCGTTGTTCAGCTTGTTCTCGGTCTCGTTCGCTTTTTGCTAGATCTTCTTGGCGGCGTTGTTCGATGCTTTCAATAAACATTTTCAAATCCGTTGAATATTCCTTATAGCGTTGTTCAGATGCTATTTTGTCGTCTTGATAGCGTTTTTCTATTGCAAGCATTTCTTGCCTGTATTGTTGTCTGTCTTCCTTGTAACGTTGCTCGGATTCTAATCTGTCGTCTTGATAGCGTTTTTCTATATCTAGCATATCCTGCTTGTGTTGCCGCCTGTCCTCTTTGTAACGCTCCTCTATGTTTAGCATATCTTGCTTATATTGATGCCTGTCTTCTTGGTAACGTTGCTCAAAAGTTGTTTTATCCTCTTTGTAACGCTCCTCTATGCCCAGCATATCTTGCTTATATTGATACCTATCTTCCCTGTAGCGTTGCTCCA
>JGI24700J35501_10930764_pt1 | contig 22268 bp, 16 predicted proteins | sample TergutTh196P1_FD_35501 | JGI IMG/M metagenome (IMG submission 35501)
CGGATAATATCCGCCCCTACGGTTGGCGGTTTGTAGGGGCGGATATTATCCGCCCGTTTATTTCAAATTTCCTGTTTTTTCCAAACGTACAATATTTTAACGTTGAAACATTCCCATAATCTGAAAATATTGAATAATATCCGCCATACGTTTTATTAAAATTTACAACAAAGGGTGCGTGCCTGTTTCTCACGCACCCTAAGGCGGTTGTTATTATTCTTCGTCGTCTTCTTCAGCTTGAGCGGCTTCGAAGGCAACGCCAAATTCTTCAGCTTGTATGCGAACCGATTCTGGAACGTCTTCTAGGCGAATTGTGCCAGCTTGGTACATTGCCCAAACATCTTCGCCGATGACGGCGGCAAATGCAGTTGACAAATCCGAGCCGCTGCCCAAAGCGTTTTGCCAAGCTGTGTAAACGGCTTGCGGAGTTCCCACGCTGTCAAGCGGCTCCCAAATTGGTGCCATTGAGTGTAAAGCGAAAATTTCACGGTCGAGATCCGTCCACAAATCGTTAGATCCGCCAGGAACAACTATTTCTGGCAAGCCTTGTGCCATGCGTTCGCGGGCTTCGATTAAACGCAAACCTGCATCCTCCCAAAATGAGAACATTATGCCAGCCATAACTTCGTGGTTAAGTCCTGCTGGAGAACCTTGAATTAACAGGGTTGTGCTTGCATCATTGGAAAAGCTGTTAAAATTGGGATCGTTAAAGATTTCGCGCCAATCGCCAGATGCTGGGAAAGTTACGTTGTCGCCCCAAGGAAACGGAACAACGCCGAACTCAAAATTAGCGGCTATTGTGCCGAAATTCCAAGTATTTGCGAAAGCCATCGCCATATTGCCAGCCTCAAACTCTTGCATTGGATTTCCCATTGCAGTGCCGAACGACCAAATTCCGCCAGGAATGCCGATTTCTTCCTCGGGCAAAAATACTGGTTGCATATGAATGCCGCTTGCAATCAGCTGTTGGAAGGTGCGCGCAGGTTGCAAGAACGATTCATCCAAGTAGCCAGGTGCGTTTGTGCGCGGATTTTTGAAATATCCGCCATTTGCAAAGGATGCTCCACGTTGCCAGTTTGTGGCGTGCATTCCGATTGTGATAACATCGTTGGGGAGCAGCGTGTTAAGTTGCGACAAATAGGCGTAAAAGTCGTCTAAATGCCATTCGCCGTCCATGAACATTTCCTGCGGAGTTCTGTCCATGCCAGCTTGTTGGATAAGTTGCGTGTTAAAGGCGAGAATGCTCCACGAGTAGTTGGGGCTTGTCATAAAGCCGTAAGTTGTGCCTAAATGCTCGCTTGTGAACTCCCACCAGCTTGGCGGAAAGTTATCACGAACCCACTGACCGCCGTCAACCAAAATTCCGTTGTTTGCCATGGTTGGCAACCAATATCCCGAGTTAGCTTGTCCAAAAATGTGAACCATTGGATCGCCAGCGGCAACCGATGCGGTAACAAGATCGGGAATTGCGTTCCAGTCGAGTCCGTCAAGCACGCCAAATTCCATTGTTATGTTAAATTTGTCTTCGACGAAATCGCGGCGTGCGGCGGCTTGTGCGGCAAATGCAGGTGCATGGTTTGGATCGTCGGGATCTTCAAGCCCGTTGATACGAACGGTGATTCCGCCTAAATCAACCGCAGGAAAATGCTCGTTGATTAGCTGTAAATCTGCACTTAATTCAGGGGCGGATTCGTCGGTTGTGTCGGTGGTTGCATCGCCTGTTGTGCCTGTTGCAGGGGTTTCTTGTGCTGTTTGCGGAGTTGGTGCTGGCGTGTCATCGCCTGTGCAAGCGGCAAATGCCAGTAATACCGTCATTGCAGAAACTCCAAAAATTACTTTTTTTAACATTATTTTCAATCCTCTCGTTTAGCCTTTTGGGCTATTATAATTTTGGGGTGTACACCCGTTTTTTTTGCTTTCGGAAATCTTGTAACATAATTGTAATACAAAAATCTGTGCTTGTCAAATATTTTACAAAAAATTTACAAATGTGAATTAAAGGTTGACAAATTGCGTTTGCTAAACTAAATCAATTTAATAAAAAATTTACAAATGCGAATTTAAGGTTGATAAATTGCGTTTGCTAAACTAAATCAATTTAATAAAAAATGCGGGCGGATATTACCTGCCCGTCCAGCAGGCGGGTCCGCCCGTTTCTTCCACATAAGTTTGTTTTAAGTTGTTCGAATGAACGTCTCGCCCCTACAAAACATTCATTATTTTTCGGTTGCCACCATCGAAGCCATTGTTAAACCACCTGCGGAATACGATATTGTCGCCTTTTGTCCAGCGCGCGAGTACAGCCCTTTTAATTTGCCGTTGTACATAAACATTCCCGTGATGTTGTTGTAGGTTTCAAAATTGGGATTTTTTGGCGGTTCGGACAATTTGTTAAAATTAAGATTTTGCGTTTTGTACGGTGGATAATATTCTTGTAGCAAATAATCCTTATCCAAGGCGGATTGTAGCATATTTTGCCAATCTTCGGTGGACAAATCCGCACCAGCGTAAACTCCTTGAGATGCGTATAAATCCTGGGGTTTTATGATGTACAAATCCTTGTTTTCCGCCAAATTATGGGATTTTATACTTTCGGCTGTCAACGGCTCGGTTTTGGGAATATGCTCGAGAACATATTCCTGCTCCTCCAACGTGAGAAACGCCATGGTTTCGGGCTTGTGCAATATCATAAATATCGCCTTGTTGTGGATTATTTGCGTGCGAAAATGCCCAATAATGCAAACGGCGTTATCGTGAGCGGCTTGCAAAAACGGCTGTACTTCCGATTTATGCTCGATAATATCTCGTGTAACGGCACGGCGATAAATTGCGTCCACTTTTTCGCCGTCCAAAGTGCGTAAAATGCCGTCTTTGTAGGTTAATTCACGTATTTCGGCAATTTCCGTGTTAAACCCTGCCTTTTTGAAGGCTTTTTTGAACTCGATAAACTCGTTCGGCGTGGATAAATCCATAAAATCGGTAATAATTATGCGCGGATTATCCACTTTATTGTTGTATTGGCTGTAAATTTCGGCAAATTCTGCTACCCACGAATCAAATAACTCGAACGTTTTAATATTGTAGCGTTTTTGCATTTCCAAAAAAGCATGGCTGTTCGAAAGGGCTTTATCAAGCTCTCTGCCCTCGTTCATGGCACTTGCGCCGTCCGCATTAAATTCACAAAACTTAAACGAGGAATTTTCTTCGTTAAAAAAAATATCTAATCGTGCGATTGGCAACAGCGTTTTATAGCCAGATTCCGCCAAAATCAAGCGTTCCAACTCTTCGTCAAACGGAAACAGCTTGCGATATTCTGCATCGTCAAAATATCGTTGAATAACTTTCTCTAAAATGCCGTAAATCGTGTTAGCAACCGCTTTTTCGATAAAATTAAAATCGGCTTGCGAAAAAAATTTCGGCATATAAAGGCAAGCGATAGGTTCGCCATGATAAACCGCCGTGGATTGTCGCATATATTCCACAGCTTTTTGTGCACTTTGTACATTTTCGTCATAATTTTGCTTAATAATTTCAGCATATTCGTGATTTAATTCTTGCATTGTTTTCATATTGTCCTCCTAAATGTTGTACATTAAATTTATCCAATATTTGGCAGATTTTCCGTAAATTTCGGCATTTTCGCCGAGTTTCATTAAATTTAACTTTGCCATTGCAACATCGTTATTTACTATATTTTTGGTAGTTTCGTATAATTTATCTAATTTTTCTTCATTATAAAAGATATTTTGCACAAGTTTTACATAATCCATCGCCCTATTTATGGGCAAACTGTCCACCATGCGAATTTCAATGCTAGTTTTTAAGCGAACATCGGGAAAAACCATGGAAATCACGTGCAAAATATCTTCGGTTGACATTTCACAATTAGAAAAAATTTCGGCAACCGTTTTTTCGCCTGTATAAAGCTCTGTGCCGTCTTTTATAATAAAAATTGGCGGAGTATTACACACATATTTTGCGTATTCCAAAAAGCCAAAAAACGGCGTATCTAGTGCATTTGCCACCGTCATCGACCTAACTGGGTCAACATTATTCCAAATGTGAGTGCGCAACATTCTTGTGAAAGTTGGTTCGCCCTCAAAAACGGCGGTATTATCGTAAACGAACGCCAACAGCGGAGCAAGCACATTGGCAACCCTAAATTTTTTTGCAAAATCATTTTCATTTTTGTAATCGATAGTAACCTGCGTTGCCGCCGAGCCTTTCATCATGTTTTTGCCGCATTTGCCAACTTTTGCAAAATGTTCGTACATTAAATTGTAGCGATTTTTTGGGATGAGCGGCAAATCGTCAACCTTACTTTTGGGATGATAGCCCGCACAAACCAGGGAAAATCCCATTTCGTCCAAAATTGGCGTTATAATGCTTGTAAATTCGTTGTAAATGCTGTAAATTTCGGCAGTTTCCAAGCATGGACCAATGCTAATTTCTAGTTGAGCGGCTGGTTCTATTGTAATTTCGGCTTTTTTGCGTTTAATGCCAATTATATTGTGCTGAAAACCGTTCGCAACAGAAAACACAGGCTCGCCGTAAACTTTGGCTAATCTAGTGAGCAAATCCGCAACGCCGTTGTTGTAACTGACGGAATAGCCCTGTTTGTCAACCACAAAATGTTCTAATTCTAGTCCTAAAAGATTTTCGTTTTTGCAACCAGATTCGAAATATTCTGCTAATTTATTTTCCATAATTACACCTCCAAAGATAATTATACCACAAAAATCATTGTTGCAACCATGTGTTAATTGCCTCTAAATAGTGGACAGGATAGCCAGCGGATTTTTTTACCACAAAATTTTGGTCAAAATCGGCATACGGGATAGATTTGCGATTGTTTGCCTGTGCGACATCGTAATGAATTTTCAGCTTTTGGTAGGGCAAAAAAAACACTTGCGAAAAAGTCTTAAAGTTAATCAGCAAAAAAGCGATTCCGTCTTGTGCGGTAAAATCCGCCATAAATTTAAGTTGGTGGCTATGGATATTTTTCAGCGGAAAATTTTTATAATTGGTTTCTTTCGCATCAAAACAGACCGCCAACCCTTGCACAACGCCGATATAGTCAACTGTACTTTTTTCGCCAAAATAAGCCTTAGTAATAATATGCTCACTATTACTAACTTCAATCGGCGTTATCGGCGTAGGAATCTTCTGAATAACCGCCAATCCATGCTGCATATAAACCTGATTAGTAAAATTTATAGTCTCTTCAAAACTACTACCACGCAAACCATGTGCACCAATCATTTCGTCAACTCCTTAAAACCGTGGGCGCTGCCCACACCCGCAAGGACGCGCGCGCCCTTGACCCGCTAAATTTTTATTGTTTTGGGGTTAAAAATTGTAAATTTTGGGTTTGTATTAGGCTAATATTATCCGCCCGCTTGTTATGTCAATTTATTTTTTATTATTATTATCGTATGATTTAGATTTGGCACTACTTCAATTTTCTTTATTTGTGTAATTTCGGCGTTTAGGCTTGCTATTGTGGATTTTGCCTCTTGTATTTCTTGGTACACATTTGGACCTTTCATGGCTAAAAAAGTGCCGTTTTGCTTTATAAATGGTAAGCACCATTCAGTTAATTTTTGCAATGGTGCAACTGCTCTTGCGGTGCAGATGTCATATTTTTGCCGATGTTCGGGGTTTTTCGCCAAAATTTCGGCTCTTTCGTGGAAACAGGATATGTTTGCCAACTGCAATTTTGCGATTGTGTCTTCTAAAAAAAATATCCGTTTGCGTAACGAATCCACCAATGTTAGCTTAATTTTCGGCTGCATTATTTTTATTGGCAACCCTGGAAATCCTGCACCGCAGCCAATGTCAACCATTGAAAAATCGTTAGGTAAATCACTCGGCAAACAATCTAGCAAAGTTAAACTGTCCAAAAAATGCTTGTGTAAAATTCCCAAATCGTCAGTAATTGTGGTTAAATTCATTCGACTGTTCCAATCCAATAAATTTGCCTTAAAAATTTCAAATTGCTCAATTTGCAATTCGCTGATATTTTCATGAAAATTTTTTAATTCTTGCATAATTTTTTACCTTTCCAAATTTTAGTTGCTACAAATGTAAGGGCGTGTCGAAAATTCACCAAATTTACGCCATATCCGCCCATGAGCCTAAACTGGCGGATAATATCCGCCCCTACGAATCACCAATTTTTAACCTTTGGCATAAAAATTTAGCGGGTCTGGGTACGCGTACCCAGCGGGGTTTGGGGCAGAGCCCCAAGGTTTTAATATTTTCAACTAAAATTTACTGAAATCATTTTTGAAATGCCTAGTTCTTGCATGGTAACGCCGTAGAGTGTGTCGGCGGCTTCCATTGTGCCTTTGCGGTGGGTTATTACTATAAATTGGGTGTTGTTGCCGTAACCTTGTAGAAAGTGGGCAAAACGGGCGACGTTGGCATCGTCTAGGGCGGCTTCGATTTCGTCTAGTATGCAAAATGGCGACGGTTTCATGCGGAGAATGCCGAAAAGTAGAGCGATTGCGGTTAATGCTCGCTCGCCGCCAGAAAGTAGCGAAAGGTTTTGTACTTTTTTTCCTGGCGGATGTACGGTTATCTCAATGCCCGATTCTAGCACGTTTTCGGGATTGGTCATTGTCAAAGTTGCCTTGCCACCGCCGAACATTTCAATGAAGACATCGTTAAAATGCTTGGCAATATCCGAAAACTTTGTTGCAAATTGTTCTTCCATTTGCTCGGTTAATTGGCGAATTATTTGTCGCAACTGCTTTTCGGCAGTTAAAATGTCGTCTCGTTGCGTTTTCAAAAATATGTACCGTTCTTCTAGTGCCGAAAATGCCTCGATTGCACCAATGTTGATTGTGCCAAGTTCGTTCATTTGCGATTTAAGCTGTTTTTCTTCGCGGCGCAACGTTGTAACGCTGTATTGCGGATCGCGAAATTCTAACGCACTTTGATATGTTAAATCGTACGTGTTCCAAATTTCGTCATATAGGCGATTGCTTTCGGTTGACATATTTTCCTGGCGAGCTTCGAGCAATGCGGATTCCTTGCTCAACCGAGCGAGAATCTCCGTTTGTTCGTCCCTTTCGGTTTCCGCTTTGATTAAGGCTTTGCGTAAATCTTGGATGTCGGTTTCGAAAGCGGTTTGCTGTTGTTGCTGGTCGGCAAGCTGTTCTCGCAAGTTGTTCAGCTGTTCTTGTTGCGTTTCTTCTGGCTTTTTTACATTGGAAAAATCCGCTAATTCTAGCTGTAAACTGGCTTTTTGGCTTTGCAGTTCGGTTAATTCGGTGGTGATTCTTCGCAAAGTTTCCACGCTAGTTTTTAGGCTTTGAGATATTTGATTTAGGTTGATTTTGCTGTCTGTAAGTTCTGTAATGGTTTTTTGCTGTATTTTTTGGCTTTTTTCCTGGTGTTTTTTGTATGATTCTTGCGTTTTTTGTAATTTTTCTAGTGTTATTGCTTGCAAATCTTGTTTTAGTTGAGATATTTGTTGCTCGGCTTTTTGTTTTGCCGTTTCGTTTTCGGATTGCACTTTTTTCAGTTTTGCACCCTCCTGTTGCAGAGCCGAAATTTCGAGTTTTAGTTCCTCAATTTGGCGATTTCTTCCTAGCAAGCCGACGGATTGTTTATTTTGGCTGCCGCCAGTCATCGAACCGCCTGGGCTGATAACATCGCCCTCCAAAGTAACTAGCCTGTACGATTGCCGATATTTTTGTGCAAGTTTTGTGGCTGCAGATAAATTTTCCACGATAAAAACATTTCCCAGTAAATAGCCAAAAACTGGGCTGTAACGGCTATCAAAAGAAATCAATTTGTCCGCTAGCCCAATAATATTGGGTTCTTGGAGCAGTTGCTGCATTTCTTGGGTTACATTGCGGGCTTTCATCTCGGAGACGGGCAAAAAAGTTGCACGACCAGCTCCCGACGATTTCAAAAAGGCAATAGCACGAGATGCCTCTTTTGGCGTATTTGTGAGGATATTTTGGGTTGCCGAACCCAAAGCAACCGAAATCGCCGTTTCGTATTTTTGCGGAACGGTTATCAATTCGCCCGCTGTGCCGATTATTCCTGTGCCGAACTCTTTGTTTTGGTATTTTTGCTGCATAACGGCTTTAACGCTAGAAAAATAGCCCTCGTGCGCGCGTTCCATTTCCAACAAGATTTTTTGCCGCGAGGTAGCTTCATTTATTTTGCGATCCATTGCGAACGTTTTAACCTTTAGTTCCTCGGAATTTTGGGCAAATTTAGCTATTGCCAACGAGTTTGCGTTGATATTTTTTTGTATTTCGTTTTCTTTTTGGGAATAATATTCTTTTTGTTCGTTTTCTAACTCGTTCTCCAGTTTTTTGAGATTTTCCCCTAATTCCTCGTAACTTTTTTCTTTTTCGGAAACATATGTTTGGGCGGCTTGTTCCGCTTTTTGTAACTTTTGATGGTTGTCTTCTTCAGCCTGTAATTCTAGCTGTTTTTGAGCAATTTGCTCTGTTCGCTGGGATATTTCGTTGGTTATGCGTTCGGATAATTTTAGGTTGCTTTCGGCTTTTTCGATGGCTTGCACTTGCAAAATTATGTTGCGATTGAGATTTTTGTAAGATGTTTCGCTGCTTTCTTGTTGCGTGCGTAGCGTTTCGATTTTTTGCTGAATTTCTGTCAACCGATTTTCTTCCGTTTGAGATTGGGTTGTTATCGTTTCCAAGTTTGTTTTTAGCTTTTGCTGTTCCTGCTCGGTTTTTTCGACTTCTTGCAAAAATAAATTTATGTGGACAATTTTATATTTATCGCGCAAGTCAAGATATTTTTTTGCCTGTTTAGCTTGCTGTTCCAAAGGCTGTATTTGTGCGGAAATTTCTTGAATTAAATCGTTGACACGCTCCAAATTTTGGCGTTCGGTATCTAATTTAGAAAAAGTTTCTTGGCGGCGCGTTTTGTATTTTACGATGCCAGCCGCCTCTTCAAAAAGATGCCGCCTGTCTTCCGATTTACTGCTTAAAATTTCGTCAACCCTGCCTTGTCCAATAATAGAATAGCCCTCACGACCAACGCCAGTGTCCATAAAAAGCTGTCGCACATCTTTCATGCGGCAAAAAGCGCCATTGATAAGATATTCACTTTCGCCGCTGCGGTAAACTCTGCGAGTAATTTTTACCTCGGTAAATGGGATAGGCAAAGCGTTTTGGGCGTTATCGATTAGCATATTTACCTCTGCATAGCCCAACGGACGGCGATGTTCCGTGCCTGCAAAAATGACATCGTCCATTTTTGCGCCACGCAAACTTTTGGCACTTTGTTCGCCCATAACCCAGCGAACAGCGTCGGCGATGTTGCTTTTTCCGCTACCATTTGGACCAACAACGGCAGTAATTCCCGACGGGAAATCTAATTTTATTTTGTCGGGAAACGACTTAAATCCCACAATTTCAAGGTTTTTCAAAAACATTGGATTCCTCCGTCCAGGTTGATAATTTGCCCCGTTAGGTAACTTGCGTCTTCGGATGCCACAAACCTTACCAATTTGGCGACTTCTTTTGGATTGCCAAACCGCATTAACGCTGTTTTTTCGGCAAATTCGGCTTGTTCTTCTTGGGATAATCGGTCGTTCATGCGAGTTGTAATTGCTCCGCAAGCCACCGCACAAACGCGCACGCCCGCCGGACCCAGTTCTTGTGCCATGGATTTTGTGAACGCATTTACCGCGCCTTTGCTTGCCGCATAAACCGCCTCACAAGATGCTCCCAAATTGCCCCAAATTGACGATATATTTATGATAACCCCTTTTTTTGCAGTTACCATTTTGGGAACAGCCAAATGCGTTGCGTTAAGCACAGAATTAACGTTATTTTGGATAATATTTTGCCAATCGTTGGGATTTGTATCGGTAAACAGCCCAAAATGGGAGATTCCTGCGTTATTTACTAAAATATCGATGTTTCCTATACTTTGCTGAATTTTTGCGAAAAGTTCCGCCGTTTGGCTGTAATCGGATATATCCGCCAAAAACCCTGGAACATTTAGCTCTTTTGCTGATTTTTCTAGCTGAAATTTATCGTGGCAAGCGTTCAAAATTACGTTGTAATTGTTTTCGCAAAATTCTTTGGCGATTGCAAAGCCGATTCCCCGCGAAGAGCCTGTTATTAGTACGTTTTGCATTTTTTACCTCATTGTTTTGAATATTCGAATTTTCCAATTTCCCATTCATTCACGATTTTATTATACATCAATTTCGATTATTTTGCAAATTTACACTTATTGCAATCGTGGTTGCTACCGCTGCAGCAACTGCCTTTTTTGCGGTTTTTGTAAACTTCACGAGCCGCCAAAAATATTATAATTGCCACAATTAAGCCAACTATCAATGTCCCCATTAAATTACCTCCTTTACGTTGGATTTTTTGAACAGCAGTACCAAAAATATCCCAGTCAAAATAATGGCAACCACAGAAGTTACGCCAAAATATCCGCCGAACATCGAGCCAATTTGATACACGCACAACGCAACTATGTAGGCAAATAGCGTTTGATAGCCGATTGCAAAAAACAGCCACCGTGCATTATTCATTTCGCGGCGAATTGCTCCAACTGCGGCAAAACAGGGCGCACAAAGCAGGTTGAAAATCAAAAATGAGTAGGCGGACAACGTTGTAAAATGGGTTGCCAACATTGCCCAAATTTCTGTGCCGTCTTCTGCGACTTCTGCAAAGCCGAATAATATCCCAAATGTGCCAACGAGATTCTCTTTTGCGATAAGCCCTGTAATTGTGGAAACGGCGGCTTGCCAATTTCCCCAACCAAGAGGAATAAACACCCAGGCAATGGCTCGTCCAGTGTACGAAAGTAGGCTGTATTCGGGATAAACCATCCCAAAATTGCCGTTTTGCCAGCCAAAACTTGATGTCAACCAAATTATTATCGAGGCAAGCAAAATTATTGTTCCTGCCTTTTTTATGAACGACCAACCGCGCTCCCACATACTCCGCAGAATGCTTTCAACAGTGGGCAAATGATATTCGGGCAATTCCATTATGAACGGCGTAATATTTTCCGAAAAAAGTTTCGTTTTTTTGAGAATTATCCCCGAGCAGATAATTGCGGCTATTCCCAAAAAATAAGCACTCGGAGCAACCCACCAAGCACCGCCAAAAAGCGCGCCAGAGATAAGTGCAATAATCGGCAGTTTTGCGGAGCATGGGATAAATGTTGTAGTAATAATTGTCATTTTTCTATCTTTATCGCTTTCTATCGTCCTAGATGCCATTATTCCAGGAACACCGCAGCCAGTTCCAATTAAAATAGGTATAAAAGATTTTCCCGAAAGCCCAAATTTGCGAAAAATTCTATCTAAAATAAATGCGATGCGTGCCATATAACCGCAACTTTCCAAGAAAGCCAAAAATATAAATAATATAAATATTTGAGGAACAAACGCAAGCACCGCGCCAACTCCTGCAATAATTCCGTCTAAAATAAGGCTTTGCAACCATTCGGCAGTGTCAACCGAAACTAAAATATTTTCGATAACAACAGGAATCCCAGGAATAAACAAGCCGAACAGCGACCAACCTTCGCCAAAAACGCCGTCTTCCATCCATTCGGTGGCAAGCAAACCCACGCCAGTTACAGAGGTTGCGTAAACGATAAACATAATTGCGACAAAAATCGGCAACGCAAGCCAGCGATTGGTTACAACTTTGTCAATTTTATCTGATAATTTGTCAACCTTGTTAACCTGCAAACTTTCTCGTACAACGGACTCAATAAAATTGTAGCGTTCAGCAGTTAAGATGCTTTCGCTGTCGTCGTCTAATTTCAACTCGCAATCGGTAATAATTTGTGATATTTGGGCTAATTGTTGAGGATTTAACTTTTCCTGTAATTTTTCCGTGATAATGCTGTCTTTTTCAAATAATTTTACCGCAAAAAATCGTTTGTTTTCAAAATCATCTAAATTAAGAATTTGCTCTATATTTGATATTATTGGTTCAATTTTGCCTAAAAATAATGGTGCAGTCAACTTTTTTGGGGATTCAGCGGCTTTTATTGCCAAATTTGCGGCTTTTTCTATTCCGATGTGTTTCAGCGCCGATATTGAAACAACTTTACACCGCAATGCTTGCGAAAGTTTTTCTAAATTCAAAATATCGCCACGTTTATCGGAAATATCCAACATATTGACTGCCGCCACAACAGGAATCCCAATTTCGATAAGTTGCGTTGTAAGAAACAAATTTCTTTCAAGGTTTGTGCCATCAATTATATTTAGGATAACATTCGGTTTTTCGTCAACCAAATAATCCCGTGAAACAACTTCTTCCAAAGTGTACGGCGAAAGTGAATAAATACCAGGTAAATCCACTACTACAACATTTTTATTGCCTTTAAGTTGACCCTCTTTTTTTTCAACGGTAACTCCTGGCCAATTTCCCACATACTGATTAGATCCCGTCAGCCCATTAAATAAAGTAGTTTTCCCACTATTAGGATTGCCAACAAGTGCAATTTTTATCAACATTCAATCATCTCCTGTTCTAAACATTAAAACCGTGGGCGCTGCCCACACCCGCTGGGTACGCGTACCCAGACCCGCTATTTTTTTATGGTTATTTTTTAGTGATTTGCGAGGGTTTTTGAGTGGTGTTAGTTTTGACTAACATGGTTTGCTGTAAAATGCAGAGATTAAAATCTCTGCAAAAGTTTAATTTGCTTGCCGTAGGGGCGGATATTACCTGCCCGTCCAGCAGGCGGGTCCGCCCGTTGTAGGCTTTCGGGCGAATAATACCCGCCCGTCCAACAGGCGAGTTCGCCCATACGTTGGTTTTGTTATCTTTTGAATACAACTTCTAACTTAAAATTGGTTCAACTTCAATAATTTCGGCATCTTTTTTGCGTAACGAAAGCTCGTAACTACGCACGGTAATTTCTATTGGGTCGCCTAATGGTGCAACTCGTTTTAGGTAGATTTTAACGCCCTTTGTTATGCCCATATCCATAATGCGGCGTTTTACTGCACCCTCGCCGTTTACTTTTTTTACGTGAACTGTGTCTCCTATTTTTATTTTGTTTAAGGTTTGCATAAAATTTCTCCTTCTACTAGTAAATTTGTGTTAGCATAGACTAACATCAATCTCAAAAAAATTTGGTTGCTTAAAAATTATTTTTTTGTTGCTATAAATTCATGTTAGCATAGACTAACACGAATGTCAAATTTTTTTGAAAAAATTTTTTCAGCAAAAAAGAGATTGAAATATCAACCTCTTTTTTTGGGTTAATTTTGCAATAATAGCGAAATAATAGGAATAGTTAGCAAGCACAAAATGCTCGATAACGCCACCAATTTTGATGCTACTGCGGTATTTCCCTTGTATTGTTCGGCAAAAATTACCGTTAAAGCCGCCACGGGCATTGCCGCCAAAATAACAATTACCTCTAACATAATTGGATTTGGGATAAACAGCCGAAGTATAAAAAAAGTAACAAGTGGAATTCCAAGCAACCGCAAAAATATAACGGGCAAAACGCGCGGATCGCTGACTAAATCGGCGGGTTTGCTTTTTGCCAAAATTGCCCCAACAAGCAACATAGAAAGCGGAACAGTCATGCCACCGATTAACGAAACGCCATCTTGTACATTTTCTGGCAATCTAATGCCAGTTATAAAAAAGATAAACCCCAAATAAGTAGCAACCAAAGCGGGATTAAGCAAAATAGTTCGCAAGTTTGTTTTAATATCGGCACTAGCGTTACGTTTGAACAGGTAAATTCCCAAGCTGAAAGCAAGCATATTAAAGGCGACATTCGCCATTGTGGTGTAAATAAGTCCTTCCGCGCCGTAAATTGCCTGAATTATCGGAAATCCCATGTAGCCGACATTTGCAAAAACTAGAGCAAATTGCCAAACTCGCTTTTCGTCCTCGGCTGCGCCCATTAGCCGTGCAAGCAGCAACCCAAAAACGTACCCAGACAAATAAACTATAGCCGATATAACCAAAGTTGCAAGGCTTTCTAATAACAAAGTAGCCGAAAATGGTCGCATCATGGACACAAAAACCATGCAAGGCAAAGTAATTTTCACAAGCAACGTTGACATTCCTGCGTTAATTGTATCTGACAAAACGCCGACTTTTCTTCCTATATATCCAGCCACCATACAAACCACCAAAGTAGTCAAACTTCCCACAAAACTAATAAACATATAGTTTTCAGTTATCGCTTGCATAATTTCACCTCAAAATCTCGGACGCTATTTTGGCATTCATTAAAAACGTAGGGGCGGATATTATCCGCCCGTAAGGCTAAACTGGCGGATAATATCCGCCCCTACGGAAAACATAATGGAGACATTATATCATATAATCCGCCCCTACGAAAAATATCAAAATATTATATTTCCAGGCTAACTTCGCCAGCAGATACTGTAATGGTTTCGCCAGCTTCGTTTTGCACTAGCAATTCGCCTGTTTCGGTAACATCTTTTACAACGGCGTAATAGGAAACGGCTTCGATTGCTTGTTTTCTTCTTCTGTTGAAACTTGCTTCGCCGTTAATTTTTACGGTTTTGCCTATGATAAATAAACGTTTGCGGTATTCTGCAATGGTTTGCTCTTGCGTGTACTGGATTTTCATAATGCGGTTGACAATAGCGGCGGCAATTTCGTTTCTTGTAACGGGTAAATCTTTTATTTCGCAGTCAAAAATAGTTCCTATTATATTGGAATATTTTTCGTGTTCAACGGACGGTGTAACATTTATGCCGATGCCTAAAATTATCCAGTTTTTATCGCTAACTTTGGGATTAAACGCTGTTTCGGCTAAAATGCCACATATTTTTTTGCCGTCTAAAAATAAATCGTTTACCCATTTTATGAGAGGACTTTTTTTGCAAGTTTCCTCTATTGCCTCGGCGACTGCAACGGCGGCGTAAGGTGTAATCATGGTTGGCGTGCTAAATGGCAGTTTTGCGGGATCTAAAATTACGCTTAAATAAACGCCGTGTTTTGGCGGCGAAACAAACTCTTTTCCATAGCGACCACGACCGCGACCTTGCATATTAGATACTACAACTGTACCGTGTCCAGCTTTACCTTGCAAAGCTAGATTTTTAGCGGTTTTGTTGGTGGATATTGACGAGCGGCGCACACGAACCTCGCACTCTTCGGTTTGCAAAAGTTTTGTAATTTCGTCTTTGTCGAAGACATTGGCTTTCGAGTGGATTATATAGCCAGTTTTGCCTATTGTTCTAATGTCATAGCCCTCTTCTTTTAGAAGGTCAATAGTTTTCCAAATTGCGTTACGGCTTAAATTAAGGTTTCTCGCCATACTAGCACCCGAAACGGGCGTTTCGCCGCTTTCGCTTAAAGCGTTCAAAATATATTCTCTTGTTGTCATAAAAATAACCAACTTTCTATTTAGTTTTGTATAAGTTCGGCAATTTGTACTGCGTTAGTTGCAGCGCCTTTTCTGATATTATCGGCAACTATCCATAAATTTAGACTATTTTCTTCGCTAAAATCGCGGCGAATACGTCCTACATATACGGAATCTGTGCCAGCTGCGGTTATCGGCATGGGATAAATGTTGTTAGCGGGATCGTCTTGCACAATAACGCCTGGAGCATCTTGCAAAATTGAGCGAACCTCGGCAACTTCAAACGGGTTTTCAAAAGTAAGGTTGACAGAAACGCTGTGTCCAAACGTTATGGGAACTCTTACAGTTGTGGCAGTTATTTTTAGTTGCGGTTCGTGCAAAATTTTTCTTGTTTCGTTTATCATTTTCAACTCTTCGAAAGTGTAGCCGCTTTCGTCAAACGAATCGATTTGCGGGATACAGTTGTTAGCAATAGCGTGCGGAAAATGCTGTGGCGGATTTTTTTGTGAAGTTTGTTGCAAATCGTTAAGCCCGCCGTTTCCTGCGCCCGATACCGCTTGGAAAGTTGTGTAAACCACTCTTTTTATATTATACACCTTATGTAGTGGATTTAATACTACCACAGCTTGAATTGTCGAGCAATTAGGATTAGCAATTATTCCGCTATGATTCTGCACATCGTTGGGATTAACCTCTGGCACGACCAGCGGAACGGTTGTATCCATTCGCCAAGCCGAACTGTTGTCAACCACAACGCAACCTTTTTTGGCTGCAATGGGCGCAAATTCTTTTGAAGTGGCTGCTCCTGCGGAAAACAGGGCAATGTTTATTCCGTCATCAAATGAATTTGCATTTAGTGCTTGCACTGCAATTTCTGTATTGTTATATTTTAGCAACTTGCCAGCCGAGCGTTCGGTGGCAAAAAGCAACAAATTGTCAACAGGCAATTTTCGCTGTTGCAAAACCTGCAACATTGTTGTTCCAACAAGTCCAGTAGCTCCAACAATCGCCAATTTTTTAATATCCTTTATAATAATCACCTCCTTAAAAAATAAAAATGTGCGGGTCAAGGGCGCGCGCGTCCTTGCGGGTGTGGGCAGCGCCCACGGTCTTTATATTTACAACCCACGACCGCCTTTGTAGAAGTCGATTTGATTATTGACAAATTTGTCGTGGACGGCGGTCATTGCTTTTTCAACGTGATTTTTGTTGATTAGTACAGAAATTTTCACTTCCGAGGTAGAAATCATGTTGACATTAACGCCGCAATCGTAAAGGGCTTCGAACATCATGGAGGCAACGCCAAAGTTAGTAACCATTCCAGCGCCGACGATTGACAGTTTAGCACTTTGGTCATCGTAGCTAATTTCGTCAAAACCGATGCTATCTTTTTGGGAAGTAAGAACGGCGACAGCTTCAGTTAAATCGTCTTTGTGAACCGTAAAACTAATATCTTTTGTATCGTTGCGACCGATGGATTGTAAAATAATATCAACCGAGATTTTCGCCTTTGCCAAAAAAGAAAATATTTGGTAGGCAATACCTGGTTTATCGTTCAATCCGATTAGTGATATTCTGGCGATTTTGTCGTCAACAGCAATACCGCTTACGTATAATTTTTCCATTTCGGGGACATCTCCTTTAATTAGAGTACCCTCGGCGTTGGTCATGCTAGAGCGAACGACTAATTTAATGCGATAGCGTTTTGCCATTTCTACAGCGCGGTTATGTAGCACTTGCACGCCAAGCGAGGATAGTTCTAACATTTCCTCATAACTTATTTGGTTAATTTTAACAGAATTTTTGACCAAACGTGGATCGGCAGTGTAAACGCCCTCAACATCGGTATAAATTTCGCATAAATCTGCGCCAAGCACGGCGGCAATAGCAACAGCGGTTGTATCGGATGCACCTCTTCCTAAAGTGGTTACATCGCCGTATCGATTTACGCCTTGAAAGCCTGCAACAAGCACGATATTATTACGTTCAATTTCTGATAACATTCTACTGGTTTCGATATTTTTAATTCTGGCGTTTCCGTAAGTGCTGGTAGCGTGAATGCCAACTTGTGCGGCGGTCAGCGATGTAGCAGGATAACCCAAGCTATGAATAGCCATTGCCATTAGTGCAACCGATTGTTGTTCGCCAGTGGTTAGCAACATATCAAGTTCGCGTTTGCTTGCATTGGGATTTATTTTGTTGGCTTTGTTGGTTAAAATGTCGGTTGTGTCGCCTTGCGCAGAAACTACTACAACTAACTTGTTTCCTGCGTCAAAAGCGGCAGTTATCCGCTTGGCAACTCGCATAATGCACTCTGTATTGGCTACAGATGTTCCGCCGTATTTTTGTACAATTAACAATTTATCACCCTATTCAAATTTCTAGTCATAATCATAAATTCTAAACATTTTTGCTACTGGGACATTTTTTAATGTTTCGGCTGTAGCGTGTTCGGTTTCGTGGGCTGTGATGAACGCACGGTTTTTGCCCGCTACTTGCACCAATTTACAGCAGGAAAAATCGTCAAAAGGCTGTATTTTGGCTGTGTTTGTTGACCAAGTTAATCCGTGCGTTGTTGCACTACATATACGAAAAATATCTGCCATAATTGCGGTCGCGGTTGGCGTTTTGCCTGCACCTTCGCCATAAAACATTAAATTTCCTGTGCTGGCGGTTTTTATCATAGCCGCATTAAAAGCGTTGCAAACGTTGGCTAATGGATGCTTACGATGCACTAATATTGGCGCAGATATTGCGTAAATTCCATTTTGGTTAATGTAGCCCCAAACGAGAGGTTTTATGGTAAAGCCAAACTCGTGAGCAAAACTGAAATCGTCGCGCGTAATGTTATTTATGCCTTCGGTGTGAATATCCCGAAAATTTAGCTGATTGCCCGTTGCTAAAGATAGTAAAATTGCTAATTTGCGAGCGGCATCAAAACCGCCAACATCTTCCCAAGGATTTTTTTCGGCATAATTTCGTTGTTGCACATCTTGCAAAATGGTTTCGTACGTTTTCGTGGTGGTGGACATTGTACTTAAAATATAATTTGTAGTGCCGTTTAATATGCCCGCAACTTCGATTATTTGGTCAATTTGCAAAGTGCGGTACATTGGCTGTATTACTGGCGTTCCGCCGCCAACGCTTGCCTCAAACATAAATTTTGCTTGGGTGTTACTTGCTATTTGTAGCAGCTCTGCACCGTAGGTTGTAACTAGTTCTTTGTTGGAGGTGCAAACGTGTTTTCCCTTTAATAGGGCTTGTTTAACTAGATTATACGCGGATTCTGTGCCACCGATTGCTTCCACCACAATGGTTACATCGTCGTCGGCTAATATTGTATCAAAATTAGTTGTGTAAGTGGCGGTATTTTCTAACTGGCTAGAAACATCACGAATATCTACAACGTATTTTACGGCAATTTGCAGTTGCCAAGTTTTGCCTTTGGCTTTTATTAGTTCGGCAAGCCCCGAGCCAACTGCGCCGTATCCTAAAATTGCTATATTTATCATACTTTTTCAAACTTTCTTTTAACATTTTTGCATTTGCTAATTTTTGGAACACAGGGCAACTATTTTGGGCAATAAAAACAATCAAACCTGTACAAAATCATTATACCATTATAGTTGACCAAAGTCAAATATTTGGGTGTACTTTTTTTACACATTAAAATTGCAAAATTTTGTAAACTATGATATAGTTAATAAAATGCAGTTTACGTTATTATACTAAAAAATGAAGAGGAGCAACAGTATGCGTAAAACAAAGATTATTGCCACATTGGGGCCAGCAAGTAGCGACGTGGAAACTATGAAAACCATGATTAAAGCGGGATTAGATGCCGCTCGGCTGAACTTTTCGCACGGTACGCACGAAAGCCATGCAGAGTTTATTAACAAGTTAAAAGAAGCCCGTAAAGCGGTCGGTGTGCCTGTTCCATTGATTTTGGACACAAAAGGTCCCGAAATTAGAGTAAAAACTTTTAAGGACGGCAAAGTTTTTTTGAAACAAGGCAGCCATTTTACTCTTACTACCGAGGATGTTGAGGGCGATGAAGAACGAGTTTCGGTAACTTACAAAGATTTACCCAAAGATGTTGCCGTTGGTAGCCGCATTTTGCTAGATGACGGGCTTATTGCATTAAGTGTCCAACGTTTGACCGATACCGAAGTTATTTGCGTTGTAGTCAACGAGGGAAGTTTGGGATCTCGCAAGGGCGTAAATATTCCCGATGTTTATGTAAATTTGCCAGCCTTAACCGAACAAGATATTATCGACTTAAAATTTGGCATTAAAATGGGATTTGACTATGTAGCCGCCTCGTTTATCCGCTCGGCAAACGATGTTCTCAAAATAAAAGAAATTTTATCCGAAAACGGCGGAAGTCATATGCGCGTTATTGCCAAAATAGAATCGCGCGACGGCGTTAATAACGTTGACAGTATTTTAGAAGTTGCTGACGGAATTATGGTTGCACGTGGCGATTTGGGCGTTGAAATTCCTCCTGAAGAAGTGCCGTTGGTACAAAAAACCTTGATAAAACGGGCAAATCTTATGGGAAAAATGGTTGTAACCGCAACTCAAATGTTGGAATCGATGACGAAAAATCCGCGGCCAACCAGAGCCGAAGCCAACGACGTTGCAAACGCCATTTTTGAAGGCACGGACGTAATTATGTTATCTGGCGAAACGGCTAATGGTCAATATCCTATCGAAAGTATTGCTATGATGGCGCGCATTGCCAAACAAGCGGAAAGTTCTCGTGAGCATTTTAACATATTAGAAGAAGAAAGCCGTAAAAACAACATAACCAACGCTATAAGTTATGCAGCTTGTGCCATTGCAAAAGATCTTGGAGCAGCTTGCATAGTTACGGTAACCGATTCGGGATTTGCCGCTAACATGGTGGCACGTTCGCGGCCGCAAGCACCAATTTTGGCAATAACCACATCTGCTGTAGTTTACAGACAGTTAAATTTAACTTGGGGCTGTAAATCTATGTTAGCCGACAATATTGTTGGTAATGACGAAGTTTTTGATATAGTTGAAGAACTAGCATTAAAATCGGAACTTGCCAAAAATGGCGACTCGGTTGTTGCTTTGGCTGGCGTTCCTATTGGACAAGTTGCGACAACCAACACAATAAAAGTACGTACCGTTGGAAATGTCCTAGCAAAAGGAAAATCTCATAGCACAGATGCAATAGTACAAGGCGTAGCCAGAGTAGTAAAAGTAACATCCGAAACAACGCACTTCTTTGATAGAGGAGATATTCTTGTAGCTACAACAACCTCTGACGAGATGATGCCGTACATTAAAAAGGCTGGTGCATTAGTAGTTGGCTCATGGGAGCAAGTTGACGTAAGCCACGCAGAAACCGTCGCACACGCTTTGGATATTCCTCTACTTGTTTGCAACGAAAAAGTAACAGACCTAATTCGCGAAGGTACAGCCGTTACAGTTGATTGTAGCAAAGGCTTTGTATTTAACGGATATAAATAATAAACAAAAACCTGGATATTTTCCAGGTTTTTTTATTTCCAAAAGATTTTTATTTCCAAAATTTTTTATTGTCAAAATGTAGGGGCAATAAAAAATTATTTTTTGTGCTAAATCAGATTAACAAAAAATGCGGGCGGATAATATCCGCCCCTACGTTTGGCGATTTGTAGGGGCGGATATTATCCGCCCGTTTTTCTACAACAGCCTATTCTTAAATTGTTCGAGCATAAATCCAAACGTTGATATTTTAGGCTTTTTTGGAAAATAAAAATTTTCAAAAAAATATTACACTTTTGTTGCATTTTAATTCAAAGTTTATTATAATGTTTATCAACGGTAAAAAAGCACTTGATTTCAACGCAAAATTGCACTTAATTCCCTATTTCGATATATTTATTCAAACTAAACTTTTATAAATTCGCAGATTATACTTTACTCCCTTTTTTGCATACCATTTATAAATTTCACGCATCTTAATTCCGTCTTGTTCTCTTTATTGAAATATTCCAAAAATAAAGCAACAAGAAAGGAGCAACAAAATGCTCAAAAAAAACACGTACACCCCAAAACGGGGCAAAACTACCAATCCACCAAAACCAACGTCAAACAATCCAAAAAAAACACCAACCAAAGGGGATAAACCCCAAATTTTGCGACCACCAAACCTCTCCAACCTAACAAAACTCGCCAAATTCCGCCACTCAAAACGCTTCATAGCATTCATAATGGCGTTCATGGTTTTCGCAACATCTATCGCACTGGATACTTTCGCTTTCGGTGCAGATGTCATTGTCGCTATCAACAACCCTGTTCCTGCGTTTAACATTGACGAGGGCGGTACAGCCCTTGTAGTTACTGGCACGGCAAACAGCACTAGCAACAACCCTGCTATAAACAACAGAGTTGTCAATAATCTCGTTGAACTAAACGCCGCAATACAGGCAATCGGTAGCCCAACAGGAACTGCCGCTGGTGCATCCGCCGCAAACCCTTGGGTTATCGGCATTGCCGCCGATATTCATTTGACAACCGCTGCTGCAAACTCGAACCCTCCTGCAGGCGTTGTGTCAACCGCTGGTATTACTGTAAATGCACACACCAGTGCTAGACACATTCGCCTTGTGCCAATGGGCGGAAACCGCCAAATTACAGTAAATGGCAACTTTCGCCATTTTGGATTTAGCGGCACAACCCACCTACAAATCGCAGGAAACGGCACAAACACGCTATCTCTCACGCGTGCGGCTGGCTACACTGGCAACGGCGGCGGCGTTGTTGTCAACACGCAAGGAATCCCCGCAGCGGTCGGCAACCAAGCCGCACAACCAGCCACTTTCCGCCTAATGCCTGGCGGACGCATTACAAACGTCCAACAAAGCGGCAGCGGCGGCGCTGTCCTTGTCCAAGGACACAGCCAA
>JGI24700J35501_10930763_pt1 | contig 22240 bp, 21 predicted proteins | sample TergutTh196P1_FD_35501 | JGI IMG/M metagenome (IMG submission 35501)
AGCCTACTGAAGCTCCGACTGAGGAAGAGACTACTGAAGCTCCAACTGAGGAAGAGACTACTGAAGCTCCAACTGAGGAAGAGACTACTGAAGCTCCAACTGAGGAAGAGACGACTGAAGCTCCAACTGAGGAAGAGACGACTGAAGCTCCAACTGAGGAAGAGACGACTGAAGCTCCAACTGAGGAAGAGACTACTGAAGCTCCAACTGAGGAAGAGACGACTGAAGCTCCAACTGAGGAAGAGACTACTGAAGCTCCGACTGAGGAAGAGACGACTGAAGCTCCAACTGAGGAAGAGACTACTGAAGCTCCGACTGAGGAAGAGACGACTGAAGCTCCGACTGAGGAAGAGACTACTGAAGCTCCAACTGAGGAAGAGACGACTGAAGCTCCAACTGAGGAAGAGCAGCCTACTGACCCTACTGAAGAGCCGACTGATGACGTGAAGCCAACTCAACCGACTCCTGAGCCTAGACCGACTGAACCTATTACAACAGCTCCAACCTCACCTCCGGTTACAACCAGCCCAACCCAACCATCTACAACATTACCACAAACTGGCGTTAATTCGTTAGCGACAACTTTAACCAGTGGTGTTTCAACCATTGCAACTGGTGCGCTCTTAGCACTTAAAAAGAAGAAAAAATAATTTATCATCTATAAAAGTCAGGCAATCCCTTTCAACGTGCGCCTGGCTTTTATGCTTTCTGATGCTATACTAAAAACAGAACAAGTTAAACGTAGCGTCTAGACAAAAAAGGTACGATGTCGGTAAGCGAGAAAAAAGAAACGTGAACGAATAATATTGCGTACAATCTTCTCAGCTGGTTGTCCATCACACTCATACATTGCCACAAAGAACGCTGGTAACATCATTCCCATCATAAATAAAACAGCAGATGAATCACCCACCGCACTTCTGGTAAGAAAATAAATAGGGACACCGACTAATGCACCTGAAGTAAAACAGATGGCTTGTCTTTTGGTTAATCCGAGGATTACTTTTGTTTTTACACGTGTCAAATCTTTTGGTACTTGTACATAAGGCATTTAAAATGCACCTCCACGTTTTTAAAAATGAATATAAAAAATCGCCACAGTAGTATGTTTTACCGTGACGAAATTTATGGATATTCAATTTTTTATTGTTGACTAAACAAAATACACTTTCAGTTCTTTATCGCCCACTGTTAGTGTTTCATCAGTGAATCTCTGATGTTGTATTTTTCTAAAATCATGGACAATCATATAACCGACTTCTAATTGCTCACGTTCGAGATAATCAGCTAATTGCCCTTGGGCTTTCTTATAGTAAACTTCACCATTCCAGATTTTTAATTCAATGATGTATTTAAACTTATTGTAGGTAATGATCACATCTAATCGACGTCGGTCAGAAATGACTGGCTCTCGGTACATAAATCCAGTTCCATTGATAATTGATTTGATAAAAATGGAGAACAATAAACGTGCATTGTTTTCAATAAAGTCGTTTTGTTTATCATCATACAAATCTTTTAAATACTGCGTATATTTTTCCAAAATCAATGTCATGTTAAGAGAACCATCATCATTGATATATTGAGCGAAGGGTTGTAAATCCAATAATTTCACGTTTTCTGTTCTCATTTTATCCATCAAATAGCTATAAATTTTCATTTCATAAATGCGATTATGGATCATGAACTTATTGTCATTACTACGTGCTAGAACACCATACATTAACCCTTTTTCCATTGCTGGACCACTAATGCTGTAAGGAATGTCTTTCCCCTCAATTAAAATCAAACGCACTAAATTTCCTAAGTCTTCATGATTCTCAATATTCTTAATCAAACTATCAAAATTGGTCGTCTTAATTAACAACAATTCATTTACCGCTTGTTCCAAATGATGAATCTGCCATTTATCATCACCTTCAAATTCTTCATCAATCATTTTACACAGATAGCTAACCAAAAAGGGATAGCCATTGGTAAAGTAATGAATTTTCTTAGCGATCAATGGTATATCCATCTGTACGCCTGAGTTCTCTGACAAATAATCTACGAGCATTGACCCGATTTCAACCTCATCAAAGCTCATATCAATGTTAAAATTCTCCGCAATATTCCAAGGGCTATTTGTTTTTTCTTCATCATCAACTCTAATCTTGTATTTTAAACTTTTAATATCATGAACGCCTGCTAAAATGATTGATTTAAAGGTCACATCTAAATCATCTGTTCGCAATAAGTACTTTTTTCGTAAAACACCTAAGAATTTCAAAAATACATCATTATTAGAACCATCATCACATTCATCAATCATTAAGATAACTTCTTTGTCACATGCATTAATAAATGTCGTAATAAACTCATCAAGCTCATCAAAAATTTCTAGATGTTTCATTTCTTCAACAAGTAAAAGTAAGGATTTCTCATTTAGGTGTTGCAATTGTTGCTTCATGCGACCATATAACATTTTAATGAAAGCTGCACTATTCGCATAAGATTTTTTATCAACCCCTTCAAAACTTAAACTTAGCACTAAATATTTTTCACTTAATTGCCTACGCAACAAACTTAAAGACGTTGTCTTTCCATATTGTCTAGGGCGATTAATCGTAAAATACTTTTCCCTCTCAATCAATTTAATGATTTTTTCAATTTTTTCACTTGTGTCCACCATATAATGTCGTGACTTAACACAAGTACCTGTTGTGTTGAACTCTCTCATTTCATCACCTCGTCCATATCTGTCATACTATTTTACCATACAATGATGTTTACCACATACTCTTTTCTCACTTATAAAGGATAGGTCAGCCATGTTTACTCAATATTATAACAAAATAGCCCGTAAATTGCACGCTTAACTTTTTAATTAGTGGTAATGAAAAACTTTAAGCGATGACAAGTTAGATAGGGACAAAGAACCGACTATTCAGGTGCAACCTTGCATTTTGAAATAGTCGGTATTTTTGTTTACTGATAGACTTGTACAAGATAAGAGAGAAAAAATAATTTATCATCTATAAAAGCCAGGCAATCCCTTTCAACGTGCGCCTGGCTTTTATATTTTTCTATTGATTATTTTTTTACTTGACAAAGTGTGCCAACTTGTTTATACTAATACAATGGGTATGTTATGTAGAAAAACCCAAAAGGAAGTGAGAAGTATGTTAAAAAAAAGCGCAGTATTATTACTCGCATCTGTGCCTGTTCTCCCTGTCGTCACGACACCTGTTGTTTCAGTCGCAAATGAATTTGAAGAAATCACCATTGAACATCTTCAACCAACATTAAACCAAGGTGTTCCTGATAAATCAGGAATGCCTAGAATCTCAGAAACAACGATCAAACAAGAAATAGACGATACCTCAAGAGGCATTGTAAAATCAGGAATGTCTAGAATCACTGAAGACGCTACAAAGCTAGAAATTGCCCAACTATCGATGGAGGTGGAGGTCACCATTCCGCCTATTCCAACTCAGCCACCACTCGAAGAAGAATGGACATTACCTACCATTCCACCTATCCCAACTCAGTCACTACTCGAAGAAGAATGGACATTACCTACCATTCCGCCTATCCCAACTCAACCACCACTCGAAGAAGAATGGACATTACCTACCATTCCGCCTATCCCAACTCAGCCACCACTCGAAGAAGAATGGACATTACCTACCATTCCGCCTATCCCAACTCAACCACCACTCGAAGAATGGACATTACCGCCTATTCCAACTCAACCTGAAATCCCAACTGAGCCGACTCAACCGACTACTGTTGAGCCAACTGAGCCTACTACCATTGAGCCAACTGAGCCTACTACCATTGAGCCAACTGAACCGACTACCGTTGAACCAACTGAACCGACCACTGTTGAGCCAACTGAGCCTACTACCGTTGAACCAACTGAACCGACCACTGTTGAGCCAACTGAGCCTACTACCGTTGAACCAACTGAACCAACTGAACCGACCACTGTTGAGCCAACTGAGCCTACTACCATTGAGCCAACTCAACCATCTACTGTTGAACTGACTGAACCGACCAACGTTGAACCAACTGAGCCATCTACTGTTGAACTGACTGAACCGATCACCGTTGAGCCGACTCAACCATCTACTGTTGAACTGACTGAACCAGTTACAACTACGCCTACAGCATTACCACAAACTGGCGTTAATTCGTTGGCGACAACTTTAACCAGTGGTATCTCAGCCATTGCGACTGGTACAATTTTAGCACTCAAAAAGAAGAAAAAATAACTCAACCTTTAAGCTAAGTTAAGCATGATTTAAAATGCTTGACTTGGCTTTTCTTTTTTAACTCTTTCTCCTTTAATAGTATGTGAAAAAACCCAACGCATGATACATGCGTTGGGTTAATAAATAATTAGATCTCTAATTAAACCGAGCGTATTCGTCGTTTACTTCAGTTCAATCGTTGCTCCCGCCTCTTCAAGTTGAGCCTTCAAAGCTTCAGCTTCTTCAGTTGGAACTTTTTCTTTAATTGGAGCTGGTGCGCCATCAACTAATTCTTTAGCTTCTTTTAATCCTAATCCAGTGATTTCACGTACAACTTTGATAACTGGTATTTTCTTCGCTCCAGCAGAAACTAATACCACATCAAATTCAGTTGGTCCAGCAGCCGCAGCAGCATCTCCAGCACCAACTACAGCCATAGGCGCAGCCGCAGTTACACCGAATTCTTCTTCGATTGCTTTTACTAAATCATTTAATTCTAATACAGACATTTCTTTGATCATTTCGATCAGTTCAGCGCTAGTTAATTTAGCCATTTTTAATTACCTCACTTATAATTATTATTTTCAATTCTCAAACTACTCAGTTGCTTCTTCAACAACTGGTGCTTCTTCATTCGCTACTTCTTCAGCAGGAGCAGCTTCTACACCTGAATCTAATTGCTCCGCAATTTGCGAAAGCGCATAAGCCATATTGCGCATCGGTGCTTGAAGAACAGATAGTAACATTGATAATAAACCGTCACGATTTGGCAATGTCGCTAACTCCATGACTTGCTCATGTGTTGCAATTTCACCTTCAATGAAACCAGCTTTTAATTCCAATGCTTCATTTGCTTTAGCGAACGTATACAAAATACGCGCAGGCGCAACAACGTCATCATTTGAATAAGCAATTGCAGTTGGACCAACAAATTCACTTGCCAACCCTTCGTATCCAGCTTCAGCCATTGCACGACGAGAAATGTTGTTTTTCAATACTTTGAATTCAACACCTTCAGCGCGAAGACTTCTTCTTAATTCAGTCACTTGTTCAACACTTAAACCACGATAATCGACAACGACTAAAGCAGTAGCCGCTTTAAATTTCGCAGCATAATCGTTAACTAGACCTGATTTTAATTCAATCGCAGCAGTACTAGCCATTTTTACACCTCCTAATTGTTTAAACAAAAAAGCCTGATATCTACCGTCGACACCAGGGCACAAAATTTTTAGGCACTTTAAAAGCCTAATTTTTCTTTTGTACCTCGGTAGGAAAATTTAAGTCTTGTGACTCCTACTGTCTACGGTTTTGTTTAAGCACATAGCTTATCTACGGCTTTTTTGTATGTAAGATTAAAACATGTTTTTATTACCACTGGCAATAAAAAGCATCCGCATTACTTTTCTAAAGTCGCACCATCAACTTTAATTCCAGGTCCCATCGTTGAAGAAATAGCAACATTCTTCACATAAGTTCCTTTTGCTGCAGATGGCTTTGCTCTAAGTAACACATCATAAATTGCTTTTAAGTTATCCAATAACTTAGCTTGATCAAATGATACTTTACCGATTGGTACATGAACATTTCCAGCTTTGTCAACACGATATTCAACTTTACCAGCTTTAATCTCATCAACTGCTTTTTTTACATCCATTGTTACCGTTCCAGTTTTAGGATTTGGCATCAAACCACGCGGTCCTAATACGCGACCTAGTTTCCCGACTTCAGCCATCATATCCGGCGTTGCAACAACAACATCAAAATCTAACCATCCACCTGTTACTTTTTCAATGTACTCAGCATCTCCAGCATAGTTTGCACCAGCATCTAAAGCTTCCTGTGCTTTCGCACCACGTGCAAAGACTAAAACTGTGCGATCTTTACCAGTCCCATGAGGAAGTACCATTGCACCACGGATTTGTTGATCTGCTTTACGTGGGTCAACACCTAAACGGATAGCAGCATCAACCGTTGCATCAAATTTCACTGTGCTTGTTTTCTTCACTAAATCGATTGCTTCAGCCGCGTCATAAGCAACAGTTTTATCAATCAGTTTTTTTGCTTCAGCAATTCTCTTACTCACTTTAGCCATTTTTTCCTACCTCCAAGTGATCAAATGGGTCATGCCCTCTCACGTATTTAAAGAAATCCATCTTGAAACTTAACCTTCAATAACGATTCCCATTTGTCTTGCTGAACCTTCAATGATTTTCATTGCAGCTTCAATTGTATTTGCATTCAAGTCAGGCATCTTCATCTCTGCAATCTCACGAATCTTATCCGATGTCAATGTTGCAACTTTTTCTGTATGAGGAGTCCCAGAACCTTTTTGAATACCCGCAGCTTTCTTTAATAAATCTGAAGCCGGCGGCGTTTTTGTTACGAATTCAAATGAACGATCTTCGAATACAGTGATCACAACTGGAACGATGCTTCCCATTTGCTCTCGCGTACGGTCATTGAACTCTTGACAGAAACCTTGAATATTAACACCAGCTTGTCCAAGTGCCGGACCTACTGGAGGTGCAGGGTTTGCTTTCCCAGCTGGAATCTGTAATTTAACAATTGATTTTACCTCTTTTGCCATTTCATACACCTCCTCTGCTTACTAAATCAGCAACTATACAATTATACCAGTTTTCTTTTTAAATTCAATAGCAAATCAAAAAAGAAAACACATTCATCAATTGAATATGCCCTTTGGCGATCACTCAATCTCACAAACTTGATCAAGTCCCAGTTCAACAGGTGTCTCTTGTCCAAATAAATCGACCAAAATCGTCAACTTTTGATTATCCACATCAATGGATTCAATGGTCCCTACTTGACCTGAGAATGGTCCAGCAGCAATTAAAATCTGTTGCCCAATTTCAACATCAACGGTTACTTCCGTATTCGTAACACCCATCTTAGCTAAAATAGGCCCAATTTCAGCAGCTGTCAACGGAACCGGTCTTGTTCCTTTTCCAGACGACCCTAAAAACCCTGTTACCCCTGGTGTGTTTCTGACAGTAAACCATGAATCATCTGTGTCAATCATTTCAATAAGGACGTAACCCGGAAACGTCTTCTTCATCTTCTCTTTACGCACGCCATCTTTAATTTTAACTTCTTTTTCTTCTGGCACGAGAACACGGAAGATTTTATCTTGCATATTCATTGTTTCAATACGTTTGATCACATTTTTGAACACTTTATTTTCGTATCCTGCATAAGTTTGCAAAACATACCAACGTTTTTCTTCCATTCCTAACCCTCCTTAAAATGACTAGACTAGTCTTCCACTTCATCATCAGATGCGTCAGCGTCATCCACTTCAGTTCCAGCATCGTCATCATCAGCAGTTTCTAGTTCTGTCACGATAGGCGCAGGCGTACGCGTTGCAACAGATACACCTGTATAAATCAGCGCATCAACACCTGCGAAGAACAACGTTAAAATCACCATAAATACAAAAACTTGTGCGCTACTCGATTTCATTTCTTTATCTGTTGGCCATGTAATTTTCTTTAACTCTTGTTTAATATTTCCAAAAAATTCTTTCATCTCAATCACCATTCTTTTCTTTGAAATTACGCGCTTAACAAACTCAGCTACATGTTTCTAACGTGGCTTGCATCTTCGCTTATGCGTTTCTCATCACTTTGTTTCTTTATGAATCGTATGCGCATTACATCTGCGACAAAACTTTTTAATCACCATGCGCGACACATCCGTCTGCTTATTCTTCATGGTCGTGTAATTACGACTCAAACAATTCTCACATGTCAAAATAACTTTTACACGCACATCATCACGTCCATTTCTAAAGACTAACCTATATTCTACCAAAAAATACCAACGGTTGTCAATGGCAAATCATGAAATCAATTCACGATAAGTCGTTTCATCCATCAAAACAGGCCTTCCTTTACTCCCATCCGATGCACCGACTAAGCCAGCTGATTCCAAATCATCAACAAGACGTGCTGCTCGATTATATCCGATTTTGAATCGACGTTGTAGCATGGAAGCCGATATTTTCTGCGTTTCAAATGCAAATGCCAAAACATCTCGAATCAAAGCATCATCTGAAGGCAAAGCCTTATTTTCCACAACGTCAATGTTATCAAGGAAATCGCCTTTTGGCACAACACCCAATTCTTGACCTTTGATAAATTCCACCACACGGGCAACCTCATCATCCGTGATAAACGCACCTTGAACACGAATAGGTGATGCAGATCCCATGGGAGAAAAGAGCATATCACCACGTCCCAATAACTTTTCAGCACCAACAGCATCTAAAATGGTTCTAGAATCCGTTCCCGAGGAAACCCCAAAAGCAATACGAGACGGAATATTAGACTTAATCACACCGGTTATAACATCAACAGAAGGTCTTTGCGTCGCCACCACCAAATGAATGCCAGCCGCCCGCGCCATTTGCGTCAGTCTCATAATCGAATCTTCCACTTCCCGTGACGCAACCATCATCAAATCAGCCAACTCATCAAGAATCACCACAATAAACGGCATTTTCTCAAGCGTACTCACAATCCCTTCACTTTCCCGCTTCGCCTTTTCACGAACAACCCATTCATTATAACTGCCGATTTCACGCACGACTGCCTCTGCAAACAAATCATAACGACGTTCCATTTCAGCAACGACCTTCTTGAGCGCTGCGCTGGCCAACTGTGGATCTGTTACCACCGGTGCAAGTAAATGTGGCAACCCATTATAACGCGCCAACTCTACTTTCTTAGGATCCACCAGCAATAACCTGACTTCACTTGGGGCAAAACGCATCAGTAAACTACAAATCATCGTGTTAATACAAACAGACTTTCCTGAACCCGTCGCACCAGCCACAAGCAAATGAGGCATTTTGTTAAGCGCTGCATATTTGCCTTTACCAGAAATATCACGACCCAATGCGATACTTAACAGATCTTTTTCGTCATCACTGGTCATTTCATCCATCATTTCTTTGAAAGAAACCATCTGAGCTTCTTTATTCGGAATTTCAATGCCCACAGCTGACTTTCCCGGAATGGGTGCTTCCATTCGAACACCTTTCACCGCAAGTGCCAGAGCAATATCATCAATTAAACCTGTAATCTTATTCACTTTAACCCCTGATTCTGGCATCACTTCATAGCGGGTCACCGTCGGTCCAATGTGCACCTCAGACACTTTCGCACGCACATGAAAATTAGCAAACGTCTCTTCCAAACTTAGCGCTTCAGCTTTGGCTACTTCCATCAACTTGCCATGATCAGCCTTCGTCACATGATCCATTAACAAACTCATCGGTGGCAACACATAATGCTCATCCGTACTTTGAATCGGTTGCCGCTGTTCCATCTGTGCTGCTAAATTTTCGGCAAAATCATTAATTTTAAACTGGGGCACTTCAGGAAGCGGCATTTCTTCTTTCACCTTTTTCTTTTCTTTAACGACGGGTGCTAATTTAGCTTTCTTTTGAGTCACTGATTGCTTTGCAACAGGTTGAACCGCCAACTCTTTTTGCTGAATTAACCTGCGAACAGCTTGCCACGCTTTATTAAAACCAGCCTTCACCGCACCTGGTTTTCGCATGTTGTATAAATCTTGAATAGACAAGCCACACAGCAACAAAACACCGTAGAAAATCAAAATAACCGCAATAAACCACAACCCTTGCCACGTCACCAGATCGACTAAAATAAACCAAATCAGTGCGCCAAACATCCCACCCCCGACCAACGCATCAGGTGCAAGCACATCACTTCGTAAATAAAACAGACCGACACCTTCAGTAAAACTCAACCTTTGTGTCACAAATGCCCGCCATACATCGGTCTGTGCAAAAATGATCGCACCTAAAAAAACCAAATAAGCACCGATGTATTTCACATCAAAAAAAGAAGGCTTGCTGCGTGCAACAATCATATGAAAACAAAAAGCGATAATGATCAATCCAAAGAACCAAAAGAAATCACCAAAAGTAGCAACGCTCACACGTCGTAAAAAGACGCCAATCAACCCCAAATTCCCCATCATCAAAATCGTCAAGACAAAAATAAAGAGACCGATCAACTCTTGTACAAAGCCACTAATACCTGTTTTTTTCTCTTTTGCTTTCTTCTTTTTTGCCACTGCTTCACCTACTCTCTATGAAAGAAAACGCCAGCAACTCGCCAGCGTTGAATCTTTACCTTTACTTCATTACCTAACCATGAGAACTTAGACGCAAAACGACTTTCTCGGAAAATGAAATGTTTAGTTCCACTTTTCTTTTACAAATTAAATTCTTCAATAATCGGAATCACAATCGGGCGGTGTTTCGTCGTCTTGTAAATAAACTTCCCGACCCGATCACGCATCTCAAATCGCAAATCTTGCCAGTTAAAATAACGACTGCCTGCCGCTGTCTTTTCTTCTAAAACAGCACGGGCAATTTTTTTAGCTTCTTCAAACAAATCAGCATCTTTTGCATCAAAGACAAAACCACGACTCACAATCTGAGGCTCATTTAAAATTTTCTTCGTCTTCCGATTCAAATTAATGACAATGGCAACAACACCATCATTGGACAGCATCTGACGGTCTTTTAAAACAACAGTTCCCACATCACCAACCCCATGCCCATCAACCAACACTTCTTCGAGTTCAATCGTTTCAGGATGAATCACCAATTGCCCCTGTTCAAATAACGCCATTTCCCCATTATCTAAAATAATAATATTTTCATCATCATAACCCATCGAACGCGCCACTTTTGCATGACTCATCAAATGTCGATATTCACCATTAACAGGAATGACATACTGCGGTTTTAATAAATTCATCATTAACTTCAAATCTTCACTACTCGCATGAGATGGCGGTAATAAATTTTTATTAACCGCAATGACATTGGCATCCGTGCGATACAACATGTCCATCGTACGTGCAGCACGTGTTTCAGTTCCAAGTTGAGCCGTAATCGCCAACACAACGGTATCTGTCTTTTGAATTTTGATAAAACGATCATGTCCTTTAATCATGCGCGTTAAATTGATAAACGGTTCAAACCGTGTTCCCGTTGTAATCACAACCATATTCGGTAAATTGTTGTCTCGATGCGCATTCATAAAACCTAGACTCATCAGAACTGGTTTGGGTATTTTTAAATAACCTAACTTAACAGCCAAATCAATTAAACGTTGCATACGCCGACCCGTAATGGCCACTTTCCGATTATACTTGATGGCCAAATCCACAACCATTTGAATCCGGTGTAAATCTGTTGACAACAAAGAAAAAATGATGCGACCCGTTGCATGAGAAAATGCTTCTTCAAATGTGTATTCCAGCGTATCTCCCGTCGAAGCATGACCCACACTTTCAGAATTGACACTTTCTGCTAACATACAAAGAACACCCTGTCTGGCAATGTCACTAATGCGATTATAATTGGTTTGATAACGACTGCTGACACTGTGATTAAAAATAAAATCCGACGTATAAACAACAGCACCTGCCGACGTATGAACACAGACCGCAATGGAGCCCGGGATGCTATGCGTCGTTTTAAAGAATGAAACCTTGACGCCATCAAAATAAAGGGTATTCTCATCTCTAATCACATTTAACTGATACTGATTCACATCCATTTTTGCTTCGATAAGCGCATCTTCAGCCAATGCAATGGTCAATCTCGTTCCATAAACAGGCGTATTAATCACCGTTAACAATTGCGCAATAGATCCCATGTGTTCATCATGGCCTTGTGTCAAAAAAATGGCTTTAATGCGTGCTTTATTATCGACCAAATAATTAAAATCAGGAATAACGGCGTCGACACCAAACATTTCTCCCCCTGGATGCTTCATCCCTGCATCAAGGATAAACATCCGTTCATTCACATCCACCACATATAAATTATTTCCTACCTCATCAAGACCCCCTAAAGCAAAGATCTTCACTTTATCTTGCTTATTTTGCATCACAAAAAAAACTCCTCTATCTATTAAATTTTTATCGACTCGTTGTAAAAAACACTTCTATTAAAATTGCATGATTTCTTTTTATTTGAGCTCAACACGTGCTGACTCAAATCCAACGTTCTCATAAAGCTGATAGCTCTTATTATCCCACAAAATGCATTTCAAAACAAGATGAAAGCGGATATAAAGTTAAAAACAACATTTCAAAATCTCACCATCTCTGGTAAAATAGTAAAGATAACGATAAAATGTGAGGTAATAACATGACGACTGCTTTAGAAATTCATGAGTTAAAAAAGACCTATTCCAACGGGAAAGAAGCGTTGAAAGGCATCAACCTCAGTGTCGAAGAAGGAGATTTTTACGCACTCCTCGGTCCAAATGGCGCTGGAAAGTCAACCATTATTGGGATTATTTCATCCCTTGTAAACAAAACTGCTGGCCAAGTTTCTGTCTTCGGATATAACCTTGATCGAGAATTGGTGAAAGCCAAACAACAAATCGGCATTGTCCCACAAGAGTTTAACTTTAACGGCTTTGAAACAGTGAGACAAATCGTTGTAAACCAAGCCGGGTATTACGGCGTTACCCGTCGAGAAGCGATGACTCGCTCTGAAAAATACTTAAAATTACTCGACTTATGGGACAAAAAAGACGCGCGGGCACGCATGCTATCCGGTGGGATGAAACGTCGACTCATGATTGCCAGGTCCCTCATGCATGAACCACGACTTTTGATTTTAGACGAACCAACCGCAGGCGTTGACATCGAACTACGTCGCTCCATGTGGGACTTTTTACGCGACATCAACGCAGCAGGGACCACCATTATTTTAACGACCCATTACTTAGAAGAAGCAGAAATGCTTTGTCGCAACATCGGGATTATCAACCATGGTGAAATCATCGAAAATACATCGATGAAAACATTGTTAAGCCATTTAGAAGTCGAAACTTTCATTTTAGATTTAGAGAAAAAGCCAACTTCCCTGACATTAACAGGCTATGAACACAAACTGATCGACGACTTGACCCTTGAAATCAAAGTGACCCAAAAACAAGGCATCAATGATGCCTTTGCCCAGCTGAATGCCCAACAAATCAAAATCTCATCCATGCGAAACAAAGCAAACAGATTAGAAGAATTATTTGTCCGGTTAACGGGTAACGGTGAAAGAAGTTAAACAACACATTTATATTGGAGGTTTTAGACATGTTTTCTTTATATCGCATTGCATTTTTAAGTTTAGTTAGAAAAGAAATTAATCGTTTTATGCGGATATGGGTTCAAACCTTAGTCCCACCCGTCATTACCACTTCTTTGTACTTCATTATTTTTGGTAACTTTATCGGTGGACGCATTGGTGAAATGGGGGGATTCTCATTTATGCAGTTCATCGTGCCTGGTCTGATCATGCAAGCCGTCATCACCAACGCTTATTCCAATGTCTCTTCTAGCTTCTTCGGTCAAAAATTTCAAAAAAACATTGAAGAATTACTCGTGGCACCTGTTCCGACGGCCATTATCATGGGTGGATTTTTAGTTGGTGGGATGACCCGTGGACTTTTAGCAGGACTCTTTGTCACCATCATCTCGCTCTTTTTTGTACCCATCAACGTCTCTTCATGGCTCGTTGTCTTCGTTACCGTGTTGATGACATCATTGGTCTTTTCCCTCGCAGGATTGTTAAACGGTCTATTCGCCAAATCTTTTGACGATGTGAGCATTATACCAACCTTCGTCTTAACACCGCTCACTTATTTGGGAGGCGTCTTTTATTCCATCTCGCTGTTACCACCCGTCTGGCAATTCATTTCTCGTTTCAACCCCATCGTCTATATGATCTCCGGCTTCCGCTACGGGTTTCTCGGTGTGGGCGATATGCCTTTATGGATGAGCATGACCATCCTTGCTTTCTTTGTTATTATTTTGTTTACGATTTGTTATCGACTCATTGAAAAAGGACGCGGCTTGCGTTCATAAAAAGGAGTGATTCTGTGAGCAACGAAAAAGTTACTTATTTAAAACATCCGCTTACACAAAAAGTGATTCGCATTAAAAATGGTTTTTCATGGACCGTCGCTATTTTTGGTTTGATCGCATTATTAATCAGGCGTCAATGGAAACCTTTTGTCATCATCCTGACGTTGATTTTATTACTCGAAGTCATCTTATACCTGATAAACATTGAATTGCCTGGTGGGATCAGTACCGGCTTATGGGTTGGATACGGCATGTTGGCCAATGAACACTTATTGACACAACGACTAAACGAAGGTTATGAAATCATTTAAGCGAACAATCGTCACACGATGAAAAAGCGTACTCGACTGCCTCACACAGATGAAAAAAAAGTCTACACGGCGAAACAGCAGTGTAGACTTTTCCTAAACCCAGTCGACAAATAATGAAACTGATGCTTAAGCTTCAGGGAAATCGACCATCTGTTTTGAAGTCTGATGGAAAACATCAAAATGACGTGTCGGTAGTAAAATCAACAAAGCCATCACAAAAAACACCATTGAAAATTTAAATAGCATGAAACTCCCAAACCAATCATAAATCACGCCAAAGATCAAACTGAAAACAGCACGACCCAATGTTAAAATCGCAGCATTAATCATAAACGCTGTCCCTGTTAACTGACTTTGAACATGTTTTTTAATGTACAAAAAGTTGCCAATAACCGCAGCAGCCATGATAAGCGGACCTGTTGCACCGACCAGTAAAAATAAAAAGACACTTTCTGTCATGGCATAAACTGCAAATCGTATCAGTAACGTCATAACGGCTAACAAATAAAACTTCTTAAACCCCATTTTTAACATCAACTTGGTCGCAAATAAGAAAAAAACAACTTCAGGCAAAACCGAAATGGCATTCATCCAACCAATAACAGCAGGTGCCGCACCTAATGTGCTGACCAAATGATTACCAGCAAATGCAACAGACGAATCAATCAGCGAGAGCGTCAAAAAATTAAAAACCATTAAAAAGACAAAAGCTTTATTTTGGAACAACAGTTTTATCGGCGCTTTTTCGCTTGCATGTCGTAAATTTTCTTCTTGATCAACTTCTTTATCTGCCAAATCAGGAATGAATATCGCAATCATGAACGCAAGTGTCATTAACCCAATTAACGGTCCAAACATGGCGATTCCAATGTCAAACAACAAAGTCGTCATAAAGAAGCCAGCCAAGTAACTTCCTAAAACCCACCCAATGGAAGCTGCAATTCTCAATTTCCCAAAATCTTTCCCTGTTCGCTCACAATAATCAACTGCTAGTACATCAAGCATCGGTGCCATCCCGATCCCAACAGCTTCCATCACCGTCGTAAACAAAATCACCCAAAACAAATGATTCATTTGAAACAACAACCAAGCTGCTAAAGCATACATCAATAACAAGACTTTTAACATCAGTTTATATTGCTTCGTCTGATCAGACAAAGCACCCCATATCGGACTTACTGCCACAGACGTCATCAAACTAATTGAAATAACAAGTCCCATTTCACGTCCAGAAAAACCCAGATACTGCTCCAAATAAACATTAAAATACGGGAAGAAAAAACCTAACCCACTGATAAAAATAAAATACATGCTTTGAAATTTAACATAATCGCCGTTTCGTTTCATCCCATACTCCTTAACACCTTAAAAAAAGTAGCACAACTGTTGTTCATGCTACTTTTCAAAATAAGCTTTTTTAAACTTTATTATGCTCTCTCGCAAAGCTTAAAAACATAATCGATAACCCACAAAATACTTTAACCCCTAAAACCGCATCCGTCAAAATAAAATAAAACACATACAAATTCGGGAAGATCACAATCAGACCCATTAAGACGAAACTGATCATAATGGCCAATAAAATAAGGAATAAAAATTTCTCAATTGAATTTAAAAACCTAATGCTCACCGGATGGTCAGGCATGATCAAGTAATGACTTACAAATGTAGCAGATAAAAGAGCGCCACCTTGAAACCCACCACCTGGTGCAATCGGTTGACTAAGCATTAAATAAATACTGACCAACACGAGAATAGGCAATATAAATGTAATTGTCATAACCGCAGAAGGATGCTTTTTATGTCGTAACGTGACTGACCGTTCCTTCTTATCTCCAGTAATTAACCCTTTCGTTAACTTCTCTGCATAGCTATAAAACTTAGTGGCTGTTCCAAAATCAGGTATTTCATGCCAAGGATCATCTTCATAAATCGCCGACTTTTTCTTTGCTTTCGAAGCGTTGACCAAATGAACAACACCGACACTACTAACGAGTAACAGTAACGCTTCAAACATCGTATCAAACCCACGATAATAAAGGACAACACCCGTAACAGGATTAACACGCGCACCATGTTCAAAGAAACTGTTCATGACCAAGATGCCTAAATCAGAATCAATAAATGGAATCGACGTATACGTCAAATAAGCAACCAAACCGAAGCTTAATAGGATCATCACATACATGATGCTTCGCTTTACATTTAATTTCGGCAGCTTTGTTGAAATATCATCATAATTTTTCATACTGACAACAAACAAAATCGTCGCAAGTGAACTGGAAATAACTGCTTCTGCAATGGCAACATCTGGTGCATGGTATAACATATAAGCAATGGAAATCCACAAACCAAATACACCGCTGCCAATCACTGCACGTTTCAAGTTTTTTGCAAAAACGCTATAAAAAGCAAAAATAATGATCAGTACATAGACCAACTGTATAAACTCCATGACTAACGACCCCTTTTCTCTTTTTCTAATGCTGCCATTCTTTCGTCTTCTTTAACCACTTCATTATCTCGGGCACTTAAAGCAATTTTACTCGTTATCACTGGATTTAAAACCAACACAATGGCAAAGATAAGCGCAATTTTAAGCGTGCCCCATGTTAACCCACCACGAATCATGGCACCGATTAAAAAAGTCACCAAAGCCGTTGTATCAATGGTTGCAGAAGCCAACAATTTTGAATAAAAATCTTTGAAGCGATAAAAACCAAACATCCCAATAAAGACCATCACCACACTGATCCCAATGATAATGTCTCCAATTAAAACATTCATTATTTAGGCCTCCTCCATTCTAACATATAGTTTGCGATGACGATAATCCCAATATAACTTAAAAGTGCATAAACAACAGCAACATCTAAAAAGAATGTCGTTTCTGTCATCAAAGCATATAACACAATAATCATGATGACTTTCACGGAGACAAGGGAATAAGCAACCAACCTTTTCCATTTATTGCGTGCTTTAATAATCGAAAAACTAAAAATAATGGAAGCTACTAACAATGCTGTGATCATCAGTTGTAAAAATGACATGTCAACCCTTACCTTTCACGTCAAACCGTTCAAACTTTTTCTCAATGGTTTCATAAGTCGCTTTAACAAATTCATCTTTGTCAAGACCTACTGTTAAAATCGTCATTTCGCGATCTTGGCGATCCACCGTAATGGTACCAGGTGGCATCGTGATCGCATTCGCCAATAAAGCGGTTAAAAACTCATCGTTCAACTTACTTTTATACCTAATAAAATTAGGTTCCATCTTGCCATTAAACGTTCGAACGATGGTATCCCAACCCATGACATAAGTATCTCTGATGATGACCCAAGCATAAATCAAAATAAGTGATGATCGAATATGAAACATTTCGACATAGTCGATATCTAAAATTTTATTGGTCAACCAAATGGCCAAAAAGCCAACGACAATACCCAAACTCACTGTTAAAAAGCTTAACGATTCATTTAAAATCACATAAACGATTGCAAAAAGAGAAATCAACTCTGCATACTTTACCCATCTACTATTTTTCATTTAATTCACCACCAGTAAGCCATAAACGACAAGTGTTGTAAAAAATATCATTAAAACAAAGCACATCTTTGAAAACGAAAGCGAATGTTCAATCTTTTCATAAACAACGGGCCTTTTATATAAGAATTGCTTATAAAACCATGTTGCGACAACGACCAGCACGACATAGATAAAGCCCTTCATTAAAAAGTCCCCCATATCGATTGTGAAGTTGACACCGAGTAAAAAGTTAATCCCATGATTCATGACAACACCGAGTAACAGTGTTACCCCTGTCAACAATAGCAATGTGAACTGTTTCACCCGTTTAATGGCGAATTTCTCTGTTTCGACTGTCGGCAAAAAGATTTTCGCATACTTAACAAAGACTAAAATGGTGCAGAAACTCATCACCCAAAAGAGCACTTCGAGCCAGATATGACCGAGACCTGCTGACATGAAGTATTTCGAAACACTTCCACTTGTAAAAGGAAATCCCGTAATAGATAGCATCCCAATGATGGTCAAGACGCCTGCAAAGGGCACATTTTTCATGAGACCTCGAATCTCACGAATATCTGCCGTTTTATATTTTCTGATGATCAACCCAAGTGACAAGAACAACAGCATCTTAAAAAGCGCATGGGTGATAATATGATATGAACTCCCTACAACTGAATAGGTATCGCCTAAGAAACGAGCTGCTAACATAAATCCAACTTGAGAGACCGTACTATAAGCTAACATCAGTCGAAGATCTTTCTGACTGATCGCTTTGATGGCACCGTAAATCGACGTAGCCACTGCAAAAACAATAAAAAGTAACGAATAATCAAACGCAGCTAAAAACATCTCATGAAAATGGAACAACCAATACAAAGAGGTTTTCATCATGATGGATGACATCACGGCAATCTGCGTAATCGGTGCACTGTTTAGCGCATAAGCCCTTGATACCCAACCATGCATCGGGAAAATACCGAGTTTAAAGCATAACCCCGCCATCATTAATGAAAAGGGCAAGACCAATTCGCCAGCTCGACCATCAGCGATGGCATAAGGAATCAAATGGGCAACACCTGAAATAGACAACATGCCAAACATGCGGTATAAAAACCCGACGCCAAGTAAGAAAAACATCATTGAAATCATTTGCGTGATTAAATAATACAACGCATCATACACCACACGACCTTCTTTTTTAAACATGAGCAGTAGTGTCGTTAAAACGGTTGATACTTCGAAAAAGATAAATAAGTTAAAGAAGTCATCAGTTAAGAAAATCCCACTTGTTAACCCTTGTAAAATCAAATAGAGTAACATGATCTTTCCGTCAAAGAATTTATCTCTCATCTTATAGACAAAGCCTAGACCAAATAAGAAGTTATTGGTCAAAACAAGTAACATGGACAATCGATCTGCTCGAAGGACAATATTCAAAATAAGGTGATCTCCACCTAAAATCGTATACAGTTCTTGATGATCTCCAGTTTGTAAAAACAAAAAAACTGCCAGTGCAAGTAAACAAGCTTGAACACCTAGCAACACAACTTTTCCTAATTTTAGCGGAAGTTTATACAAAACAATTCCAAAAATAACAGGTAATAAAATCAAACTAGCCATCAACATTTGATGATTCATCTTCTTTCAAATAGATTTATTGTAATCCATACGGATATGATTACAATAGTGATAGTCAAACCTTTCACATTATACACGTATTCGACGTTTTCATCAAGAAGTGATAACGTAAAAAGGAATAATAAAAAAAATGGCGGAGTAGGAGGGATTTGAACCCTCGCGCCGCGTTAACGACCTATACCCTTAGCAGGGGCACCTCTTCAGCCAACTTGAGTACTACTCCACTTTTTATATTCGGTTAATTTTTTATTTGGTGCGACCAAGAGGACTTGAACCTCCACGGGATTGCTCCCACTAGCCCCTCAAGCTAGCGCGTCTACCGATTCCGCCATGATCGCAAAATCACAACACCAAACATCAAAACCAACAAGGAATATGATACCACAAACCCCATCGCTTTGCAAGAGGTAAATACAAAATAATTTCAAAAAAATTGGAAACCACATGAGCACAGCTTGTGAAGTGATAGATTGAAGCTCATTTAACATCATTTAAAAGCATGTAACTTGCAACATAAACGCCTCAAGCACACTGCTTTGTGGTGAAACAAAACGTTGTTTTTCTATAGTAGATAGCTCTGCATATAAAAAACTGTATCACAAATGGCTCTTACAAAGTCCAAGCCAGTTAAGAGATCAATCAACGCTCCTGCTAGTCTAACCACCTGAATGCTCTTCTAAGCTCTTCAACACCATTTTTTTCAAACCAACGTCCATGAGCAATAATTATTTTTTCAGGCTTCCAATTTAACATCTGCTTATAGTTCTTCCTAGCTTCTTTTTTATTAATAAATGATAAGCGATAATCTAAAGGTGTTTGTCCATCTGGAGCTGCAATACGACCTATTTTATGAACACATCCCCAAAAACGACTCTTTATTTTTTCTCCTTCAAAATTTTCTATTAAGTCAGCTAAAATAAGCGTTTTTGAACCTTTATGAAAAAAGACGACTTCTTCTAAAATGGGAGAACCCTTAAAAATCAATTGCTCAATCTCTTTTTCCCACTCATCCGGTGCATGATTTTGTAACTCATGTGTGAAATGAATCAGGTGCTTTTTAGAAGAAGATCGCTTCTTAACACCAGGACTGGCATAAGTAAGAGCAAGTGGATATTCCTTTTGCCATTTTTGTATATAAGCATAATGAAGCTTATTCGGTGAAATGAGATAGCCAACTTCTCCTAATTGATTAACCTCTTTTAACAGCTGCTGGGTTGGTTCAATTGGAGAATAGCACCATAACTTTCCGTTTTTTAATTTTATTATCGTCATTCTTGTAGAAAAAGGAACACTCAAAGCTAATACTTTCATTTTAATGACTTCACCATCTATAATCCAAATATTCTCATCCACTTTTTTAAGTGTGTTCAAAGGTTCGTAAGTAAAATTCATTGTAAGCCTCTCCTAGTCTTTACTGGTGACCACTTTAAGTTCAACATCTTTCAAAAATTGGTTAAAATCCTTTTGTTTCAACTGTTTTGTATTTAAAACTTCGCTCATTGAAAAAAGCAGACCGTGTCAATCGTTTTGCTTGGATAGTTAAAAATTACCAAACTTATCTTTTTCATTGTTCACTAAATTTATGATCCATGAAATTCACCGTTCGATGTTCAACAATTGGTATAATAGGCTCTTTTTGTGCCCAACCAATTAGTATTTTATTTGCTTGGATATAACCACAAGCAATTTCATGTGATTTAAATCTACCCCTCCATTCATTGTTTTTCTTTAATAAATAAATATCCTTTCCGTGCTGAAGTAAGCTCAATCCAAATTTTGATATTGTCAAATTTAGTTGACACCAGTTAGTGCTAACGCTAAGCAACTAACTGTGCAGTTTTATGACAATGCTGGTCAAAATACTGATTTCGCTTCATCATCGGAGTCATCCCCCCAATAGCCGAACAAATGCGCCTATTGTTCCAATATCCCATGAAATACCTAAAAACGAGTAGCTTAACTTGCTGCATAGGCATGTTAGCTGTATGATGGGAAACTATCACGTACAGTTCTTAGAGGGAGATGGCGTAAGTTTTCTTCCTTATTCGATTACTGTGCCAAGCTTATCAATCAATACTCAGTGAATACAAAATCACACCAAGTATGAGTCGTAAAGACAATTGTTACGATAATGCTAGCATTGAGTCTTTTCACAGCTTAATCAAAGAAATCTCATTAAGCAAATCAAACTCCATTTATACTGTCCTTTTTCTTGACATAGTACCAGTTTTTATCTCTAAATACGCTGTCTATTATAATATTTTTTTAGCGAACTTTCAATGCTTTAGATAGGTTATCATTAGTTTCGTACGATGTCAAGAAAAATGAATTGTCAATTGGCTTATTTTCTTCTGCTAAGTCTATCAATCAAATAGAAGATAATGCCCAATGTGATGATTAAAGCAATTATCCATGGATGCTCTCGGGCAAAATCTGGGCTTCTTCCTAAATGAATCATTTTGATCTCACCTCTTTCAGCTTTTCAGTAAGTCAGCAAATTCAACACCAAGTTTGAAATAGGCTAAACTAATGTCATGGTAAATATTCATGAGCACCTCATGATCGTAATAAGGTTTACCGTCG
>JGI24700J35501_10930762_pt1 | contig 22206 bp, 30 predicted proteins | sample TergutTh196P1_FD_35501 | JGI IMG/M metagenome (IMG submission 35501)
CCCCGCCGGAGTGAAAATTCTAACCGATTAGCCGGCCGCCCGAAACGCAAATCTCCTTGAAGTTGCGTTTCGGGGCGGGGGCGCTTTTGTGATGCATGAAGTACAAAGTCCGCGTTTTGCCGTTCCGCATTTTTATATTCGGGATGCTGTGATAAACAGCAAACCCTTTTGTGAAGTACAATGTTTTTTTCAAATGCTCGCCGAAACACTCAAGATACCTTCCACCCAAGGCGATTGCGGCATCCATTAAATTTATGCCGATATTGGGAATATTCGAAGCGTTATGCAAAGCGGTTATTTCGGAAAAAGGCGGCTGCCCTTTTCCCGTAGTCAAAGCGAAACCCGCGTCGATTGTTTTCAATTTGAACGTCTTCATTTTTTTCAAAGCCGGCAGGCTTCTTTTCGCGAGATGCGCCCCGTGTTTCGATTTAGCTGCTTTTTCCAGACTGGCGTAAAAAGCCGCCGGGTCGGTGTCGAACTCCCGCTTGTGAATTTGGGATATTATAGCCGGCTGGTCATGCCAGTTGTCTTTCGCTTCAAGCATTTTGCCGAAAATGGCGTAATGCAGCAGGACGGAATCTGCGTAAATTACCGCCAGTTCTTTTTCCGGGATTTCCGGGGCTTTTTTCTCCCTGATAATGATCAAATCAAACTCCTTCTTCATAATAGCTAATTCCGCGCCATTTGTCAAACGGGCGGAATTCTTTTTGTTTTTGTCCGGCGGTCGGGGCGGTATGTTCATCAGGCAGGGTGTCTGTTTTGGAAAAAGGGGGAATTAACTTTACGGGATAAAACTAGTTCATCCCGTAATTTTTTGAAGCCGGGAAAGAGGATTGAAAATGGAAACAAAAAAACTTACAAGAATAAAAAAAGCGACAAAAACAACAATGAACAGGCTGTGGAAGATAGCCGGCGGAGAGAACTGCGATCCGAGAACCGCGGAGGCGGCGAAACTGCTGTTTTGGACGGCAAAACATATCGCCGACAAAATTATCGGCTACCCGGAAACGATGTATACGGAAGACGGGCTGGCAGTCCGCTTGCCGCAGTTTGACAAAGATTTCCGCGAGTTCTTCGACGAAGTTTCTGCGAAGCATCCTAAACTTGTAACAGTCGTTGATGCCGGCCGTTGCGCAATCATAAAGGACATAAACAAACTGTCCATGCGGCTGTTAGCCGAATACCGCATAACGGGTAAGGAGTCCGGCAGTGCCAGATGATGTAAATACATCCTTTTTTGGGAAAATACATAAAGCCATATTTCTCTTTAAGCTGAAACGCAAGATCGGCTACCGTGAAATAAAGAAGCTTGAATCGACGGGAAAGGGCTGCGGCTTCTGCATCGCTTTCAAGCGCGGGGTTAATTATTGCGACAGGTACAAGCTGCCTGTTTCCGCCGGTTGCGTATGCGGTCATTTTGTTGATAGCGGGGTTTGGACTGCCGGGCGGTTAAAAATGGATAAAGACGAAATAGAGAAAGCTGGCGAAGAGCTTTTGGGCATTGTCGAAAGTTTTACGAAAGGAGTTTCAGGGCGGAAGACTGAATAGCGCCGCGTTATTTTTAACGCGATTTCGCACGGCATCCGCCCCGATTGCAAACCCCTGCGTAAAAATGCCTGTTAAAAAGCATTCTTAGGGAGAAAACTGGAAGAAGTGAACTGGTCTGCCTGGACGAAGCCGGGAACTTTTGCACTGGCCTTGGCTTTTGCAAACATTGCCAAAGCTTGCTGCGACAAAATTTTTGCGGCTTTATCCGCTTCTTGTCCCGCAGAATAGAAGATTTCGCCGTTAGGACGCTTTTCAGCTTTGTAGGTAACTTTTACGCCCCAGTAATCCACAGTAAACGACGGGGGGAATTCTTGAGAACCGGCATTCTCCAGCAGTCCCCCCTTTTTATTGCCACGAATAATAATCATCACGCTCTCCTTGCGTATAGTTTAACTTAATAGGCTGAAAACGTTCCCGCCTTCTCCGGCTAATTTATACTTCACCCCGTTACCCCTTGGTTCTCCTCCGGCGGCAACAGCCGCGCCCCGCACTGCGGGCAGTAGTTGCATTTACTCGAACTTGGGGCATCGTTTGCTAAATAAAAAGCCTCAGCGCACTCCGGGCACGAGTAACAATGGGATTCTTTTTTTATCCGCGTTTCTAACAGCTCTTTAAATTCCGAAGCTTTTTCAATAAAATCGGATAACCGCCTAATCTCGCCCCTAAGCCTGCCGATTTCCTTTTGGCATTCTGCCGTTCTCCATGCTTCTTTGCGGATTTCTTTTTCCAGCCTTTCGACCTCCGCCCATCCGGAACAGGAAGATTCAGCGGCTTTCATTTTCCCCTCCCCCGAAACGGCCGCCGGCACCCAGCTCAGTTTTTTCCCCGTTGAGCGTGTACTCCAGCCATGTGCCTTGCGGATATTTGCCGCGCCCGATGCGATTGTTCAACAGAGCGACGGCGTGGTATTCCGAAACGGCCTTTAGTACGTCAATGGCGATCGGGCCATTGCATTCTTCGTCATCGACCCATGTGAGGACATCGAAACGTACGCCTTCAAAAGGCCTGCAACCGCCCCCGCCCGCCTCCGCTTCTTTACCCCGCAGCCGGAAAGGGCTTTTTACCAAAGCGGCCCCCGTATTGTTGTACATTGTATTTTCCGAGCCGATCCTTTCCCCGCCGAAGTAACCCCGGCCTTCTATATATGAAGCGACGTGTCCGGATTCTTCAGTATAAAAAAGATAGACGGTTTTTCCGGCGTCTTTAACCGTTTTCATCGTCACGTCGTCCCGCTGGGTTAAAACGAAAGCGCAAAAAGTGCCGAAATCCACTTCCGCCGTTTTTTCCAAAACCGTTCCGTTTACGGGGTCGTCCGTATCCCGCATTGCCTCGACAACTTTTTCAATAATGGCATCTCTTTCCATTTCCATCTCCGTTAAAAATTTGATAAACGGGCTTCAGCCCCCGTAAAGTTAATTCCGTATTTTTACAGAACGGACACGTTCCCCGGCAAACGCCTTCCGCTTTTTCTTTTTGCGCGGCCTATTAAAAGCAGGCAGAACTGTATTTTACCGCAGGCGCAGTACGGCGGGCGGGGGTTCGGGTAATCCCCATGAAAGCCATGAGGCCAAGCCGAGTCAAACGGCCGAGGGAAAAAACAAGTTCCGCTTTGCAGGCTGGCGGGAAACCGGCACGTCATTCAAAAATTCGCAAACAATGCATTTTTCTTTGCAAGGAGATAAAAATATGAGAACCGCAATGCGGAAACTGAGCGAAGCCCAGATAAAAGAAGAGCAGGCGAAACGCCTGGGCGAGCGGAAAAAGCTCGGCGAGAGCCTCGTCCGGGGGCTGTCCCGGCGGCCTTATTTCGGGAAAGGCATCGAGGAGGCTTACCACAAATACCCCGACAGGGTCATGAATCTGGCCTTCGCCGTGAAAAACGTCGAAGAGCACCTGTCGGAACTGACCGAAGCCCAGATATCCAGCACCTTGGGGACTACCCCGGAAAACGTGCTTAGGGTTCTCCGCCTAGGCTACCTGAACACCTGCCGGCAGGACGCTTTCTGGGAGATGGGACTGGCCACGGCGCATGACGTTTTCTTCTACTTGGAGCCGAAGTATAGGAAAAACCTGCGCGGGGCGGCCGCCGGGGACATCATGTTCGAGAGCAAGTCCTGGCGATCGGCTTCGGACGAAGGGGAGTGGGAAGCCGCCAAGCCTGCCGACGGGACGAACCTAACGTTCTCCTTTGCGGCCACCGCCGCCGAACTCCCTTTGACCCCGTTCACCATCCGCATTTTCAAAGGCCGCAGCCTTGTGGCCAACGATAACGGCAGGGGCTCTATTTCCGGCAGCGATACTGACGGCACGGACATCAAAGGCTCGGTGGACTACAAAACCGGCGCGGCTTCGGTGTCGTTTTCCGCCGCCCCCGCGGCCGGCATGGAAGTGATCATGTCGGGAAGCATCGCCCTTGAAGCGGACACCGATCTGAATATCACCCAAAGCCTCGACCTCGTTCTCAGGGCTGTCCCGTTCACGCTCCGGGAATACCCCATCACCGCGTCCTTCAGCAAAAAGCTGGAACTGACGCTGGGGACTTCTTACAAAGTCGACGCGCAGGAAGCCTACCTTCGGGCGATGGCGGACGAGCTTCGCAAGACGCTGGACATTCAGGCGTTTACCCTGGCCTCCCGGCAGGCGCATACGAACAGCGGGAATAAGCCGATTACCTTCAATATGCAGGGGGCGGTCGGGGAATCCGAAGTAGACCGCATCCAGGTCATTTCCCGGCGGCTCGACATGGTCGGGGCGAAGATATACGAAAAGCTGTTCCGCGGGGGAGTGAGCGTGATATTCGGGGGGCCGCTGGCCACGGGCGTTCTGACCGGGCACAACAGGTGGAACGATACCGGGGCGCAGGATGCCAACGGCATTTACAGGCTGGGCAACGTCGGCGATATTCCAGTGTTCCGCGTTCCCACGGAGGTGTGCCCCGACGAAGACTTGGTCTGCGTGTACAAAAACAGGCAGTTGCCCGAAGACGTTTTTATGATCATCGGAACCCTGTTGCCGCTGCACATAACCGACAAGCTGGAGTTCCCCGGACGGGACACGCAGTTCGGCGTGGCCAGTTACGGCGATATGCAAATCCTGAACAAAGGCTACGCTGAAATTTTGCGCATAGAAAACGCCGAGCTTTAAACCTGCGGCTTAAACCTCATTCAGCCCCCCCCCTCTCCGGGGGGGGCTGTTTTTATTTTTTACACAGCACAAGCATTCCCCGCCGGCTAAATGCTCTTTCGCCGTGCAGAAAAATGTACGGCCGTGCTCGTTGCAAAAAATAATAACGCCGTCGTTCAAACCGAACTCCGCCGGCAGTTCGGAGTATTCAAACGCCAGCCCGTGAACCGCCCGCGCCCGTTTTACGAACTCCCTTCTGCTTATCCGTTTTAATTTGGAAGTCTCCCCCCGTTTGCCGCGCCCGCATTCCGGGCAGCCCTGCCGCAATCGCCAGTGCGTGTTAGGCGTTTGGAAAAAAGAAACGCCGTGCTCCGGACAGCGGATTTCGATTTTCCCATGCTGCACGATATTTTCCGTTACTTTCGAGTAGTCGTACTTCCCCCGGCCGTGAACGTCTTCAAAGCGTTTGACCCATGCGGCAGCCCCCAGACGGTTATTCTCATGGGTTTTAGCCAGCGCGCATTTCCGGCAGCCCTGCCCGCCCATGTGGTGTTCGATGGTTTGATAAAACACCCCGTGAACATTGCAGGTAACGGCGATGCGGGTTTTGATTGTAAACTTTTCCGGGAACCGGTATTCGTATTTATCCCCGTGTTTTTCGCGGAAAGTATTCCGGACAGCCTGCTCCGATAATTTTTTTCTTTTTTTTCCCATACTGACATAATTCCGCGAAAAACGCGGCGAGGATGATGCTCGGCCTATTTGGGTATGCGGATCAGAGCGGGAGAACTTCTAAAACAGCGTTTAGGTTTGGCGGCTTTTCCGAAAGTGTACTACGCCCGTATCATCGGGGTCGCCTCTTACAAAATTTACTTCATATTTTTTGACAGCCGCAGGCCGGACGTCAATTTAACGTCTTGGGAAACGTTCCGAAAAGAATTCGCCCCAGTCATCCCTTTCAAGAACAAAGGCCGCAGGCTGAGTCTGACAAATATACGCCCTGTCGAGGAATGGTCGGGGACGGAGGCGAACTGCCTTTTTGTCAGGGTCGATCTCTCCGGCAGGTTTTTGCAAACGCCGCGATACGCCGTTACGGAAAACCGTTTGGGGAAGTTCGTCGAAGATATGCACATTGAAGACTTCAAAGACGTCGCCGCAATCTCGGCTATGACTCAAAAGTTCCGCGCTCAAAGACGGCAAATGCTCGGACAAGAAATAGCCCGCGTAAAATTAATGACGGTTCAGTTCGACCGGCAGGGTGACTGGATAGAATTCCAATTTAAATCGACATCCACTCCGAATACTCCTGTGAAAAGCAAATCGGATCAGGCCGCCGATTTCGCGCTGCAGCCGAACCCGCCGAAAGTTTACACATTGCTGGTCAGGCTGGATAAATTTTTCACATGGATGCTGGACACCCTTCCAGACGGCCGCTCGCTGACGCTCAAAGACATGAAAGACGCTGTCAAAGTATGCCCCGTTAAATTTTGGTCGGACAGCCCGGCTTTCCATTGGCAGGGGCATAACTACGTACTGACACAATTGGACGCGGCGGTGTATCCCACGAATATAGCCCCGCGCCGTTGGAACCAGCCCCGGTATCACGGGCAGGACGCGATGCTGGACAAGCATTTGGCGGCGCTGATCAGGAACATCTCGTTTTTCTTAAATAATATGACCGCCATGCTGAATAAAAATTTGAGCAAAGCGGGAATCATCGGCAAGGTGAAATACAATTTTCAGTAGAAGCCTTCGTATATCGCCTATTTGGATAAAAGCGATTGATTTGCAAGGAGCCTAAATTATGTTTGCGGAAAAGAAATTTTTCAGAGTCCGGCTTTCGGCGGCGAGCCAGTTCGAAGCCAAGATGGTGAACGGCCTGACGCTGACGAAAAGGTGGCAGGTAAAAACGGGAGATATAGAGAACTTTGCCAAGTTCCCCGATGTGGAAGCGCAAGCGGTCGAAAAACGGGGAAACGATTTTGCGCCCGTAGAAAACGCCGACGGCGAAACGAAAACGGGCGGTGAGAACAATCCCGATCCGGCCGCCGCCGCGTTGACGGATGCCGGCGAAGATGACGCCATGCGTAAATTCAATGAAATGACGGAGGAACAGCTAAAGGCGTTTTTGGCGGCCAAGAGCGTCCCTCAAAATGAACTGAAGAGCAAAACAAAAAAAGAGCTTGTAGCGCGGGCGGAGTCCCTGCGCCCGCAAGAGAAATAATGCGGAGCGAGCGGTATGTCCGATACAAATGATCCTTTCCGCGTGGCCGGGCGTTCTTTTTTCAACAAGCCCTTTTGCAACAATGTGCTTTCCACAAACATAGCTCTGTGGAAACATCTGGCGGGGCTGCTTTTCGGCGGAGACATGGAGAGGGTCGTGTGGGCAGGCACGGACATCATGTTTCGCAAACGCCAAGAGCAATTGGCCGAAAGAAAAGCCGGGCGGGTCCCGAAAACCGATCTCGGCGTGCTGGATATGCCTTTCTGCTCGTTCAGGCTTGCCCAAGACGGCATAAAGCCCGGCTCCCAGAGAAACTGGTGGAACCCGTCGCTTCACGCAAAAGGGATGTGGTTTGAAGAACTGGGGCGGAGGCTGCGGGCAACCCCGGCCACCCTTAACTACGAAGCGTGTTTCTGCTGCAGCCATGACAGCGATTTGTATTGGGCGCAGCAAGAGCAAATATGGTGCGCGAATGCGGAAACCGTTATCGAGTCGTTTGTGGATGCCGCCGCGCCTGACGGCGGAACCCGCACGCTGAAAAACATCGTCATTTGCGACGTCGAGCCTCGCGCCAACCAGCAGTTCAGGGAGCAGGACTGGCTTGAGAAAAATAAAATACAGACAGTGTCTTTGGATATATCCTGCCAGACATGGCTGATTGCGGAAGACAGCCGCCACCGGTACTCCGTTACCGAAAAAGTGATCTTCGACTTCCTGCACGGGGCGAATTATTTCCATTTAATTAGGGGGGAAGGCGACGCAGGCTCCAAAGCGGGGCAAATCGTCTGGAATTTGTTCATGGGAGATAACGCCGGAAAATCGCCCGGCAGCGCCCGCCCTGAAAATTTAGCGAAAGCGTCCGCGCCGGGCGTCCAGATGTCCCTCGGTTTCTAGCCCGGCCGCTTGAAGCGGATATAAGCTTTTGTAAAAAAGCGACTATTTAAGTATAACGCGTAATTGCGATTTTGCGTATAAGGAGAAACGTATGTCGACCTCTTACAGAATTAGAACAAACTTGCAGAACAACAGCTTCACTGTCGGGCCGGACTCCCCCGCCGGCATGGGGGCGACAGTTATCCCCGCGTCCCGCGGGCCTATGGCTCCCGTAAGGATAAACCGGGGGGAGACCGCGCGGCTGCGAATGCTTTTCGGAGCGAACCGCTATGAAGTTTTGGAAGCTATCGCCTACAATAACAGATACCCCCTATGGATTTCCGCCCCGCACAGCGGCGGAGCTTTCGCCGCGCTGCTCTTGACCGACGCGGGTCTCAAGCCCTGCCCGATTTCGTTTTCAGGTGATCCGGATACCATTGACTTTTCGAATTTATGGCTCCAATTCAAAGCGGGGGTAAGCGACGGGGTTACCGAGGCCTGGGCAATCTCTTTTGACGGCGGCCTTCTGCCGGCTTCGGGCTATACGCCGGAGGCCGCGCTGGTAATCGGGGACGAAGTCTTTAACGCCGTTTTGACGTGGAACGCCTCGGCTTCGAGGTTTGACGTATCCGTTCCGGGGAGAGGGGCTGGAACGGCTACGCCCGCAGGCTCAGAAATAATCGTGGATTTCGCTTTCCAAACGGGGCAGGTTCCCGCGAGGGGCATCCCCATATCGTTCAGATGCGCCACTGACGCGAACAAGCTGGACTTCCCGGTTCATGCAATTGTAGGGATGAAATTTCCCTGCGACGACTTTATGGCGGCGGCGGTTTACAAATCGGAAACCGAAGGGCATTTAGTTTTAGACTTGCGGCACAAGAAAAGGGGGGCGTATTCGCAACTGGGGGGCTACCCTGTAGAAATAGCCCTTGCCGAAGGGACAGTGAACGGGAGCGGGCTGCTTATTTACGCTCCGGAACTTCTCAGGTCTGACGATTTTATTTTCGTATTGCCGAATAAAGAAGCTCCGCTGGACTGGGACGTTTGGACAGGCGGAAGCGGCCGCTTGTCGGAATTCAAAGGGGGGTTCCGAGGAGCCGAATGCGCCGGGCAGCTTCTTGTCGAGGGCTGGGATCAATTCAAAGAATTCAAAAAACACCCGGCGGACATTTATTTCGACACCACCGCCGACCCCCTTGTCCCGGCGAAATTCAGCGCGCTGCGGGCTGAAATCCCTTACAGGCGGTTTTTGTACCCGCTGCCTATGGGAATGAAAGCGGGCGAGGTAACGCGGTCGAACCCGTCCAAACCCGACAACCGGGGCTTAGGCGCGTTCTGGGGGGCGGCTTTCGTCATGAACCTTTTCGAGCCGACGGGCAACCTGCTGTCAACGCTCATGGGAGAAGTCGCCTCCCGTTACGCGGATGCCAGGGTGTTCAGCTTCGGCGGGCGGGCCGTGGCTTGGGGCGACGAAAACCAAGTCGGCGGCCAGTTAAATCAGGGGCGGATCGTAAAATTCCTTTACGACGCGAGGGAGGACGAAATGCAGCAGCTTGACCGCCTCCGCGTAAATCCCATCGTAATGAACGAGCTGTTCGGGCCTATGGTGGCCTCCCGTCGAACGACCGACACCTCCGAAACGGATTACAGCTTTTCAGACTACAGCATGATCGTAGATTACTGCGTGGAAAGGATTGTAAACGAAGTGCTTCCCTATCAGTTGATCAAATTCAACGACGACAGCCACCGCGCGATAGTCCGGGCGAAAACGGAATTGATTTTGAAACCGCTCACGCAAATGCCCAACAACGTCATCCGCGATTTCGCCGTGAAATGCGACGGGGAAAACAACGGCGACGACGTGCTTGCAAGGCGGGAGTTCGTTTTAACGGTCGCCATAAAGGTTACCCCGAAATCAGAATTCATCGTATTCAATTTCATCAATTCGGCGCAAGGCGGTTCTGTCGAGTCGGATGTCAGGTAGTCGGGGCGTTTTTTGAACGGCCTATTTAAAACGGCAGCATTTAAGAGGAGATAAAAACGTGAGCATTGACAGCGTGTACATACAGGGCGACGACGCCCTTGCTAATTTCGCGGAACTGGAACTCAGCCCTTTCCCGCTGTTCGGGCCTTTGAAAGACAGCTTGAAATTCCGGACGACGCAGATTGACCTTCCGGGGTTCGACATGGGGGCTTATGATGTCCACTGGAAAGCGCAGAAGTTTGAGAAACCGAGCGGCAAAGATGAAACGGCGAAAACATTTACCTCCACTTTCAGGGTGGATAAATACTACGTCGTTTACAAATCTTTGATGGCCTGGTGGCAGTACATCTGCAATTCCGACAGCGGGGCGTTAGCCGAAGACGTAGGCGCGGTAACCGGAACCTCGAACATCAGGACGGACATAATGGTAAAAACCATCGACACCCAGGGGATAACGACCAACGAAGGGTTCAAGTTCGAGCGGGCGTGGCTTAAAAACTTGGCCGGCTTCGGCTACAACGTTACTACGGGAGACCCTTTGGAGTGCCAGCTTACCTGGAGTTTCGTAAAGATGCTCCCGATATTCTAACATACCAGCGCGGGAATAGTTTTTTCAAAATACGCCGCGTCTATAGTCGACCTGCCGCCGCCTACGATATAAACTTTGTAAACGTCGCGATTTGCGGAGCCTATCTTAGCGCAGCGGTTGACCGTTACCTTGAAAACACCTACCGGGTCGCCTTCGATATACTGAAGGCGGCAAATCTCCGCGCTTTTAATCACGCACCGCCTTGCCCTCATTCTTTTGGCTCTTTCAGATTCAAGAACCGCCGCTTTGACTTTTGGAAGGAACCCGTTTCCGAGTATCCTTCTGACGGCATCCTTGCCGCCGGCGGGTATCGCGCTAATTCCCGTTACTTTCATTTTCCGCTCCTGATTTGCCCGGCCTAAACTCGATATGCTCGGCGGCGATGAAAACTTCTTGCCGCCGCGCACAGTCATCGCCGGCCAGCCGGCCTTGCTTCAAACGCCCGACCACACGGACACCCTGCCCTTTTTTCCCGCGCGCGTAACACTCCTCGGCGAGTTTCCCGCGGGCTTCGACGCTAAAAAAAGAAACTTCCTTTTTTATTTCCGCCGTAGAGCCTTGCCTAAAAATACGCATTGTCCCCAATGTGAAAACGCATATCGTTAGTTTGTCAGGTGCGCCGCGCAGTTCCGCGTCTCGCGTTAAGTTGCCTTCAATAAGGACTGAGTTAAGGTTGCCCATTAGCGGCCTCCTTTTGCGTAACGCCGGCGGCATCCTGCGGCTTAGGGAGCGGGACTATGCGGGAAACGTCTGCTGTCCCCGCGCCCGGCGCGTCATGGGCGAGGCCAGCGGGTTTCTCCGGAGTATCCCGGCCAGAAGCCGAGACTGCCGTCCCCCCGTCCTTACCTCTTAACTTGGCGAGCAGAACCCCTTTGTGTTTGAAAGCGTTGTAACCGCTTACGGCGGTTTTCATAAGCTCTTTCGCCAGCCCGGAAATGGTGTACGTTTTCCCGCAATACTCCACTTTGTTCTTGCCGTCCAGTACGGTGCAGGTAACGGAGGGAGCGGCGCGGAAGGTAAGAACCGCGCCAACCGGGACGCCCAAAGCGGCAAAACCCTTGCTTTCGGCTTTCCGCCGGCCTTCTTTGTTTTCTGACATATTTATCTCCTTCATACAAACAATCTGCAAATTAAATTGCGGAACCTCCCGAAGTGAGCCCGCAACCTTGTCTTGTCAAAACGGCTGCCGCTTTTCGATATAACCGCAGCTTTCCACCGTTTCAAAAACCTGCGGGAACGGCATCTGCGCAGCTTAACCTATTCGGCTAAATCCAATACCGAATGGTTTTAATAAATCGTACATTTTGATTAGCGTAACATTATCCAGCTCCGGATAGTACTCGCCAAAAAATGCGCTGAATCTTGGCGTGTACTCTCTAGGCTTTCGCGTTCTTAGGATGATCTCTTCTATAGGAATGGAAGGCGCGATCAGCAAGTCTATGTCATAATCTTCATCTTCCCAGATTCGGTGCAACCAATACGCCACATCATCCGCGATTTCTCTATGCTGCGATACTTTCTTTTCCGGCAGTATCTCTTTAAATAGAGAAAGCAGATTGCCCTCAAGTTCTTTCAACAGCGTTGACGCCAAAGCATCTAAGTCCTCGTCGGTCGGTTCACATATCCTTTCCATACGCCATTCTAATTCACACTCGGGAAGCAAACCGAAACCAAAATCTTTATTCAAATATTCACCATTAACCATACGTCTCTCCTTACCTTGTTAATTCCCCGAAAGCGGAAAAGAGACAGAATTTATTTTTTATTCACGGCGGCGCGTCCCGTTCTTCGCCTTCTTCCCGAATCCTGCACGAGCCGGCTGAAATGTTGCCTAAGTCTTCCAGCAAATCTCCTACAGCGGCAGTAAGCCCGCGCAATTCATCAAACAGTTCCGCCTTTCTGTTTTTTTTCGACAAAAACGGAAGCCGCCGCCCGTCCAAACCGAACCGCTCTATTTCCATGCAGACTTTTCGGACCCCGTCGCAAGCCTTGGCGAGCCGGACGGCGGGAGACCCGCATTGGGCGTATTTTTCGCGCGCGATTTTCGCTTTTCTCGGCAGACGGCAAAAAACGAAATTACGGGTGTTAAACCAAAATAAAGGGCAGGTACAGCACGCGTACGAACCTACCTTTACACCGCAGGAACCGGCTATAGCCGAACCTTCTTCGCAGGTATTTGACAGAGTCCCTCGTTGCTTAGTGTAGAGGGCTTTGTAGTATGCAATCTTTTTTATTTTTATTCCCAACATATATGTATAATTCCGTGAAATTCAAGGACGGTCATTTTTTACCGCTCCTATTAAATGGCAATGACGTTTGACGAAGCCCCGCTAATTATTCCTGACTCGGCAATCCGGCGGATAACCGCCGCGCTCGGCTCGCCTATAATAGACGCGGGGGAAGATTTGCAAATTGACAATGCGATGATTAAGGAACTTTTTATCGCTCCGGCGTTGCAGGTGTATTTTAGTTATTGGCCGCTAAAATTAAAGCGGGAGTACAACGTGAACGGGCAGTTGGACATCCCTTTTCCCGATGGCCGCGTTTACGGAATAACGGAGGCCAGGGTCGCGCTTGCCCAGTCCAACTCCCAGTTCGGCAGAAACCCTTTTATCAATGACGTAATCCGCCGGCAGGGGGCGGCGTTCAACTCTTACGGGAGACCCCCTTACGGGCGCGATCCTTACGTGATGCCAGGGCTAATTATCAAAGAGCAAACGGAACTGTTGAGCTACATTTCTTTACGCAAAGCGGGTAATTTTAATTTAGACCTTTCCGGCCGTCGCTTGTGGGGCTTCAGCAATGTCGCCGGGCATCTAGTCGTAGACTGGGCTTTATGGAGTAAAGACTGGGCGGATGTCAAATTCGAGCATACCGAAGACGTGATTAAAGTCTGCAAAATGTACGCTTTGGAGTTTGTTGGCGGGCTGCGGGGGCAAAGCGATCCGAATACCGGCGTAACCGCTGACGTCTCCCTTTTCAGGGACGAAGCCGCAAAAATATACGAGGAAGTGGTCGTTAAAAGATGGCGCGAGCGGGTTCCCATCGTAGTGCTGCATTAGCCGGATCTCCGCCCTTTTAGGCTATTTCTGCTTGCCCGTTACTGTATAAAGCCACAACCCACCATTTTTGCTTTCGCTTTTACTCCAGATAAAATTTTTGCCGTCTAAAAGTTTGTCATACTGGGCTGCCGCCTTTTTATTGGCTTTGTGTACGAGCCAGCTTATCAGCGTTCTTTTTTTAATTTCCCTGTCCAGAAAGCCAAAAAGATCAGCCGCCAAAACAGGATTCGGGCTTTTGCTGTCATCTTTGAAAGATGCCATTTTTATCGCGGTTATTTCTTTCCCGTTTTCCTTGTAAGATAAAAAACCGGTAAAGAGATTTCCCGATTTTGAAAACTCTAAATTCAAAAGTTTTCCTAAAATAGACATAACGGCGTAAAGGGACATTTTTTTGACTATAATGCCGTTCATACGTTCAAGATCATCGTATAATTCATAATAAAGCCATTTGTATTGCGGAATATCCTCCATAGGCGATGTCAGCATTCTCGCCGTTTCCGGGTCGGAATCGATCTGCTTCTGCAAAAGGTCGAACTGCCGCTCAGTAGCAGGCTCCAGCTTTTCATTTAAATGCTGATGCTTTTCTTCCAAATTGTCCATATAGTTTCCCTCCAGTGTGCTATTAAAGTAATTCCATTTTTCCTGAAAAAGGTCAAGGGGGTTTTGAGAAAAATGCCGGGAAATCTTCTTCCCGCTTTTATACCCAAGCGAAAGCGTTCCCACAACGTTTTGAGGCAGGCTTCCCAGCATGGGCCCCGCTATCTGGCAGTCCTCGTCGCATCCTTCTTTCAGAATTTTTGTAAAATAATGGTGAATCCCTACGCGCAAACGATCCTGCACAAGGCAAAGCCGCGTCCGCGGGTCAATCCACGCATAAGCTTCCACTTCCGGCTTTCTGACCCCGTCGGCTTTATCCGTAAACATCGAAGCGCATGACAGTAATTTGACGGGAATGATTTTGTCAATTTTGGCGAGAAAAAGAAACAAAGGGGATCCGTCACAAATTATCTGGATCGGGTTCGTCAATTTCCAAGGCTCGAAACGGATGCCCGTTTCTTCCAGGCACTCCCGCACGGCGGCTTCCAGCGGGCTTTCCCCTTGGCGGATATGGCCTTTCGGCAAATCCAGCTTCCAGCCGTTTCTCTTCATGTTAGTCGGCTGGCAGCACAACAACAGTTTTCCGTCCGTTACAACGATTCCGGCCCGCCGATTCGTATCCCCTTTGCGGTTTTCCAATACTTGCATAACAATATAAATAGGAAAATCAATGTTTTTAAGCAGGCCTCTTTAACGCCCTTTTTAACAAGCCGCGATAAAGCATAAGCTGAAGCATGCTCGCAAGATACATGAATAAAAAAGCACGATTTTTTATCCTTCCTTCGGGAACCCCGTCAGTAATCTATGTATTTTCTTACTTCCGACGGCTTCATTCTAGCCTCCGGTCTCCAATCATCAGGCGGTTGGCCCCACGGGGTGCAGGCGCAGACAATATGGTACGACTGTCTGCGTTTGTCGTCATCATCTCCGTATTCTTCCGCATACTCTATCGCTTCCACAGCTTCATACAGCAAAACAGTGCGCCATGGTTTCGGTTTCTCTCCTTTTATCGCGTAACGGAAATACACCGCGCCGTCGGCGGAGTAATTGCGGCCGTATTCTCGTTTAAACTGTTCTAGCGTGGGGTGCTTGCAATGGTAACACGTGCATTCTTTACACTTACTAGGGTCATGCGGCGTGCCTAATCTTTGCATAGGGCAATTATAACCGCCTGCAAAATCTACTGACACGTACCCAGCCGAGCAGTAAAAATCCCTGTCAATCTCGCCCCTTAGTTTTTGTCCTCCGTATGCCCATTTCTTTTTTAATTTTAAATTTTCCTCTACGGTCAAATCTATGTCGATGCACCGACCCCGTAGTTCAGTCTCCCTGTTCATTTTCGTCAATTTCAATCAACCCCTCCCCCGGCGGCCGTAATCGCGCCCCGCAGTACGGACAGTAGTTGTAATGGTTATCGTCTGGACTGCCGTTTTCTAGGCGAACAGACCTGCCGCAATTCTCACATTGGTACTCAGGGTCATCGTCAAAGTAGCCCCTCGTTTTTATCCACCGCTTAGGCTCGCCGTAATCCCGCTCCCATTTTTCGTTCATAGCTTGCGCGACAAATTTTAGTAGCCGCTTTACGGTTAAGCCAGGGAAACTCTCGATAATCCTTTCCGACGACCTTAACAATGAAGTAGCGTACAAATGATGATTACTAGCAAAAACTCCGTTGTCGAAGTCTGAAAAATAACTGCTGAAAAACGGCGGCTTCAACAACTCTTTTAACGTTTCGTCAGATTTTGTGCTTGCCATTTTTGCCGCTCCTTTAGCATGGCATCGGCTATATCGTAAGACCGCTTTGCCATAACGCATTTGTCGCCAATATCGATGTCGCCGCAAATGCCGGCCAACGCCTGCCCCGCGAACCAGTCGCGCACGGTTATGCCTTCAACCGCTTTTAGCTGGGCTTTTTCCTTCACGAAGAAGTCCTCCCAGTCCTTTTCCTTTTGCAGCCTCCAAGCGAGCAGTTCTTCACAGTATTCTTCAAAGCCTTCCGTCTCTTCGATGTTTATGCTTTCGCAGGCCTCCCCTTCTTTCGGGGCGTACTTCTCCCATTCCCAATCCCACTTCAGTTTTTCAACCTCTTCGATTGTTTTCATAATCACCTCCTTGGATGTCCGCGCCTTCATCCGCGGCTTTGGGAATGCGGAATTCGTCCTCGCCAGGGATGTCTTCCCCGACGGGCATTAGCACTTTAACAATGTCAAGGGTCAATCCTTTTTTTACTTTGCCCCCTCCGGCGAGAACAAGGGTGGCCTTTTTAGACCCGTCAAGATAAAATTTAGTTAAAGGCAGCCCGTCAAACAAACTCGGCGACAGATGCTCCCATTTGTAGCTTAAACGCATCGGGCGGGAAGCTTCCCCTTTCACCGCAATATTTGTCTGCGTTTCATTGACGGATACAATCGCCGGCTTTTTGGGGTCTTCCGCATTAATGTGAATGACATCTTTCGGGGTATCCCCCCTAATATCCATAAAACTTTTTACAGAGTTCACGGCATCCGTGAAAGAAGAAGCGCATAGCGTGAACCATTGGGTTTTATCCGTAATTTCAGGAATCACTTTTCGATAATTAGGGAAATTGCCTTCAGCCAGTACAAATAAACTTTCAAAAAGGCAATCTTCGGCGCGGATTGCGACCCTCCCCAATCCGCCGAAAAACTGAATCCGCACGGAAAGGCAGCCCGAATCCGGCGCAAGTAAATAACCGGTAGGAACGATAAAAGTATCTTTTTCGGTAGAAGCGCCTTTTTGAAAAACCGCTTTTCCCAAAAGAATTAGCTTGCGGCCGTCCGTAGCCACAATGTTAACGAACCCCGCGCCGCCTCCGTAAAAATCAAAACAGGTTCCGTTCATAAATTCCCTGTGAGGGTCGCTTGACTCGAATTTTGCGCATTCGCTCACGGCGTAAGCCCAGTCGTCCCTCCCCATATCAAGCGTAGCCGGGCTTTTCCGAAACGCTTCGATGCGACTAGAATAAACATCGCGCAATTCGGCAAGCGTTGTAGCAAGCGGGTGACAACTAGAGTCAGAGCCGTCGACCGCGACCGGGATGCCGTTTATACGGCCGTCTTCAAAAACGCATACGTCGGCTTTTAAAACAATTTGCTTGGCGCGGTTCAAGTAAATTAAAACCGGCTTATTTAACTTTCCCGCAGGCGAGCCGTCATCAAACAGACCCGAACCGGATGCCGCCAGCCTGACTGTCATTGTATGCACGCACTGCCGCAATTGCGCGGCTTTCGGCGCGTACAGAATGTCAACGCAGCCGTCCGATTCGGAATCCCGCAAAAGGACGACATCCTTGTAAGCCTTTATTTGCGATGCGGCAAATAAAAACATTTTTTTATCAAACTCCATAACAATTCTCCTCCTAGCCTATCTTGTTCGGTAGCCCGAAGCCCCCGCGTCACGGGTGTTTTCCTCCGAGTTTTGCCCTTCTTTAACGTACCCAGCAAATCTTTGCGCCGCGTTTTGCGCCCGATCCTCAATATTCAACGCCCGAAGTTCGGAACGCATGGATGCCGCCAAGCCCGTAAGAATTCCGTCGTATTTGTTCAGAGTTTCCCGCAGGCGGATGAAAAAGTCGCATTTCGCTTCAGCGGATGCCAGCCGCCTTTTCCACACGAAATAATCAAGTTTGTGCGCGGCGATTATTCTCTGCTCGATTTCTTTCAACGCCGGTTTCGCTTTTTTTTCTTCGTTTGCGGAATACAGCGCGGTTTTAGCCTCCTGAAACCAATCAGCGTACTGGGCTTCAAATTCTATCTCAGCGTCCATTTTGGCGATTTTTGCCCGCTGGTATTCCGCATGAAGCGTAAGGCAGACATTGTAGTAATTCGCCAGTGCCTTAAAAACTTTGTCAATAGGAACTTCGCCCAAACGGGTCAGATCGCCTATGGACTTAAATTTAGCGATATTCTCCGAAACGAATTTAACGTAGTCTTCGATAAAGTCCGATGTTTTATCCATATATATTTATAATTCCTGGCAAATGCCTGTAAGTTTTTAAATTCTACAAAATTTAGCCGGTACGCGCTAAACGAACCATCTGCCCCTCGTCAATTTTAGCCTGCGAGCTTTAATTTTTATGGCATCAAGGCTTCTTGCCGTATACATCTTTACCATTGTAGCCCCTCCTGTGGGGTAAACCGCCTGAATAATTTTTATCTCATCTTCTGTCCATACCCCGCCGGCAGAACGTACCCTAAATGGTTTAACCCTTCTTTTCCATTCTGATTTTTTCCCAGTAGGAAGGAAATCAGGGTGCAGTTCGCATCGTTTTCGATAATATTCTACCATATAATTTTTCAAATACGTTTTCCATTTTACGCCTTTTTGATATTCTGAGTTTTTTTTATTGTTGCATTCTTTACACAAACTTTTATATCCGGATCTACCGCAATGCCCGAAGTTAGATATAAGTTTTATTTCTTTACAAAATCAGTAAACTTCCGCTGTTAAGCAGCTCGCTTCACAATCCGTTTTTTATTTTCCCACGCACCGGCAGCTCTCTCCTCTACAGCAGTTCGCGCCGCAACCGCCCGTACACTCGAAAACTTCCTGGCCCGATGTAAAAGTTACTCCTTTAGCGACAGCTTCATCAAAGCGGGTTTTGCAGAAAATACACAGGTAGCTGCCGTCGGGATACTTCCACATTTGCTTTCGCTTGCGGATTAACCCTCCGCAAAAACAGCATTCGCGTTTTTCGGACAGATTGACAATATTAGGCTCCCCTTCGGGAATAATTGCCCCCGGCATTCTAGGCAGCCCCCGCTTCAGTCAAGCCTTGGGCTTTTATGATTTGACGCACTTGATTTATAGCAGCGTCCAAATTCGTTGACGTTTCTTCGAGCGAAGAAAACTCGACGGTAACATCCCACTGCGCCTGCCCTTTCGCGGTAGTGCTGACGTTCATTCTAACCCTCGCAGAAGCAGTCGCTGATAATGCGCCCATCGCATTTAATGTCGTTTCCATAGCAAATCCTCCGTATTATTTTTCAGGCACAGGCCTGTTTTAATATTCGTCATCATAATCTTCTTCATCGCCGTAATCATCAGGATCAAGGTTATCTTCAAAAAAACCGTCTTCTTCGACAAAAGCCTTTTCATAATCGTCTTCATAAAATTCTTCAAAAGCGTCGCCTCCGCCTTCCTCCCAAGGGACCGGCACAATAGCATCCTCATCGAATGAATACGAAAGCCCGTTTCCTTTCGCGCTTTCCGCCGCAGGCGTTTTTGCAGTAAGCGTCTCGCCGTTATTTTTGCGGGATTGCCTTGCTCGGTGAGCCGCTTTAATTAGCTTGACCACTGTGCGGGTTCTGCGTTCTTTCAAAATTTTGGCAATCGCCCCCAATAACTCCGCATCCTGCATATCCATTTCGGCAAGAGAAAAACGGTACGGAAGATTCGCTTCCGAGGCGGGATCAGGCGGAAGCCCGGTTGTTTTCTTTTCCGGCGCAATTCCCAGCAGGCCGTCCATTGAAATCCCCATCCCTTTGACGGCTTTAACGGCGGTGGAAAATTTAAAGTCCCGCCGCCCCGACATCATATTTTTAATAGCCGCTTTATCAAGGCCGAGCTTTTTCGCCAAAGCGTAAGGAGTGAGTTCGGTAGCGGATACCGCTTTTCGCAGGTTTGATGTAAAATCCCGCAATACGTCAAGATTAAGATTTTCAGCTTGCTTTTTCATTGTACCTATATAATTCCCGCCAATTAGCCGAAAAGTCAAAATTTTCGTAATTTTCTGACCATTGCTCTCCCAGTACAGAATTCAATAACAATAACGAATTCGGAGGCATAATATGATATACGGCTATATCCGCATAAGTACCGATAAGCAGTCGGTAGCCAACCAGCAGTACGAAATTGAGCAGTTTTGCAAGAGAGAGAAACTGCGCATAGACCGGTGGATAGAAGAAACCACCAGCGGCACAGTCAACCCAGATAAAAGACAACTCGGGCTATTACTAAAAGGGGTACAAAAAGACGATCTTATAATCTGCTCGGAACTGTCCCGTCTGGGCAGGAGTCTTTTTATGATAATGAGCATTCTGTCCCATTGCCTTTCCGTCGAGGTGAAAATTTGGACGATAAAAGACAATTACCGGCTGGGCAATGACATACAAAGCAAAGTGCTAGCTTTCGCTTTCGGCTTATCCGCAGAAATAGAACGCAATTTAATCTCGCAAAGAACCAAGGAAGCACTGGCAAGACGGAAAGCTGAAGGAAAAATACTTGGCCGCAGGCCGGGCAAAGCGGCTAAGGTTAGGCTTTCTGGGCATGAAAAAGAAATCAGAGAAATGCTGGAAGCAGGCATTAGCAAAGCCGAAATCGGACGGCGTTACGGGGTACACAGGCAAACGGTTCGCATTTTCATCGAGGAACGTATGCGTCAGTAATAATTCAACTTTTGAAACTGGCGGAATTGCGGGTGATGTAATACGGGATATTACGGGGAGCTTTCAACACCAGGCAACTAACATATTCAACCTTCAAGGGGCATTTTTTAGTTTGCGTACTGGCGACAATTACCAGATCGGTGGGGCGCGACAACAGTTTAACATTGAGACCGGCTTAGACGTTTCCCGCGTTGTGCCTACTGGCGCCCAAGTTTCCCCCGAAACTTGGGCGTATTTGTACTGGCGCAGGGTCAGCTAATCCTCCGCCAGTATAAAAACGCGAAAGTCTCCGGGGAAATTTGCGGGCCGATGGGAACAACGAAAGAATTATCAAATGCTAGATTTCGTGAAAATCCACCGTGTCCCGAACCAAAAACATTTGTGCTACCCGCGCTCGTTGTTCGTAACACTCCTTGCCCAGAATTTATTGTTGAAATAACGTTTGTTTGGCCTTGTAATAATCGGCTCGCATCCCCCGCAATGCCGCCAGATACAAAAGTTGAATTGTTTGATACGATAAAAACCCTTGCCATTGCCGGAGTTCGCAGCGTTACGCGCTATCAAGAAGCTCTTTTTCGAGTTCGTGTAATTTCGGGCGCAATTCTGTTTCGATATGCGTGTCCAGTTCCGCAAAAACTTTTCGGTCTTCTTGGCTTGCCCGCCCCGCGCTGATTGCCCGCATGGGGCGTATCATGCGCCGCTCGGCATCGTCTATTTTTTGCCGGACTTCCGCAATGGCTGTTTCTTTTTCCGCTTGTTCTTTTTTCTTTATGTCAACAACAAACTTTTTTGCGACAACGTCCCATATTTGGTGCGGCTCGTTTTCGAGCGGTGCTTCTTTTGTCCATTCGTCCCCAGCTTCTTCGTCCAGCCCGTGGATTAGGTGAGTGCTGCCGATGTTGGTTTTGTGGTTCCAGCGTCCGCGGTCGTCTTTGCGTTTTCCCTGCGCTACAAGAGTTTCATCTGGGATACGCTTCATGTCGGCATCAAACCACTCAAGTTTATCGCCGACAAACTTGTGCATATCAGCCGCCCCTTCTTTCCAATTGCCTTCACCGCTCGGCGGTTCGCCATGTGTTTTTTGCACATGAGTAATTTTTTCGCCGTCATCTCTGTAATATGTTTTTGCCATGTTTGCCTCCAGATAAATAGTATCATAACAAATAATTTTTTGCAACAATAACACGCATCAAACAATTCAACTTTTGTATCTGGCGGGGTTGAGCGTGATGCGATTAGGAATATAACAGGGACTGCCGGGGCGGACAGTCCAGGCAGTGATCAAGGAGGGATGAGTTTTACATTTTTGACGGGCGCATTTGGACTGCTACAGTTTGCCGGATGGTCATCACGCTCCCAGGCCTGGCGTACTCTTAATGGCACAAATTTTAACGCATCAATAGTTGTACCCACTGGCTCCCAAAACAGCCCGGAGACTTTTGCGAAATTATACTGGCGGAGAGTTAACTGACCCGTCGCCAATACAAATAAGACGATGTTTCAGGGCTGTTTTGTTGGCCGGTGGGGACAGCCCTGGAAACGTCCAAAACCATATCAACCCAACAACTCCCCGCCGTCAATGCCGCAGCAGCGGCCAAGTGCCAGCTGCCGTAAAGCACTCCTATTCCGCCATCTCCCAGCACCCGTCGAAATTCTCCTGTAATATCCCTAATCGCATCCCCCGCAATTCCGTCAGAAATAAAAGTTCCTTTTCCAGTTTCGCGTTCACGGCTTCAAACAGCTTCTTCTGCAGCCCGGCTTTCTCCAACAGATGGCGGAAGCCGAGCAGGGTTGTCGCGTCG